>SXGS01234726.1_pt1 | contig 35454 bp, 24 predicted proteins | sample 3174681 | NCBI WGS metagenome assembly SXGS01 (sample SAMN11356861, study PRJNA531348) | freshwater metagenome | isolation source: freshwater sample F1-80 | place: China: Fuxian Lake, Yuxi | collected 2017-12-25
CTCTTGAAGACCTTGGAGGAGCCGCCGCCGCACGTGATGTTCCTCTTCGCGACGACGGATCCGCAGAAGGTGCTCGAGACCGTCTTGTCGCGCGTGCAGGTGCTCAAGCTCTCCGCCCTCTCGGAGGCGACCATCGCCGCGCGCCTGTCGGTGGTGTTCGAGCGCGAAGGCATCCAACCCGAGGCGGGTGTGGTCGAGGAGCTCGCGCGCCGCGCACGCGGCGGCATGCGCGACGCGTTGAGCCTCGCCGACCAGTTGCTCTCGCTCGTCGGCGCGCGGCCGACCTTGGCCGACGCCAAGGCGTTGTCCATCGACGCCGGCGGCGAACTCGCCGAGGCGTTGCTCGAGGCGATCATCGCCAAGGACCGCGCCGCGTTGCTCGCGGCGCTGCCGCTCTCCGAGGGTGGCGAGGCCGAGATCCTCGGCGCGCTGGTCGACGCGTTGCGCGCCCAGCTCGTGCTGCTCTTGTGCGGCGCCGACGCGCCGCAGGTGCAACTGGACCCCTCGCGGCGCGCGCAGGCGGCCGAGCGCGCGCGGCGCTTTGGACTCGAGCGCGCCCAACTGGCGTTGGAAGAGCTGTTGCTGGCGCGCGAGCGCATGGCGCGCCTGCCGATCCACGGCCGCGCCATCCTCGAGTCCACGCTGCTCGACCTCGCGCGCGGCGATGGCCTCGTGCCGCTGCACCAACTGGTCGAGCGCTTGGCGGCGCTCGAGGCGCGCCTCGTGGGCGCCGCTGCGCGCCAAACGCAGCCGAGCGGTGCGCCGCCCGCTCCCGTCGCTCGGCCGCTCGAGGTGTCGCCGGCGGCCGTCGTCATCCCCAAGCCCGCGCCTGTCGCAGCTCCCGCGCCCGCGCCGGCAGCCACCGTCGCGTCGGTCCCAGCGCCTGCAACCGGCATCTTCGTGCCGCCGCGCCCGCCCGCGCCTTCGTCCGCGCCTTCGTCCGCGCCTTCGCGTCCGCCCTCGAGCCAGGCTGGCCCTGCGGTCGCGGTCCCGCCAAGCATCCCGTCGCCAAGCCCGGGCGGGGCCACCGCCACGCTGTCGGGCCCGTCGGTCCAGGCGCGGCTCGCGCAGCCCACGCCCTCCGCCATCGAACCGGTGCGCCCCATCCGGGGCGCAGTGTCAGGAGTTCTTGACACGTGGACGAGGTTCCTGGAGGTGCTCTCGAGCACGCATCCGCAGGTGCAGCTCGTGCTCAAGGAGCGCGGTCGACTGGCCGACTTGGATGCGCGTCGCGCCATCGTGTCCTTCGCGAACTTGCGCGAGCACGAACGCGCGCTCGTGGTGGACCCGCAGGTGCGCGCCGCTTGCCGGACCGCGCTCGGCCGCGTGCTCGGCCGCGAGGTCGAACTGCACCTGCAGGACGCGGCGGCGTTGAAGGGCCGCGGCGACGAGTACACGACGCGCGTGGCGGCGCGCTTCGACGGCCGCCTGGAGGACTAGTGCGGACGCGGGCCGGCGTGGTCGCGCACGAGCGCCTTTCGCCCGCGTCGGGATCGATCGACCAAGGAGGGATGCCATGAGCGGTTTCGGCGAGATGGGCAACCTGCTCAAGCAGGCCCAGCAGATGCAACGCGAGCTCGATCGCATGCAGGAGGAGCTGCGCGGTGCGCGCGTCGAGGGCGTCGCGGGCGGCGGGGCCGTGCGCGTCGAGGTCGACGGGCACGGCGCGGTGGCGCGCGTGCGCATCGATCCAGCCTGCGTCGATCCGGCGCAAGCGAACATGCTCGAGGACCTGGTCGCGGCCGCGATGCGCGACGCGCAACGGCGCGCCGAGGCGCTGAAGAAGGACCGCCTCGGGCGCGTGACCGGCGGGCTCAACCTGCCAGGCCTGTCCTGAGATGGCCTACCCCAAGGCGCTCGAGGAGCTGGTGCGCGCCTTCGAGCGCTTTCCCGGCATTGGCCGGCGCAGCGCCGAGCGCCTCGCCTTCCATGTGCTGCGCGATCCGGAGGCGCGCGAGTTGGCGCGCGCCATCGACGCCGCGATCGAACGCGTCCGCCGCTGCGCGACTTGCGGCAACGCCACGGACCACGAGACGTGCGGCGTGTGCTCCGATCCCGAACGCGACCGCGGCGCGATCCTCGTCCTCGAGGAGCCGCGCCAAGTCGAGACGCTCGAGGCGTCGCGCACCTGGAAGGGCCTCTACCATGTGCTCTACGGCGCGCTGAATCCGGCCGAGGGCACCGAGGTGCGCCACTTGTCGATCCACGCGCTGGTGGCGCGCGCCAAGGATCCCTTGGTGCGCGAAGTGGCGCTCGGCACCGATCCCGACGCCGAGGGCGAGGCCACGGCGCTCGCCTGCCTGGAGGCGCTCGAGTCGCTGGGACGCGACGAGCTCGTCGTGACACGCCTTGCGCGCGGGCTGCCGGCTGGCACCGCCATCGAGTACCTGCACAAGGGGATCCTCGAGGACGCCTTGGAACACCGCCGCGCCGTGCGCGGACGCCGCCGCTGAGATGCGCGCGCCGGACCGCGTCCTTGCGCGGCTGGCTCCGAGGGTCGAGCGCCGAGCGGGCGGCGCAGTGCGAGATCCGGGACAGCCCGCGAGCATGCTCAAGCAAACGAGCGGCCAAGCCGATCTACACCGGCATGGCCACCTCCTCGGGACAACCGCGTCGCGTCTCGCTCGCCACCGCCCAGGTGGCGCGCACCGAGCAGCGCATGGTGCTCGAGGCGCGGCAATTGCAAGGTCTCGAGGTGCTCGAGCGCGCCCCCGATGAGCTCTACGACTACCTGCAGGAACGGGCGCAGCAGAATCCGACTCTCGTGGTCGAGGCGCCGCGCGCCTGGTTGCGTGGCGCGCACGAAGCGCGCGCGCGCGGCGCGGCGGGCGGCGATGAGCATGCGCGCTGGCTGGCCAACGTGGCCGCGCCCGCCGAAGGCTTGCGCGAGCGGTTGCGCGCCCAGCTGCGGCTCTTGGAACTCTCCGACGAGGACCGCGGCTGGAGCGAGTGCCTCGTCGACGCGCTCGACGGGCGCGGTTGGCTGCCTGGCGACGAGGAGCTCCACGCGCTTGGCGCGGCGCAGGGCTTGGTGGATCTGCACGGTGCGCTCGGCCGCGCCATCGCGCGCCTGCAAGCCCTCGAGCCGCGCGGCGTGGGTGCGCGCGATGCGCGCGAGGCGCTGCTCTTGCAGCTCGATCCGCGCAGCGCGGACTACGCCATGTTGGCGCATCTCGTCGAGGAGTGCCTCGACGATCTCGCCACGGGCAAGCGCGCCAAGGTGGCGCGCGCGCTGGGCATCGAGGCCGAGCTGCTCGAGGAGCTGATCGGCCACCTGGCGACCCTGCGTCTCGACCTCGAGGGCGACGACGCGCCCGGTGCCGGAATCGTGACGCCTGAGCTGCTGGTCGAACCAGCGCCCGAAGGCGGATTCGAACTTCAACTCGTCGACGGCGCCTTGCCCGGCGTGTCCATCGATCCCGGGCTGTCGCGCCTCGCGGAGCTGCGACGCGACGACGCGCGCGTGCGCCGCTTCCTCGCCACCCAGTTGCGGGAATCGCGCGACCTCGCCGCGGCGCTCGAGAGCCGCCGCCGCACGCTGCTCGCGGTGGCGCGCGAAGTGTTCCTGCGGCAACGGCGCTTCCTGGTCGACGGACCATCGGCCTTGGCGCCGTTGTCGATGGGGGAGGTGGCCGAGATCCTCGGCATCGCCCTGTCGACCGTTTCGCGCGCCGTGGCCGGGAAGCACGTGCAGACCCCCTTCGGCATCTTGCCTCTGCGGCGCTTCTTCCAAGCCGCGGCCGGTGGCGACGCCAGCAAGGCACGCGAGTCGCTGGGCGGCGCGCTGCAGGCCTTGGTGACGGGCGAGGACCCCAAGCATCCGTTGTCCGACGAGGAATTGGTCGAGCGCCTGCGGTCGCAGGGGTACGCGGCGGCGCGGCGGACGGTGGCGCGGTGGCGCGAGGAGCTGGGAATTCCGTCGTCGTACAGGCGGAGGCGCTGAGACCGATGCTGGTCCCGGTGATTGTGCGCGCCGCAAGGGCCTGGGACCGGCTCTGGGCCCTGTAGGGCGTCGGCAAGGCGATCCCGAGCCGCAAGCTGCGGTCCGCGGAGTGCGACTGTCGCGCGACCACGCGGCCAAGCCCACTGTCGCGCGGGTTTGGAGGCTCGGGATGCGCACGCTCGAAGTTGTCCGCGTTGCACCTGCGGCCCGCCGCGTGGACGGGTGCTGTTCCAGGCCCGTACTCACGGTCCTGTCGGCCGCGTGCCCGTGTCGCAGGCCACGCCAGCGCGTCGCAATTGGGCTGCGCGCGCGAAGGGCCAGCAAGGCTCCCTTGATACTGGACGCTCGCGCAGCCCTGCGCGTCGGCAGCTTGCGCGGAAATGCTCGAATGTGCGTGCGCGCGGCGCGACAATTCTGCCGGAGCGGCGCGCACAATCACCGGGGCCAGCATCGCAAGCTATGCTCTCCACCCCATGCGCACCGTGCGCTTCCAAGTCGCCTACGACGGCTCCACCTGCCACGGTTGGCAGCGCCAAGACGGCTTCGATTCCATCCAAGCCCGCCTCGAGGATGCCTTTCTCGCCGTCACCGGCGAGACGGTCGTCGTCCACGGCGCTGGACGCACCGACGCCGGGGTGCATGCCATCGGGCAAGTCGCGCACGCGCGCATCGCGTCGGGGCTCGTGGACGATCGGCTGCGGCATGCCTTGAACGCCAGCTCGGTCGGTGGGTTCGTCGTGCGCGAGCTCGAGACCTGTTCCGACGACTTCCATGCGCGCTTCTCGGCGCGCGGCAAGCGCTACCTGTACCACGTGGTCACCACGCGCTTTCCGCCGCCTTTCGCGCGCGACTACACGCACCACGTGCCTTGGCGCCTCGACTTGCAGGCGATGCGGAAGGCGGCGCGGTTGATGCTTGGGAGGCACGACTTTCGCGCCTTCGGCAACGTCGGTTCGCCGCGCAAGGACTGCGTGCGCACGATCAAGAGCCTCAAGATCGTCGCGCGCCAAGAGCGTTTCTTCTTCGTGGTCGAGGGCGATGGGTTCTTGTTCAACATGGTCCGCACCATCGCCGGCACGTTGATCGACGTGGGGCGCGGTCGGCGCGACCCCGAGTGCGTCGTGCGCGCCATCGAGACCAAGGATCGCAGGCAATCAGGGCAGACCGCGCCGCCGCAGGGGCTCTATCTCGTGCGTGTCCTGTACGACGAGCCGTTGTTCGCCGCCGCGCGCGCCGAGGGCCGTGGTCGTGCCGGATTTACCTTCGGCTGACGGCCGCTGCGAGCGATTCGTCGTGCGATCACATCGCGCGGCACGCTGGTTGCTTTCCATGTTGCGCGAAGTTTGCACACAAATTCCGTGCCCATGTGCAGCTTGCGCGCCGCCGCGTTTTTTTCCTGCGCCGCGCTCCTGCACGCATCCGAAACGAGATTCGAACGCGCGGCACCTACCAGCCTTGCGTTTCAGGTGAGAGAATCGAGAACAGAGGGACAGGTCCGACGCCTCCCGCGCGGGGGCGCCGCCGCCGACGTGCTCCGTCAGCCGACGGGCGCTGCGCGCCGGCCAGGCCGAAGTTCCCATCATCCACATTCGTCGGACGAGAGCGCGGCTTCACCCGCCGCGTCGCAGGGAATCCAGATGCAAACGCATGTTTCCGTCCTGCACCACGACTACCCGGCCACCACGCGCGAGCACTGCGAGCAGAAGCTGCAAGCCTTGGCGCGCTACGCCGATCGCGTGATCTCCATGAAGGCGATGCTCGAGCGCGTCCACGCCGAGCACCGCGTCGAATTGGTCGCCTCCGTGGGCCACGGTGCCGTGCTCGTGGTCGACGCGCGCTCGGACCACGCGTCCAGCGCCTTGGACGAGGCACTGGCGCGCATGGAGCGCCTGCTGGATCGACACTTCAAGAAGCACTTGGTCGCGCGGCGGCGCGAGCGCCTGTCCAAGCCGCACGGCTGAGGACGCGAACCGCGCGCGCAGCCGCTCGCTTGGCTCGCGCAACGCGCCTGCATCTCCATCCTTCGCGGGCGACGCGTCCCATGGGCCGCGTCGCCCGCCGCATTTGGCGTCGCTCGCCGCGCGCTGCTATGCTCGGCCGACCTATGGCGGCAGAAGTGGCGGAGCGCACGGTGCGCATCAAGAACAGCGCGGGCCTGCATGCCCGCCCCTGCCACGCCTTCGTGACCGTCGCGGCCGCCCACAAGGCTTCCCTGCGCGTGCAAAGCGGCGGGGCGGAGGTCGACGGCAAGAGCATCTTGTCCTTGATGACGCTCGGCGCTCCGGTCGAGGCGGAGCTGCGTCTGCGCGCCGAAGGCGAGGACGCGAGGGCGCTGGTCGACGCCTTGGTGTTGCTGGTCGAGTCCGGCTTCGGCGAGCTCGACTGAGGAGCTGCTCGCGGGGCTCATTGTCCGGTCTAGTTGGTCGTGGCCGATGGTCGCGCCACTCGCCCGCGTGTTTCCCGCGCAACCTCGGGGGCCCGCGCGTCCCTCTGCTCCGATTTCCTTGCGGCTTCCCGCGGGCGCACTCGGAACTTCCTGCCTGCAGTCGGCCTTGGACGCCGCGTGCATGGTCCCGGCCTCGGGAGCGGGCCGGCCGCTGGACGGGAATCCGCCGCGCGGCTCAGGATGCGACGCGCCACCTGCCGATCCCCGTTCGGCCGAGCCTTCGAAGGGCTCGCACGAGGAGGGGAACGCAAAGTGTACTGGCGACGCAGGAAGACCTTGGTGGGGTTGGACGTGGGCTCGAGCGCCGTCAAGGCGGTCGAGATCACTCTGTCCGGCTCGGAACCGGTTGTGACGGGCTTCGCCCGCGTGGAGTACGGCCAAGGCTTGGGCCCGCTGGAGGCGATCGCCGAGTGCGCGCGCACTGGCCGCTTCCGCGCGAGTCGCGCCGCCGCCGGCTTGTCGGGCCCCTCGACGGTAGTGCGCCACCTGGCGATGCAGGCCATGACCGACGACGAGTTGAAGGCCGCCGTGCGCTTCGACTCCGACAAGCACCTGCCCTTCGATGTCGACGAATGCCGCCTTGATTGCCAATCGCTGGGCGCGGCCGACTCCGAGGGCAAGCAGCGCCTCGTGCTGCTCGCCGCGGCGCGCAACGCGCTGGTAGACGAGCGCATCGAGCAGATCCGCGCGCTGGGCCTCGCGCCCGAGGCGATCGACCTCGATCTGCTGGCGTTGGCGAACGCCTTCGAGCTGTGCGCCCCCTTGGACGCCGAGGGCGATGGTGGCGCGGTGGCGCTGGTGGACGTGGGCTGCACGCGCACCGGCATCCACGTCGTGTCGGGCTTGCGCTCGCGCTTCAGCCGCGAGATCCCGATGGGGGGCGCGGACATGACGCTGGCCGTGGGGCGCCGCTTCGACATCGACGGGCCCGCCGCCGAGGCGAAGAAGCGCGACGAGGCTTGCGAAGCCGAGGTCGCGGAGGCCGCGCAGCCCGTGGTCGAGGACTTGGCCAACGAACTGGCGCTGTCGCTCGAGTACGTCGAGCACCACGAAGGGCTCGAAGTGCGCGAAGTGCTGCTCTCGGGTGGCGGGGCCCTGTGCCCCGGCCTGCGCGAGATGTTCGAAGCCGTCGCGCGCAAGCCCGTGCGTTGGTGGAGCCCGCTGGAGGGCTTGCGCGTCGACGAGTCGCGCGTGGATGTCCCGGAACTAGGGCGCTGGACGCCGACGCTCGCCGTCGCGGTCGGCCTCGCCGCGAGGGTGCGTGCCGCATGATCCGGATCAACCTCTTGCCCGCCGAGCAGCGCGTCGCGACGCGCTCCAGCACGAAGGTGGCCGTCGCGATGTTCTCGACCGCCGCGGTCAACGGCGTCCTCGCTGCGCTGTGGGCGTGGACCGCCTTCGGCGACCAGGCGCGCGCCGACGCGGCCGTGGCCGACGCGGAACTGGCCTTGGAAGGCTTGCGCCCGCGCCTCGAGCGCTTGAAGGCGCTGGAAGCCGAGGAGAAGGAGCACAAGGCGCGCGAGGAGGCGTTGGCCGACATCGCCAAGCACCGCATCGCGTGGACGAACAAGCTCGACGAGTTCGTCGACGTGGTCAACGCCGGCGGCGACGGACAACGCCACCTCGTGTGGTTCAACGACCTGTCGGTGTCGCGCGCCGCGGATCCGCGCGCGAAGCACGTGGGCGAGCTGAAGGGGTCGGGCCACTCGGGCTCGGAGAAGTTCGCGCACGTGGCGAACTTCCTCGACGACGTCGAGTCGTCGGGCTTCGCCGCGGGCTTCCTGCCGCCGGCGCCGCCCGAGGGCTCGCAGTCGGTGCAGGACGCGGAGCTGGTGCCCAGCGAGGTCTGGTCGTTCCCCTTGTCCATGAAGATCAAGGCTCCCGAGGAAGCCGTTTCCGGCAAGGAGCCCGCGGCGCCCAAGGCGGGCAGGAAGCAAGCGGAGGGCGCGCGATGAACGACAAGAAGCTGTTCTGGACGCTGGCCGCGTCGGGCGCCCTCGTCGCCGCCGGGCTCGGCTTCGGCGCGTGGAGCCAGGCCACCTCCGTCGAGGAGGCCATGGCGCGCGCGGCCGGGTTGAGGACCGAAGTGCAGGCGGCCGAGGCGCGCCTGAAGAAGTCCCGCCAAGTCGAGGACGAGGTGCTTGTGCTGCGCGCCTTGTCCGAGGAGATGAAGCGCGTGCTGCCGGACGAGGACGACGTCAACAACCTCGTGCGCACGCTCAACCAGTTCTCCGAGGACGCCAAGGTGCGCATCTCGGGCCTGAAGAAGAAGAACACGGACGCGCCGAACGCCAAGAAGAAGACCGTCGACTTCGATCGCGTGGCGTACACGTTGACGCTGGAGGGCGACACCTTCCAGCTGTTGTCCTTCCTCGACCTGATCGAGGGCCACAGCCGCTTCATGAACGTGCCGGTCTTCCGCCTGCAAGCGGCCCGGCGCGAGGAGATCGAGGAGACCGGCGACGCCGCGCACTCGATCACCCTCGACGTGGAGACCTACGCGTGGGAGCCGAAGAAGGGCGCCAAGCCCGTGCGCATCGAGGGTTCGGAGGCCCGCGAGGAGCTGCTGCTCGGCGCCATCGAGCGCCGCAAGCAGCAGATCAGCGTCGACCGGCCCTCGTGGCGCGGCCAACGCGGCCGCCGCGATCCCTTCGTCGATCCGCGCGTGCCCGCCTCGGTCGAACTCGAGAGCGCCTTGTCGGTCCAGCGCCAAGGCGAACTGGTCACGACGCTCGTGGCGAAGGTCGCCGAGGTGGCGGCCAAGTCCCAGGCTTGGCGTGCGGCCGAGAACGTCATCGTCGAGATGACCGCGCGCGCCGACTTCGAGGCGACGCTGTCCTTGCTCGAAGGCGAGGCGCGCGTGCTCGAGGGCGATGGAAGCGTCGTGTACATCCCCGCGCGTCGCAGGCTGCAGCTCGAGGTGCTCGAGCCCTTGGCGGCGATGCGCGCCCAGCTCGAGGGCGGAGCCAAGCAGCGCGGCCCGACGGAGTCGCAGCTGAAGTCGCTCTTGTCCGAGATGGAGGCGCACGCCGTCGCCGGACGGTGGCAGGCCGCCATCGACTCGCACGCGGCCGTGGCGCAGCGCATCGAAGGCCTGCGCGCCGATCCGTTGCGCGGTCCGCTGGTGCAGCGCATGGCCGACCTGGCCTGGGAGGCGCGCGCGGTGGTCGACTTCGACGGCCTGCAGCTGAAGATCGGCGCGGTCGTGATCATCGAAGGTGGAACGCCCGTGGCGACCGTCAACGGTCGCTCGGTGTCGGCTGGCGACTCGATCTCCGACGAGCTGGTGGTGCACTCCATCACCGGCGAAGAGGTCGAGTTCGCCTTCCGCGGAGTCGTGCTGGCGCGCCGCCTCTGAGGGGGGGGCGGGCGCCGGGTTCCAAGAGGGAAGCGTCGCGGGTCGGAGGGGCCCGCGGGATAGGGAGAAGCAAGCGATGAAATCCATGTACCGGGCGGCGGCGCTGTGCGCGCTGTCGTTCTTGTCCGCACCGACCTTCGCGCAGGCCCCGAGCCTGGACGCGCGGGTGGACCTGCGCATCGCCGACCGCGGCCTGGAGGATGTCGTGTCCTTCCTGCGCCAGCGCTCCGGCGCCAACATCGTGGTGCTCGACGCGGCGACGGACGAGGGCAACCTCGCGCGCGCCAAGGTCAGCATCGAGCTCGCGGACGTGCCTTGGCGCGACGCGCTCGAGCTCGTGGCCGAGAAGGTCGGCGCCATCGTCGAGGAGCGCAAGGGCGGCGTGCTGGCGTTGACGCGGCCCTACAAGGTCGGCTTCATCAGCAACGACGAGAACATCCGCGACGTCATCGACGCCATCGCCAAGGCGGCCAACGCCAACGTGGTCGTCGGCAAGGAGGTCGCCGGCACCGTGTCCGTGCGCTTCAGCAACGTGCCCTGGCGCGAGGCGCTCGAAGTCACGGCCAAGACGCTCGGCTACGTCGTCGTCGAGGAGCGCTACGGCGTGCTGCGCGTGGTCGATCCGCGCACGCTGGAGGAGCAGATGGACACGCGCACCTACCAGTTGCGCTACCTCCGCCCCAAGAGCGTCTACAAGCCCGTGATCAAGTCGGAGTTCGTCGAGAAGAGCGGCGGCAAGGGCGGCGCGCAGTCGGCCGGCTCCGATCCGGCCAAGTCCTTCTCGGTGCTGCAGGCGCTGACGAAGGCCCTGTCCAAGAACGGCGAGCTCGACTACATCGAGACGCAGAACGTGCTCGTCCTGCGCGACACCGCGCAGGTGCACGAGCAGGTGCGCAACATGCTCGCGCGCCTCGACGTCGAGCCGCTGCAGGTCTTCTGCGACGTCAAGTTCGTCAGCACCGCCAACAGCGACGTGCTCAACCTGGGCGTGGACTACGGCGACAACGGGCCGATGGTCTCGATGACCGGCGGCCAGATCCCGATCACCTTCCCCTTCACCGAGGGGAGCAGCGGCTGGGAGGATGGCATCATCTCCACCCCGGGCGGCGGTCCGTTCGCGGATCCGACGCTGAACTTCGGCAACACCGTGACTCCGGACACGGTCTTCGGCGCCTTGTCCTTCACGCAGGTGCAGGCGACCTTGCGCTTGTTGCAGCGCGACACGCGCACGGAGGTCATGCAGGCGCCCAAGATCATCGCGCTCGACGGATCCGAGGCGACCATCTTCGTCGGCGAGACCGTGCGCTACGCCGAGGCCAAGAGCGAGCAGGGCCAAGCCGGCGGCTTGCAGCTGTCGGTGGCCGAAGCCAGCTCCTCGCCGGTCGAGGTCGGGTTCCAACTGCTGATCCGTCCGAGCGTCGTGCCGGGCACGAAGAAGATCGTGATGGAGGTCATCCCCAAGGAGACCAGCCTTTCGGGCACCGGCAACAGCTCGCTGGCGCCTCCGGGCTTCGACGTGTTCACCGTCGGCTCCGGCGGTTCGGAGGGCTCCATCGCGCTGCCGCGCACGCGCTCGTCGACCATCGTCACGACGATGATGCTCGAGAACGGCCAGACGGCCGTGATCGGCGGCTTGACGACCGACTCGGACGTCGAGACCAAGTCGAAGGTGCCGCTGCTCGGCGACATTCCGCTCGTCGGGGAGCTGTTCAAGCACGAGGCGAAGAACCGCGATCGCCGCAGCTTGATGGTCTTCATCACGCCGACGATCGTGCACAGCTCGGAGGACACCGAGATCCTGCTGCGACAGGAGCTGGAGCGCCGCCGCACCAGCCTCAAGCAGCAGCTCGACGAGCTGATCGGGACCAAGGACGCGGCCGCCGGCCAGCAGGCCCCCGAGGGCGGCGAGGGCGGCGAGGCCAAGCCGGCCATCGGCGCGCCCCTCGAGCATCCCGCCGAGGGACGCCAGGACGGCTGAGTCCAGCCCGCGAGGATGTTTTCGAGGCTCGGGCCGTCCGGCATGTCGCCGGGCGGCCCGAGTCGTCGCCTGGGAAGTGGACGGGGGCGGCGGCCCCGTGGCGGGGTGCGGGCGTGGTTTTTCGGGCTTTGTCCTTCTGGCTGCGTGGCGCGCAAGCCACATTAAGCATGTGCCGATAGGTAGTCAGGGGAACACCCCCCGGGCGCCCTGACGCGCCAACCGTACACCCAGCGCCAGCATCCGGGTTCATCCCGGAGACAAGCGCTGGACCACCCGTTCACCGTGCCCCGTTCGCCCGGAGGCACACGACCAGCGCGCCGTTCGCCGGCGCGCCACAACAAAAGAAGCAGGACGCTGCTCCAAGGAGCGCCACCTGCCCCCTCCGCCTCCTCTGGCGGCGCGGCCCGAGCGGGCCCGCCCGAACGAGGATCGCCGCCGACCCCGATGGGTCGAGTCGCTGGGCGCGAGCGGGTGCAGCTGGAAACGCGCGACGCGCCATGCGCCGCGCGCTCCGAGGCAGGGCGACGCGGCCTGTCAAGTGGATTTGACAATGAACCAAGATCGCGATCCCGAGCATCTCGGGAGCGGCGAGCTCCCCGTCCAGCACGAGGGCTCGTTCCAGGACGAAGCCGGCGCCGAGGAGACCAGCGGCGCCGAAGAAGCAAGCAGCCCCGAAGCATTGGCCTCCTCGCGCGCGGATGGCCGCGCTCCAGAGGACCCCTCCAGCGAGCCTCTCGCCGAAGGATCCGGATCCGACGCGCCTTCCGGAGGCGAGTCATCCGACGACGCGCCGGGTGGCGAAGGCGTCGCCGGAGACGAGGCCGAAGCACCCGGCAAGCGCCGGCGCGGTCGGCGCGGCGGTCGTCGTCGTCGCGGACGGCGCGCGACGCATGGCGCGGAGGACGGGCAGGGCGAGGGAGCGCCGGCGGAGGATGCCGCGCTCGATGGTCCGGCGGTGGTCGACGCGCCCCTCGACGACGAGGATGCGCCGCTCGACGATGCGCGCGAACCCGGTCCCGCGGAGGATGCCGCGCTCGCGCTCGATGGAGACGGAATCGTCGTGCGCGCCGATGACGAAGGGCGCGGCAAGCGTCGCCGCCGCGGTCGTCGCGGTGGGCGCGCTCGCGCCGACAAGGCGGACAAGGCCGCCAAGGGCGCCAAGGCCGAGCGGTCCCCGACCGCCACCAGCGAGTTGGCGCCCGCGACGCCTTCGCGGCGTCCGGCTCGCGGTGGCGTGCCGCGCGAGCTCGACGCGTGGGTCGTCGACGAGGATGGCGAGGAGGGCGCGGTCGCCGCGCAGCGGTCCGCGGACGAGGACTCCGGCGACGCCGGGCGCGAGGCGAGCGACGAGCAAGTGGGCAGGGACGGCAAGCGTCGTCGCCGCGGAGGTCGTCGCGCGAAGGGGCGCACGCGCGCGCCGACCGCGCGCGGGCGCGACGACGGACCGGCCGAGATCGAGGTGCTGCCGGGCGAGGAGCTCGACCTGCCGTCGCTTGCCGAGTTGCCCGAAGACGCGGAGTTGCTCGACTCTGGGCTGGTGCCCTCCGAGGTGGCGGCCGCCGCCGAGGGCGAGCGCAAGCGCTCGCGCAAGAGGAAGGGCGCGGAGGAGCGCGACGACGCCGACGAGGCGGTGCAGGTGCCCGAATCCGAGCGCTTGGCGACGATCCTCGTCAACGCCTCCGATCCCGAGGAGCAGCGCGTGGCGGTCGTGGAAGGCGAACGCATCGTCGACTTCCAGATGACGGTCAAGGACCACGACAGCCTGGTCAACGACATCTACCGCGGGCGCGTGGTCAACCTCGAGCCGGCCATCGGCGCGGCGTTCATCGACTTCGGCGAGGGTCGCAACGGCTTCCTCCACACGTCCGACGTGCTGTCGGCCTACGGAGACAAGGACTTCGACCTCGCCAAGCTGCTGCACATCAAGGTCGACCCCGACGAATGGAGCGGCTCGGGCGGCGAGCTCGAGGACGACAAGGAGTCAGGCTCGAAGGAGCCGCGCAAGAAGGACAAGGGCGCGCGCGACAAGGGACGCTTCCGCGCGCGGCCGCGCCTGCCCATCACCGACCTCCTCAAGAAGGGCCAGCAGGTCGTGGTGCAGGTGACGAAGGACGCGATCGGCGACAAGGGGCCGACGCTCACGACCTACATCTCGATCCCCGGGCGCTACTTGGTGCTGATGCCCTCGATGTCGCGCACGGGCGTCTCGCGCAAGATCGAGGACGAGAAGGAACGTCGCCGCCTCAAGCGCATCCTCCAGTCCCTCGAGCTGCCCGAGGGCATGGGCGTGATCGTGCGCACGGCCGGCGTCGGCCACTCCAAGGCGGAGATCAAGCGCGACCTCGACTACTTGAAGAACCAGTGGGAGGCCCTGTCGCGCGAACTGGTCGCCGGGCACGGTCCCAGCGTCCTGTACCGCGAGAGCGATGTCGCCATCCGCACGATGCGCGACCTGTACACCCCGTACACCAAGGAAGTCGTGGTCGACGACTACGAGGTGCACCGCCACCTAGTGGAGTTCACCGAGAAGCTGATGCCCGAGGAGGTCTCGCGCGTCAAGCTGCACGAAGGGCACAAGCCCCTGTTCCAGTCGCAGGCCATCGAGCCCGACTTCGAGAAGATGTTCGCGCGCCGCGTCGAGCTGCCGTCCGGCGGTTCGGTGGTCTTCGACCAGGCCGAGGCGCTGGTGGCGATCGACGTCAACTCGGGCCGCACGCGCGGCGACGGCTTCGACTTCGAGGAGATCGCGCTCAAGACGAACCTCGAGGCGGCGCCGGAGATCGCTCGGCAGATCCGCTTGCGCGACCTCGGGGGCATCATCGTGGTGGACTTCATCGACATGATGAAGAACTCCTCGATCAAGAAGGTGGAAGGCTCCTTCGCCGAAGCCCTCAGCCACGACCGCGCGCGCGTCAAGCTGGGGCGCATCTCGCAATTCGGCTTGCTGGAGATGACGCGCCAGCGCCTGGGGCCCGGCCTCGCCAAGAAGGTCTTCCACGCCTGCCCGCGCTGTCGCGGCACGGGGCGCTTGCGCACGATCAACTCGCGCGCGGCGGCCGTCCTGCGGCGCTTGGCCTCGGCCATGACCCTGAAGGGCTTCCAGACCGTCGAGGTCAAGGCGCACCCCGAGGTCATCGCGTACCTGAAGGAGTCCTGCCACGACCACCTGCGCGGCATGGAGTACCGCTTCCAACGCGACATCCGGCTGATCGTCTCGCCCGAGCAGGTCGAGGACTCGGTCCTGCGCTACCTGCGCACGGACGGCAAGGAAGTGCGCCCCGGCGGTCGCCGCAAGCGCTGAGCTCCGGCAGCTGCCGCCTTCCAACAGCCCGCACAGCCGGCCGCGTGGAGCGGCGGCTGTGCGGCTTTTTAGCCTCGGGCCGGGCGCAGGTGTTTGCTGTAACTTGTTATTTGGTTATGGCTTGTGTGTATTGGCGGTTTGCGAAGGCGCTCCTCGAGCCAGCTCCACGGTCCGTCCAAGCACAGCTCACTTTCGCCGCAAGCGCCTAGCCGCTAGGATGTTCGGCCCTTGAACCGGTCGCGGACCACCGCGCAATCGGGCCTCAGGGCAACCAGAACCAGAGGCGGTGCCAGGAGCGATTCCGGGCACCACCCGCCGTGGGAGGGACTCCACCACGGCCGCACGAAACGAGATCCAACGTGTACGCGATCATCCGCGACCGCAACCAGCAGACGAAGGTCCAGCAAGGGGATGTGATCCTCTGCGACTTCAAGAGCGGCTCCAAGGCGGGCGACAAGGTCGTCTTCGAGGAAGTGCTGCTCGTCGGCAACGAAGGCAAGGTCACCATCGGCAAGCCGACGGTGGCGGGCGCCAAGGTCATGGGAGAGGTGCTCGGCAGCGCCCATGGCCCGAAGGTCATCGCCTTCCGCTTCAAGCGGCGCAAGAACGTGCGCAAGAAGCACGGCCACCGCCAGGAATACACCCAGGTCAAGATCACCGGCATCCAAGGCTGAGGAACTAGCAACACATGGCACACAAGAAGGGTGGCGGCTCGACCAAGAACGGCCGCGACAGCAATCCGCAGTTCCGCGGCATCAAGCGCTACGGCGGCCAGAGCGTGCTCGCCGGCACGATCCTGGTGCGCCAGTGCGGCACGGTCTTCCATGCCGGCCGCAACGTGGGCGTCGGCTCCGACTACACGCTGTACGCGTTGGTCGAGGGCACCGTGCGCTTCCAGTCGAACAAGAAGGTCCACATCGACCCGGTCGCCAACGGCTGATCCGGCGAAGGCGGACTCGACGCGCCAAAGCGGCCCGCGCTCGCGCGCGGGCCGCGTTCGTCCGGGGCGGGCCGCCTGCATCTCCCGCGCGCGTCAAGGGAACTTGACACGCCCGCGAGCGCCACCACATCCCATGTTCAAGGACGAGATCCAGTTCGAAGTGGCCGCCGGCAAGGGCGGCGACGGCGCCGTGTCGTTCCACCGCGAGAAATTCGTGCCGCGCGGCGGGCCGGACGGCGGGGACGGGGGCGACGGCGGGGACGTGGTCCTGAAGGCTTCGCGCCACCACACCTCCCTGATCCACCTGGCGGGCAAGCGCACTTGGCGCGCCCTCGACGGGCAGGCGGGCATGGGCCAGATGTCCTCCGGGCGCGCTGGCGCCGACCTCGTGCTCGAGGTGCCCATCGGCACGCAAGTCCACGACGCCGCGCACGGCAACCTGCTGCGCGACCTCACCACCGACGGCATGACGCTGGTCGTCGCGAGGGGCGGCAAGGGCGGCCTCGGCAACGCGCGCTTCGCCACCGCGACCCGCCAGACGCCGCGCTTCTCCGGCGATGGACGGCCGGGCGAACAGCGCGAGGTGCGGCTCGAACTGAAGCTGTTCGCCGAGGTCGGACTGGTGGGACTGCCCAACGCCGGCAAGTCGTAATTCCTGAAGAGCGTCACCGCAGCGACGCACAAGCTCGCCGACTACCCGTTCACGACGCTTTCGCCGCAGGTAGGGATCGCGCGCCTGTCGGACATCGACACGCTCGTGCTCGCGGACCTGCCGGGCCTGATCGAGGGCGCCTCCGAAGGCGTGGGCCTCGGGCACCGCTTCCTCAAGCATGTCGAGCGCTGCGGCGTCGTGCTGCACCTCGTCGACTGCTCCGAGGATGCGCTGGTCGAGCCCGACGAAGCGCGGCGCGTCATCGAGCGCGAGCTGGAGAACTTCGACGCCGAGTTGGCGCGCAAGCCGCGCCTGCTCGTCGCCACCAAGGTCGAGGGCGAGGCGGCGCGCGAACGCGCGCTCGAACTCGGCCGTCGCGCCGGTCGCGAGGTGCTGTGCATCAGCTCCCACACGCGCGCGGGCCTGAAGGAGTTGCTGGTCGCCGCCCACAGGATGGTGCGGTTGGCCGACTTGAAGGGCGTACCGGGCTGAATCAACCCCGGCTGAATCTGTCCCGATCCTAGACCCACGCCGGGCCGAGTTTCGCAGCGCGGTGTCACCTGCGCGCGAGGGGGCCTCTCGGTCGGTGCCTCGAGCCTGCACGCGTCGATCGAGGGGCTCGAGGTCAGGATCGGGGCCTTGGCTGGCCGATACTCCCTCGTCCGGCGCCAGCCGCCGTGGCGGAGGCCTCGACCGTGAGCCAGACACCCGACGAGATCAGCTTCTCCGATGTGGCGAAAGCCCTCGACCGCGCGCTCGAGCGCCGTCAGGAGCCCAGCTCCGCGCAAGCGAGCGCGCCGTTGCCGCGCGCGGGGCAGATCTCCAGCGCCAAACCAGTGGTCGAACCGCCCGTGGTGGCGTCAGCTGCGACCACGCCACCTGTGGGCGCGTCAACAGTCGTCGCGTCACCAGCGGTCGTCTCGTCCGCCGCGGCCGAACGGCGCCCGCGCGTCGACTTGGATGAACTGTCCTCGCGCCACCTCGCCAAGGCCACGACCGCGCGCACGCGCCTCGAGGGTTGGCTGGCCGTGATGGTCGAGGCCAAGGCCAGCGACCTGATCCTGCGCGCGGGAGGACGCCCGTGTTGCCGCATCGACGGGAAGATCGGCTTCCTGCCCGGTCGGGTGCCCGAGACTGGTCCGTTCCTCGAGCTGCTCGAGGGGATCCTCGGACGCGAACGCCTCGCGGGCTTCAAGGAGAAGGGCTCGGCCGACGCGGCCTTGTCGCTCGATGGGCTCGGACGCTTTCGCCTCAACGCCTACAAGCAGATGGGCGAGCCGGCGCTCGTCATCCGCCGCATCGCCACGCAGGCCCCTTCGCTAGACGCGTTGGGATTGCCCGCGGAGGAGCTGCGCGCGCTGGCCTCGAGGAAGCGCGGACTCGTGCTGGTCACGGGCATCGCGGGCTCGGGCAAGTCGACCACGCTGGCGGCCTTGATCCAGGCGATGAACGAGTCGGTCGAGCGCCATGTGGTGACGCTCGAGGATCCGGTCGAGCTGATCTTCCGCGAGGAACGCTGCGTCATCAGCCAGCGCGAGGTCGGCGTCGATGTGCCGAGCTTCCACGATGGCTTGCGCCATGCGCTGCGCCAAAGCCCCGACGTGCTCTTGATCGGCGAGATGCGCGACGCGGAGACGGTCAACGCCGCGCTCGACGCCACCGAGACGGGACACCTCGTGCTGTCGACCCTGCACACGGTCAACGCGCCGCAGACGGTCGAGCGCATCCTGTCGTTCTATCCACCCGAGCAGCACCGCGAGGTGCGCCTGCGACTCGCCGACAACATCGCGGGAGTCTTGTCGCAACGCCTGGTGCCGCGCGCCAACGAGCGCGGGCTCGTGCCGGCGTACGAGTTGCTGCAGTCGACGCCGCACGTGCGCGAGCTGCTTGGCGAAGGCAAGACCGGCGAACTGGCGCGCGCCATCGAGTCGGGCATGGAGAAGGGCCTCGTGTCCTTCAACCAGTGCCTGCGGCGGCTCGTGCTCGATGGCCTGGTCTGCATCGAGGATGCCTTGGCGGCCTCGGACCGCCCCGAAGAGCTGGTGCTGCTCTTGCGCGGCATCTCCGGCGGCGGGACCAAGACCGACGGCCGCACCTTGGCGCCCGACCCGGGCAAGACCCCCGACGGCCTGCGGCTCGCCAGGCCTGCATGACGGTGGTCATCGCGTCCGGGCGCGGCGCTGGAGGCCTCGTGCGCGCCGAGCGGGGATCCGGGAAGAACCGCCCCGGATCGATCGTCGAAGCGACGCAGGACGCGGGTCGTCTCCGAATGGCTGCTTCCCCAAGGCCAGTCCCAAGCCATACCATGGAGCCCTCATGAACCTCGCTCAGATCAAGGTGCTGACTTGGGTCGCCTGTGGCGTCGTCGCCGGGGTGGTGGGGTGGCATGGCTACCAGACATCGACCAAGGACCGGCCCCAGCCCTCGCCTGAAGCAGCCAAGCGCCTGCTCACGAGCGTCGAGCCGCCCAAGCAGCAGAAGGCGGATGTCGTGGCCTACGCGCGCCTCAAGGAGGTGCTGGCGGATGCGAACTTGACCGGCAAGGTCATCGTCGCCGCCAAGCCCGTCGAGCAAGGCGAGCCCGCCAAGCCGTCCGTCGTGGCGGTGTCCGAACTCGTGCGCGTGCAGTACGTGCAAGTCGACTTGGCGCGCCCCGAACTCGGAGCTGCCTTCCTCAAGTACAAGAGCCGTGCCGGCGTCTCCGGTCCGGCCGCCGAGGGCGCGCTGCTCAGGGTCGGCGAGCGCCTCGCCGCGCCCAACGGCCACGTGCGCATCCACGCGGTCGAACCGATGCAGGTGGTCTTCGCCTTCGACGACGAGGCGCGCGACAAGGAGTCCGTCTCCGCCGCCGAGTTCGAGTCGAACACCGCCATCGTGCAGGTCGGCCCCGATGGCGTCGTGGTGTCGGCTCCGCGCGTGGGCATTCCGCGCGTCGAAGGCCAGGCCTTCGTGCCGGGTCGCACGACGATGCTCGGCGCGAATCGCTTCGTCCTTGGCAGCGAGGACATGACCTACCTCAACGACAACTACGCCGAGGTGCTCGCGCGCGAAGTGCGCACGGCCCAGCACCGCGACCCGCGCACCGGCAAGTACGACGGCATCGAGATCAAGGAAGTCTCGCCCGGCTCGGTCGCCGCGCGCCATGGCGCGCAGTCGGGGGATGTGATCAAGAGCATCAACGGCCAACCCGTGAACAGCGTCCAGGAGGCCATCAGCTTCGTGAAGGTCAACAAGGACAAGTACTCGAGCTGGGAGGTCGTGGTGGAGAACAAGGGCAAGCAGCGCACGGTGACCTACGAGTCGCCCAACAACTGAGCGCGCGCGAGGCGTGTCCGAGCTGCTGGCGATCGACCTCGGCAACACGCGCCTGAAGGCGCGTTGCGGATCCTCGCGCCACGCCTGCCCCACGAGCGACACAGCTTCGTTCGAGCGCTGGCTCGACGGACTCCTGGGCGCTCGCCTCGTCGCGTGGTCGTGCGTCGCCGGCCCCGAGCGCGATGCGTGGCTCGAACGCACCTGTCGCGCGCGCGGCCTCGACGTCTGGCGCGAGGTGCGCCCCGATCTCGCGCGTGGCGGCGTGCGTTGCGAAGCAGCGCAACCCGCACGCGTGGGCTCCGACCGCTTGTGGGCCGCCTCAGGCGCCGTGCGAATCGCGGGCCGCTCGTGCCTCGTGGTGCAGGCGGGCACCTGCCTCGTCGTCGACGCCGTGGAGTCCGGGGCGGGCGGCGCCGCGCTGCTCGGTGGGGCCATCGCGCCGGGCTTGGCGCTCCTGGAGCGCGCGTTGCACGTGGGCACCGCCACCTTGCCCTTGGTCGACGCGCGCTCCGCGTCGCGAGCTCCAGCCTTGGGACGCGACACCGAGGCGGCTTGCATCGCCGGCGCGTGGCATGGACTGCGCGGCGCGGCGCTCGAGCTTTGCGCGCGCCTCGCCGACGAGGCTGGCCTCGGTGGCGCGCCGGTGTGCGCCACCGGTGGGGACCTGGCGCTGGTGGCGCCCGCGCTGCGCCAAGCAGGTTGGAGCGTGCACGAGGCGCCCGAGTTGGTGCTCGACGCGCTCGAGCAAGCCTTGGTGGAGATCGCCGCGTGCTGAAGCTGCGACTGGCGACGGCGCGTGCGCGCGGCGCGGTGGCGGTGGTCGAGCTCGATGGCCGCATGGCGCGCGCGGCCGAGTGGCGCCAAGCCCTCGCGCGACTGGGTCTCGCTCCGCCCGAACCCGGTTCGGCCGTGCTGCGGCGCCTGGACTGCGGCGCGGGGCTCGTCGACGAGGTGCTCGTGGTAGGCCGCGAGCCGCGCCTGGCGGAACTGCATCCCGCCGGCGCGCCACCCATGGTCGAGTCGCTGCTGCTCCTGCTCGAGACGCTCGGCTTCCAGCACGCCCGCGCGGCGAGTTGCGAAGAGCGCGCGGAGGAGGCGCTCGTCGCCGCCGAGGGACTGGCCGGTGCGCGCATCCTGCTCGACCAGGCGCAAGGCGCCTTGCGCGCGGAGTTGCTGGCGTGGCCGGCGCTCGCGCCGGATGTGCGCGAACTGCGCCGCGCGGCGCTGCTGGAGCGCGCTCGCGTGGCGCGCATGGCGCTTGGTCCGATCGTGGTGCTCGTCGCCGGGCCCGTCAACGCGGGCAAGTCCTCGCTGGTCAACGCGCTCGCTGGACGCTCGGCCATGCTGGTCTCGGACCAGCCCGGCACGACGCGCGACCTGGTCCGCACCCGCGCACGCCTCGGACCATGGGAGGTCGAGTGGATCGACGGCGCGGGTTGGCGCGAGACCAACGCCGAGCTCGAGCGCGAGGGCCAGCGCCGCGTCGCGCAGGCCGCGCTCGAGTGCCATGCGCGCTTGTGGCTCCTGCCGCATGGCGCAGGTTCGGCGCCCGCGGACGCCATCGCGCTGCGCTCGCGCATGGACGAGGTCGCCGATCGCCCACCCGGCGAGGACGAGGGCGGCGTCTGTGCGCTCGATCCCGCCGAGGCGCGCGTTCGCGTGCGCGCCATCCTGGAGCGCGAGTTGCGCCTGCCGGCCGAACCATGGCCGCTCGCCGGCGGACCTTCGGCCTTGTGGGACGAGGCTGGGTTGGCATGGTGTCGCGGACTGGACACGACCGTCGAGCCCGAGGCGCTTGAAGCTCGCGTGCGCGGCTGGCTCGACGGCGCAAGCGACGGCCGCGCGCATTGATTCCGCGACGAGCGGCGGGGTACAGTCGAGGAGGCTGCGGCGCGCCGCAACCTGCATGACGGTCCGCCACCTCGTCTCCATCGACGACCTGACCTTGGTCGAGATCCGCGAGATCTTCGCCATGGCCGACCGCTTCTCCACCGACTTGCGCGGCCATGCCGAGCTGTGCCGCGGCATGATCTCGGCCAGCCTCTTCTACGAGCCGAGCACGCGCACGCGCCTGTCCTTCGAATCCGCCATGCTGCGCCTCGGTGGTGGCGTGCTGACGGCGGCCGACATGCGCTCGACCTCGGCGTCGAAGGGCGAGTCGCTGGCCGACACCGTGCGCGTGGTATCGGGCGGCTACAGCGACGTGATCGTGCTCCGTCATCCGAGCGAGGGCGCGGCGCGCCTCGCCGCGATGTACTCGTCGGTGCCGGTGATCGACGCCGGCGACGGCAGCCACGAGCATCCCACGCAGACCCTGTGCGACCTCTACAACCTGTGGGTCGAACGCGGCCGCATCGAGGGCATCGAGGTCGTGTTGGCGGGGGATCTGCGCTACAGCCGCACGATCCACAGCTTCGCCTACGCCTTGGCGCGCTTTGGCGCCAACGTGATCTGCGTGCCGGCGCCGGGCTTCGAGTTGCCCGACTACGTCGTGCAGCGCCTGCGCGAGGAGTTCGGCGTCGAACCGCAGCGCGCCGACGCTTCGCGCCTCGGCGACATCGCGGCGCGCTCCGACGCCGTCTACCTGACGCCGCACAAGCCGCACCAGTTGTCCTTGTTCACCGACGCGCGCGGACTGACGGTCGAGCGCGTCGACGCCGTGTACATGACGCGGCCGCAGACCGAACGCCATCCCGACGGCGGCAGCGGAATCTCCGACTACGTGCGGCTGGGCAAGGACCAGTTGGCGGCCGAATCGCTGCGCGACGCGGTCGTCATGCATCCGTTGCCGCGTCGCGACGAGATCAGCGCAGAGATCGACGACGATCCGCGCAGCATCTACTTCAAGCAGGCCGCGCGCGGCGTGCCCATCCGCATGGCGATCCTCGCCGTGCTGACCGGAGCCGTGCGGCTCGAGACGCAGGCGCGCGTGCCCGAGGTGCGCCTGCACCGCACCCCGCTGGGCGACAATCCTTGCCCGAACCCGACCTGCATCTCGCGCACCGAGGCGCGCCATGTGCACCCGGCCTACAAGATCGCCGCGCGCGCGCCACTGCGGGCGCACTGCGGCTACTGCTCGCAGGAACTGCGCTTCGCGCTGGTGGGCTGCACCACCTCGCGTCGCTTCCATCCGCGCGACTCCAGCGAAACGCGCAAGATTCGCCCCGACCACTTGAGCTTCTTCAGCGACGAGCGCAGCGCCCTGGGCGCCGGGTTCCTGCCGGTGGACCGTCCGAACCCCGCGCCGACCAGCGTCGAGGCTGGTGGTGCTCCGATCAGGGCGGTTCCAGAGCCCGGCTGAGGGCCCGCGGAGCGGTCCCGTGCCGGAACGAGGTGCACGAGGCCAGGGCTGCCAGGTGCTGCTGGCCCTGTCCTGACCCCGCGCGAGCAGGATGTGCGAGCACGGACGCCGTCGATCGGCCCCTGCCGCGCCCATGCGATGGCTTTGACCGGTGCGGATCGAGCGCATCTCCCTGCGCCCTGACTGTGCGGCCCCGCACGCTTCTCCGAGTGAAGTCGCGGTCGGACCTACGAGGCTGGCGGTCCAGCTGTCGCGACCGGCGTCAACTAGGCGCGGGGAAATGGCTCAAATCGCCGCTGGTGAGCGCTGCACCTGTTACTCCGTCGGCTTGGGAACGGTAGTTGCTCCGCACAAGCAGTCCGCGGTTGCTGGTGATTTCGACGGCGTGCCAACGGGTGGGGCGATCCTGCCCTCGAGCGCAGCGCCCGGGATCGTCCAACCAGCAAGCGTGGATGCGCAGGGTGTCCCCCGACGCGAGTTCGTTGGCGCGGCTTGGCCGTGCCGGACGATCTCGAGCGGCTGGAACAGGGCTTCTTCGGGTCTGGACCGTCGTCCACCCTTGACCCTGACCCCGTCCTGCGAACATCATGTATGGCCCCCCGGGAGGGGGTGGGCAGTTTCGCTCCGGCCGTTCCGTTTCCAGCGGGATGGCTAGCCGACGAAGCCGTTCACCCACCAGCCCGAACCCGGACCAGCCGCTGGTTTCGACCAATCGGCCGGGCCGAGCCCCAAGAACCATTGCCAGACCAGATCGCCATGACGCAAGTCGCTGCGGCCGCGCTGTCGCGCCGTCCGAACGCCTGTCGCTCCCTTCTGACCGCCGGATCGCTCGCCCTGGTGGCGGGTTTCACTCTGGTGGCGGGCTTCGCTGGATGCACGAGCGATGTGCTGCCCGGCGCCAACACCGCGACCGGCGCGGTCGCGTTGGTGCCGCCCGGGTCGGTCAACACCAACGGCTCGACCTACTTCATCGGTGCACCCAACAACGGGGGGCAGCGTAGCGAGCTGCGTCTGCAGCGCGTGTACTGGGGCCGCTTGGTCGATGTCGAAGATCAGACTGGCGCGCGCGTCAGTCGCGATTTCGCCGTGGGCGAGGACATCGTCACCTCGGCCGACTACATCGTGCGGCGCAACCCGGTCACCGACCGCGTGACAGTGCGCATCCTGCGCCTGGCCGGCACTCCCGAGTTCGCGGCGATCCTGAAGAGCCTCGACGACAACCTGATCCTCGTCGACGACAAGAGCCTCGACCAGACGGTCGAGACGCCGCCCTATCCGGTCGTGCCGCGCAACGCCGCGATCGTCCTCGAGTTCGACGACCTGATCGACGCCTCGACGATCAATGCCCAGAATGTGCGCGTCTACACGGGCTATCCGCCCCTGACGCCGTTCGAGTCGCGCATCATTCCCGACTACGGCTACGGCGATGTGGTCGGCGGAAACTTCCACACGACGCGCGTCATCATCGACTCGACCATCTCCGAGGCCGAATCGGCCAGCGGGAGCGGTGGTCCACTGACGATCAACGCACTTGGCTTCCCCGCCAGCGTCGAAACCACGCAGCCGAACCTGTCGTTCCGCCTGCCGTCCTTGGTCGACCAGAGCCTGTTGCAGTTCTCGCGCCTGCAAAACCTCGCGGGCCGCCCGGTCTCCACGAGCGCCAGCGGCAGCACCGCGCAACCGGTTGGTGGGCTGTCGAGCGCGTCCAACACCGACGTCGTGCGCGCCATGCGCTCGGGTGGCGCGACCGCGGTGACGCAGGATGTGAACAACGGCTACCTGGTCGATCCCTTCGCGCCCTCGATCCTCGGCCAGCAACCGGTTTCCATCAGCAACGTGACGCCGATCTCCGGCGGTCTCTTCCGCGCCAACCTCGGGTTCGCCACGCCGGCTTGCGCCAGCGAGTTGCGCGTCGGCGATGTGCTGGAGCAGTCGAGCGCCAATTCCTCGGTCTTCGCGGAAGTCGCCTGCCAACCGGGTGCGACCTGCAGCAACGGCGTAGCCACGGGCTTGCCGATCAGCGGTGTCGTCGAGGGCGTGTACCTGCGCATCGTCGAGCCGGCCGTGGGGGGGCAACTCTTCGCCGGCCAAGGCAAGTTGTCCGTGCGCTACAGCCCGACGATCCACATCGGTCGCCAGGCGTGCTTCCTGCGCTTCTCGTCGGTCGCCAGCGCGCCGGCCACCGACGTCGGCACCGACACGAGCGTCACCATTTCGTTCAGCGAGCCGATGGATCCGACTTCGCTGTCGGCCTTCGACACGTTCACCCTGATGGGGCCTTTCAGCGGCGCGACCATCTCGGCCCAGGAGCCCGGCGCCAACGGTGCGCCGCCCACGGCCTTCCCGCGCCCGGACCAACTCGTGGTCGGTCGCATGCAAGCATCCACCGACCTGCGCGAGTTCACCTTCGTGCCGTCCAAGCGCCTGCGCCACCAGACGAGCACCTCCGAGCGCTACTATGCGCAGATCGGTCGCGACACGAGCGCCGAACCCGATGGCTCGGACGATCGCTTGCCGACCGACCTCTCGGGCAACCCGATCGAGAACGATCTGCCGTCGGTCTTGTTCCGCATCGCCCAGTCGCAGACCCAGGTCCTGTCGAAGGGCTTCGTGCTGCGCTTCGAGTCGCTCGACGAGGTGCGCAACGACATGTTCCAAGTCGGCGCCACGCAGCCCTACAACGGCGCGAGCGACCTTCAGGAGTGGCGCGGCCAGTTCCTGATCGACCCCGACCGCGGCGTCTTCAAGCCGCGCCCGATCCAGCACTTCCCCGTCATCCAGGACCGCATCTGGCCGGTGACTTCGCTGCACCAGCCGTTCGCGGCTGGCGTGCAGACGCCGCTGTCCAAGCTCGGCAGCCACCTGCAAACCATCTGGCGTTATTGCGATGTCGGCTTCTCGCTGCTCGACGAGTCCACCATGAACCTCGATGTCGAGGGCATGGCGTGGGCCCCGGTCGGCGGTTCGGTGCAGCCCGACAACTTCGCCCGCTTCCGCATCTTCCTGTCGCACTCCAATCGTCTGCCCGACGAATCGCTGGACCCGGCGCTGCTGCCGTTGTTCCCCAACTCGGGTTTGACCGCCACCTATGCGCAGAACGTGCTCGACGCCACCAACGACGCTCCGCGCGAGGTGCACCCGGGCGCCAATGGCATCGCCGGATATAGCGTGGCCCCGATCAAGGTGTTCCAGACGACCTACGGACGCTTCATGATGCCGTGGCCGCTGAACGAGGACATCCCGGTCGCACGCTACTCGTACTACACGTGGCGCGATACCTCCCTGCAGGCCAAGGGCGCCTTGCCTGATTCGCCCGGCGCGGAGTTGAACATCGTCAACACGGTCAACGCGCCGGCCCCGCCCTCGGCGCGCACCGACCCGCCGAACAACGCGCGCTCCATCGCCCTGCCGATCATGATGGAGTTCCGCTGTTATCCCGACGACGAGGCCGCTGGCATCAACGCCTTCGACATCTCGCTCGCCACTGCCTCCTCGGCTCGCCCCAACTGGCGCGCCTTCTCGACGGGCGGCTACAACCAGAGCGGCAACCCCGTCTTCCGCGATCCGGACAACGACCCGGTGGCCTTGGGCGGCTTCAACCCGAACTCGATCCCGACCCCGGGTGCTCCGACGCTCAACTCGGACAACTCGCTGTACATCGGACAGCTGGATGTGGTCACCCGCATCAGCCGCATGTACTCGCACTGGTTCGACACGACGATCACGGGCACCACGATCAGCTACGACCAGCCCATCGTCGAGCCCGCGCCGAACCTGCAACCCACCGGCACCTCCGTGGCCCTGGCCTATCGCGGCGCCACGCAGGTCGCGACCTTGGCGCATCGCACCAACGCCGAGGATCTCGACCAGTACGGTGATCGCCGTCCGGACGCCACGACGAACCCGGGCACGCCGCCGGTGTTCCTCGGCAACGACAGGACTTGGAAGTCCAGCCTCGCGTCGTTGTCGAACAACCCCTCCACCTCGACGCCTGGTGCACGCTACTTCCAAGTCCGCGTGACCTTCACCTCGAACGCGGAGACTTCGCTGTCGCCCGAAATCAACTCGTTGGGCTTCGCCTGGCAGGAATGATGCTCCGGGGTCTTTCCGCCGCGCTGCGCCACCGGGTGCAGCGCGGAGGATGCAGCCCTGCCCAAGCGTCCGCCGCCTCCTGATCCAGCCCGACGTCCAAGTCCCTACCGCCGTCTCGGTCCAGCACCGGCATCCTCCACCGCCCGCGCCCAACTCATGACCAGCACCCAATCCCGTCTCTCGCCGTCCTGCACTCAGTTGGGCGCCTTGGCGCTCGCCGCCGCCCTGGGAGCCTGCTCGGGCAGTAGTTCCTCCGATGGCGCCTCGGGCACCTTGTCGATCACCGACATTTCGATCCCGCCGGGGGCGCAGTGGCAGATCAACCGTCCGATCGCCGTCACCTTCGGTGCCGAGGTGGACTTCTCCACCGTGAGCCTCAACACGCTGCAAGTCTTCGAGCAAGGTGGCGTGCCGGTGGTGGGAGAGTTCGCCTTCGGCCTCGATGCCCAAGGCAATCAGCGTCGGAACGTGATCGAGTTCCAACCCCGCTGCCCGCAGAACGCCGATCTGTCCGACTCGGGCTTCCTGCCCGGCGGCCGGGCGTACACGGTCAATGTGGTCGGGTCCGCCTCCGGCTCCGGCCTGACGATCCGTGACAGCAGCGGAGCGCCTGTGCGCTCGGGCCGTACGGTCAATTTCGTCACCCCCAACTCGACCGACCTCGGCGTGTTGTTCCTCGATCAGCGCCCCGGAGCGCCGGCAAGCGCTGTCGTGCGCCTTGGCTCGGATGATCTGCGGGTCGATTCCACCTACTTGCAAAACGGCGCGGAGTCCTTGTACTTCGAGGCGTCCGCGGCGAGCGATGCGGAAGCCACCGGGGCACTCTTGCCGCTCGCGGCTGGCTCCGACACCGTCCGCCGGCGCGCAAAGCTCAATCTGTACAGCAACGAGTCGACGCGGGTCGCGATCTTGCTCGCGCTCGACCAAGCCATCGATCCTTCCAGCGCCAACATCTCGACCGACCGGCTGCGCCTGCAGTACCTCGACGACGGCACCGTGGCCGCTGGCACGTGGAAGGGCGTCGACGCCCAAGTTGCCTTGGAAAGTAACTGCAGCGGCACGGGCTCCTTGATCGTGGTTCGTCCGCTCGGCGTGCTGCCCCAGGGTCGCATCGTGCGGCTCTTGATGACCGAGGAGTTCCGCGACTTGTCCGGCGAGTCCAATCTCCTGCCGCAGACCTTGCTCTCCTTCGAAGTGGAGACGGCCAAGGATCCCGGCACCGAGACCGTCGGCGACGCGGCCGACGAGTACCGCGAGGACTTCCTCTTCGGCTCCACCTCCAGTCTGTCGAACTTCGACTCCACCGTCGCCAGCGACGCCGCGCCTGCGAGCTGGGGCGATGGCCAACTCGCCGCGGGTTTCGACTTCGACGGCACCGGCGGCCCCGGCGGCGCCTTCGATTGGACGGTTGTTCCGCCCACCGGCAGCACGACGGTCAACTTCGACACCAACTTCCAGCAGATCACCAACAACGACCAGACGGTCACGCAAACGGTCATCGGCGGCATCGTCGATGTGCGCGACCTCGTCGTACCGGCCAACGCCATCTTGCGCGTGATCGGGCCGAACCCGCTGATCATCCGCGCCACGCGCAACATCACGATTGCCGGACGCATCGACATCTCCGGTTCCAGCAACCGCGGTGTCGTGACCTTCAGCTCGACGAACATTCCTGAAGAGGGCGCGTCGGGCAACGGTGGCGGTGGCCGCGGAGGCGATGGCTCGTACCTGACCACGCAAAGCACGCCCGCCGGCGAGACGGGCTTTGGTCCGTTCAACACCCCGGGTGGCGGCGGCACAGGTGGCGATGCGGGATGGTCCACGACCACTGACCAGAACGCCCGTCGCGGCGGTGGTGGTGGTGGCGGCGCCTTCGGCCCGGATGTCCTCTTGGCCAACGGCATCTGCCCGGACCAGAGCATCATTGGTCTCGATGGCGAGCCGGGTGCGGCCGGAGGCCCTGGATCCAACAGCGCCGTGCTCGGCGTGGGCACGCGTGCGCGTGGTGGACCACTTGGGCCGCGTCCTTTCTCCGACTCCAGTTCCACGAACAACTTCTTCGGCACCATGGTGACCGCCAGCGGCCCGTTGCGCGGCGAGCTGGGCACCGCGTGGGCCGGCGCCGGTGGTGGCGGTGGCGGTGACTCTTCGTCGGTGGGGGCCAACGGCACTTGGCCGCCGCCCTTCACGCCCACGGGCGACGAAAAGGGTTCGGGCGCCGGTGGTGGCGGGGGTCAACTCATCATCTACTGCCTTGGCGATGTCATCTTCCAAGGCTCGGGTTTGATCCAGTCGAACGGCGGCACTGGTGGCGGGGGCGAGAACACCTCCGGCATCAACCGCGTCGGTTCCGCCTCGGGCGGCGGCTCCGGTGGTCACGTGATCATCCAAGCCGCCGGCAAGATCAACTTCAGCGGCCTGACCAGCAACAACGGCGGCATCCGCGCTCGCGGCGGCCAAGGCGGCGAAGGTGCCGGTGGTCTGGGTGGCGCGAGCCCCTATGGTGTCGAATCGGGCGCCAACCAAGACCTGCTCATCCACGGCAATGTCGAAGAGCGGCGCGCCTACGGCACGACCCCGCCCTGCCCGGTCACGGGCAACGCTTCGACCCAATTCGGCGGCTTCTTCGATGGTACGGGGGCCACGGCCTGCCAGTGCCTCGTAGGCACGGGCGGAGACGGTGGTCCCGGCATGATCCAGCTGCATGTCAATGCCTTGACCGACATCATTCCGCCCACGGGTGCGGTTTCGCTGGCGCAGTGCATCCGCCCGCCCGCGGTGGGACAGGTCGTGGCTGGCCTGCCGAGCAACACGCCGGCCAACTGGTCGCGTCTCCTGCCGAAGTTCGGCAAGGTGTCCAAGGCCCAGTCCAAGTGGTTCCGCCTCGGCGCGACTAGCGTCCCGGTCACGCCCGGCGCGGCCGCCGAGAATGTGAGCTTCCAATTCGGCGGCACCGACACGGCCACCGGCAACGTGCGGCGCCAAGGCACGGGTCAAGGCGCCACGGTTCAGGCGATCGCGCCGATCATCTCGGGCACCCTGAACGCGCCGACGACCGCTCCTTATGTCGCCAGCGATGCGCGCAGCGTGGTCGTTTCGGGCACCGCCTTCGCCGACGACATCTATGTGCGCAATCCGCAGCTCTTGCGCGGCTTCCAGCTCGAGGTCGACGGAGTGTCGCACATCGTGGCCGCAGCTTCGTACGACGCCACGGGCGGCACCGTGACGATGACCGTGTCCACCAGCGGCACGCCGCTCTCCGGCTCGGTCTCGGGCGGCGATTCCTTCAGCTTGCGCCAGCGCTTCTTCCGCGTCAGCACCGATGGCGTGCTCGACAGCCTGCCGGCTTCGTCGAACATCACCATCGAGTTCCAAGCTGCAAGGGCCGATGTCTTCGGCAACCCCGACGAGACGCAGCTCTCGGCGTGGGTCAAGGACGTGGTGCAACTCAACAATCCCGCGTTCGCCACCAACGACCAGATCCGCTTCTTGCGCTTCCGCGTCGCCTTCGACATCGGCGCCGACCTGGCTCCCGGTTCTCCGATCCCGGCTACGACGCCGATCCCGGCGCTGGACTTCCTGCGCCTGCCGTACCGCTTCTGAGTGCTGCGTCGGTCGCGTCCTCCCGTTGCGAGCGGGGGAAGTCCGCTGGAATTGGCGAACGCGACGACATCCGACTGTGACGCCCGTCGTGACCCTCAAGGGAGTCGCGGCGGGCGTCCTGCTGTTGCTCGCCCCGCTGCTACCGGCACCGCTCCTGTCGGCCCCCGCCTCTATTTGCCGGTCGTCGCCTGCTCGCGGCCAAACTCCGGCAGCGGGTCGGGTCGCGCAGCTCGATGGCGGCTGCCCGGATTGCGCCTTGCCGGGTTGCCTGCGCGGCGCGCGCGTGCTTGCATGATCGCATCCCATGCGTGGACTCCTCGCGCTGCTGGCCTTGTGCTGCGCTTGCGCGCGCATCGAGGCGCCCGCCGCCTCCGTGTTGAGGTTGCTGCAAGTGCGACCCGAGAACCCGCAGGGCGTGTACCTCGACGAAGAGTTGGTGCTGCATTTCTCGGCGCCGCTGGCGAGCGAGTCCGCCACGACGCGTTCGGTGCGCGTGGTCGATGAAGCTGGTCGCGCGGCTCGCGGTCGGCTGCGCATCGAAGGCGCGGTGCTGCGTTTCGAGCCCGAGCCCGTGCTTGGACGAGATCTCGACGATGGCGGTTTCCGCCCTGGCGTCGGCTACACGCTGCACCTGTTGGGCTTCCCGGCTCCGGATGGCTTGCGTTCGAGCTCGGGGGCGCCTTTGGAGCGCAGCTTCAGCCTGCCGTTCCGCACCGTGGCCCGCGACGGCTCGAGCGCCCTGTTCCGTCCGCGCCCCGAGGAACGTCCGCGGCCCTTGCGCTACTTCCCCGCGCCCGGCGTCGACCTGCGCTACTTGATCAGCCGCTACGATTCGATTCATCTCGACTGCGACTTGCCGCTCGACCCCGCCACCCTCCCGGAGGAGGCCTTCGAGCTGCTCGATCCCGATGGGCGGCGCGTGCCGCTGCGCGTGCGGTTGCTCGAGAACGAGCGGCAAGCCGCGGTGCGGCCGCGTCCAGCGCGCGCCCGCACCTCCGGCGAGGCCGCGAGTTGGGAACGCGAGCCGCGTGCCGCGCTGGTCGAGTTGGCGCCGCGCCAGCCGCTTTCACCCGGTCGGCATGCGTTGCGGCTGATGCCTCAGTACGCCTCGTTCCAGCTGCGCGCGCTGCGCCCGTCGTTGTGCGCCTTGCCACCACCGGCGATCCTCGTGCCGCGCGTCCGCGAGGCGCGTCCTGCCGACACCAGCGGCCGTTCCGTGTGGGACCGTGCCTTGGCCGCGGTCTCGATCGTCGTCGTCGAGCGCGGCGTGGAAGGGCCGCGCAACCTGGTCCTGGAGGAGTTCCTGGACACGCGCCTGCGCTCACCCGTCGCGGTCGAGGGCGCGGATGGCACGGCGGCTTGGCGCGGCGATGGGCGCGTGACCATTCGCCTGCCCGCCGCGGTCGGCGATGGTCGCGCGGGCGATGTGCATCTCGCCGCCGCGCGGCCGGAGCGCGACCTGCACGCGGTGCGCCTCGAGGTGCCGCCGGAGGCCGTGGTCGAACTGCCCGCCGAGCCCGGGCTCGTCGTTTGGCGCGCGCAAGGCGCGCTGCGCATCCGGGGTGCGGTGACGCGTCGCTCCGGTGGCGGCGAAGCGCTGCTGCCCCAGACCACGACCACGTTGAGCGCGTGGCTCGAACAACTAGCATCGACGCGGGCCAATTGGACTGTGCTGGTCGCCGGTGGCGACCTGGTGGTCGAGGGTCGCTTGGATACCTCCACGCCGCTCTTGCTCGTCGCGGGCGGCATGATTCGCATCGGTGGCACCGTCGTGGCGGGCTCCGCCGACCACTTGTTCCGGTTGGGGGAGGGCGGCGGCATCGGCTTTCTCGCCACCGTGCCAGAGCACGTCCTCGTCGACGAGCCCAGCGCGAATCCGTTGGCGACGACGCTCGTCTGGGCCGTGCGTTCCGGCGGCATCCCGCAGCGCGAAGCCGTCGCCGAGTGGATCTCCGCCTCGGCCAGCGGCAGCTCCAGCGAGGCCGTCAAGCGTCCTTCGCCGTCGCTCGGGACGCTGCGCGCCAACGGCTCGTGGCGCTTGCGTTGGTACGCGGTCGATGGCGGTGGTGGCGGTCGCTCGGATCCGCGCTTCCTGGACCCGCCTGGACCGGCGCGCTTCGAGGTGGAGCTGACGGTGCATCCCGGAGGGATCTGGAACCCGCCCTTCATCGATCGGGTCGAGGCGAGCTTCGACGCCAAGCGCTAGGGTGGCGCGCCGTTGCGCCCTCGCCCGCTCGCCCGCTACCGTGCCCCGCGATGGACACCCTGCCGCGCGAGGCTTGGATCGGCGTCGTCGCCCTGCTGGGGCTCTTGGTAGGGTCGTTCCTGAACGTCGTCGTCCATCGTCTGCCGCTCGAAGGCGAGTCGATCTCCAAGCCGGCGCGCTCGCGCTGCCCCGCGTGTCGCACGACGCTCTCGTGGCGCGAGAACATCCCGCTCGTGTCGTGGTTGATCCAACTCGCGCGCTGCCGGCACTGCGGAGCGCCGATCCACTGGCGCTACCCCCTGATCGAGGCGGTGAATGCCGCGCTGTGGGGGCTGGCGGCTGCCTGCGCGCCGGAGCCCTTGTCGGTGGTGACCCTCGTCTGGGTCGTGGCGCTGTCGGGGCTGCTGGTCGCTTCCGCGGTCGACTTCGAGCGCTTCGAGATCCCCGACGAGATCAGCATCGGCGGCATGGTGCTCGGACCGCTCGTTTCGGTGCTCGTTCCGAGCCTTCACGGAGATCCGGTGCGCGCGCTGCAGGACTGGACCGTCTACGGCTGGATGCTGCGCGAGGGCCATGGGCCGCACTTCGCGGCCGCGAGCTCTTCGCTCGCGGGACTGGTGATGGGGGGCGGTGTGCTGCTCGTCATCGGCTGGGTCGGCGAGCGCCTCTACGGTCGCGACGCCATGGGCTTCGGCGACGTGAAGCTCCTCGCGGCGGGTGGCGCGTTGGTGGGGCCGGGCGGAGTGCTCGCCGCGCTCGTGGTGGCGAGCTTCTGCGCTTCCATCGCGGGCCTCGCCAACATGGCGCGCTTCGCTTGTTTCCTGCGGCGACGCTGCGCGGCGCGCGGACGACGGGAGGGACTGGGCTGGACGCTCCGGGTCGCCCGCGTGGCGGGACGCTACTTGCCCTTCGGCCCGTACCTCGCCATCGGGCTTGGAATCGTCCTTCTGGCTTGGAAGGATGTGGAAAGCCTGCTCGCGCCCTGAATCCTGCGAGCGAAGAACCACGCCACCGAACTTCCCGGATCCACATCGCATGAAGCTTGTCTCAACCCTCGTCGCGAGTCTCGCGCTCCTGTCCGCCGCCGCCTGCACTTCGCCGCAGCAGTACAAGGCCGCCATCGACGAGAAGGACTCCCAGATTCGTCGGCTCAACGAGGAGCGCGCGCAGCTCAAGGCGCAGGTGCAGACGCTCAAGTCGAGCCTCGACCAGGCCAACGGCGCGTTGGCCGAAGCCTCCGCGCCCAAGGAAGCCGCCGCGCCCATGCCCGCCGCCGAGCAGCGCTTCCCCGAGCTCGACGAAGTCGGCGTGAGCTACGGCATGCGCGATGGCAACATGGTCATCTCGGTGCCCAGCACCGTGACCTTCCCCGCCGGCCAAGCGACCTTGTCGGACGAGGGCAAGAAGGCGCTCAAGAAGGTCGCCTCGACGCTGAAGAAGGAGTACTCCTCGATGAAGTACTCCATCGAAGGCCACACCGACGCCGATCCGATCAAGAAGTCGAAGTTCTCGAGCAACCGCGAGTTGTCCGTGATGCGCGCGATGGCGGTGCTCGAGTTCCTGGTGTCGGAGTGCGACATCGCCGACCAGAAGTGCGTCGTCGCCGGCCACGGCCAGTACGACCCCGTCGCCGGCAACGACAAGGACGCCGGCAAGTCCAAGAACCGCCGCGTCGAGATCGTGGTCATGAAGGACTGAGTCGCGCGCGGGAGCGGTCCGAACGGATCGCCCACGCGGCCGCCAGGTCTCGAGCGCAGGCCGTCCCGCGGAGGGGCGGCCTGCGCTCGTCCATGCTCCGGCTTCCCGCGCGCGGCATGGAACTTCCTTCCATGCCGCGGAGCGCTTGGAGTTCGCGCCGCTCGCCTGCCGATAACGCGGCGGGAGACCGGATGCGGCGATGATCACCATGGAACAACTGCTCGCGTTGCTGAACCAGCAGCGCGGCTCGGACCTGCACATCTCGGTCGGCAGCCCGCCGCGCTTGCGCATCGACGGGGTGCTCGTGCCCGTCGAGCACGCGCCGCTGTCCTCCGAGGACGCGCGGCGCCTCGCGACCAGCGTGCTGAACTCGGAGCAGATCGCGCGCCTGGATCGCGAGCTGGAGCTCGACTGCAGCTTCGCGCTCGAGGGGCAGGGACGCTTCCGCGCCAACGTCTTCCACCAGCAGGGCGCGGTCGCGTGCGTGCTGCGCGCCATTCCCACGCGCGTGCCGGGCTTCGACGACCTCGGCTTGCCGCGCGGCGTGTGCGAACGCATCTGCGGCCTCAACTCCGGGCTCGTCCTGGTGACAGGCGCGACAGGCTCGGGCAAGTCGACCAC
>SXGS01090526.1_pt1 | contig 35393 bp, 24 predicted proteins | sample 3174681 | NCBI WGS metagenome assembly SXGS01 (sample SAMN11356861, study PRJNA531348) | freshwater metagenome | isolation source: freshwater sample F1-80 | place: China: Fuxian Lake, Yuxi | collected 2017-12-25
ATCTTCGGCAAAGGCTCGAAAAACGCCGCCGACCAGATGTGGGTTGCCCGTTATCTGCTGATGCGCCTCTGCGAACAATACGGCGTGGACGTGAACTGGCATTGCAAGCCGCTGGGCAAGGACGTGGACTGGAACGGTTCGGGCATGCACACGAACTTCTCCACGACGCATCTGCGCGAAGTGGGCGGCAAGGAATACTTCGAGGCGCTCATGGCGGCGTTTGACAAATACAAGGGTGAGCACATCGCCGTCTATGGCCCGGACAATCATTTGCGCCTGACCGGCCTGCACGAGACGCAGGCCATCGACAAGTTCAACTATGGCGTGGGTAATCGCGGCGCTTCTGTCCGTCTGCCGCAGACCTTCATCCCCGACGGCTACCGCGGCTATCTGGAAGACCGCCGTCCGAATTCGCAGGGCGATCCCTACCGGATTGCGGGGCGCATTCTGCAGACCATCGCCACCGTGCCCACCAAGAAGGGGAAAAAGTAGCCTCCATTTAAACTCCATCATCAAGGCGCAGGATTCTCCCTGCGCCTTTTCTTTTTTGGCAGGAATTGCATTGCGAATTCCCGCGCTGCTGATGAGCATCCCTGCCGCAAGCCCAGATTTCTCACTCCGGAGCAGGGCATCGGGTTTGCACCGCAAGTAAAAGCCTCAACACCTGACCCCTTCATGAGCACGCCAAAGCAGGTACTGGAAATGGCCCGGAAGCACGGTGCCAGGCTGGTGGACATCAAGTTTGTGGACACCTTCGGCACGTGGCAGCACTTTAGCATGCCCATTGCGGAATTGACGGCCGAGGTGTTTAAGGAGGGCATCGGTTTTGATGGCTCGTCCATTCGGGGATGGAAATCCATTGAGTCGAGCGACATGCTCGCCATGCCCGATCCTGGGACGGCGTTCATGGATCCCTTCTGCAGCGCGCCGACCCTTTCGCTGACGTGCACCATCGCCGAGACCGGCACGCTTGAGCCCTATCCCCGGGATCCTCGCGGCATCGCGCAGCGCGCCGAGGCCTATCTGCACAAGACCGGCATTGCTGACACAGCCGTGTTTGGTCCTGAGGCGGAGTTCTTCATCTTTGACAATGTGCGCTACGACAGCAAAGCCAACGGCTCCTTTTATGAAGTGGACAGCGGCGAGGCCGTCTGGAACACGGGCGCCGAGGAGATGCCCAATCTCGGCTACAAGATCCGCCACAAGGAAGGCTATTTTCCTGTCGCCCCAACCGATTCGCAGCAGGACCTCCGCAGCGAGATGGTGCTGGTGATGGAAGAGCTGGGCATCAAGGTCGAGCGTCAGCACCACGAGGTGGCCACCGCGGGCCAGGCGGAAATTGACTTTCGCTTCGACAGCCTCGTGAAGACGGCCGACACCATGATGCTCTACAAGTACATCATCAGGAATGTCGCCCGCAAGCACGGCAAGACCGTGACGTTCATGCCCAAGCCGCTCTACGGCGACAATGGAAGCGGCATGCACACCCACCAGTCGCTGTGGAAAGGCGGCAAGCCGCTCTTTGCCGGCAAGGAATACGCCGGGCTCTCACAAATGTCCCTGCACTACATTGGCGGCATTCTTAAACACGCCAAGGCCCTGTGCGCCCTTTGCAACCCCACCACCAACTCCTACAAGCGCCTTGTTCCGGGATACGAGGCCCCGGTGAATCTTGCGTACTCCGCGAGAAACCGCTCGGCCGCCATTCGCATCCCGACCTACAGCGACAACCCCAAGGCGCGGCGCATCGAATACCGTCCGCCCGATCCCGTCGCCAATCCCTATCTTTGCTTCGCGGCACTGCTCATGGCCGGATTGGACGGGATCATCCACAAGATTTCACCGGGCAAGCCCATCGACAAGAACATGTACGAGCTCTCTGCCGAGGAGCACGCCAAGATCCCGCAGGTTTGCGGCAGCCTGGCCGAGGCGCTGGATCATCTGGAAGCCGACCACCAGTTCCTGCTTCAGGGTGGCGTGTTCACCGCCGACTTTCTTGAAATGTGGATCGGCCACAAGCGCAGGGAGCACGACGCGCTCCGGCTGCGCCCGCATCCCTACGAGTTTTTCCTCTACTACGACGCTTGAGGCGCCCGGCAAGGGAGCGCCAGGCTCGACTTTAGCGTGCCCGCCCGCTATCACCTCGCGCGATGAAGCAGACCTTGGTCGCGCTCGACGTGGAAGGCGTGCTGGTGCCTGAAATCTGGATCGCGCTCTCAGAGAAAACCGGAATCGCCGCCCTGCGGCGCACCACTCGCGACGAGCCCGACTACGACAAGCTCATGCGCGGGCGCCTCGCCATTCTTGACGCGCACGGCATCAAGCTCTCCCAAATCCAATCGGTCATCGAGACCATCGTGCCGCTGGAGGGCGCGCCTGGGTTTCTCGCCAGCCTGCGCCAGCGCCTGCCGGTCATCCTGCTCTCCGACACGTTTGTGCAATTCGCCGCCCCGCTCATGCGCCAGCTCGGCTTGCCTGTGCTTTTCTGCAATCACCTGCTGGTGGAGGGCGACCGCATCACCGGCTACCAATTGCGCCAGCCCGACCAGAAACGCCAGTCGGTGCGCGCCCTGCGCCAGCTTGAGTATCAGGTGATTGCCGCGGGCGATTCCTACAACGACACCACGATGCTTTCCGAGGCGGATCACGGAATCTTCTTCCGCGCGCCCTCCGCCGTGCGCGCGCAGTTTCCGCAATTCCCCTGCGCGGAGGATCACGAGCAACTACTGCGCCTCATCGAGGAGCGGCTCTAAAAGGACTCAGTCTTCCGGGCGCGACTCGCGCGTCATGAGGTCGCGCACGGCCTGCGCCGGATTTTTGCCGGCATACAGGATGGCGTGGACTTCGTCGATGATGGGCGCGGCGATGCCCATGCGCTGGGCCAGGTGGTGCGCCGAACGGGCCGTGGGATGCCCCTCGGCCGTGGCGCGCGCCAGCGCGTCAGCCAGGGGCTCGCCTTTGGCGAGGCGTTCGCCCAGCGTTCGATTGCGGCTTTTTTCTGAGAAGCACGTCACCATGAGATCGCCCAGGCCGCTGAGCCCGTTAAACGTCTCCACTCGCGCCCCGCAAGCCACGCCCAGCCTCCTCATCTCTGCCAGCCCGCGGGTGATGAGGGCCGCCTTGGCGTTGTCGCCCAAATGCAAGCCGTCGCAAACGCCCGCGGCGATGGCCATCACATTCTTAAGCGCGCCGCCCAGCTCCACCCCGCGCAGGTCGGTGGTGGTGTAGACCCGCAGCGTGGGCCTGTGAAAGAGATCCTGCACCACGCGCGCCGCCGTCTCATCCTCGCTGGCGGCGACGAGCGCGGTGGGAATGCCTTGGGCCACCTCAAGCGCCAGCGAAGGCCCCGACAAGGCCACGGGGGTGGCGCGGGGTGTCGTCTGCCGCAGCACCTGGCTCATCGTGAGCAATGTGGAATGCTCAATGCCCTTGCAAACCGAAAGCGCGATGCCCGCAAAGGAGCCCGTTTGCTGCGCGACGGCTCGAAAGGCCTCCGAGGGCACCGCCAGCAACGCCAGATCGCTGCCTTCGAGTGCGCGGCCAAGGTCGGTCTCCAGCCGCCAGTCGGAGGGAAGCTCCACCCCGGGCAGGAGCGACTCATTGCGGTGCGAGCGCGCCAGATCAGCCAGTCGCGCCGCGTGCCCCCAGAGCGTCACAGCGTGATGGCGCTCGTGCAGGACCTTGGCCAGCGCCGTGCCCCATGCGCCGGCACCCAGCACAGAGATTTTCACAGACGATTTAGGAGGCAAAGGCTGCGACGGGGGCAAGCGCAATCTCCCCATCACATCCTGCATGCCGCGAGCAGGCACTCATGCACGAGCAGGTCGGTCTCGGGCGTCACAGCCAAAGGGCGCCTGGTGCGGATGGCGTCGGCAAGGTCGGCCAGCTCCGGCGCATATCGTTGGTACTTGGGCAGGGGCACGACATAGGGCTTTGCGGGATAGGGCCCGGCGGGCTCTGCCAGGTCCAGCTGCAGTTGGGGCGGTTCCAGAGGCTGCATGCGCGCTGTGCCGCGCGTGCCCACCACTTCGATGAATCGGTGCGCCTGCGCGTTGGGATGAAGCAGGTTGACGCCGAGGGTGACGAGGGTTTTCGGGTACTCGAAGAGGCAATGGGTATTGTCGGCGAGCGTGTCGTCCATGCGCCCGTGATGGTGGAGGACTGGTGTGATGGCACGTGGTCGGCCGAGCATCCGCACGATGACGTCAATGAGGTGGCAACCCAGCTCGAACATACCGCCGCCGCGGAATTCCGCGAGGGCCGCCCGCGACGCCGGCGCGGTGATGTGCGAGTCAATGGCGCAGCGCACGGAAGTAATTTCACCCAGCCAACCCTCCTTCACGGCTTCCAGGAGTTTTGAAAAGCCCGGATGGTAGCGCCACATGTAGCCCATTTGCATCCGGCACCGGTGCTTTTGCGCCAGCTCCAGCAATTGCTTAAACTCCGGCAACGAGGCCGTGGGTGCCTTCTCCAAGTGCACGTCCTTGCCGGCCAGGAGCGCGGCCTTGGCATGTCGGAAATGATCGCGCACGCCGGACTCCACCGCCACCACCTGCGAGCCTTCGATGAGCGGAGCAATGTCCATGAGCTGCACCCCCTGCTTGTCCAGTCGCTGGCGGGTGGCGGCGTCCTCCTCGCACACGCCCACCAGCTTCCAGTCCGGAGATTCCTGCACGACGGCCAGTTTTCCCGCCGCATGCGAGTGCGTGGTGCCTAGGAATCCAATGCGAAGGGGCACTCGTGGGGCAGGCACCGGCGCGGCGCCGGCAGAGGCGAGCGCCGGTGCGGCAAGGGCTTTGCCTAAAAAGATGCGGCGATTCATGATGGAAGGCATGAAACAAAGCAGAGCACGAGTGCGCACTGCGGTTCAAGCTTTCAACTTGCAAGGCGGCCTCCTATACCTCCGTCGTGAGTGGAGCCCTCAGAGTTGCGGTGGTGGGCACGGGTGCGCTGGGCCAGCACCACGCTCGCATCTATCGGGAGATGGCGGCGGTGGGACTGGTGGATTTTGTGGGCTTGTACGACCTCGACGCCGACACGGCGCGCAAGCACTCGCAAAAACTCGGGGTGCGTGCCTTTGAGTCTGTGGACCAAGCGGCGGCCGCCAGCGACGCGCTGAGCGTGGCCACGCCCACCCGCACGCATTTTGAACTGACGAAATCACTGCTGGAGAAGGGGCGACATGTGCTCGTGGAAAAGCCCATGACCGACAACGGCGCGCAAGCGGCCGTGTTGGTAGAGCTGGCGCAGCAGCGTGGTGCCGTGCTGCAGGTGGGGCACGTGGAGCGGTTCAATCCGGTTTATGAATTCCTAGAACGCGCCGCCCCGGAGCCGCGGTTCATCGAGGCCCACCGGCTCTCGCCCTTTCCGGCGCGCAGCACGGACATTGGCGTGGTGCTCGATCTCATGATCCACGATCTCGATGTCGTGCTGGCCTTCGTGAAGTCGCCCGTCACGGCCGTGGACGCCGTGGGCATCCCCGTGCTGAGCGCCAGCGAGGACATCGCCAATGCGCGGCTGCGCTTTGCCAATGGCTGCGTCGCCAATCTTACCGCCAGCCGGGTCAGTCCGGAGCGGCTGCGCAAGATCCGCGTGTTTAGCGGCGGCGAAACGCCCAGCTACATCAGCCTCGACTACCGTGCGCAGGAGGGATTTCTCTACCGCATCGCGCGCGAGGGAGAGTCGGAAAGTTCCGTCCTGCAGAAGCTGCTTCATGCGCGGGACCGCGCCATCGTCAGCGAGTTTGCCGGCCGCAAGATCGTACGTGAGCCGGTGCCGATTGAAAAAGACGAGCCCTTGAAGCTGGAGCTCATGCACTTTGTGCAGTGCGTGAGCCAGCGGCAGACACCCCGGGTGAGCGGGGCCTCGGCAAAACAGGCGCTGGATCTGGCCTTTGAGATCACGCGCCAGATTCAGGCCGCGTCATGAGCGGGATCCTCGCGCCCCAGTTCATGGTGATCGCCGGCGAGGCCAGCGGCGACATGCTGGCGGCGGAGCTGGTGGAAGCCCTTCGCACGCAGTTGCCGCAAGCCCGGTTCTTTGGCGCCGGTGGCGAAAGGATGGCGGGAACCGGCTTGGCGCTGTTGGAGGACATGACGCGCCACTCGGTGATTGGCCTGTGGGAGGCACTCAAACGATACCCGTTTTTTCGGCGGCTGATGAACCGGCTGGTGGACGCCGCCTGCGAGCGCCGGCCCGATGTCATCGTGTGCGTCGACTTTTCAGGCTTCAACCGGCGCCTGGCCCGCGCCATCCGCGAGCGATCGCGTCTCTCCTCATGGCGGCCTCGGATTGTGCAGTACGTCTCGCCTCAGGTTTGGGCGTCGCGCCCGGGACGCGCGCGTTCGATGGCGCGCGACTTTGACTTGGTGCTGTGCCTGCTGCCTTTCGAAAAGGCTTGGTATGCGCGGCACGCGCCAGAACTGCGCGTGGAGTTTGTGGGCCATCCTTTGGTGGATCGCCATGGAGGCGTGGCAACGGAGGAGGCCCAAGGTGCAGCCACCAAGACCCTGTTGCTTCTGCCGGGCAGCCGCGTGGCAGAGTTGTCGCGGCACCTGCCGCCGATGCTCGATGCCGCCGGACGCATTCTCGCGGCGCGGCCGGGCACGCCCGTTCGCCTCGTTTTGGCTGACGCATCCATGGTGGCGCCGGCACAGCTCGCGATTGCGCGGTTGCCTGGGCTTGGCGTTAGCATCGGCGGCCTCTCCCAGGAATTGCGCCAGGCGGCCGTTGCCATCGCCTCCACCGGCACGGTGACCTTGGAATGCGCGTACTTTGGCGTGCCCACCGTGGCGATCTACCGCACGTCCTGGCCCACGTACCTCATCGCGCGTTGTCTTATCCACGTGGATTATCTGGCCATGCCCAACCTGCTGGCGGACGAGGCGCTGTTCCCGGAATTGATCCAGGGAGCGGCGACGGGAGAGCGCATCGCGCAGGCCGCGCTCCATCTTTTCGACGACACGGCTCGCCGGCAGGCATTGAAGGCGCGACTGGCGGATGTGGTCGCCACGCTCGGGGGAACTGGCGCCAGCAGGCGCGCCGCGAAGGCCATTGCCGGCCTGCTGCGCTAAGGGGCGTTGCCATCGCGAAGGCTTTTCATTTGGTCTCATTACGCTATTGCTTGGGCGGATGAAGCGATTGCAGTTGCTTGGATGGGCACTTCTGCTGGCGGCGCTGCCCGCAGGCGCCCGCGCGGCAGATGATGAGCTTTTTGAGAAGAGGGTGCGCCCCTTGTTGGTGGAGCGTTGTTATGAATGCCACAGCCAGGCGGCCGGCAAAGCGAAAGGCGGCCTGCGCCTTGATACCAAGACAGACCTGCGCAAGGGCGGCGAGCGCGGACCGGCCATCGTGCCCGGAGCCCCCGAAAAGAGCCTCTTGGTCGCGGCCGTGCGCCACACCCATGCCACGCTGAAAATGCCGGCCAAGGGCCCGGCGCTTTCGGAACCGCAGCTTCAAGCCCTTGAAGAATGGATCCGACTTGGCGCGCCCGATCCGCGTGAAGCCGCGGGGCAAACCGGAGGGGCTGCACTTTCCGATCCAGCAAGGGTGCGCACCCACTGGGCGTTCCAACCCGTCGGGAATCCGGCTGTGCCGGCGGCCGGGGCTTGGGCGCAGACTTCCATTGACGCCTTTGTCTGGGACTCGCTCTCCCGCGCAAAGCTCGCCCCTTCAGCCATGGCCGACAAACGCACGCTCCTCCGGCGGGCGTACTTCGACCTTATCGGTCTGCCGCCCACGATGGAGGAGGTGGAGGCGTTTCTGCGCGATGCCCGTAAAGACGCATTCGCACGCGCGGTGGATGGGTTGCTCGCCTCGCCGCAGTACGGCGAGCGCTGGGCGCGCCATTGGCTGGACGTGGCTCGCTACGCGGACAACAAGGGCTATGTCGGGGTGAACGTGGAGCGGCGCTTTCCCTACTCGTACACCTACCGCGACTACGTCGTGCGCGCCTTCAACGAGGACATGGCCTTTGACCGGTTCATCGTCGAACAAATCGCCGCGGACCGCCTGCCCTTGGGAGAGGACAAGCGCGCGCTGGCCGGGCTGGGGTTTCTCACGCTGGGCCGTCGCTTCCTGGGCAATCCCCACGACATCATCGATGATCGCATTGATGTGGTGACTCGCGGGTTCATGGCACTCACCGTCACCTGCGCGCGCTGTCACGACCACAAGTATGATCCCGTGCCGAGTGCCGACTACTACTCGCTCTACGGCGTCTTTGCCAGCAGCCACGAGCCCGAGGAGAAGCCACTCTTGGGCGCGGGCTCCCTCCCGCCTGAGCACGACGCCTATCGGGCCGAGCACGCGAAACTCTCTGCGGAGCTGGAGCAGTTTAAGCAAAAAACCATTTCTGCTGGAATGGAGACGCTGCGCCGCAGGGCGGGGGATTACCTGCTGGCGGCCCACCAGGCCAATGAGCGGAGTCTTAAGGGAGAATCCATGGCGCAGTTCGTGGCGAAAAACAAACTCAACGGGCGTGCGCTGGAAGCATGGCGCCGCCGTCTGGAGCAATGGCAGCGCGACAAGAACCGGGTTTTCGCCGCTTGGTTCGAACTCTCCGGAATGCCCGCGCCCCAATTGAGGGCGAACGCCACCCGTGTCGCCCAGGCAGGATTCCCACTATTGGCTCAGCAATGGAAAGAAGTGCCTCCCGGTACGCCCGAAGAACTGGCGGCGGCGTACGGCCGACTTTTTAACGTCGTCGCCCAACAATGGGCCGAGCTTCGCGCCCGAATTCCGGAAGCCAAGGCATTGCCCGATGCTGACGCAGAGGCGGTGCGGCAGGTGCTTTATGGGCCGGACACTCCGGCGACGGTTCCCGCCGATTTGCCCCCCGACAATTCTGAGAGCCTGCTCTTTGGCGAACGGGAGAAAATCAAGCAGATCGAATCGCGTCGCGTGCGACTTGAAGCCAGCCACTCCGGCGTGCCGCCGCGTGCGATGGCGCTGGTGGACAAGCCCGCGCCGGAGGAGCCCGTGATTTTCCTGCGGGGCAACCCCGCCAATCGCGGCCCGCGCGTGCCACGGCAGTTTCCAAGTTGTCTCGATTCGAAGCGGCAACCCTTCACCCAGGGCAGCGGAAGGCTGGAGTTGGCACGCGCCATCGCCCATCGGGACAATCCACTCACGGCGCGAGTCATCGTCAACCGCGTCTGGCTGCACCATTTCGGCCATGGACTCGTTGCCACGCCCAGCGACTTTGGCCTTCGCGCCGATCCGCCTTCGCACCCGGAGCTGCTCGACCATCTGGCGACGCGCTTCATGGAGGAGGGCTGGTCGCTGAAGAAGCTCCATCGCCACATCCTTCTCTCCGCCACGTATCAGCAGCTGGGCAATCCCCGCGCGCAAGTCATGGCGGTGGATCCCGACAACCGGCTGCTGTGGAAAATGAATCGGCGCCGGCTTGACTACGAGGCCATGCGAGACAGCCTGCTCTTTGTTGCCGGCCGGCTGGACGCGACTCGCGGCGGCCAGCCCGTGGATCTGGCGGAGGACATCCGCGCCACGCGCCGGTCGCTCTACGGGTTCGTGGACCGCCAGAACCTGCCCGGTCTCTGGCGCACGTTTGACTTTGCCAATCCCGACACCCACGCGCCGGTGCGCTTTGCCAACACGGTGCCTCAACAGGCGCTCTATTTCATGAACAGCCCCTTTGTGCTGCTGCAGGCGCGTTCGCTTCAGGCGCGGCCGGAGATGGCCCGGGCAAACGACGCGCCCTCGCGTGTTCGGGCGCTCTATGCGATCATCCTCCAGCGCCTGCCAACGGGCGAGGAGGACGCCGAGGCGCTGGCGTTTTTGGGCGCGTCGGCCGCGGACGCCACGGCGGCGGGATGGGCGCAGTTTGCGCAGGCCCTGCTGATGTCCAACGAATTCCTGTACGTGGACTGACCCCGTTTTGGATTACCAGTCGCCCACGCTGCCGTCGGCGTAAAACACCTGCTGCGGCAGTTCCTGCTGGAAGGGATGACGTGCGATGGCAGCCTCGTTAAGTTCGATGCCCAGGCCCGGGCGTGACTGGGGACGCACGATGCGGCCCTGGCGTTCTACCGTGAACCCCTCGTCCACGATATCGGCGCGCCAGGGCACGTCGGCGTGGACCGTCTCGCAAATGATGTAGCCCGGCTGGGAGAATCCAAACTCCAGCGAGGCCGCCGTGCTTACCGGCCCCTGCGGGTTGTGCGGTGCCAGCGCAATGCGGTAGGCGTCGGCCAGTGCGGCGACGCGACGGCCCTCGGTGAAGCCGCCGCAATGGGTGAGGTCCAACTGGCAGACGTCGCAGGCCCGCTTCGCAAAGAGGTCGCGGAAGTCCGCCAGGCGCGTCACGCGCTCTCCGGTGGCCACCGGAGTGGTGATGGCGGCATTGATCATGGCCAGGCCATCCACGTGCTCGGGCCAGCAAGGCTCCTCGAAGAAATAGAGGCCGAAAGGCTCGAGCGCCTTGCCAAATTGAAGACCCATCGCGGGCGAGGGACGCGCGTGGCAATCCACCATGATGTCGATGTCAGGCCCAACGGCGTCGCGCATGGCGCTCACGCACGCCTCGGCCGCGCGCAGCGGTCTCTGCCCTTCCAGTGGCATCGTGGGGGGCACGGCCATGCTCTTGAAGGCGGTGAATCCGTCGGCCACGGCAGCGCGGGCCAGATCGGCAAAGCGCCGGGCCTCATCGGCGGGCGTGTTGTAAAAATCCTCCATGCGTCCGCCGCCCAGATGGCAGTACGTGCGAATGTAGTCGCGCACCGCCCCACCAAAAAGCTGGTGGCAGGGCTTGCCCGCAACCTTTCCGGCGATGTCCCAGAGGGCGATGTCGATGGCCGAAATGGCCGTGGCCCGCACGATGCCGTGCCCGTGCCAGAAGTGCTGGCGGTGCATCATCTGCCAGAGATGCTCGATGCGGGAGGGATCCTGTCCGACGACAAGGCTGGCCAGATCCTCGACCGAGCCCACCACGCCGCGCGTGTGCCATTCGAGCGTCGCCTCGCCCCAGCCCCACAGCCCCGGCTCGCTGGTGAGCACCTTCACGAACACCCAGTTGCGCATACGCGCGTGGCAGACGTGGGTTTGGATGGCCGTGATCTTCATGGGAGGTGCAGTCGCTGGATTTGATCGCTCACGGCATCGATCACGCGCTCAAGGCTGCCCGCGGCAACGACGGCGATGGATTCTTGATAGATGCCGCGGTCGTAGAGTTCGCGCGGGGGCAGATAGCTCGCACCCCAGTGGCTGGCGATGGTGGCGACCACGATGGGCACGCCCTGAAACTGCGCGCGCAGGCGGGTCTGCAGATGGCTGTAAAACTCGCCCTGCAGAATCACCCACACCGCGCCACCCATTCGGAGCACGGTGGCTTCCAGCGGAAACTCGTCGCCCGGCGGCAGTTGTTTCAAGCGATGAAACATGCGCCGCTTGCGCTCAGCCATCGCGCGAGCATCACGAGCGGCATCGGCCGCTCCAGCGCGGTGTGCCGTCTCTTCCTTCCCGGACCATTCCCCCAACTCCTTTTCGAGCTGCGCCAAGGTCGGCGTTCCGGGGCGCAGGGGCAGGGGAATCATCTCTGCATGACGCCTCCAGAGTTCGTGGCCATGCCGCTCCTGTGGGGTGATGGGAACATGATGCCAGGTGGCGATGGTGGCGCCGGAGACGACCGGGCCGGCATAGTCAAAACAAGTGCCCGGTTCGGGCAGCGATTCCAGCGTGGAGAGTGCAGCGTGGGCCAGCTGGCGGCCGTGGCGGTCTGCCACTGCGGGATCGGCGACAAATCCTTCGCGCGGGCCCAGCTCGCCCGATGCGCCCTGGAGAAAGAGGCACGGCGCACCGGTGGCGGCCTCCACCACTTCGCGCATCGCGCCGGGAAAATCGGGACTGATGAGCGTGTTGCCCCACGCCAGCGTGGTGGGGTGGCAGGCGTAGTTCACCAGTGTGGCCAGCGTGCCCTGTGATCCGCACACTTTGGCCACGAGCAGGGTGTCATCGGCCGGCTCCAGAGGATTAAAGCCGCAGGCAAAGATCCGGCGTTGCTCATCCCAGAAATCGCGGTGCGCGGCCAAGTTGCACCGCCCGGTGCCGTAAACCATCGTGGCCGGTTGCAGTGAGCGCTGCGTCTGTAGAAGCAGATCGCCCACGCGCTGGGCCAGAGTGTCCAGATAGGGCGCAATGAGGTCGCCCCCGGGCAGGCTGGCCCGCTCCAGTCCCATGAGGCCGGCGGCGTGGGTGTGCGAAAAGACGACGGCACATTGCTCGCGCGAAACGTTTGCGTGGCCGCAGGCCGAGTCGAGCAGTCGTCCTAGTTCCTCGCGGCCCAGCACGCAATGATCCAGCGCGATGAGGAACTGCCGGCCTGGCGCGGTTTCGTCCAGCGGGGCCAGAAGCGTGACGGTGGCGCGAAGGGGGCGGTGGATGCCCGTGGCGCGCTCGTGCGTGGCCGCGCCCCACATGCGGTGGTAGATGTTGGCAGGTGGGGTGATGTCGGCGTGCGCGAGGGCGAACCGGCATCGAGATTGTGGGGTGTCAACGCGCAGCATGCGATGAGGGGGTTGTGGTGGGCTCTTCGAGCACCGTGCCCGAGGGGTTGATTCGCCACCAGCAAAAAGCCGACAGCACGAACAGGACGGCGAAGCAAACCATGACGCCATTCCAGCCGACGGCGCGTTCGACGAGCGGCACGAGCACCGTGAACGCCAGCGCGCCGACATTGCCGACCATGTTCATGGTGGCAAAGAGCGGCGCAACCTGCCGGCCGCCCTTGTCCACCGTGATGGTGTAGCCGCAGGGGCCGGTGGCGCCGGCAAAGAGGCTGCCCGCGCTGATGAGCAGCACGGCCGGCGTGGTGCCCTCGACGAAGATCGCCAGAAGGGTGAAGGCCGCGCACACCAGCGAGGCACCGATGGCCACGCCGTTGCGAGAGTGCCACAGGCTGCCCGTGCGGCGGTAAATCCAGTCCATCACCGCGCCGCCCAATGCCGCGCCCGCAAAGATGCCCAGCGAGGGAAGCATGGAAAGGAAACCCGACTTGGGGATGTCCATTTTGTGGCGTTCCTGAAGGTAGGTGGCGAACCAACTGAAAAAGAACATCACCGCGCCGGCGCGACAGAATTGCTGCAGGCAGATCCATTGGGTGGCGCGGCTGGAGAGGAGCCGTCGCCACGGCGTGGGTTCGGCCACCGCCGCGGCGGTTTCGCCGGTGTCGTTGCGCCCGGACTGAATGTGCGCCAGTTCCGAGCGCGTGACGCGGTCGTGTTCCTCGGGTTGATTTCGAAACCAGTAGAGGAACCAGGGAGCAAACAGAAACCCCGGCAGGCTGAAGAGCAGAAACATGCCGCGCCAGCCGACGCGCTCGTCGACAATCAGGTATCCGGCAATCCATGCCCCCAGGGCGCCGCCCAGGGACATCGCGCTTCCCAGCGCGCCGTTGGGAAAGGCGCGCTCGCTCCGCGGAAACCATCGGGCGATGGTTTGGGTGGCGCTGGAAAAAATGCCCGCCTGCGAAAGTCCCATCCCGGCGCGCGCGGCGATGAGCCCGGCAAGCGTGTGCGCCATGCCAAACATCAATGTGGCCGCCGACCAACCCATGGCGAAGAGCGGCAGGGCGTAGCGCGTGCCCTTTCGATGGGCGATGAGGCCGGCAGGAATCTGCCCAAGAGCGTAGGGCAGAAAGAAGGCACCCATCAGGATGCCGGTCTCTTCCTTGGTGAGCCCCAGATCGCTGCGGATGGTGCTCTCGGCCACCGAGATGGTGTTGCGGCAGATGTAGGATACGGCTGCGGCGGCGCACAACGCCAAGGCAACCTGGTATCTCACCCAGCCGCGCCGGGGCGGCACGCCGCTTGGAGCGGAATCGGGCATGGCAGGGCGAGGACTTTCCGCCAGCAATCCCACCGGTGGCAATGCAATAGTGCTGGCGCATCCCGCTATTCCCTTGACCGGAACAAGCCCGCCCTGACAATGCCACGCCGCCACACCGCTGCCTTTTGAGCGCCGCATGAACCCGCCCAAAAACCATCGCACGCAGCGCCCGGAGATTCCTCGCAAGACGATCTACCGGCTCTCCATCTATCTGCGATGCCTGCAGCGCTTGGCGGCGAATGGCATTCACACCGTCTCCAGCGAGGCCATGGCGCTGGCGGCGGGCGTCAAGTCGCCCCAACTGCGCAAGGACCTGGCGTACTTCGGACAGTTTGGCACGCGCGGCCTGGGCTATGATGTGGACCAGCTCTCCAGCATGATCACCCAGTGGCTGGGCACGAGCAGCCTGCAGCCGGTGATTCTGGTGGGCGTGGGCAATCTGGGCACGGCGCTGCTTTCTTACCGCGGTTTCCAGAAGGAAGGATTTTCAGTGGTGGGTGCCTTCGACATCCGACCGGTGTCTCGACAAGCCCGACAGTCCGAACCTGTGGTGATGACCATGGGGCAGATCGAAGGGTTCGTGCGCGAGCGGGGTGTGCGCCTGGCCATCCTTTGCGTGCCCCCTGAAGCCGCGCAGGAGGTGGCCAACCGGCTGGTGGCGGTGGGCATTGTGGGCATCATGAACTTTGCGCCCACGGTGCTGCACGTGCCCGAGGAGGTCGTCGTCAATAACGTCAACCTGGCCATTGAGCTTGAGAACTTGAGCTTCTTTATCCAGCAATAGCCCCCCCTTTGCGATTGGCGCGTGGCTTGGCGTGTGGCAGGTTTTGTGGCGATGAGGCACCACGCCTTGAATTCGGAGCATCTGGGGCTGACGCGGCGCGAACTGCTCTGCCGGGCCGGGATGGGGCTGGGCGCGCTGGCGCTGGCACCGCTTATGGGAACGGCGGCCGCTGCGGGGAGTGGGCCGCTTTCGGAGCGCGCACCGCACTTCGCGCCGCGCGCGCGACGCGTCATCCATCTCTTCATGAATGGCGGGCCCTCGCACCTGGACACGTTTGACCCCAAGCCTGCGCTGGCGCGTTACGCGGGCAAACAAATTCCCGGCGGGAACCTCGCCACCGAACGCAAGACGGGCGTCGTGATGCCTTCGCCATACACTTTTTCCCAGCACGGGCAGAGCGGTCTGCCCGTCAGTGATATCTTCCCCCACACCGCACGCTGCATGGATGACATCTGCGTCATTCGCTCGATGAAGGCCGACGTGCCCAACCACGAGCCTTCGCTCATGCTGATGAACTGCGGCGAGGCGCGGCAGGTGCGGCCCAGTCTGGGTTCGTGGCTGACGTACGGACTGGGTACGGAGAACGAAAACCTGCCGGGATTCGTCGCGTTGTGCCCCGGCTATCCCATCCAGGAATCGCAGAACTGGCAGTGCGGCTTTCTGCCGGGCGCCTTCCAGGGCGCGCACATCGACACGCGCCGCAAGAAGCTTGAGGAGCTCATCGAACACATCCGCAATCCCGAGCAGTTGCCTCTGGCGCAGCGCCGGCAATTGGATCTTTTGCGCCGCATCAATGAACGCCACGCGCAGGCGCGGCAGAACGAGGGCGCACTGGAGGCGCGCATCCATTGTTTCGAGCTGGCCTACCGCATGCAGCGCGATGCGGCTGAGGCATTCGACTTGAGCCGCGAACCTGAGTCCATTCGCCGCATGTACGGCGACACGACGCAGGCGCGGCAGATTCTCATCGCACGGCGGCTGGTCGAGCGGGGAGTTCGATTTGTGCAGGTGTGGCACGGCGATGGCCAGCCGTGGGACAGTCACGACGATCTGGAAGTCAACCACCGGCGCCTCGCGCGCGAGTGCGACCAGGCCATCGGCGCGCTGCTGACCGATTTGAAGCAGCGCGGCCTGCTCGATGACACCCTGGTGCTTTGGGGAGGCGAATTTGGCCGCACGCCTTCGGTCGAGCTGCCCAAGGCCGGATCCAACGCCGGCAAGATCAACGGCCGCGACCACAACCACCACGGATTCACTATGTGGATGGCCGGTGGCGGCGTCAAAGGCGGCCTTGCCTACGGCGCCACCGACGAGTTTGGATTTCGGGCTGAGGAACGCCCGGTGCATGTTCATGACCTGCATGCCACGCTCCTGCACCTCATGGGATTTGACCATGAACGGCTCACCTTCCGCCACGCCGGGCGCGACTTTCGGCTGACCGATGTCCACGGCACCGTTCTCCACGACCTCATCGCTTAGGTCGGCCTAAACCCAGACTCCCACGATGCAATCAATCCCCACCAAAACCCTCCTGCGCGACTGTGATGCGGTGCAAATTCCTTCAGGCAACCGCGTGACTCTGGGAAAGGGAGCGGTGGTGGATCTCACCCAGACGTTGGGCGGAACCTACACCGTGCGCGCTGGGAGCGGGCTTTATCGCATCGGCGGCCACGATGCCGACGCCTTGGGATTGTCCACGGGCGAGGCTGTCGCACCAGACGACGGGCCGGTTACTCCAGAGCGGGTGCACGCGGTGTTAAAGACTTGTTTCGATCCTGAAATCCCCGTCAACATCGTGGACTTGGGGCTGGTGTACGACACGGTGGTGGAGCCGCGCGTCGCAGGCGCCTTCGCCGTTTCGGTGAAGATGACCCTCACCGCTCCGGGCTGCGGAATGGGGCCGGCCATTGCCGGCGACGCGCAGCAGAAAATCCTGCAACTTGCCGGTGTGGAGGAAGCGACCGTCGAGGTGGTCTGGGATCCGCCATGGCACCAGTCCATGATTTCAGCCGATGGCCGCAAGGTGCTTGGGTTGGAATAAAAAACTTTGACTCGGGCCGAATGCCCGGCCGATACTCCCCGCCCCGGTGGGGTCGTAGCTCAGTTGGTAGAGCACCACAATGGCATTGTGGGGGTCAGGAGTTCGAATCTCCTCGGCTCCACCATTCTTTTTCTTAGCCCAGAACCTCGCGGATCACTTCGCCGCGCTCAAGAATGGGGCGTGGCCGGCCTTGGAAGTCTTTGACAATCGTGTGCGGTGCGATGCCCAGTGCCGAGTAGAGCGTGGCGGCGATGTCGGCGGGCGTGATGGGACGCGTAGTGGGTTCGGCCGCGTGCTTGTTTGTGGCGCCGATAACTTGGCCCGTGCGCGTGCCGCCGCCGGCAAAGAACATACTCCCGGCGGCTCCCCAATGGTCGCGTCCGCCGTTGCTGTTGATCTTGGGGGTGCGCCCGAATTCGGTGAGATATACCACGAGCGTGCGCCCGAGCATGCCGCGTGCTTTAAGATCGGTCAGCAGTGCAGCAAAGGCCCGGTCCATCCCCGCCAGATGATAGCCGCGCCGCACCATGTCCTGTATGGGAGGATGGTTCTGCGTGGGCGCGTTATGGTTGTCCCAGATGTTGCCGTAGTCGGAGTCGTAGCCGTAGTCGACCATGACAAAGCGCGCGCCGGCCTCGACCAGTCTGCGCGCGAGCAGGCAGCGGCCGCCCAATTTCGTGCGGCCGTACTCCTCACGCACGGCGGGTGCTTCGCGGTCGAGGTCAAAGGCGTCGCGGATCCGGGCGTTTCGAGCCAGTCGCAGCGCGCTCTCAAATCCAGCGTCCTGTGCAGCCACCTCTGGCTGGCGATCCAGCCGGCGAAGCAGGGTGTCAAAACCTTCGCGCAGCCCGGCGCGCCGGTCGAGCCGGTCGCCCGTCAACTCCAGCGGCGCAGCCAGCGATTGAGGCTGCAGCTTTTCGTCGGCCAGCGAGGGCGGGTTGTCGAGTTTCTCGGCGACGGTGAAGTCCGGTTCGGCCGGCACGCCACCCACGCAGAATGGCGCGTGGTGCGCGCCCAGCCATCCGCCACGGAAGAAGTTGTACGGGGGCGGTCCGGGCCGGGTGGTGCCCGGCACGGCAATATAGCCGGGCAGGCCGCCACGCGGGCCGTGAAGGTGCGCAACGAGCGAACCGATGTTGGGGTGCGTGTAAAGATCGCTCATCGCCACCTTGTGGCCTGAGAGCGTGTACACCTGACTCAGCAGATGGTCGTCGCTGTCGTGTGAATAGCTGCGCACCAACGCCAGCTCGTGCGCGACACGCGCAAGACGAGGCATGGTCTCGCAGAACTGCACTCCCGGAAGCGTGGTGGGGATGACACCGAGCTTGCCGCGAATCTCCGCGGGCGCATCGGGCTTGGGGTCAAACGAGTCGATGTGCGTCACCCCGCCGGCCATCCACAGAAAGATGACGGCGTCGGCGCGGGCGGCACCTGCCGCGGCGTCCAAGTGGGCGGGCAGCGCTGAGGCGGCGAAGCTGAGTGAGCCTGCGCGCAGAATATCGCGCCTGCTCCATGCGCGCCCCGGTGATGGAAACACGGCCGCCTCCATGGCCGCAGTATGCGCCTCACGTGTGGCCCGGCAAGGCCAAAGGCCACTTCGGGGCTTGCGCGGTGGGCACGGCACAGCCATGCTCGGAGTATGCAATCACTACGGGGACTCCTGCTATGGGCCTTTGCCTCAGGGCTGATGTTGACGGCCCTTCGCGCAGCCGATGCGCCCACCGAGAAGGAACGGTTCGACCAGTTCACCAAGGCGATGTCGGGCGTCAAGTTCTCAGGCCATTTCACCGTTGCCGGTCAGGAAGGCGCGCCGGCCAAAGAGGAGTACACCATCCTCGAGGTGAAGAAACTCCCCCAAGGCGATCTGTGGCTTTTCCGGGCGCGGGTTAAATTTGGCAAGACGGACGTGACGGTGCCGATGCCCCTTCCGGTCAAGTGGGTGGGAAACGTCCCGGTCATCGCGATGGACAACGTGGCCATCCCGGGGCTGGGCACTTTCAGCTCGCACGTCGTGATTGAAGGCAACAAGTACGCGGGCACTTGGGTGCATGGCAAAGTCAGCGGGCACCTTTTTGGCGTGGTGGAAAAACTGCTCCCGTAAAGCCTACTGCGCGGGGCACAGGATGCCGGAGGTTTTTTTATGAAATCAACGTGGTGGATTGGCGGAGCGTTGGTGGGTGCCGTTGCGATGACGACGGGGCAGGCGGCTGCTCCGGACGCACCAAAGGGCGAGGCCCAGTTTCTTGTCCGCACGCGGCAGCTAACGCTGGAGGGCAAGCGCAGCGGCGAGGGGTATTTCTCGCCCGAGGGCAACGCCGTTATTTTCCAAAGCGAGCGCGAGGAGGGCAATCCCTTCTACCAGATCTACATTCTCGACCTCGTGACGGGGGACACTCAGCGCGTGTCACCGGGCACGGGCAAGACGACCTGCGCCTTCTTCCGGCCGGGCAGCAACGAGGTGCTCTTTGCCAGTTCGCACACGGATGCGAATGCCCGTGTAAAGCAGAAGGAGGAGCTCGACTTCCGCGCCGCCGGCAAGCAGCGGCGTTACGCGTGGGACTACGATGAGCACATGGACATTTTCACCGCCAAGCGCGACGGCTCGGGCCTGCGCCGGCTGACCAGCCAAACGGGTTATGACGCCGAGGGGGCGTTTTCTCCCGACGGCAGCCAGATTGTCTTTTGTTCCATCCGCGATGCCTACGCCAACGACAAGCTCTCTGCGGCCGACCGCGAGCGGCTCAAGTCTGATCCCTCCTACTTCGCCGAGATCTACATCATGAATGCCGATGGCACGCAGCCGCGCCGCCTCACCCAGCATCCGGGCTACGACGGCGGGCCCTTTTTCTCCCCCGACGGCCAGCGCATCATCTGGCGGCGTTTTTCCGAGAAGGGCGACACGGCTGATGTGCACACCATGAAGGTGGATGGCACCGACGTGCGGCGGCTCACCGACTTTGGCGCATTGTCCTGGGCGCCTTACTTCCACCCCAGTTCGCAGTACGTCGTCTTCGCCAGCAACAAGGAAGGCTTCTCTAACTTCGAGGTTTATCTCGTGGACGCTGCCGGCGCCCGCCAGCCCATCCGCGTGACGCACACCGACGGGTTTGATGGCCTGCCTGTTTTTTCGCCCGATGGACGCAAGCTGATGTGGACGAGCAACCGCACAGAGAATGCCAAGTCGCAGCTCTTTATCGCCGAGTGGAATCATGAGGAGGCGCTGGCGGCCTTGGGGAAGGCAGAGCGCCGTGCGGTGGTGGCGGTGCCGGCAGTGCCGGGCGCCGCGGCAGGAAAACTCACGCACGAGCTGGCCACGGCGGATTTTCGCGCGCAGTCAGAGGTGTTGGCTTCCGATGAGATGGAAGGGCGCCTCACCGGCACCGATGGCTCGCGCAAGGCGGCCGAGTACATCGTCTCGCGCTTGCGCGATTTGGGATTGCAGCCGCGCGGCGACAACGGAACTTTTTATCAGCGCGTGCCCTTCAAGTTTGGGGTGGATGTCATCAAGGAGCGCAATGAGCTCATCGTCACCGGCAAGGATGGGCGCGAGACCCGTTTTGAGGTTGAGAAGGACTACTCGCCGCTCTCGTTCACTTCGAATGACAACGCCACGGCCGGAGTGGTGTTTGGCGGCTATGGCATTTCGGTGGCTGGCAACGCGGGCGAAGGCTACGATTCCTACGCGGGACTCAACTGCACCAACAAGGTGGTGATGGTGCTGCGCTATGTGCCCGAAGGCGTGGAGGCCAAGCGGCGCGAAAAACTGCTCGCCAACGCGGCGCTGCAGTTTAAAGGCCTTCTCGCCCGGCGACAGGGAGCCCGGGGTGTGATCATCGTCTCAGGCCCCAACTCGGCCAACGCCGGAAAACTCATCCCCCCCAACTACGACCGCGGCGCAGCGGGCAGCGGCATCGTGGCCATGTCGGCCAATCACGCGGTGGCCAACGCGCTCATGGCGGCCGTGGGCAAGGACATCAAGAAGGCGCAGGACGAGCTGGACAAGGAAAACCCTCACTCACGACTTGGCTATGATCTGCCGGGCGTCACGGTGCGTATGCGCGCAGCGGTGCGGCAGGTCGATCGCGAGGATCGCAACATCGTGGCTGTGCTCCCGCCGGGAGTGCCCGGAGCGCAGGACGAATACGTCATGGTGGGCGCACACTATGATCATCTGGGTTACAACGACGGCGGACTGCAACCCAAGGGCGGCAACCCGGGTTCCATCCACAATGGCGCCGACGACAATACCTCGGGCAGCGTCACCTTGCTGGAATTGGCGGCATGGCTGGCCGAACAACGCCGGCTTAAACCCCAGCAATTTAAGCGCGGCGTCATTTTCTGTTGGTGGACCGGCGAGGAGCTGGGACTCCTAGGCTCAGCCCAATACGCCCGGACGCCGACGGTGCCCTTTGAGCGGACCGTCGCCTACCTCAACTTCGACATGGTGGGCCGGCTGGCCGACAACAACCTCATCATTCAGGGCATGGGCACCTCGTCGGTGTGGAAGAAGGTTATTGAGAAGGCCAACGTCGCCGCCGGCTTTTCGTTAAAACTGCAGAACGACCCCTATCAGCCGACCGACATCACCTCCATCTATCCCAAGGGAGTGCCCTCGATTGCGCTCTTCACCGGCCTGCACAAGGACTATCACAAACCCAGCGATGACGCGCCCACGCTCAACTACGAAGGCATGGAACGCATCGCGCAGTTCTCGGCGCGGCTGCTGGTGGAACTCTGCGGGGAATTGCCGCGGCCTGATTATCTCAAGGTGGAAAGGGGCGACCGCGGCGGCCAGCGCGACCAGTTGCGCGCCTACATTGGCACCATCCCCGACTACGCGGCCGAACTGGAAGGGGTGAAACTGAGCGGCGTGCGCGCCGGCGGTCCGGCGGAGAAGGGCGGTCTCAAGGGCGGCGACATCATCGTGGAATTCAATGGGCAGAAGGTGAAGAACATCTACGAGTTTACCAGCGGGCTCGACAGCGTGAAGATCGGCAAGCCCGTTCCCGTCGTCGTGCTGCGCGAAGGCAAGCGCGTATCCTTGAGCGTCACGCCCGAGCCGCGCAACAATTAATCCGGCTGCCGGGGCGCGTGCTTACAGCCGCTGAAAGAGTTCGAGGAGCCGCTCGCGATTGAATCCGGGCGGATCGTGGTCGAGCAGCCACTGCACATCCTCTTTCGCCGCGGCGTTGCGGCCCAGCTTCATCTGCATGAGCGCGCGGTTGAGACGTTCGCCGGCGGCCGTGGGGTCGAGCAGCAGAAGCGTGTCCAGATAGCGCAGCAGGGTGGCGGGCGGTTCGCGATCGTTGGAGATGGAAATGAGATTGCGCAGCATGCGCACGATGATGGCGCGCTTAGTGGCCGGCTCCAGATCCTGATCGCGCAGCGGGCCGTCGCCCTCGCGCCGCGCCAGAGCCGCGGCCTCGGCGCGGGAGAGCAGCCGGGCGCCATCGTAGGCGTCGATTAACTGGACTGGTTGTCCCGGGCGGAGGTGGCCGACGACAAAGTGGCCGGGCAGGGGAATGCCCGCCAGCTTGAGCCCCAGCCGCTGGCCAATTTCCATGTAGAGCACGGCAAGCGTGATGGGGATGCCCTCGCGGTCGTCGATGACCTCGTTGAGGTAGCTGTTGGCGCGGTGATAGTAGTCGCCGCGGCTGCCGTGATATCCGTTCTGCTCAAAGAGGTGGCGGCCCAGTGCGGCGAGCTTTACCGTGGCATTGGCGTCGGCGGGCAGCGTGGACTGGATGTCCGCGGCCATGCCATCCACGAGGCCCAGATAGTGCGGCACGTCCACGTCGGGATTATCCAGGCGCGATACCAACAGGGCTGCACGCAGGAGGTTGATCTTTTCCTCGGGCTTGGAGAGCTCAGCATGCAGGTCGTTCTGCAGGGAAGTTTCGTGGAGGCGTTGGGCCAGCGCGCGCAGGTGTCGCGCCTGTTCTTCCATCCGGTCGGCGCGGCTGCGCAGCAATCCCTGCGCGGGGGCGGCATTGGTCTTGAGTCGAGCCATCAGCACGGCGTCCGCCTCGGCGCGGGGTTCCCATCCATCCACAGCCTTTGTGATGAGGGCGAGCGCTTCGGGTGTTGTGGCCAAATCGGCGAGCTGTGCGCCCGCACGGAAGTTTCTAAACTGCGCCTTGGTATCGCGAAACTTGGCCAGTCCAACTTTGCCGTGTGGCAAACCGCCGTCATCGAGCTGGTACGCAAGCTGGCCGTTGATGTGACAAATGATCTGCTGCTTCTCATGGCGAACTCGGAGCGTGTTCCAATCCCCGGGGCGATAGGCGGGGTGCGCCTGATCCTTGAGGATGACCCAGTTGAAGACCGTCGGGCCATCAAAGCGCGTGAGGCGCAGCTTGCCCGCACTCGGGTAGAAGCCGTAGTGCCGTTGGTCGCCATCGCTTCCAAAGACCAAGCCGGCCGCGCCCGCTTCGTCGTCGAGCTTGAGGGTCACTTCCAGCTCCTGCGCGCCATCGAGCTGAGCCGCCTGCCAGAGGCACAAGGCGCGCCCGCCAAAGCCGCTGCCTGGGTCGCTGACGCTGATGCGTCCTGCGCGCTGGCTCCAGCTTGCGCCCATCAGGGGCTGCCATTCGCGCGGGTTAAGGCGGCCCAGCGTGAGCCAGCGATCCATCGTCGTGGGGTTGGGTTTGTCCAGCAGGGGCTTGAGCGCGTTGATGGGCACCGCGAAACCCAGGTTGGCCGTCACCATGGATTTCATCGTCATCACACCGTGGACGTTGCCCTTCAAATCCAGCACGGGGCCGCCGCTGTTCCCCGGTTCCACGGGGATGGCGATTTGCAGCATGGTTCCCATTTCCATTTCCCGGCGGGCCGAGAGCACTCCCTGCACGACGCTTCCGACGAGTCCCATGGGGTTGCCGATGGCCAGAAAGGGCGCGCCGGTGGGCAGCTTGTCCGAATCGCCCAAGGGAAGCGGCACCAAGCCCGCCGCCTTGACGCGCAGCACGGCCAGATCGCGCTGGCGATCCCATGCGTGCACGGCTTCCACGGCCACTTCGCGGTTGTCGGCCAGTCGCACCTGAATGGCGCGGCCCTCCTCGATGACATGCAGGCAGGTGGCAATGAGGTTGGTGCCCACGACAAACCCCGTTCCTGAGCCTTCGCGCGCGCCCGCCCGGCTGGCGTGGCTGACGGTGACCACCGACGCCTTTACGCGCGCGGCAAGCGCTTCGACCGGCAGCGTTGCATTATTTTGATCGGCCGCCGCGCAGGTGGACGCGGGCTCAAGGTGGGCCACCCAGCAGGCAAGCCAGAGGAGGCAGGGGACGCGAAGGCCCGATTGCATGCCGCGCAAGATAGCGTGCGCTCTTGGGTGGGCGAAGTCCAAAGTATCCCCGAAGAAACTTCCCAGTTTGTGCTGGCCAAAGTGGCGGGGCGGCCTAGGGTTTCATTCATGAACACACCTTCTTCCCATGCGCCGGAGCCATGCACCTGTTCCGGATTAAACCGCCGGGATTTCATCCGCCATGCCGGCACCGGGCTCGCCGTGGCGGGTCTGGCTGGCGCGGCCGTTGCCCCGGCGCTGGACGTCGCGCTAAAGCCCGTGGCCAGTGAGACGCTGGCGGCCACGCTCTTTAAATCGCTCTCGGAGAAGCAGCGCGCCTCGCTGTGTTTTTCCTTTGACCACGAGCTGCGCTCCAAGGTGGATAACAACTGGCATATTACCAAGTCGACCGTGGCGGACATGACCAAGGATCAGCAGGACATGGTGAAGGCCATCTTCGATGGGCTGCACAGTCCCGAATACCGTGAGACGGTTTACAAGCAGGTCGTGCACGACGCGGGCAAGGCTGGGTTTGGTGGCTCTGCCGTGGCGTTCTTCGGCGAGCCGGGCACGGGCAAGTTTGAGTTTGTCTTCACGGGGCGCCACGTGACGCGCCGCTGCGACGGAGATTCGGTGGCGGGCGCAGCGTTCGGCGGCCCGATTTTCTACGGGCACGCGGCCAAGGAGTTCAACGAGACGGCCGACCATCCGGGCAACGTGTACTGGTTTCAGGCCAAGCGCGCGAACGCGCTGTATCAGGCGCTGGATGGCAAGCAGCGCAAGGCGGCGCTGCTGGGCGAGTCGCGCGGAGAGAATGGAACTGACACGATCAAACTCAAAGGCAAGTCGGCCAGCATGGAAGGACTCCGCGTGGGCGAGATGACACCAGACCAAAAGGGTTTGGTTAAAAAGGTCATGGCCGACCTGCTGGCACCTTTCCGCAAGGCCGATGCAGATGAAGCGATGAAGCTCATCGAGAAGAGCGGGATGGACAATCTGCACATGGCCTTTTTCCAGAAGGAAAACATCGGCGACGACGAGACGTGGGACGTGTGGCAGATCGAAGGGCCCGCCATGCTGTGGTATTTCAGGGGAAAACCGCACGTGCACACTTGGGTGCATATTCGCGAGACGGCGTAACGCCAATAAATCCTCTGCAGCGCCCGGCCCTGATGCCGGGCGTTTTTGTTTACCTCGATTGAGGCAATCCCCTGCTTGTTTTTCCGGCGCAATCCCACCATCCTTCCAGGCGAGATGAGTGCCTGCTTGCCGCTGCGGTTTCTTCTGTTCAGCGTGGCAGGTGTTGTGCTTTTGGCCGACGCGGCCGATGCGCCGCCTCGCGGCAATGCCACGGCACCTCTCGCAGCCGTAGCCGTCGAATGGAAGCTCGACGTGGCGTCCATTCCCAAAGGCCTCGTGCAGGTTCAGCTCGTCGAGGGCATTGGCGAGGACTGGACGCTCAAGGCGGGCAAGCTCACGGAAGCGTTCGCTGAGCCCGCGTTTGCTTTTCCCCATTTGCCCACGTCCTACGCCGCGGGTGGCGCGCGCGGCGAACGTGCCAGCCCCACGTTGCTTCGAGCCGCTGCGCTCATCAGGCTTCCCGCCGGCGAGCATCGCATCCTCCTGCGAGCCCGCTCGGCCGCGCGACTGAGAGTGGATGGACGCATCGTGGTCTCCACGCCGTTTATTAAGCGTAACTCCAGCGGCCATGAAGAGCTTCCCACACTGCCGCCGCCCTTGACTCCCGAACTGCGTGCGCTTCGGCTGGGCCATCAGGAATCGGTAGCCACGTTCATCAGCACTGGTGCCGAGTGTGTCTTCGCATTGGAGGCATTCCTAGGCGGCAAGAATCTCCGGCCGGAGCCGGCCGAACTTTCAGTCGGCATTGCTGCTAAAGGTGCCGAGTTTGTCCTGCTCTCGCCTGGAGCAAAGGTGCCATTTACTGAGGAGCAAGTGGACCAGTATGCCGAGGCAGCCCGACTGCGGCATGAAGAGGACGACGCCCTTCGGCGCCGCCAACTGGCGCAACGCGACGCGCCCTACTGGAACAAGCGGCACCAATGGGCCCGCGATGTGTGGTCCAAGAAACCGCCGCGGCCGGTGCCCACGCCCACTTCGGGATGGGGTGCCCACAATGAGATTGACCATTTCATCAATCACAAGCTGGCGGCCGCGGGGCGCCAGTCGCAGCCACTCACCACGGCCGAGTCTTTCCTGCGCCGCGCTGCGTTGGACATCAGGGGCGTCGTGCCGTCGCCTTCCGAGATCGCGGCCTTCCAAAATGATTCGGGCCAAGGCAGCCGGGCTCGGGCCATTGACCGCCTGCTTGCGGACTTGGGATGGGCCGACCACTGGACGGCGTACTGGCAGGATGTGTTGGCGGAGAATCCCAATATCCTGAAGCCAACCCTCAACAACACCGGGCCCTTCCGCTATTGGCTGCACGAGGCGCTCTCCGACAACAAACCCGCGGATCGATTTGTTACCGAGCTCATTCTCATGGAGGGCAGCGCCCATTATGGCGGCGCGGCGGGATTTGGCATGGCGGCAGAAAACGACGCGCCCATGGCCGACAAGGCCCAGATTCTCGGTCAGGCTTTCCTGGGTCTACAGATGAAATGCGCGCGGTGCCACGACGCCCCGTTTCATCCCACCGACCAACGGGACCTCTTTGGCCTTGCAGCGATGTTGAGGCGTGCCCCGCAGGAAGTTCCCGCCACCAGCTCGGTGCCTGCCGCCAGCGCCCGTGGCAAAGTGGAGGTCAGCCTCAAGCCGGGGGCGAAGGTGCCGCCCGCATGGGGATTTCACTCCCTGTCCAAGGCGGATGTTCCGCAGGAAATGCTGCGCCGGGCCGATGACACGCGCGAACGCATGGCGCTCTTGGTGACGGGGCCTGCCAACGAACGATTTGCCCAAGTGATGGCAAACCGCCTTTGGAAGCGGTATCTGGGCTGGGGGCTGGTCGAGCCGGTGGAAGACTGGGAGCACGCCCAGCCCTCGCATCCTGAGCTGCTCGATTGGCTGGCGCGCCAGCTTGTGGCCAGCGGCTACGACCTTAAACACCTCGCCCGCCTCATTCTCAACTCCCATGCCTACCAGCGCCAGGCCGACCCTGCCTTCACGCGCCCGGGCGAACCGGCAAGCCGGCTTTTCGCAGGCCCGGCTCGCCGCCGTCTTTCGGCAGAGCAAACGGTGGACTCGCTCTTCGCCATCGCGGGAAAGTCGATGGGAGTGGAAGAGCTGAACATGGACTTGGATGGGCGGCGGCCCGTGACCGAACATTTGAACTTAGGCGTCCCGCGGCGCGCGTGGCAGTTTGCTTCTCTCTCCAACGAGCGCGACCGGCCCGCACTGGCCATTCCCAAGGCACAGACGGTGGTGGATTTGCTGAAAGCTTTTGGCTGGCGTGATGGTCGGCAGGATCCGGTCACCGACCGCGAAATCGCGCCGAGTCCGCTGCAGCCGGGGACGCTGGCCAACGGTGTTGCCGGCCGCCGCGCCACGCAGCTTTCCGAGGACAGCGCCTTCACCGAATTGGCGCTGGGCGCCCATGCGGTGGAGGGCCTGATCGAGGCAGCCTGTCTGCGCGTCCTTTCCCGAAAACCGACTGTCGAGGAAGCCGGAATGTTTAGCGAGTACCTGCGCGAGGGATTCACAGGCCGCGTGGTTGCCGGCGCGGCAAAAGCTGCACCGCGCCGCACGTATCACGCCGTCTCGTGGTCGAACCATCTGAGCCCGGAATCCACCCGAACCATCCTGGCGATGGAACGCGAGGCGCGTCTGGGCGATCCCCCCACAACGCGTCTGCGCGCCGACTGGCGGGAGCGTTTTGAGGACGTGCTGACGGCCTTGGTCAACTCACCCGAGTTCATTTTCATTCCATGACGACGCCCGCCAATCCGTCCTTGTCGCGCCGCGACTTCCTTGCCGCCGGTGCGGGAGCAGCATTGTGGCCGGCCGTGGCGGGCGCGGCGCCCGTAGCCACTCCTGCCAAATCCCTGCCCAAGGGCACTGCCGACCACTGCATTTTTCTGTGGCTGGGTGGTGGCGCGTGCCACGTGGACACGTGGGATCCCAAAGTTCGCGGTGATGCGAAACTCAAGAAGGCGGGATCCTACTACGATTCCATCGAAACCAGCGTGCCCGGCGTGCGCGTGTGCGAGCACCTGCGAGAGTCGGCGCGTGTGATGGAGTCGCTTGCGCTTCTGCGCACAGTGCATCACGACGTGGTGGACGAGCACGCCGCCGCCACCAATCGGCTGCACACGGGTCGTCCCACGAGCGGCACCATCGTGTATCCGTCGGTGGGTTCCATCGTGTCGCATGAACGCGGCAAGGTGGCTCCGGGAATCCCGGCGTATGTCGTGGTGGGGTATCCCAACTTGACGCGGGGACCGGGCTTTTTAGGCGCACGACACGGATACGTCTATCTGACCGACACGGAATCGGGGCCCGAAGGACTGACGCGTCCCGCGGAGATTCCCACCGCGCGACAGTCGGAGCGTGACCGCCTGTTGGGCGGGATGCGCCGGCGGTTTCTTGCCGCCCATCCGCAAGACACGACGCTCTCCGACTATGACGCGGCCGTCGAGGAGGCGCAGTCGCTGACGCGCGGGGAGTTCATGAATGCCTTTCGTCTTGCGGACGAGCCCGGCGCGTTGCGAAGCCGTTACGGCGACGAGTTTGGCCAGCGCTGCCTCTTGGCGCGGCGGCTGGTGCAGCGCGGCGTGCGGTTTGTCGAGGTCTCGTTCAATCTGAATTTCATCAACGGCACCGGCTGGGACACCCACAATCAGGGACAAATCAACCAGCACCTACTGATACAGCAACTTGATGCGGCACTGGCGACGTTGATCGCAGACTTGAAGGATCGCCGCCTGCTGCAACGCACGCTGGTGGTGGTGGCGACAGAATTTGGTCGGCCGCCAGAATTCGATGGCGGTGGCGGACGCGGCCATTACGCCAAGGCCTTCAGCATCGTGCTGGCGGGTGGGGGGCTGCGCACGGGCCGCGCGGTGGGCGTCACCGATGAGCTGGGCAAGGTGATTTTGGAGCGGCCCATCTCGGTGCCGGATTTGCATGCCACCATCCATTGCGCGCTGGGCATCAATCCCGGCAAGGCGCTCAAGGCCGGCGACCGCCCTGTGCCCATCACCGATTTGGGCAGGCCATTGGAGGAGTTGTTCATTTGAATCAGGCTCCCAAGTTTTGGGGGATGCGGGCGATCTGGGCCGGCCTTTTCTGGGTCATCGGCTCGGGCTGGGCCGCTCCGGCGCCGGTTCCCACGCCAGGAAACTTTGACAAGGACATCCTGCCGCTGCTGCGCACCCATTGTTTTGCGTGTCATGGCGACGGCCAGAAGAAGGGTGGAATCAGCTTCGACGCCATACGCACCGAGAAGGACGTGTATCGCGAGTATCAACTTTTTGAAAAGATCCGGCGACTGCTCATGGCTGATGAAATGCCCCCTGAAGGGCGCAAGCAAAGGCCCACGGCCCCGCAGCGCGAGAGTGTGGCGGCATGGATACGGCAGACACTGGATCTTCATTACCGCACCTCGCCTCCGGATCCCGGGCGCGTCACCGTGCGGCGCCTCAATCGTGTCGAGTACAACCACACCGTGCGGGATTTGATGCTCGTGGATCTGGCGCCGGCCGCGGATTTTCCGGCGGACGACGCAGGCTACGGTTTTGACAACATTGGCGATGTGCTCACGCTTTCGCCGCTGCTGCTGGAAAAGTATCTTCTGGCCGCCGAGAAGATTTCAGAAGCGGCCGTGGCCGTGCCGCCGCGCGGTGAGGCGCTTTCGGCGCAAAAGGCCACGGCGTTTCAGCGCCGCTATTTTCCAAACCCGCCCGGCAAGGAACGGGGTGCGGCCGCCGCTCAATTCCTTCAAACATTCATGCGCCGTGCCTATCGCCGGCCCGCAACGCCTGAGGAGGTTGCGCGGGTCATGCGGCTGGCGACCGCCGCCATCACAGCCGATGGCAGCTTTGAACACGGCATCCGGGTCGCGGTTCAGGCGGTTTTAATTTCACCGCATTTTCTCTACCGATGGGAACTCGATGGGACGCCCAACAACGCGGCCGTGGCGCGGACTCTCAATGAGACCGAGCTGGCATCGCGGCTTTCATATTTTCTCTGGAGCAGCATGCCCGACGACCGCCTGTTGGACATGGCTCAGGCAGGCACATTGCGCAAGAACTTGGCCGCCGAGGTGGGGCGGATGTTGCGCGACACCAAGGGGGCGGCGCTGGCCGAGCATTTTGCCGGTCAGTGGTTGGAGCTGAGGAACCTTTCGCGCTCGCAGCCAGATGCAAAGCTCTTTCCAATGTTCAATTCAAGCTTGCGCGAGGACATGCGGCGCGAAACCACGCTGCTCTTTTCCTCCGTGATGGCAGAGAACCGCCCCGTGCACGAGCTGCTGGGGGCCGACTACACTTTCGTGAACGAACGACTGGCGCAACTCTACGGACTCAAGGATGTCCGCGGTGAGCAATTCCGGCGGGTGAGCCTGCAGGGGACAGGCCGCGCGGGGGTGCTGACGCATGCCAGCGTGCTCACCTTGACTTCCGATCCCGGGCGCACCTCGCCCGTCAAGCGCGGCAAGTACGTGCTGGAAAACATCCTGGGAACGCCACCGCCCCCTCCGCCCCCCAATGTGCCCGAACTGCCACGGCAGGGCGAAATCAAGGGCACCTTGCGTGAGCAGATGATCGCTCATCGTCGCGATGTGGCTTGCGCAGCCTGCCATGAAAAGATGGATCCACTGGGATTCGCCTTCGAGCATTTCGATGCCATCGGCCGGCACCGAACCCATGAAAATGGTCGCCCCATCGATGCCACCGGCAAGGTGGACAACGCACTGGCCTTCGATGGCGCGGCAGAATTAAACAGTCTCCTGTTGACGCAGCGCAGGCCGGAGTTCTTGCGCTGCCTCACCGAGAAAATGCTGACCTATGCGCTGGGGCGGGGGCTGGAGTTCTACGACCGTCGCGCCGTGGCCGGAATCCTGACCAAGATGGAAAGGGAGGGGGCCCAGTTTGGCACGCTGGTGCTGGGGGTTGTGGGCAGCCTGCCCTTTGACATGAAACGCGGCGATGGTCGCTAGCGTCTGGGTTGCGGCGGAGTGGCGATTGGGGTACATTCTGGTCAACGACAAGGTGCGATGAACAATTCTTGGCAAATCCCGAGAAGGACTTTCCTGCGCGGCGTGGGCACGGCGATGGCGCTGCCGATGCTCGACGTGATGATTCCCTCTGGCGCACGCGCTGCCGACGCATCCAAGGCTCCCAAGCGGATGGCCTTTGTCTACATCCCCAATGGCGTCGTGCAGCGGCACTGGACGCCGAACGCGGAGGGCAGTTCGTTTGGCCTCCAGCGCATCATGGAACCATTGGCGCCCCACCGGGAAAATCTTTTGATCCTCACCGGTCTGGCTCATGACAAGGCTCGCGCGAACGGCGACGGCCCCGGTGACCATGCCCGCGCCAATGCGACCTTTCTCACGGGGTGTCAGGCGCGAAAGACCAGCGGCTCGGACATCCGGGCGGGGGTTTCGGTGGACCAGGTTTTCGTCCAGCAAACGAAGGAGAAGACGCGCCTGCCCTCGCTGGAGCTGAGCAGTGATGGTCCGCGCATGACGGGCAATTGCGATTCGGGCTACAGTTGCGCCTACCAGTTCAATTTGGCATGGCGCAATGAGGCCACGCCGCTGCCTCCGGAATCGAACCCGGCTTTGGTGTTTGAGCGGATGTTTGGCAACGGCAACAAGGCGCAGCAGGCCCAGAGCACCCAGCGCCGGCTTGAGACGCGCAAGAGTCTGCTCGACTTTGTAAGGGAGGACGCGCAGCAGCTGGAACGCAAGCTGGGCCGCACCGACAAGCGCAAGCTCGACGAGTACTTCACCGCCGTCCGTGAGATGGAACTGCGCGTCAATGCCATGGCCAAGGCACCGCGCGGATTGCCCGAGGGATATTCGGTGCCCGATGGAAAGCCGCGCGACTTTGGCGACCATGTCCGGATGATGTTGGACATGATGACGCTGGCGTTTCAGACCGACCAGACCCGGGTGGCAACGTACCTTCTGGCGCATGATGGCGACAACCGCAGCTACCCCCACATCGGTGTGCGCGGCGGCCACCACAGCATCTCACACCACCGCAATAATGCCGACAATCTGGAGATGCTCACCCGCATCAACCGCTATCACTGCTCGCTCTTCGCGCACTTTCTGGACCGGCTCAAATCAGTCAAGGAAGGCGATGGCACGCTGCTGGATCACACCCTCATCGTGTATGGCGGCGCGATCGGCGACGGTGACCGCCACAGTCATCATGATCTTCCTGTCATCCTCGCCGGCAAGGGAGGTGGCGCGGTTCGTCCAGGCCGGCACGTCCGTTACCCCAAGGACACGCCGATGGCCAATCTCCTGCTCTCCATGCTCAACATCATGGGCACCCCCACGCAGCGCCTAGGAGACAGCACGGGTTCCCTTCAAGGCCTGAGTTAAGGCCTTTTGCTAGAAGGCTACCTTGTTGCGGTGGCCAGCAAGGTTTGGAAATGCGGAGCTTCTGCCTCGCGCGCCACGAGCGCGATTTCAATCGCCTTAAAGCCGGCATCTTCAAGCCACTGGTGCAGGTCGCTCTCGGCAAAACCCAGCCACGTATCCCCGTAGAGGTCGCGTGCGTTGGCAAAATCGTGCTGGAGTAGGTCCAGAATCAGAATCTGTCCGCCGATCCTCAGGATGCGATGCGCGGCGGCGATAGCGAGTTGCGGGCTCTGCGCATGGTGCAGGGCTTGACTAAAGAGCACCAGGTCCATGCTGCGCGGCGGGATGGGGGGCTGCTCCATGTCGCCATGACGAAATTCAAGATTGCCAAGGCCATTGCGCCGGGCTTTGCGCTGGCCAAATTGAACGATGCGCCTGGAGTTATCAACGCAGACGACTTTGCGCGCGCGCCGGGCCAGAAGCTCGCCCAGCAATCCTTCTCCCGATCCCAGATCGGCGATGTCCAGGGGCGGCAGGATGCGCAGCAGGAACTGTCCGAATGCCTGCCATGATCGGCCCGGGCCGTATCGGCGGTCATAGCGCCCGGCGACCTGGCTGAAGTAGGTCTGTGCGCGATCCGCGCGCAGTTGTAACACTCGCTTTAGGTTCACCAGATCAGACCGGTGTGTGTGGGTTTCATGGGTGCCCAAGATGGCCAGTCGAAGGCAGTCGGCGGCGCCCGGACTGGGGCTGCGGCTGAGGCGATAAAAGGTGCGCCGGCCCTCTCGGCGCGACTCGATGAGGCCCGTCTCGCGAAGCATCCCCAGATGCGTGGAAATCCTGGGCTGGCTCAGCCGGGTGATCCGCTGAAGCTCATTGACCGAAAGCTCTCCCTGTTGAAGCAGGGCCGCCAGCCTCACGCGGGTGGCATCACCGAGGACGCGCAAGCATTTGAGGATTTGGCTCATGGCCGCAGAAAAACGGGTTGACGAGAGTTGACAATGAAATATCTTTCAATCCGGATACGTCAATATGAAATTTGGAAATCCAACCGTATGACCGGCAACTTTATTTTCTCCTCTGAGTCCGTGGGCGAGGGGCATCCCGACAAGGTTTGTGACACGATTTCTGATGCGGTGCTGGACGCCTGCCTCGCACAGGACCGACACAGCCGGGTGGCTTGTGAGGTGTACGCCAAAAGCAACCTCGTCGTGGTGGGCGGCGAAATCACCACCCAGGCGGTCCTCAACGTCAATCAGATCGTGCGCGATTCGGTCCGCGACATCGGCTACGTCCATGACGACGATGTGTTTCATGCCGACCGGGTTTTTGTGATGAACGCGCTCACCACCCAGTCACCGGACATTGCACAGGGAGTGGATGCGCGCAAGGCCGAGGGCAAGGGTACCGGGGAACAGGGTGCGGGCGATCAAGGGCTGATGTTTGGCTATGCGTGTAACGAGACACCCGAGCTGATGCCAGCACCCATCATGTTTGCGCACCGGCTGGGAAGCGAACTCACGAGGGTTCGCAAGGCTGGAGGCGTGCCATGGCTGCGCCCGGACGCAAAGAGCCAGGTTTCGGTGCAGTACCGAGACGGCAAGCCGGTGCGGATCACTCATGTGGTGGTTTCGACACAACACGCGGCGAGCGTGAAGCATTCTGTCATCCGGGATTTCATCGTGCGCGAAATCATTCGCAAGGTGTTGCCAGAGGAAATGCTGGATCGGGGCACGGAGTACCTCGTGAACCCGACGGGGCGCTTCGTGGTGGGGGGGCCCGCGGGCGACACCGGATTGACGGGGCGGAAGATCATCGTGGACAGCTACGGCGGCATGGGAAGGCATGGAGGTGGAGCGTTCAGCGGCAAGGATCCCAGCAAGGTGGATCGCAGTGCCGCCTACATGGGTCGCTATGTGGCAAAGAACATCATTCATGCGGGACTGGCGGCGCGCGCAGAGATTCAATTTGCCTACGCGATCGGGCACCCTGACCCCGTATCGGTGTCGGTGGATACCTTTGGCACCGGGCAAGTGAGCGATGAGCGCATCACAGAGGCGGTGTGCCGTGTGTTCAACTTCAAGCCGGCCGCGATCATCCAGCAACTCAACCTGCTCCGTCCCATTTATCGCAAGACCACCAACTACGGGCACTTTGGCAAGAAGGACCGTGCCATCACGTGGGAAAGAACCGACAAGTCAGCCGACCTTCGCAAGGCCTGCCGATGATCCATCCAGAACCAAAGACCATGCTCAAGACAAGGACAACTAAGGCCCGGGCGAAGTCCCGATCCACGGGTGCGCGCGTGGGCGATTTCAAGGTGCGCGACCTTTCGCTGGCCGTCTGGGGACGCAAGAGCATCGATGTTGCCGAGCACGAAATGCCCGGGCTCATGTCCATTCGCCAAAAATACGCCGGAGCAAAGCCCCTGCGCAAGGTGCGCATCACGGGCTCGCTGCACATGACCATCGAGACGGCCGTGCTGATCGAGACTTTGACGGCCTTGGGCGCCAGTGTGCGATGGGCCTCCTGCAACATTTTCTCCACACAGGATCACGCAGCGGCGGCGGTGGCCAAGGCGGGCTGCCCGGTGTTTGCATGGAAGGGAGAGACGTTGGAGGAATACTGGGACTGCACGCTTGACGCCCTCACTCATCCGGGAGGCGAGGGGCCCCAACTGATCGTGGACGATGGGGGAGACGCGACGCTGCTGCTCCATCGTGGATTCCAAATGGAGCAGGGCGACCCCTGGGTGCGCACTCCGAGCGACCATCACGAAGTAGCGGTCATCAAGGCGCTGCTGCTGCGGGTTGGCAAGAAACGGCCCGGCTGGTTTGGGTCGGTGGTGAAGCAGTGGAAGGGCGTGAGCGAGGAGACGACGACGGGGGTTCACCGGCTCTATCAGATGAAGGCGGCGGGCCAACTGCTGGTGCCGGCCATCAATGTCAAC
>SXGS01665592.1_pt1 | contig 35378 bp, 35 predicted proteins | sample 3174681 | NCBI WGS metagenome assembly SXGS01 (sample SAMN11356861, study PRJNA531348) | freshwater metagenome | isolation source: freshwater sample F1-80 | place: China: Fuxian Lake, Yuxi | collected 2017-12-25
ATGTTCGAAGCGCTGTTCAGCCTCACCGCGGTCGACGCCGGCACCCGGGTTTCCCGGTTCATGCTGCAGGATGCGCTCGGCAACTTCATCCCCAAGCTCAAAGACACCGCATGGCGGCCGGGTGCTTGGCTGACCACGGCGATCATGGTCGCTGCCTGGGGTGCGGTGCTGTTGATGGGGGTGACCGATCCGCTCGGCGGAATTAACACCCTGTTCCCGCTCTTCGGCATCGCGAATCAATTGCTGGCCGCGATCGCCTTGGCGGTCTGCCTGGTGATCGTGGCGCGGGCGGGGCGTTGGAAGTATCTGTGGATCGTCGGGCTGCCGCTGGCCTTCGCAGCGGTGGTGACCATCACGGCGTCGTACCAGAAGATCTTCTCCTCGGTGCCGGGAGTCGGTTACTTCGCGCAGAACGCGGCATTCAGCAAGGCGCTCGCCGAGGGGAAGACCTCGTTCGGAACCGCCAAAACGGTTCCGGCGATGGAGGCGGTGGTCCGGAACACCATGGTCCAAGGTGTGCTTTCGGTGGTCTTCGTGGTGCTCTCGATCATCGTGATCGTGATTGCGGTGTGGATGACGATCCGAGTCGCCAAGCAGGGCAAAGTGTTCAGTTACGAAGATCCGGAGCAGCCCTCGAAGATCTTCGCACCGGCCGGCCTGTTCGTGACCAAAGCCGAAAAAGAACTCCAGGCGCAGTGGGACGAGTTGCCCGAGTCGCAACGGCCAGTCAGGTCCGGGCACTGACGTGCGCCGGCTGCGGAAAGCCTGGCAGTCGCTGTCCTGGTTCGTCAAAGGCGTGCTGGGTGAGGACGCTTATGCGAAATACTGCGCCCACCAGGCTGCGGTGCATCCGGCCGGACCGTTGTTGTCCGAACGCGAATTCTGGCGCGACAAAACCGATCGGCAGGACGCCAATCCGCAAGGCCGGTGCTGCTGACCGGGCTGGGGAGGTCAGGGCTCCGAGCGCTGCAGATGGTTGATGATGGTCAACGGCCCGGCGGTTTGGCCGCCGTCAACCGGCAAGGTGACCCCGGTGATCCAGGAGGCATCGGCTGAAGCCAGGAAGGCGATTGCCGCAGCGATGTCTTCCGGTTCGCCGACCCGGCCGATCGGGCACAGCGGGGCCAGTCGATCCGCGCCGCCTTCCTGATCGTCCCAAACCCTGGTCCGGACGGTTCCGGGCGCCACCACGTTGACCCGGACCCCACTGGGCCCGAGTTCGACGGCGAGATTCTTCGCCAGAATGCCCAGACCCGCCTTGGCGCTGGAGTAGGCCAAACTGCTGAAGGCAACCAAGGCGTTGACCGAGCTGACCAGGACGATAGACCCGCGGCTGGCCGTCAGGTGCGGCGTGCAGGCCCGGATCATCCGGACCGGGCCACGCAAGTTCAAGCCGACGATCCCGTCCCAGTAGGCTTCGTCCATCGGGTCGTCGGTGGGCAACTCGCCGCCGGCCACCGAGGCCAGTACATCGATACCGCCGAACCGTTCGGCCACGCTGGCCACCGCCGCGTCCACGGAACCGGGGTCCAAGACGTTGCAGGGCACGGCGATCGCGCGGCCGGGTGCGGCGGCCGCGAGATCGGCCGCGGCCGCGGAATCGAAGTCCAGGATCGCAACCCGGGCCCCTTCATCGAGGAATCTCTGGACCGTGGACCGGCCGATGCCATGCGCGCCGCCGGTGACTACCGCGACTTTGTCTGAAAACCTCATGGCTTGAACTTACCGCCCGGTGCCCGGTTCGGCACAGGCCTAACCGCGACCCGGTGCCGTGCGCCCGGCCGCGACCAGCACCCGCAGCCCGTACCCCGAAGCAATGGCTGCCGGAATCGCGTAAAGCACCGGATCCAGGTTGGCCGAAAGCACCAGGATGGTGATGATCGCAGCGGTGACGACGACCGAGAGCAGGCCGACGGCGGCTTCCCGCCCGGCGGTGGGCGCAATGCTGAAACGCATGGCGTCCTGCAGCAGGTTTTTCACCGCTTTTCCCACCGGAAGGTGCGCCGGCCGTAGTATCCGAACAACAACGTCCAAGCGAGCAGCACGCCGGCTGCCGGCACCCAGTCGCTCCAGACCGGAGCGGCGGACCAGGCTTGGCCGACGAGCATGGCCAAGGCGCCACCGGGGCTGAGCAGCTGAAGCGTCCGCCAGTCGCCGCCGGGCAGGGCGATGGTCCAGATCGCGGTGCCCAGGACCAGCAGCAAGAACGGCATCACGGTGATCTGGGCGGCCGCTGCCGAGGGGGTGTAGACCGCGGTCAACAGCCCGCAGCCGGCCGACATGGCAATCACCAGCAGCCCGGCTGCGAGCAGCAAGGCCGGTTGTTCCGGCAGCTGCGCACCGCGGCCGAACATCGCCGTCAAGATGACCGCAAGCTGCAGGACCACCAGGACGACGCTCGGAAGCAGCATCCCGGCGAAGATCGCACCGTCCGAGGATTCGCCGCTGCGCAACCGCTTCAGGAACAGTTCCTCACGACGGGTCGCCAAGGTGGTCGTCACGGTCAGGTAGACGCCCATCAGACTGACCAGAGTGAGCAGGAAGACGATCTGCAGCACCGGGCTTCCCGGAGCGCTCCCGGCGAAGATGTAGAAGGCGCCGAAGGCCAACGGGATGATCAGGGCCCCGCTGAGCACGGTCTTGTTCCGGAACGTGATCTTCGCTTCTCCGGAAGCGATCGAAAGCGCCCGGGAGAGCTGGCTGACCTTCCGGGGTTCCGACTCACTGGGGTATCCGCTGTTGCTCATGCCGCATCCTCCATCGCCGATACCCGGGACTTGCTGTCTCGGGAACCGCTGGAAACCCGCCGGAAGACTTCGTCGAGCGAAGCTTCGGAGGCCTTCAGCCGTTCCAAGCTGATCGAGTTCGCCGCCGCCCAGGCGAGCAGCGCGTGCAAATCGTCCTGCAGGCGGTTGCTGCGCAATTCCACCCGTTGCCAGGCCGCCTCCTGCCGGACGGTGGCCTGCGGGTTCAGTCCGGAAAGCGAGACTCCAGGCGCAACCGAAAAGCTGATCGCGGCCGGTTCGGCGGCCAGAACCTCGGCGACGGAACCGGACAAAGCGATGACGCCGTCGTGCATGATCGCCATTCGTTGGGCGTATTGCGTGGCCTCTTCGAGGTAGTGCGTGGTGAGGAAAACCGTGGTGCCGGCGCGGTGCATCGCGTTCACCACTGCCCAAGTGCGCTCGCGGGATTCCGGATCCAGCCCGGTGGTCGGCTCATCGAGGAAGAGCACTTCGGGCTGGTTCGCAGTGGCCAGAACCAGATCGAGCCGCCGCCGCTGCCCGCCGGAAAGCTGCTTGACCCGGGTGCCCGATTTGTCCGCCAGCTCCAGGGTTTCCAAAGCCTCGGCGATTACGGTGGGCCGGGCCGAAGCAGCCCCGCGAGGCGAGGAGGATTGGCGCAACCACAGGTCCACGGTTTCGGTGACGGTAAGATCGTCGGCGAAACCTGCTTCTTGCAACATGATGCCCAGCCGGGGCCGAATTGCGGCCTTCTGCGCGTAAGGGTCGCCGCCGAGCACCCGGACGGTTCCGGCGCTCGCCGGCCGGTGGCCTTCCAGAGTCTCCATGGTGGTGGTTTTGCCGGCGCCGTTGGTGCCGAGCAAAGCGAAGAACTCGCCGTTGCGAATTGTCAGGTCGACCCCGCGCACCGCTTCGAAATTGCCGTAAGCGCATCTCAGGCCGCGCGCCGAAATCGCGATCTCGTCGTCTGGGAAATTGTCCATGATCCCATTCTGTGCCGACCGGCGGGCGGCGGGCAGGGCCGCGGTGTCATCGTTCGACCGGCATTGTGCCCAGTGGCACCATGACTTTTGTCATAGCTCTACGATGAACGAATGAGTTCGCAACTTCCTGGCCACCGCATCGAGGTCGCCAGTGAGCGCGGAGTCTTGTTGACCTGGCGCTACACGGTGGGGTCGATCGTCTTCGTCGTGGTGTCCAGTTATCTGGTGGTGGTCGGCGCGGTTTTCCTGCCGCCGAGGCCGCTGGCCGGGACCTCGGTGGCGCTCTTGGTTTCGGTGCTGCTCTCGCTGGCCGCGACGATTCGGTTCGGTTGGCTGCTCAAGCCAGGCTTGGGGTCCGGACTGCCGGCACTGCGCTACACCCTGATGTTGCTGCTCCCGGCCCTATTGAGCATCGTCTTCGCCGTTGCCGATGGTTCGCATGACCCGTTTTTCCTGCTTCCGGCTTGGTGGGCGGCATGTTTTCTGGCATCTCTGCTGCCCCGCCGCCGACTCCTGGCCACTGCCGTTGCCGCCGGGTTGCTGACTGCGATCTATTTCGCCGCGGCGGCGGCTGCCAAGGTGGACCTGGCGAACAGCGTGTATTTCCAAACCGCCGGCTTCTACTTCTGGTTCTTGGTGGTGATGGTTCCGTCGGTGCTGATCGGCGGCCTCTGGTGGTGGGACATCGTGGTCCAGCTGAACTCGAGCCGCAAAGCTTACGGGGATCTCTCGGTGGCTCGGGAACGGTTGCGGTTCGCCGCGGATCTGCACGATATCCAAGGCCACCACCTGCAAGTGATCGCGTTGAAAACGGAACTTGCCGAGCGGGTGATCGATACCGACCCGGCAACCGCGAAACAGCAGATCCACGAAGCCCAGGTGCTGGCCCGGACCGCGTTGCAGGACACCCGGGCGCTGGTCCGAGGTTACCGTCGGGTGGCATTCACCACGGAGCTCAAGAACGCCGGCGAAGTATTGGAAGCCGCTTCGATCCGCGCCTCGGTGCAGGCTGAGGAGGCGGAACTCAGCAGTGAACAGGGCTCGCTTTTCGGTTCGGTGATCCGGGAGGGAACTACCAACATCCTGCGGCATTCCAGCGCCGAGGAAGTGTCGATCAGGTTTTGGACCGAAGCCGGGAAGCTCGTGCTGACGGTTCGCAATGACGGGGTCGCCGAACCGGAAGCCGGGACTCCGTCATTGTTGCCCGGCAACGATTCCGGCACCGGGCTCGCGGCCCTGCAAGAGCGTTTGGCAGCAGCGGGCGGCTCATTCGACTACGGGCCCGACGACGGCGGGTTCTTGCTGACCGCAACAATTCCGGAGGAATCGTGATCAGAATCGTGCTCGCCGACGACGAACAGCTCATCCGTGGCGCCCTCGTGGCGTTATTGGGCTTGGAAACCGACTTGGACGTCGTCGGATCGGCCGACAACGGAACCGATGCTCTGGCCCTGGCCCGGGAATTGGCCCCGGACGTCTGCGTGCTCGACCTGGAGATGCCGCCCACCGACGGAATCTACGCCGCCGAGCAAATCCTGCGCAGCGTGGACACGAAAGTGGTCATCGTGACCCGGCATGCCCGGCCTGGTGTGTTGCGGCGCGCCTTGGCCAGCAAGATCTCCGGATTTGTGCCGAAATCCACTCCGGCGGAGAAGCTCGCCTCGGTGATCCGCGATGTCGCGGCGGGCAAACGCTACGTGGACCCGGAGATCGCGGCCACCGCCCTCAACGCGGAAAGCTGTCCGCTCACCGCCCGGGAACTCGATGTGCTCCGGCTCAGCCGGGCCGGAGACACCGTGCAGAGCATGGCCAAGACCTTGCACCTGGCACCCGGCACGGTCCGGAACTACATCTCCTCCGCGATGGCCAGGCTCGGCGTGCAAACCAGATTCGAGGCAGCCGCAGTCGCTTGGGACCACGGCTGGATCTGATTTCTGGCGGCGGACCGGCAGGGCGTCAGAACGGGAAAACCAAGCAAGTGCTGCTGGCCGTGGCAATGAGCTTTCCGGCGGCATCCCGGACCTCGCCTTCGGCGAAAGCCGCACGGTTTCCGGGCTTGCTGACCCGGCCGATCGCGGTCAACTCCCCGGTACTGGCCAGAACCGGGCGCAGGTAGTTGACCTTGATCTCCAGGGAGGTGTAGCCCTGGCCGGCCGGCAAAGTGGTTTGCACTGCGCAACCGCAGACCGAATCGAGCAACGTGCAGACCAGGCCGCCGTGCACCGTGCCGATCGGGTTGTACTGCGATTCGTCCGGCTGGCAGGTGAAGGTCACCATTCCGGGCTCCGCGGAAATCGCGCCCATGTTCATCAACGCGGTGATCGGCGGCGGCGGGACTTGGCCCGCGATCATCGCCTGCATGTACTCCAGGCCGCTCATGGTCCTGGCCAGTCCGGCACCGATCATCGGATCGGTCCAGTTCACGGTGCGGCTGCGTTCAACGGTTGGTTCGGCGGAGGTCATAGCTTTCCTTCCTGCGGTTTCGGTCAGCTTAGCATTGGGTTACTCGCCGGTAACATGCCTTCCGGAACTGCGTCCCGCGGATTCCGGATCAACACGGTGCTTCCTCGTCCGGGCAGCTGAAGGCGGCTTGTTCCGCGGTGCTCAGATGGCTGATCCGGTCCAGCAGCACATGCGGCGTGACGCAGAGGCAATCGGCGAGTTCTTCTACGGACCTGGACCAGCGCTTGTGTTCCAGGAGCTCGGAAAACGGGATCAAGCGCCGGGCAGTTTCCACGCGCACCCCGACTTCGGCCGCGTTCGGCGGGCAGCTGGTGTGCCCGCGTTCGATGTGGATGAGTTCGTGCGTCAGCGAGCAGCGACGCTCGACTTGAAGCAGGTGTTTGTCCAGCCAGACCGTGTCCCGGCCGTTGGTCACGGCGCTTTTGCTACTGAGCTCGGTCCACACCACCGTGATGTGCGGCATGGTCCGGAGGAGTTGCCAGGGATCGAACATGGCCCCAGTGTAGGAGCGGGGTCCGACATCTTGGCGTCCCGGATCAGCGCTTGCGCCGCGGCTCCTGGGTGCCTTCGCCGAGTTCGGCAATCGAGGCCTCCAGCGCTTTGCCGCGGTTCTTGCTCGAGTCTGCGGCGAGGCCGAGTTCATCGGTTTTCCCGACGGAGCTGCGGCTGTCCGGATGCTCCGCCAGGGTGCGGATCAGGGCGAGCAGCGCGTCGGTGACCTCGGGGGCGATCGAGTCGATGGATTCCGGGAGTCCGGCGGAGAGCCGGGACTCGGTGCCGCCGATGTCCAAGCCCAAACTGACCGCGTAGGACAGCACGATCTCCCGGACCGGCAGTTGCAAGGCGGCGGCCAACCCGCGGAAGGTGTCCGGTTGCTTGGGCCAGCTTTTGGGACCGGCGTTGGCCAAATCGTTGAGGTATTGGAACTTCACCGAATACCCGGCGGATTCAGCTTTCCCGGCAAGATCCCGGTAGGACAGGCCGGAGCGCGCCCGCTCTGCTCTGATCAGCTCGCCGATCGGCAGGACTTCCGTCGATTCGTCGTTGCTCGTTGGACCTGAGGCCACCTGGTGCGCCTTCCCTTCACTGCTGGGTTATCAAGAGCTTATCCAACCGTCTATCAAATGCATCAGCCGAATCGCGAGAAGTTCTTGATCCGAAGCGGAAGAATTCCGGGCGTCCGCCGAAACGTCTACCGGATTCAGACACTGCGTCAAGCAGTGATTGACATTCGTAATTTCACTGAGGGACACTGGTTTCTTCAGTTGATGTGGGGGATCGGGTGATGGAGACAAATGCGGCTCAGAAGCATTGACACCTTGCGGGCGCTATTGAAACAGGAAGGACTCTCGATCGGCGGATTGGCGCAGGAGGCCCAGTGCTCCAAGGGGTTCATTTCGCATCTGCTGGCCGGGCGGCGTTCGTCCTGCACACCGGCGCTCGGAGTGCGGATCGCCAGAGCGCTCGGCGTGCCGGTGACCGTGCTATTCGAACTGAACCGCCCATTTGCCCAGCGCCGTCGTGATCAGACGTCCGGTCTGGCCGCCCGGCCGAGAACGGTGGCCGTCAGGCCCGGGGAGCAGCGTCCGGCGGACGACGTCGATTAGCCCGCCGGGGCAGGTGCCGGATCCGCGCCTCGTGAGAGTATGTCCTCATGAGTGATCGTGAGGCGGAGAATCCACCGGAGCCGATAGCCGAAGGCGTCCTCGCCGAGGGCTCGCAACAGAGTCCTGCCCCGGAGCCGGCCGAGCAGAAGCGGCCGCGGACTGCGTTGCAGGACCTGGTCGACGAGCCCGCCAAGGTGATGCGGATCGGGACCATGGTGCGCCAGTTGTTGGAAGAGGTCAAAAGCGCGCCGCTGGACGAGGCCGCTCGCAGCCGGCTCGCCGAGATCCACGAGCGCTCGATCAAAGAGCTGGAAGACGGGCTCTCCCCGGACCTGGTCCAGGAACTGCACCGGATCAATTTGCCGTTCAAAGACGATGGGGCGCCCAGCGAGGCCGAATTGCGGATCGCCCAAGCGCAATTGGTCGGTTGGCTCGAAGGGTTGTTCCATGGCATCCAGACTGCTTTGGCCGCCCAGCAACTGGCCAACCAGCAAACCGCTGCGCAGCTGCAGCTTCGCCAACTGCCGCCCGGAACGATGATCGCGCCCGGTGTGGTGATCGGCGAGAACGGGGAGCCGCAACGCGCTGCGGTTCTGCCTGACCGTTCCGGCAAACCGGACGACGGAACGCCCTCGCCCGGCCAGTATCTGTAAGCCGCCGTGGCGATCTTCGGCGCCTTCCGGGCGGCCAAACGGGACGACGGCGAATTGGGCAAAGGGGTCTGGCGCAGGGCGCACGACCGGTTCCGGCGCGGGCTGGATCGATTCCACCAGATGCTCGAAGGCGTCCAAGACGAAGATCTGCGCGCGGCCCTGGTGCCCATCGCCAATGATTTGGCCGATCTGCTGCCCCGGGTCCGCAAAGTGTGCCGACGTGCCCAGAACATCGCACCGAGTGAAAGTTTGGATGTCCCGGCGGGGCGCTTTCCGGCGGTCCACCGGGAATTGACCAAAGCGGGCAACGCCTTGGCCACCGCTGCCGAAGCGGTGGCCATGGTGCGCTTGCAGGAGCTGCCGCCGGACGCCGTCGGGCGTCGGGCGGCACAGGTAGTGGAGCATGTTGCGGTGGCTGAGGCCCTGATGCCCGCAGAACCAGCATGACCTCGGATGCCGATGCCGGTCGGCGGAAGGCATCGCAGTGTGCTGGCCGGGATCCCGGCCAGCACACTGCGACGCCGGAGTCAGCTCCGGTGCCGGCCCGCGATCACAGCTCGGATGAAGGACTTCCGGCAGTGTTCCGTCGGGCTTTGGCTCCGATCAGCAAGACGGCACCGAGCAACAAGAGTGCTGCCGCGCCGATGAGGAACGGTGCCGGATTGTTGCTCCCGGTGACCGCGAGGGCACTGGTCGAGTAGCCGGCTCCGCTTGAAGCCCCGTTCGCGTTGGCGTTGGCGGCGGAGTTCGCATTCGCATTCGCAGCCGAGGCGGCTGCCGCGTTGGCGTTGGCCGCGGAGTTCGCGCTTGTCGCCGCGTTGGCGTTCGCGGCGGAGTTCGCATTCGCATTCGCGGCCGAGGCGGCTGCCGCATTGGCATTCGCGGCGGAGTTCGCGTTCGCATTGCTGTCCGCAGTGCCCACCCCGGCTTCGGTGACCCGTACCGTCGACGAAGCCAGACTGAATTTGGTCGCCGGGCCCCGGCCGTTGTTGGGCAGCAGGGTCAGGCTGAGCGCTCGCACGGTGAACGAATCCGTGCCCAAGTCGGCCACGCCGTTCAATGGTGCTTTAGTCGGCTGCTCGTTGATCGTGACGTTGGCTACCCGGGCCAGAACCTGTTCCAGGACCGGACGGAGGGTGTCCAGGACCGGGCCGGTCACCGACCCGACGACGGTGGGCAATTGATCGGTGACGCTCGCGATCGCGGTCTTGATCAACGGCCCGGTCGTCGAGCTGATCGCGTTGTCGAGGACCGGCTTGATCAGGTTGGCAATCCCGCTGCCGAAGTCGATTCCGGCAGCTGCGAGCGTGGTCGAGATTGCGGGGGATTTTCCGGAAACGCCGCTGAAGTCGGCCAATGAGCCGGTGACCGTGACATTGCCCTTTGCGACACAGGTTTCGACGCCCAGCACGGTGACGCAACCAGCCGATACTCCGAACACCATGGTGACTTTGACGTTGTTCAGGGCCTCGGTGAGGCTGTCGGCGATTTTGGTGGTGATGCTTTGCAGGGCCTCGGTGATCCCGCTGAGCACTGCTTCGATCAAGGTGTCGGAGAGCAGCTCGGTATTGGGCGGAAGGCTATTGAGGTCCCCACCGCCGGATTCCTTGACCAGCTTGGCCAGATCGACGCTGATCGTGCCGGTGGAAAGATCGACGAGCACCGAGCCGCTCGGGGTGCTGAGCGGGGAGCCGAGAAGTCCTTGGGTGGCGGTTTGGACCGCGGTGTCCAAACCTTCCAGTGTCACGGTCGAGCTGTCCACGCGCAATGTGCTGACGCCGGGGATCGAACCGCCGGCAATGGTGTTTTTGACCGTGTCCAGCAGTTGCCCCAAGGCGCCGCTTCCGGAAACCAGATCATTGATCGGGGCGACTGCCTGGTCCAGCGCGGTCTTCAGCGTCCCGGTCAGCTCAGCCAGCATGGGGCTGCGCAGCTTGAGGTTGATGCCGGCGATCGTGTACTGCGAGGTGACCTCGGTCTTTTCCTGCTTCGCACTCGATGCCAGTGCCCCGATTTCGAGCCGCGCCTGATCCAGGACCTGCTTGGTCAGGTCGGAAATGTTGAGCTGTTCCAGCACTTGGGTCAGATCGAAGTACGCGGGGTCTGCACCGACTCCGGCATTCGGGCCGGCGGCGATGGCGCCGTCCCGGCCGATCACTCCGGCGGAGGCGCGTGAGGCGATCGCCGTGGGTGATTCGCTGTAGCTGTTCAAAGCGCCGAGGCCATCGAGGTTGATCAGGCCGCCGGGACCGAAAAGCGGCAGTTCGACTCCGCCGAGATCGATGGATTCATTGGCGAGCAGGCTGACGTCGAAGGCGTTGCTGCCCGGACCCGGGTTGCTCGGATTCCCGGTCAGGATGTAACCCAGGTTGGCCAGTGGGGCTTTCAGCAGATCGCTTCGCAGCACCTGCGCCTGGGCTTCGGAGAGATCATTGGGTGCGGCCTGGGCTTGAGTGCCGGTAGCTATCGGCACGGCGGCCAATCCGAGGGCGGCCAGAATGGCGACTGCGCCGGTGAAACGCCTTCTCGTCGTGCTTCGTTGCTCGACGGGGGACGGAATCGAATGATTCATTGTTTTCCTCCAACTAATCGTGCTCAACGCCGGCAGAGTTCAAGAAATAAAATGAATCACGATCGGCATTGATCGCATTCGTTATGCATGACAGTCGATATTCTAACGTATTTCCGAGTGGCTGAGAATATGTTTTGATCCATTTGCCTGACCATGGCTGCGCGCGCGGTTTTTCGGGCCGGGGGATGGGGGCCGACGGATGAGGGGGCGTCAACGGTCCCGGATCGGCGAAATCCGGCGCAGCTGGCTATAATAAGCTGATCGGATTGAAAAACGTCCGGATTGGAAACAGGGCTGTACAGATCACGCTATTGGGGGCACCGAGTGATCGGCCAGACGGGTTCCATCATCATGGGGGATTGTTGATTGCCCCCGGGCTGCGGCCATGGATCCCCGGCGTCTGGTTGCAACACTCGGGTAAGGAAGGCTGATATGCCGGCGCGTCGTTTCGGTATTCTGTTGACGGGCAGCCGAACTGCCGGTTGTAGGGGTCATGGTGGAGTTGGCTCTGCGGCGCTGCACATTGGACTGTCGGCATGACCGGCAGACCCAACCCAGGGCGCCGGGCGGAGCTGCTGGAGCAGATTCTGGATTATCTGGAAACCCATGCGCTGAACAGCATTTCGATGCGGAAGCTGGCCCAGGCGCTGGGCGTGAGCACCTTCACCCTGACCTACCAATTCAATAGCCAGGAAGAATTGATGGCGGCGATCAGGACCGCTGTCAACGAACGGCTGCTCACCCTCGGCGAGTTGCTCAATAGCACTCCGGGTTCACGATTCGCCTATGCCGAGAGTTGCCGGAGATTCTGGAATTCGGCCAGCTCGAAACAATACGCGGCATATTTGCGGCTTGAGATGGAGTCCTCGATTCAGCAATCGCTCGAGCCGGAGGCGCGGATCCCGGCTCTGCAGGCCCGTGCCGCATGGCGGCTCGCCTCGACCGCGGCACTGGTTTCGCTCGGCGTGCCGCCGTCCGCGGCCACGGTCGAAGCCGAGGTCAATCAGGCGACCGTTTTCGGGCTGCTGCATGCCGCAATTTCATCGCCCCGGGTGGATTTCGCCGCGGCCTTCGAATACGCCTTGGCCGCCCATGTGGAGCGGATCGCCGAGTTGGCGGAGCCCCGGGCTCGCGCTGGGCGGGTATCTTCAGGGCTCGGCCGGGCCGCCGAATAGCCCCAGGCCGCGGAACGCCGAACCATCGCGACGGCGGATCTGACTGCCTCGGGAAAACAACCTCTGGGAAAACAGAATGCCCTGGCCGACGTTGCTGCCGGCCAGGGCATTTCTGCGCGGAGCTTCCTATCAGAATCGAACTGATGACCTTTTCATTACGAGTGAAACGCTCTACCGACTGAGCTAAGGAAGCCTGTGCGTTCCGACCGGGGCCTTAACGACACAAACAACAACTCTAAATGAGCCGCCGCTCAGGGTCAAAACGTTTCGCGGCTGTTCACTCAGCTTTCGCTCGGCATTCAGTGCACCGTTCCGCGTTCCGGCCATGCTGGAGGGAACAACGCGGCGGTTGAGCGATTTCGCGCACCCGTCGCCCGATGAAGGAGTCGCGAAGCGTGACGCTCGAAAGTGTTAAGCCCTTGCAGACAATTCCCGTCCGTGAACTCAAGCTGGCGGTGCTGGACATGGCCGGCACGACGGTGGCCGACGACGGATTGGTAGAGCAGGCTTTCAGCCGTGCGGTGGCAGCCGAGGGCATCGAACCGGGCAGTGACCGCTTCAAGAGCATGCTCGGATATGTCCGGGACACCATGGGCATTTCGAAGATCACGGTGTTCATGCATCTTTTCGACGGCGACCACGGGCGGGCCGAACGGGCGAACCAGGCGTTTGAGCGGGCCTATGACGACTTGGTGGCCGACGGCGGGTTGACCGCGGTTCCCGGCGCGGAGGACACCATTGCCTGGTTGCGGGATGCCGGCATGAAGGTCTGTTTGACCACCGGGTTCGCCCGGCACACCCAGAACATCATCTTGGAGTCGTTGGGTTGGATGGGCTTGGCAGATCTGAGCCTGTGCCCGGCCGACGCCGGCCGGGGGCGGCCTTATCCGGATATGATCCTGACCGCGGTGCTGGCGCTGGACATGGACGACGTGCGGGAAACCGTGGTGGTGGGGGACACCACCTCGGACATCCAGGCCGGACTGCGATCAGGCGCATCGATGGTCTTGGGCGTGCTCACCGGGGCGCACCGGGAAGGCGCGTTGCGGGCCGCTGGTGCCTCCGATGTGCTCTCCTCAGTAGCATTGCTGCCGGAGACGGTGACTCCGCTGGTCCCGGTACGTCGCCAATAGCCTGTCTATACAAGCAGCGTAGACAATTCTTTTTGCGTTCACCTTTCGGTAACTTTTTGCGCCCTTTGCCTTTCAAATCAGGGGATTAGTGTTGTCGAGTACTTGCGACGACAAGTTGCACCATTCAAGCTTCAAGCGTCACTCGCGCTCTCGAAAGGTTCACCATGAAGACCTCTGCAAAGGTTCTTGTCCGGCTTACTGCCGTGGGCTTGACCGCCGCACTGGCCCTGACCGCATGCGGCGGCGGGGCCGACCCGGCCAGCACCGGCAGCTCCACCGGCACTTTCGCCAAAGACTCCGACACCCTGGTGATGGGCATGGTCCCCGATGAGGGCCAAGCCACGTCCACCTATCAGCCGCTGGCCGACTACGTGCAAAAGGTCACCGGCAAAAAGGTCGAGGTCAAGCAGTCGACCAACTACGCGGCCCTGATCGAAGCGTCGATCGCCGGCCAGGTGGATGTGATCAGCTTTTCCGCCTTCACCTACCTGCAGGCGAAAGCCAAAGGAGCAGCCATCACCCCGGTCGGTGCCACGATCACGGAAAAAGGGACCGGAAAGCCGGGCTACTACTCGACCGCGATTGTGCCGGCAGGCTCCGACATCAAAGACGTCGCCGGGTTCAAGGGCAAAAAGGTCTGCTTCGTCAGCGAAAGCTCGACTTCCGGTTATCTCTTTCCGCAGTACATGCTCAAAAAAGCGGGCATAGACACCAAAACCGAAATCACTCCGGTGATGGCCGGTTCGCACGACGTCTCCGCACAGAAGGTCGCCAAGGGCGCCGAGTGCGACGCCGGCTTCGCCCAGGAAATCACGGTCACCACCACGGGACCGGCCGCCGGATTGTTCAAAGCCGATGACCTGAAGATCGTCGACAAGTCGCTGGTTCCGGGCCCGCCGTTCGCCATCGCGGATGCGCTTCCTGCCGATCTGAAGAAGACCCTGACCGAGAAGATCTCCACCGTCACGGTCAAGGACATCACCGACGCCGGAATCGCTTCCAACCCGGCGTTCGACAAGTTCTTCGGCGACGGAAACGCTCCGGTCGACGATGCCTACTACAACGACTTGCGCGATTTCTGCCGCAAGTTGCCCGAAGTGAAGACCTGCGCCGGAATCTGATCTTCCGACACGAGCGGGGCGGCCCTCAGGGCCGCCCCGCTCAGCAGCATTAACCAGGAGTTCCCCATGGCACATGCGCCAGCAATCCAGCACCAGCACAGCGAAGCGATCGCGGTCTCCCATCTGAGCAAAGACTTCGGTGAGGTCCGCGCGCTCTCCGACGTCAGTCTTTCGGTTCCGGCCGGCCAGATCGCGGTTCTGTTAGGCCTTTCCGGTTCCGGAAAATCGACCCTGCTCCGGCATTTCAACCAACTCGAACTGCCCAGCGCCGGCGAAGTGCGGGTCCTGGGCGAGCGGGTGGACGCTTTGCGCGGCAAGGAACTGCGCCGCCTGCGTTCCCGGGTGGGCGTGATCTTCCAGCAGTTCGAACTGGTGCCGTCGCTGAGCGTGATGGAGAACGTGCTCACCGGCGCCTTGTCTCGGTTGACCGGTCCCAGACTCGGCCTGGTCAGCTATCCCAAAGCGTTGCGGGCCAAAGCTCTGGACCACTTGGAGCGGGTGGGCCTGGGCGGCAAGGCCTTCCAACGCGCGGATACGCTCTCCGGCGGCCAGCCGCAGCGGGTGGCACTTGCCCGGGCGCTCATGCAGGATCCGGAAATCCTCTTGGCCGATGAGCCGGTGGCGTCCTTGGACCCGGAGTCTTCGCAGCAAGTGATGAACTTGATCCGGGAGATCGGCATGGAACGCAGCCTCACCGTGGTCTGCAGCTTGCACCAGGTGGAACTCGCGCTGTCCTGGGGCGACCGGATCATCGGCCTGCGTGCCGGGTCCTTGGTCTTGGACACGCCTACCGAGGGCCTGGGCAAGGAACAGGTGATGGAGATCTACGGCCAGGTGGCGACGTCGACGGCGGAGATCCGGGCGGTCCAGGACGAACTGGCCGAGGCCGCCGAGCAGCTGTCCGCCGCTTCGCCGGATGCGGTGCGCGGCCGGAATCTGCGAGGCTGACGTGGCGACGACTGGACTGAGTGCGCCACCGACCCGGGACCGGCCGGAGCCGGCCGTCGAACGCCGGCTGCTGCCCAGGCCTTCGGGCCGGTCGATCGGCGTCGCGGCGATCCTGCTCGGCTTGTTGGCCGCCGGAATCGTCGCCGTCGGCGCGCTGGGCATTTCCGGCCCGCGGATCATTTCCAGCCTGGACAAGATCGGAAAGTTCCTGGCCCGTTCGGTGCCGCTCGATTTCTCCGATCCGGGGCTTTTGGCCGAGCTGACCCTGAAAACCCTCGCCGTGGTGATCAGCGGCACCCTGTTCGCCACGGTGCTCTCGATCCCGCTGGCCTATTTGGCCGCCCGGAATACGTCGCCGCATCCAGGCCTGCGTTGGCTCGCCCGCGGGATCATCGTGCTGGCGCGTTCCATCCCGGAAGTCATCCTGCTGATCATCCTGGTGACCTTGATGGCCTTGGGTGCGCTGCCGGCCGTGGTGGCGATCGGCTTGCACTCGGTGGGCATGATCGGCAAGCTCTTCGCCGATGCGATCGAGCAGATCGACGAAGGCCCCAGGACCGCGATCCGCGCCGCCGGCGGCGGACGGATGCAGGAATTCGTCTCCGGGGTGCTGCCGCAGGTACTTCCGTCTTGGGTGGCCACCGTGCTGCACCGCAATGACATCAACCTCCGGGCTTCGGCGATCCTGGGTGTGGTGGGTATGCCCGGTCTGGGCTATGAGCTGTACACCGCGATCCTGCGACTCGACTATCCGCGGGCCCTGGCCGCCGCCGTGATCCTGTTCCTGCTATGCGTTGCGATGGAAATCATCGCTACGCTGTTGCGGTCGATGATCCTGGGCCGTCCGGCCGGCGGGCGCTCCCTCGGCGACCGGATCTCCCGGCGCGCAGTCGCCGCACCGCGGCGGTCCGGAGGCGCGGGACTGCCCAGTGCCGCAAGACTACCCGGTGCCGCAGGACTGTCCGGCGGTGCGGCAACCCGGTTGACTGCGCCCTGGAACGCGCGCCGGGTCCAGATCAATGTGATCGGTTGGTTGGCGCTCGCAGTGCTGGTTTGGGCGCTCTGGTACGCGCAGATCAATTGGCGCGACGTGATCGACGTCTGGGCGAGGATCCCGGAACGGGTCTCCGCGCTCTTCCCCCTGTCGTTCGGGGACACCCCGGCGCCGAAGATGCTGGGTCTGGTCTGGGAAACCGTCTACATCGCGTTGGCCGGCACCTTGATCGCGGTGCTGTTCTCGGTGCCGATCGGGTCTTTCGCGGCGCGGAACGTGGCCCTCAACGGCGCGGTGCACAAGTCGTTCCGGCTGGTCCTGCTGCTGGTCCGCGGGATCCCGGAGTTGTTGCTGGCGATCATCTTGATCCTGGCGACCGGCTTCGGCCCGATTGCCGGAGCCTTCGCACTGGGGCTGGGCGGGATCGGCTTGCTGGGCAAATTGCTGGCGGATTCGCTCGAAGAAGTGAACCCCGGCCCGGAAACCGCACTCAAAGCCACCGGTGCCCGGCGTGGCCAGATCTACGCTTCGGCGACCTTCCCGCAGGCCACACCGGCCTTCGTCGGGCATATTTTCTACATGCTCGATTCCAATGTCCGGGCAGCCACCGTGCTCGGCGTGGTGGGCGGCGGCGGCGTCGGGTTCGTGATGTTCGAGTCGGCGAGCCGGAGCCAGTACAACGTGGTTTTCACGATCGCCTTGATGATCCTGGCGATCGTCCTGGTCATCGAGGGCGTTTCGATGTGGTTGCGCAAGGCGCTGGCCGGCTAGGCGGATACGGCGCGGCCGGAAGCCGCCCAGCCGTCGGCCGGCTCAGCAGGTGAGGCCGTCCGACGGCGTTTTGCCGTCGACGAAGTAGTCGTCGACCGCATTCTGCACGCAGGCATTGGACCGGCCGTAGGCGGTGTGCCCATCGCCGTTCCAGGTGACCAGGACTCCGGAAGCGAGCTGTTGGCGCAGCGCCTGGGCCCAGGCGTAAGGGGTGGCCGGGTCCCGGGTGGTGCCGATGACCACGATCGGCCCGGCGCCCTCGGCGCTGATCGGCTTGGGCTGCACGCTCGAGGTGTAAGGCCAGTTCTTGCAGGTGGCCGCCGAGTAGCCGAGGTACTTCCCGAAGGTCGGCGAGGCCGCCTGGAGAGCCTGGGAATCGGCGCGCATCGCGGCCAAGTCGGAATTCATCTGGTAATCCAGGCAGTTGATCGCGGTGAAGGCGAAGGCCGTGTTGGAGGTGTACTTTCCGGAGTTCGGGTCCCGGTCGGCAGCGTAGTCGGCGAGCTCCATCATGCCGTTGGGATCGCCGCTGAACGCCTGGCCGAGCCGGGACTGCAGGACCGGCCAGAGATCGGTGGAATACATGGCCAAGGACAGGGCGGAGCTGAACCCGGAGCCGGTCAGCAGCCGGCCGTCGCTGGTCTTCTGCGGTGTCGCGTCATAGCTGGCATTCAAATCACGGATCTGCTGGACGGCTTGTTCCGGCGTCCCGCGCACCGGACAACCGCTGCTCTTGACGCAGTTGCTGGCCCAGGCCAGGATCGCGGCTTCGAAAGCTTTCGCCTGGCCCAAGCCCAGGGTCTCGATGGTCAGCGTCGGGTCCAAGGCGCCGTCGAGCACGAATTTGCCCACCTTGTCCGGGAACAGTTGCGCGTAATTCGCGCCGAGTTTGGTCCCGTAGGAGTAGCCCAGGTAATCCAACTTCGGCGAATTGAGCACCGCACGGAGCACGTCCAGGTCTTTCGCCGAGGAAATCGTGTCGACGAAGCCGAGCACCGGACCGGTGTTCTGGGCACACTGGGCGGCATCGGCCTTGCTCTGCGCCTCATAGGCGGCCAGGCCGGCGTCGGTGTCCAGGTCGTAGTCGGTCTGCCGCTCCCGGTCCTGTTCGGCGTCGCTGATGCAGGTCACCGGAGCCGAGCGCTTCACGCCGCGCGGATCGAAACCGATCATGTCGTAGGCGCTGCGCAGTTTTTTGGAGAACAGGCTATTGCTCTGCGCCACCATGTCGTAACCGGAGCCGCCCGGGCCGCCGGGGTTGACCACCACGGATCCCTGCTTCTGCCCGGTGGCCGGAAGTCTCACCACTGCCAGTTCGATCGTCTGGGACTGCGGGTTGGCGTAGTCCATCGGGACCTTGACCTTGGTGCACTGCATCGACTTTTCGCAGTCCGACCAACTCAATTGCTGGGTGTAGAACTCCTTGAGGTTTTCCGGAGCGTCTGCGGCAACCGAGGGGTCCTGCGGTTCCGGCGCCGACCCAGGGTAGACCGGGGTGCATGCGGTCAGCGTGAACAGACCGGCCAGAACCGCGACAGCGGCGCGCAAGGCGGGCTTCCTGGCTCCCGGACGATGCGTGCGGACGTTCTTCATTGCGGCTCCTCGCAGCTGACGGCGTTACAACAAACTTACCGTCATCGCCTCGATGGCCAAGAGCGGGGCGACATTGCTGCCCACAATCCGGCGCCGGACCTCATTGATCGACTCGATCCGGGACAGGGTCCGTTCCGCGGTTCCCCGGGCGGCGAATTCCGCCAATTGCGGACGCATGCCGGCATTGACGAGTTCGTCGTCCGAGGCCCGGTTGGCCGAGATCTGGATCAGCATCACGTCCCGGTAGAACGAAATCAGGTCGGTCAGCGCCCGGTCCAAGGTATCTGTGACGGAGCGCTTGGAACGCCGTTTCTGGTCTTCTTCGAGCTGCCGCACTTGGCTGCGGATCGACGGCGGCAAAGTTCCGGTTTCCGGGGCGCCCAAAGAACGCAGCAGCTGCTCTTTTTCGAGGACGTCGCGTTGTTCGTTGCTCGCGGCAGCCTCCGCCGTGGCCAGTTCCACCAGGGAACCGGCAGCCCGCACCGCCTCGGAGACTCCGCGCAGGCCCAGCGGGAGTTTCACGATCGCTTCCCGGCGGCTCCGCGCCCCCTCATCCTGGGCGAGCCGGCGCGCAATGCCCACATGGCTCTGCGCGGCCCGGGCGGAAGCCAAGGCCAAAGCCGGCTCCACGCCGTCCCGGTCGACCAGCAGCTGGGCCACGTCCTGCACCGGAGGAACGCGCAGGGTGACCATCCGGCACCGGGACCGGATGGTCACCAGCACATCTGCCGGGCTCGGCGCGCAGAGGATCCATACGGTACGCGGCGGAGGCTCTTCGATGGCTTTGAGCAGGACATTGGTGGTCCGCTCCAACATCCGGTCGGCATCGCCGACGATGATGATCCGCCATCGCGCAGAAGCCGGCCGGTCTTGCGCTTTGGTCACCAGCTCGCGGGCTTCGTCGATGCTGATCGTGGTCTTTTCGGTGGCCACGAAGGTGACATCGGAGTGCGTTCCGGCCATCACGGTATGGCAGGCGTGGCAGACGCCGCAGCCGCGGTTCGCCGGATCTTCCTGTTCGCAGACCAGGGTGGCAGCGAAGGCCCGGGCGGCATTCGAGCGGCCGGAGCCGGGCGGGCCGGTGAACAACCAGGCGTGTGCCGGGGCCTGTTCCAGCGCGGCCCGGCGCAGTTGTGCCACGACCGGCTCCTGGCCTTGCAGTTCGTTCCAGACACTCATGGCAACTCGCCCACTCGGGCCAGCACCGAAGCGTGCAGCGTCGCCACGTCCAGCCTGGCGTTCAGTACCAGATAGTGTTCCGGGCGGGCCTGGGCGAGGGTCAGGAAAGCCTGCCGGATCCTGTGGTGGAAACGGTCGGGTTCGGACTCCAGGCGGTCCGGGGCATTGTCCGCTCGGCGCTCCCTGGCTTCCTGCGGTGCCACGTCGAGCAATACCGTGACATCGGGGTGCAAGCCGGCCGTGGCCCATTCGTTGAGTTCGCGCACCCGGTCCTCGCCGAGCTCCCGGCCGGCTCCCTGGTAGGCGACCGAGGAGTCGACGTATCGGTCGGTGATCACCGTGGTCCCGGCCGCCAGCGCCGGACGGATCACTCGGGCGGCGTGCGCAGCGCGTGCGGCCGCGAAGATCAAGGCTTCGGTCCGGGCGTCGATCTCGCCCTGGCCGTGCTCCAGGACCAAGGAGCGGAGTTTCTCGCCGATCGGAGTACCGCCGGGCTCCCGGGTCAGCAACACCGTGCGGCCGCTGGCTTCCAGTGCGGCGGCGAGCAATTTCGCTTGGGTCGATTTGCCGGCGCCGTCGCCGCCTTCGAACGCGACGAAGAGTCCGCGCGGAACGCTGCCGGGCGAGTCGGGTGTATCGGCTGCCGCCGGAAGTGTGCTCACCGTCCAAGCCTATCGAGAATCACCGACAGCCAGGGCGGCTGGCCGATGCCGACCCCGGGCAGAAAACCGGGATGTCCCGTTGGGCGCATGCGCCCAACGGGACATCCGTGGATCGGCTGGACCGATTATTTGGTGACCAGGGTCAAGCCGTATGCGCTCAACGCGGGGTTCACCGGCTGGAAGTAGGCGACATTGGGCTGGCCGACTTTGTCGCCGCAGACTGTCGGTTTATTCGGCCCCTGCGAGTATCCCTGCCCGCCGGAGGTCAGTCCCTGGGCCTGCGTCCCGGTGATGATCGCGCCACCGGAGTCGCCGCCTTCGACGCAGGCGTTGTACTTGGTCAGGCCGGTGACCCGGTCGGTACCGGTGCCGTCCGCCCTGGTGTAGTTCACCGTCTGGTTTTTGGCCTGGATGGTGCCGCAAGTCCATTTGGTGGTCCGGCCGGACTTGCACGCCGTGCCGCCGATCGCGGTTTCCGTGGAGCCCGTCACGTTGACGTAGCTGCCGTTCTGGCGGTCCACCTGGGCCTGCAGCGTCACGTTGGCGGTGTCGGTGCGGATCAGGCCGTAGTCGTTGCCCGGGAAGTTGGACTTCTCGTAGGTCCCCAGAATCGTGGTGCCCTTTGCCTCGATCGGCCGGAGCGTGGGTTTGGCGCCGAGCTTGGTGGTGCAGTGCCCCGCCGTGACATCGAACGAATTCCCGGCGGAGTCCACGGCGGCGAAACCCAGCGAGCAGACTTGCCAGTAACCCGGACGGCCTTCGACCGGCAGGCCGTATTCCTGGCCGCCGTAGGCGTCGACCGCGCCGGCCGTGGTCATCGCAGTGCCTTCGCTCCGGGTCAGCGTCACGGCGCTGCCGTAGCGGCCCAGCGCTTGGTCCACGGCCGCCGGGACCGGCGATGCCGCCGGCAGGTCGACCACGACGGCGTTGCGGCTCGGGTCGATGCCCCAGCTGGCCCCGGCGACTTCGCCCAGAAGCGGGGTCAGCGCGCTGCGGACCTGTTCCAGTTGCGCCGCCGAACGGTTGACCACGAGCACTTTGCCGGCGCCGTTGATCCTGGCCGCCGGCACCATTGCCGGGTCGGTGACGCCGACGGCCAGTTCGCCGCTGGCCTGATCGATGAAAGCGCCGCCGCCGGCCGAGCCCAAGACCGCATCCAGCCGTTGGGCCGCGGCGGAGAGCGCCGGTTGCTTCGCCACCCGGTCGGCAGCGTCTTTGCTGCTCAGCCCGGTGGATTCGAGGTATTGCACTGCGGCTTCGGTCGCGGTCTGCGGCTGCTGATCCGCGGCAGGGGTTGCCGCGTTGGCCACACCGGCAACCGTAGTTGCCAGCAGACCGGCTACTGCCACGCCGCCCAAACACGCTCGCAGCGTGTTTTTGGTGATGCTTTTGCTCACTTCGGGGCTCCTTTAGATATTTTTATCAAGGGGGGTCCTGAAATCTCCCGGAATTTTGCCCGGAGATTGCTGCAACCCTAGAGCGCGGAATTCGGTGTTGTGAACGGCCCCCGGCATTTTGGGTGGCGATTCCCAGGCTCCAGTCAGGTTTTTGTTACAAGTAGTTTTCCTGGGCAACGAATGATTGGCTGCAACCTGGCTTACACTCGAGGCGTGAGTTCACCGGAAGCCCCGCCCCCGCCCGCAGACCGGCCTGCCGAGGCCCCGCTCGCGCCGGACACCCTCGTGGTTTCCGCCGGCCGGCCGGCTCGCCGGCACGATGCCCCGGTCAATCCACCGATCGTGGTTTCCTCGACTTTCCACGGTTCCGGCCAGGTGGTCGACGGGGATCGGGCATACGGGCGCTATTCGAACCCCAGCTGGGACCCCTTCGAAGAAGCCCTGGCCGGGCTTGAAGGCTCCGAATTGCCCGGGTTGCTCTATGCTTCCGGCCTGGCCGCGGCGTCGGCGGCCTTGAGCCTGGTGCCGCACGGCGGAGTGCTGGTCATCCCGCGGCACGCATACCAGGGCGTCTTGGTGATGGCCGCGGAGTTGGCCGCGGCCGGCCGGTTCGAGCTGCGCTACGTCGATGTCGCGGAAACCGATCAGGTGATCGCCGCATTGGCCGGCGCGGATCTGCTCTGGCTGGAAAGCCCCACCAATCCGTTGCTCGAAATCGCCGACCTCCCGACGCTGGTCCGGGCCGCCAAGCAGCTCAACCCGGCCGCGCTGGTGATCGTGGACAACACCTTCGCCACTCCGCTGCTGCAACGGCCCCTGGAGCACGGTGCCGACGTCGTACTGCATTCGGTGACCAAATACTTGGCCGGGCATTCGGATGTCATCCTGGGCGCTTTGGTGACGCCGGACCCCGGTTTGCGGGAGCGGCTGCTGCACCACCGCTCCATCCACGGCGGGATCGCGGGCCCGTTCGAAGCCTGGCTGGCACTGCGCGGCTTGCGCACTTTGGCGGTGCGGATCGAGCGCTCGCAGGCGACCGCGGGTCTGCTCGCCCAACGGCTCAGCGAACATCCGGCCGTCCGGTCGGTGCGTTATCCGGGCCTGGCCGCAGACCCCGGGCATGCCCGGGCCGCAGCGCAGATGGGCGGGTTCGGCTCGGTGCTCGGCTTCGAGCCGGTCGGCGGGGCCGCGGCTGCGGATGCTCTGGTCGAGCGGCTCCGGCTGTGGACTCCGGCCACCTCGTTGGGCGGGGTGGAATCGCTCATCGAGCGGCGGCGCCGGCACGCGAACGAGCCGGAAACCGTGCCGGAAGCTTTGCTGCGGCTCAGCGTGGGCATTGAAAATGCCGAGGATCTGTGGACTGATCTGCGGCAATCCCTGGCGAACTCGCAAACCCGATAAGCTGGGCAGGTGAATATTGCGGGGACCATCGGGTTTTTGATCATGCTGTTGGCCGGCCTGGTCGGCTTGGGCATCCAGATTTGGGCGCTGGTCGATTGCCTGATGGCGCGGCCGGCCGACTTCGAGCGCGCGGACAAGCGGACCAAATCGTTCTGGTTGGCGATCACCGGGGTCTCCGTGCTGGTCGGCATCCTCTACACGATCGGTGCCGGGATCGGCTTCACCTTGCTGCTGATGCTGGCCGGTTGCGTGGGGGCCGGAACCTATTTGGCGGATGTGCGCCCCGCAGTCCGCGCAATGCGTGGCGGCGGCCGCCCGCAGAACCCCTACAACTCCTGGTGATTCCTATCGGTCCGCAAGCTCTGCCGGCCGCCCCCGTGGACTGAGGCTCAATCCGGCGACACCGCGGACCAGGCGATGGTCAGCTCGCCCAACCGCCAGCGGTCCACGCCGTCGAGCACCGGCCAGCCGTCGGCTTTGAGCGAGCGGCAGGCCGCAACCCAGCGCTGCCGGGGGCCGAAGCTCGCCAAAGCGGCGTGATCCAGCCAGGCCTGGTCCAATCCGGCCAGGAAGCGGTGGACTCTTTCGCCGGGCACATTCCGATGGATCAAAGCCTTGGGCAGCCGTTCCGCCACGTCGGAGGGCCGGTCGAAACTGCCGAACCGTTGCGAAACGGTCAGCGATACCGGCCCGGATTTCGCCACGGCGACCCAACTGGCCCGGCGGCCGATTTCGTCGCAGGTCCCCTCGACCAAAAGCCCTGATTCGGTCAACCGCGCGCAGATCGTGGCCCAAATGCCAGGCACGTCCGCTGCTTCGTATTGCCGGAGTACATTGAAGGCGCGCACGATCACCGGTCGCCGCGCGGTCGGAATTTCGAATCCGCCGAGCAGGAAATGCAGTTTTCCGGTGGCCATCTCGAGTCCGCGGGCGACCCGCTCGGGTTCGATCTCGATGCCCGCCAGTTCCACTCCGGGGTGGACTTTGGCCAGCCGACGGTAGAGTTCGACGGCGGTCGTGGGGGTGGCGCCGTAGCCGAGGTCCACCACGAGCGGCTCTGCCGCAGTCCGCAGCCGCCAAGCCTGCGGTCCGGCGATCCAGCGGTCCACCCGGCGCAGCCGGTTCGGGTTGGTGGTGCCTCGGGTCACATTCCCCAGCGGTTTGGCGGCAGTCCTGGCCGTCGTCGTCCGCATTTTTCTCGCCCGCTCCACCACCTGGCCCAATCTACCGGCTCCGGGTGCGGTGAGGGGAACTGCTTGGCTAGACTCAGAGCATGACTTATACGCTGATCTTGCTGCGCCACGGCCACAGTGAATGGAATGCGAAAAACCTTTTCACCGGCTGGGTCGATGTCGATTTGAACGACCAGGGCCGGGCCGAGGCGGTGCAAGCCGGGCAACTGCTGGTGGAAAACGACTTGCTGCCGGACGTCCTCTACACCTCGCGGCAGAAGCGCGCGATCAACACCGCGAACCTGGCCCTGGCTGCCGCCGATCGCGGTTGGATCGACGTCAAGCGCTCCTGGCGGCTCAATGAGCGCCACTACGGCGCTTTGCAGGGCAAAGACAAGGCGCAGACGCTCGCCGAGTTCGGCGAAGCCCAATTCATGGAGTGGCGGCGCAGTTATGACGTACCGCCGCCGCCGCTGCCGGACGACTCCGAGTTCTCCCAGGTGGGCGATCCGCGGTACGCCGACCTCGGCGACGCGATTCCGCGGACCGAATGCCTCAAGGATGTTCTGGAGCGGCTGCTGCCGTACTGGGAATCCGAAATCACCGCGGATTTGCGGGCGGGCAAAACCGTCTTGGTCACCGCGCACGGCAATTCGCTGCGCTCGTTGGTGAAGCACTTGGACGGCATTTCGGATGCCGACATCGCGGCGCTGAACATCCCCACCGGAATCCCGCTGGTCTACGAATTGAACGACGATTTCACGCCGGTCACCCCCGGCGGCCGGTACCTGGATCCGGACGCTGCCGCAGCCGCCATCCAGGCCGTGGCGAACCAAGGCAAAAAGTAGCCCGCTAAGCCGTCGAGCGGCCAGTTCTGCAGGTTAGATCCCGTGGATAACCTGCAGAACTGGCCGCTCGACGTTGCTGTTGGTTTTTAGGCGTGTGCCTCGGGCTGCCACTGGCCGGTGACCAGGTAGGAAACCTTTCGGGCCACCGAGACTCCGTGGTCGCCGAACCGCTCGAAGTAGCGGCTGGCCAGGGTCACGTCGACCGTGGTGGCCGGAGTTTCCTGCCATTCCGGGGTCGCGATCGCCTTGAAGACGCTGCTGTGCAATTCGTCGATCCGGGCGTTGGCGGAGGCGATCTCGTTGACCAGATCGAGGTTCCGGGTTTCCAGCAATTCGCCCACCTGCTTGGAGATCTTGATGTCCAAGGCGGCCATTTCGTCGAACGTCGCGGTCAGCGATGCGGGAATGACTTTCTCCGGGAAACGCAAGCGCGCCAATTGCGCCACATGCCGGGCCAAATCGCCCATCCGCTCCAACGAAGCGCTCATCCGCAAGGATCCCACGATCATCCGCAGATCCGAGGCGACCGGGCCTTGGAGTGCCAGGATGTCGATTGCGCGTTCGTCGAGATCGTTTTGCAGGAAATCGATTCGGGCATCGGCGGCGATGACCTCTTGGGCCAGCTCGACATCGGCTCCGGTGAAGGCCTGGTTGGCCTTTTCGATGGCCTCGGTGACCAGCGCCGAAATTTCGATGAGCTCTTCACCAACCTGGTGTAGCTCAGCCTGGAATACTTTGCGCACGAAGCGTCCTTTCCCCTCAATGGTTGCCGCGGGCAGACTCAACGCAGCATCCCGCAGGGATCACCGCCCATTACGGCCACAACCCTACGGCCCAGCTTTCCAGTCGCCCATGAACACGCGGTCACGAGAAAGTGAACGTTGGTTGAACCCGGCCCGATTGCACCTGGATCCGGCGAATCCATGGTGCAGGCTAAGCATAAGCTAGTGCTGTGGACCCCCTGCTCATCGGAGTTGCCTCCGGACTGATCGGCCTGCTGATGGGCGCCTTTGGCGTGCTCGCATTCACGCTCAGCGACCGGCAGCGGAAGGTCTTCGACGCCGAGGACGAACCCAGCCTGCCGGCCGGTGCCGCGGAGGTACTGGCCGTCGTCGGGCGGGCTTTCGTGGTGGTCGACGTGCTCGACGGCGTGGTCCGGGCCAGCCCGGGAGCGTATGCCTTCGGCCTGGTCCGCGGGCACACCGTGGTGCACCGGGAACTGCTGCAGATGACCGACCGGGTGCGCCGCGGCGGTGTGATCGAGGAACACGAACTGGAACTGCAGCGCGGACCGCTGGGCGAAGGCACCATCATCGTCCAGGTCCGGGTTGCCCCGCTCGGCGAAGACTACGTTCTGCTGTTGGCCGACGACCGCACCGAAATCACCCGGACCGAGGCGATCCGCAACGATTTCGTGGCCAACGTTTCGCACGAGCTGAAGACCCCGGTGGGTGCGATTTCGCTGCTCGCGGAGGCGCTTGAAGCGTCGCCGGACGACGAGGAAGCGGTGCGGCGGTTCGCGCAACGGATGCACAAGGAGTCGCTGCGGCTGTCCGCCCTGGTGCAGGACATCATCGAACTTTCCCGGTTGCAAGGGGCGGACATCGTGCAGCAGGGCCACGCCGTGGACCTGAACAACGTGATCGCCGAGGCGGTGGACCGCTCCAAACTGCAGGCCGAGGCGAAGCACATCGAGTTGGTGACCGGCGGCACCGCGCCGGCACCGGTCTTCGGCGATGCGGACCTCCTGGTCACCGCGTTCCGGAATTTGATCGACAATGCCGTCCGCTACTCGCCGGAGCACACCAAGGTCGGCATCGGCCTGCGCCGGACCGAGGGGCTGGTCAGTGTCTCGGTCTCCGACCAGGGCGATGGGATCAGCACCGAGGAACAGGAGCGGATCTTCGAGCGCTTCTACCGGGTCGATGCGGCCAGGTCCCGGCAGACCGGAGGCACCGGACTCGGGCTGAGTATTGTGAAGCACGTGATTTCCAACCACGGCGGCGAAGTCACCGTGTGGTCCCAGCAAGGCAAGGGCTCAACATTCACGGTTCGTTTGCCGGAAATGGAAAGCCAGCAGAATCAAGGCGCAGACGGCGGCATCGAGGATGCCCGCCGGCTGTCCATACCGAAGGAGTGACTGCGTGAGCAGGATTTTGATCGTAGAGGACGAAGAGTCTTTTTCCGACCCCTTGTCCTATCTGCTGGCCAAGGAAGGTTTCGAGGTCGAGGTGGTGGACAACGGAATCGACGCGATCACCGAGTTCGACCGGGTGGGCGCCGATCTGGTGCTTCTGGACCTGCAGCTCCCGGGGCAGTCCGGAACCGAGGTCTGCCGGCAACTGCGGGCACGCTCGTCCGTTCCGGTGATCATGTTGACCGCCAAGGATTCGGAGATCGACAAGGTGGTGGGCCTGGAACTCGGTGCCGACGATTACGTCACGAAACCTTATTCATCGCGTGAGCTGGTGGCCCGGGTCCGGGCGGTGCTGCGCCGGCAAGGCGAGCCGGAAGAGCTGATGACCACGACGGTCCAGGCGGGCCCGGTGCGGATGGACATCGAGCGGCATGTGGTCAGTGTCAACGGCGACCAAGTGTCCCTGCCGCTGAAGGAGTTCGAGCTGCTGGAGATGCTTTTGCGCAACTCCGGCCGGGTGCTCACCCGCGGCCAACTGATCGACCGGGTCTGGGGTTCGGACTATGTCGGAGACACCAAAACCCTCGATGTGCACGTCAAGCGGCTTCGCTCCAAAATCGAACCGGACCCGTCTGCGCCGCGGTATCTGGTGACGGTCCGCGGGCTGGGTTACAAGTTCGAGCCGTAACCACCGGCCGCGAATCGCCGGCCGCGCCGGCCCGGCCAGAGCTGCTTTCGAGCATAAGAAGGGCCGCCCGCTTCAAGCGGGCGGCCCTTCGGCAAATCTCGGGGATTCCGGAACCGGAGGCTCAGGAAGAAGGCGTCGCCGACGACGTCGGGCTCGGCAGTGCCGGGCCGGGGACGTACTTCTTGTACTCTTCCAACGTGCCGTCCAACACCGGGACCTTGAGCTCGGCGCTCTTCGGAGTGCTGGTTCCGTCCTGGCTGATCGTGACTGCTTCCAGTGCGCCGGCCGGTTCGGCCACCGTGCTCAGGATCGACGCCTCATTGCTTTCATTGAGGTAGTACGGTTCGCTCGGATTGACCGTCACCTGGGTCTGGGCGCCGTCGGAGCCGCGGAAGGTCACTTGGACCGGTGCCTGCGAGTTGTTGAAGACCGCGCCGAGCACCCGTCCCGGCTGGTCCGCGCGTCCACTGGTCACGAGCAGGATGTTGCGCAGCTCGACATCGCCCAGATTGATCTGGGCACCGTCCGACGGAGCATAGGTGTGGGTGGTCTGCTGCGGCGCGATGTAGCTGCAGGCGGAGACTCCCAGAAGGCTTGCGCCGATCACGGCGACGGCGCCCAGGCGGCGGGGGAGGCTCAGGCCTCGGTGGCTCGCAGCGAGTTTCACGTACATTCTCCTCATATCAACGCGGCTGTGCCGATCGTCTGCGCGGTCTCCGACGGGAACGCATCGGATTTGGTCCCGGGACACAGCTACGGCTCAGAAAGCTTGCCCTCATAGCGTATCCGCAAATGCCGCCCGACTCGACTCGGACGCCCGCCGTCCGGGCCGCGGATCACCGGAAGTTCTGGAATTCCGCGGGCATATCGATGCACTTTTCGGCTAGCGAGTCAAGAGGGAATTAGCAGCCAATTCTTTGTCCCAGCTGTCCCTGACCTGCGAGAACATTGGCATCTGGCGGCTCTGCCGCGATCATTTCGTGATAAACTGGGATGCGGGAAAGGGAGAATCCACATGGTTTTTGAGGTCGGCGAGACAGTAGTTTACCCGCACCACGGTGCAGCAAAGATCGAAGAGATCAAAATGCGCACCATCAAGGGCGAAGAGAAAATGTATCTCAAGCTCAAAGTGGCCCAGGGTGACCTGACCATTGAAGTACCGGCAGAGAATGTCGATCTGGTTGGCGTCCGCGATGTGGTGGGCAAGGAAGGTTTGGAGCACGTTTTCGATGTGCTCCGGGCCGAGTTCACCGAGGAACCCACCAACTGGTCACGCCGGTACAAGGCGAATCTGGAGAAGTTGGCATCCGGCGATGTGATCAAGGTGGCAGAAGTCGTCCGCGACTTGTGGCGCCGGGATCATGACCGTGGGTTGTCAGCCGGAGAGAAGCGGATGCTGGCGAAAGCCCGGCAGATTCTGATTTCCGAGCTTGCTCTGGCGGAAAAGACTGACGAAGAAAAAGCAGCCACGGTATTGGACGAGGTTTTGGCCTCCTAGTACGCAGCTGCTGAGCAAAAGGCCCCGGTCCCCATGGACCGGGGCCTTTGCTTTGCCCGGCTGCTTTGCCCAGTCCAGTTTTGCTTCGGTCGCGCCTGGCCGTCCGGTCCCACTGAGTCGGCCCACTGAGTGGGACCGAATGAGCATCTCCCAGTGGGCGAACCTACTCGGTGGGACACAGCCGCAGGGCGAAGCGGCGAGCGGAACTCCGGCCTGTGCCCGGGATACCCTGGTGGGATGGATGCTCAGCACGAATTGCGGGTGGCGGTCATCGTGGTGGCTGCCGGTTCCGGTGAACGGCTCGGACAGGGCCAGCCCAAGGCCCAGGCGACTCTGGGCGCGGAACCGCTGCTGGCGCATGCGCTGCGCGGCGTCTTGGCGGCCCGGGTCGGCCAGCTGGTCTGCGTAGTGGTGCCGCGGGGGGATACCGAGTTGCGCGCGGTCTGCGCCGGGATCGATCCGGAGATCATCACGGTCGACGGCGGGTCCACCCGTTCCGACTCGGTCGGCAATGCGTTGGCAGTGTTGCCGGAAAGCATGGATGCGGTGCTGGTGCATGATGCGGCCCGGCCATTGACTCCCGAGGAAGTCTTCCACCGGGTGCGCAACGCCCTGGACGCCGGGGCGAAGGCGGTCATTCCCGCGCTGGCGGTGGTGGATACGATCAAGCGGGCGCAGCCTGCGGCGGACCCCGGCATCGCCCCGGAACAGGTGCACTCCACGCCGCAACGCGAGGAGTTGCGCGCGGTGCAGACGCCGCAGGGCTTCGACTTGGCCACCTTGCGGACCGCGCATGAGGCCGCGACGATGTTCGACGACGCGCAAGCCGCGGCGATCACCGACGACGCCATGCTGGTGGAGTCGCGGGGGGTTCCAGTGTTCCTGGTACGCGGCTCCGAGCTGAGCCTGAAGATCACCACGCCGACCGACCTGTTGATCGCCGAGGCCCTGCTCGAAGGCCCGGCCGCACCTCGTTGGGTGGAAGGCTGATGCGGCTCCCGCGGACCGGCATCGGCGTCGACGTGCACGCCTACGGAGACGATTCCGCGGAACTCTGGTTGGCTGGTCTGCATTGGCCCGGGGAACCCGGTTTGTCCGGCCATTCGGATGGGGACCCGGTGGCGCATGCGGCAGCAGACGCGCTGTTTTCGGCGGCCGGCGTCGGTGATTTGGGCACGCATTTCGGCACTGACCGACCTGAATACGCCGGCGCTTCCGGAGCGACGCTGCTCGCGGCCGCTGCTCGAATCATCCGCGAGGCGGGTTTCGACATCGGCAATATCGCGGTGCAGTTCGTGGCCAATCGGCCGAAGTTCGGTCCCCGCCGAGCCGAGGCCGAGGCAGTCTTGACGGAAGCCGCGGGTGCTCCGGTTTCGGTTTCCGCGACGACGTCGGACGCTTTGGGTTTCACCGGGCGGGGCGAGGGGATCGCGGCGATCGCGACGGCCCTGGTGTACCCGAGCACTGGAACTGCAGCTCAACATTAGGCCCGGAATGTCGAGCTGTGGCAGTTCAGCTCCAGATTGGAAGCGCAAAGCAGAGCCGACGTGGATTCGTCGGCTAGCCTTGAGGGGTGACTCTGCGCTTTTATGACACCGCAACAGCTGAAGTACGCGACTTCGTGCCCCTCGTCGAGGGCCAGGCTTCGCTGTACTACTGTGGTGCCACCGTGCAGAGCGAACCGCATATCGGGCACCTGCGCTCGGCGTTGGTCTTCGATCAGCTCACGCGCTGGCTGCAGGCCAAAGGACTCAAAACCACCGTGGTGCGCAATGTCACCGATATCGACGACAAAATCCTAGCCAAGGCGGCCGAAGCCGGCGAGGAATGGTGGGCCCGCGCTTACCGCTATGAGCAGCAGTTCAACGCCGCCTACGACAAGCTCGGCATCAGCCGACCGGACTATGAACCCCGCGCAACCGGGCACATCCCGGAGATGCACACGCTGATCCAGGACCTGATCGACCGCGGCCACGCCTACCCGGCGCCCGACGGCTCCGGCGATGTGTATTTCGACGTGCGTTCCTGGGCCAAATACGGCTCGCTGACGCACCAGAACATCGACGATATGCAAGCCGCAGCGGATGCGGATCCGCGCGGCAAAAAGGACCCCCGCGACTTCGCGCTCTGGAAGGGCCGCAAAGCCGAAGAGCCCGCGACGGCGTCCTGGCCCAGCCCGTGGGGTCCCGGCCGTCCGGGTTGGCATCTGGAATGCTCCGCGATGGTGGGCAAGTACCTGGGCGACGCCTTCGATATCCATGGCGGCGGCCTGGACTTGCGCTTCCCGCACCACGAGAACGAGATGGCGCAGTCCCAGGCGGCCGGCAAGCCGTTCGCGAACTTCTGGATGCACAACGGCCTGGTGGCCTACCGGGGCGAAAAGATGTCCAAGTCGGTCGGCAATGTGGTCGGCCCGGACGAGCTGTTCGCGCAGGCTTCGCCGCGCGTGGTCCGGTACTACCTGGGCCAGGCGCACTACCGGTCGGTGCTGGACTATTCGCCGGAATCGCTGGACGAGGCGGCAGCCGCGCTGGAACGGATCGACGGATTCATCAGCAAGGCAATCGTGCGTATCCATCAGGTCGAGGATGCCAGCGGACAAAATCCGACCGGCTGGTTCGCCTATGCGCCGTTGGGCCATATGCCGGAGGCTTTTGCCGAAGCCATGGATGACGACCTCAACATACCCAAAGCCCTGGCGGTATTGCATGAGCGCGTCCGAAGTGGAAACGCAGCCCTTGCCGACGATGAGAATGAGGCGACCTCGGCCGCTCTCTTGGCTGTTCTGGCCATGACTGACGCGCTTGGACTCAGCTCCGTTCCCTTGGTGGGTTCAGCAGACAACCAATCGGCCCTGGCTCTGGAATCCCTGGTCCAAGCCCGCTTGGCCGACCGCGCCGCCGCCCGTGCGGAAAAGAATTGGGCCCGTTCGGACGAGATCCGCGACGAACTGGCCGAAGCAGGTATCAAGATCGAAGACTCATCCAATGGCGCCACGTGGTCCATTGAACGAAAGCAACAGAGGTAGAGCAATGGCTGGAAATCCCCGCGCCGCCAAAGGCAAGAAGGGCCCGTCGAAAGGCACTGGAGGCCTCGGCCGCAAGGCGCTCGAAGGCAAAGGCCCCACGCCCAAGGCCGAAGACCGTCCGTACCACAAGGCCTACCGGGCCAAGGAACTCGCCGAGCGCTCGGCTGCGAAGCGCCCCGGCAGCTCCAGCGGCCAGGGCGCCCAGCGCGGTGGCCAACGGCGGGGCCGGGCCAGCGAGGAAATGGTCACCGGCCGCAACTCCGTGGTCGAGGCGCTGCGTGCCGGCGTGCCGGCGAAAGCGCTCTACATCGCGGTGCGGATCGAGGTCGACGACCGGGTCAAAGAGGTCTTGAAGCTGGCCTCGGAACGCGGCATCCCGCTGATGGAAACGCACAAGCCGGAGCTCGACCGGATGACCGATGAGGCTGTGCACCAGGGCCTGGCCCTGCAAATTCCGCCGTACAACTACGCGGACGCCATCGATCTCGCCCAAGAGACCATGGACAAGTACAAAAAGGGCTACATCAAGCACGCGCCGCTGATCGTCGCCCTGGACGGCATCACCGATCCGCGCAACCTGGGCGCAATCATCCGCAGTGTCTCCGCGTTCGCCGGGCACGCCGTCGTCGTACCGGAACGGCGCAGCGTCGGTCTGACCGCCTCCGCCTGGAAGACCAGCGCCGGTGCGGCCGTGCGGGTCCCGGTGGCCCGGGCCGGAAACCTCAACCGGGCCCTGGAGTCGTTCAAGGGCATGGGCTACTTCGTGCTCGGGCTCGACGGTGACGGCGACGTTTCGCTCCCGGAACTCGCAGTGGCCAAAGAGCCGGTGTGCATCGTGGTCGGTTCCGAGGGCAAAGGCCTGTCCCGCCTGGTCCGGGAGAATTGCGATCAAATCGTCTCGATCCCGATCGATTCCGCGATGGAATCGCTCAACGCCTCGATGGCGGTGGGCATCAGCCTGTACGAAGTGTCCAGGCAACGCGTCGCGCCGAAACCGGGAAGCACCACTGCCTAGGCCATGACCGAGATTCTTTCCGCCACCGTGCTCGGCGCGGCGGCTTCCCGGCCGTTTCCGCTCGGCCTGAGCGCGCCTTTGCAGGGCGACCCGGCCACCGTGGTGAATGTCGCCGTCTGGGCCCCGGACCTGACCGAACTGATCCTCTATTTCCGGCCTCCGGGCGGAGCCTGGCAAGCGCAGCTTTTGCCGGAGTTTTCGGACGGAGTGCACCACGGGGTCGTGGAAGGCATGCCGGTCGGATCGCACTACGGCTTCGGCCGCGAGGACGTCGAGCCGGAATCCAGCCAATTGCTGCTGGACCCGTATGCCCGGGCGATCGACTCCGGAGAACACCTGCTGGGCGTCCGGATGGCCGCAGATTTCGATTGGGGCGGCGATGCGGCGCCCTTGACCCCTTGGCGGGACAGCGTGATCTATGAGGCGCATGTCAAAGGCCTGACCAAGCTGCATCCGGAGGTTCCGGAGGAGATCCGAGGCAGTTACGCGGGCTTGGCGCATCCGGCGATGATCCGGCATCTGCGCGAACTCGGCGTTACCGCGGTCCAGTTGCTCCCGATCCATGCGCACCTCGACGAGGCGCATTTGCGCGAGCTCGGGCTGCCGAATTATTGGGGCTACAACACGATCGGCTATTTCGCCCCGCACGCCCAGTACGCCTCCGCCGCGGCGCAGGCTGCCGGGCCGCAGGCCGTGCAGGACGAGCTCAAAGGCATGGTCAAGCTGCTGCACGCGGCCGGGATCGAAGTGATCCTCGACGTGGTCTACACCCATACGGCCGAGGGCTCGCAGGGCGAACCGGCACTGAGTTGGCGCGGCTTGGCGGAGCACAGGTACTACCGGTTCGACGGCGACCCGGCGGCGGGTGCCGGCTATCTGGACACCACCGGGGTCGGCAACACTTTGGACTTCGGGGAGCCGAAGGTGATCCAAATGGCGCTGGATTCGCTGCGTTACTGGGTCGAGGAATTCCACATCGACGGATTCCGCTTCGATCTGGCGGTCACCCTGGGCCGGGACGCAGCCAATGCGTTCAGTCCGCAGCATCCGTTCCTGGTCGCCGCGGCGACCTCGCAGGCGCTATCCGGGGTGAAACTGATTTCGGAGCCTTGGGATTTGGGCAACGACGGTTGGCAGACCGGCCGGTTCCCGGTGGGCTGGGCCGACTGGAATGACAATTTCCGGGATTCGATCCGCGATTTCTGGCTTGCCGACCAAGGTTCGATCGCCAATGGCGGGACCGGCGGCGGGCTGGCCCGGCTCGCCGATGCGCTCTCCGGCTCGACCCGGTTGTTCGCCGCCTCCGGGCGCAGCCAACTCGCGTCGATCAACCTGGTGACCGCGCACGACGGGTTCACCCTGGCGGATCTGACCGCTTACAACCAGAAACACAATGCGGCCAACGGCGAGGACAACCGGGACGGCAATGACAACAACCGGTCCTGGAACCACGGTGCCGAAGGGCCGACCGAGGATGCCGGGATTTTGGCGGCCCGTCGGCAGAGCGCGAAAAACGTGATGGCTACGTTGCTGCTCTCCTTGGGCGTGCCGATGATCACCGCAGGCGACGAACTCGGCCGCAGCCAGCAGGGCAAC
>SXGS01110797.1_pt1 | contig 35368 bp, 30 predicted proteins | sample 3174681 | NCBI WGS metagenome assembly SXGS01 (sample SAMN11356861, study PRJNA531348) | freshwater metagenome | isolation source: freshwater sample F1-80 | place: China: Fuxian Lake, Yuxi | collected 2017-12-25
ATGAGGCGCTGGATCTCAACCGTGCGTCCACTGGCGGGCTTGCCCACGTCGCGCGGAGTCCGCTGCCGATTGGCCCGCGGGATCATCGCGTACTCCGCAGTGACCCAACCGGCGCCCTGCCCTTTCAAAAACGGAGGCACCCGCACGGCGGCGATCACGGGATCCTATGTCGCCCTCGCGCAGGCCGTGGCTCATCTCAAGAAGCAGAACATGGTGAAGCGCATCCCGCTTCTCGATCAACTCGCGGCCGTCAGCGTCGGGATCGTGGGAGGACAGGTGTGCCTCGACCTCTGCTACGACGAAGACTCGACAGCCGCAGTGGACATGAACATTGTCCTCACCGGGGACGGCCGCCTCGTAGAGGTGCAGGGCACCGCCGAAGGCGATCCCTTCTCCCGGAAGCAGATGGACCTCCTTATGGACTGCGCCTCCGCGGGCGCCCGCAAGCTGTTCGAACTGCAGCAGGAAGCGCTGGCCGGGCTCATCCCGTTCCCGATCAAGCGCTGAGCACGTCTTCGACGCAGGGGAGCGGCAGCGTCCGCTCCCGGAGGACCGGAACGACGTGGAACGTGTAACTCATCTGACGATTGCAACGCAAAATGCCGGCAAGATGGACGAACTGCGGGCGCTCCTGTCCGATCTCCCGCTGGTGCTCCGGCCGGCAGACGGCATGCCCGAGGTCGAGGAGACCGGCAGCACCTTCTCGGAAAACGCCGAGTTGAAGGCACGAGCCGCAGCCGAGTGGTCGGGCGGTTGGGCGCTGGCCGACGACTCCGGCCTCGAGGTTGACGCGCTCAACGGCGGCCCCGGCGTTCATTCCAACCGCTTCGCCGGGGGAAACACGACCGAGGCGGACCGCAATGCGGCGCTTCTTCAACTTCTCAAGGAGACCCCCGCCGAGCGGCGCACCGCCCGTTACCGGGCAGCGATCGCGATCGCCGCGCCCGACGGCCGCGTCTGGATCTCCGAGGGCGCCTTCGAAGGACGGATTGTAGACGAAGCCCGTGGAACGAACGGCTTCGGCTATGATCCCCATTTTTTCGTGCCAGAGCACGGATGCACCGTAGGGGAAATGGACCCCGCGCTGAAGAATCGGATCAGCCATCGTGCCCGAGCGTTGATCAGAGCGCGGGAAATTCTCGAACGTATCTGCCGTTGAACCGTTCCGTTCGGCTCCACGTTACCAGGATCCGCGTCGAGCTCGCCTGTAACGGGCTTCACGCAGCAAGCCTTCGATCTCTGGGTGGGTGGGGAGGTTGGAGGGGCGCAGCGTCCCAGCTCGGGCCCGACGCACCACTTCCAGCGCTGTATCGCCATCTCGGTTCCAGATTCCGGTGTCCGCTCCCCGCTCCAGGAGCAGCCGCACCATCTCCAGCCGCCCATGCAACGCGGCCTGGTGGAGCGCCGCTCCCCAGCCGAACACCCGGTTCAGCGACTCAGGCTCGTGATCAAGCATCTTGATCAGCAGGTCCATGCGCCCGGCGTGCGCCGCCCGGGCCGGATCCATCCGGTCGCCGCGGTCAATGAGGAGTGAGATAGTCTCTTCCTGTGAGTTCTCTGCTGCCCATCCGAACGCATCCGCACCGAACATGCCATCTTCAAGATGAAGCGGACAGCCGGTATCCAGGAGGGCCCGGATCGCTTCCAGGTTTCCATTCCAGGCGGCGAAATGGAGTGCGCTGGCAACCGGGTATTCCGACACGGCGTCGGCACGGGCGCCGCAGTTGAGCAAACGCCTCACGCACGACGTGTGGTTCCCGTTCGCCGCAAGCACCAGGGCGGGTGCGCCTCGGAGCCAGTCCGCCGCGCCACGAGCATTCGGATCGGCCCCGGCGCCCAGGGCCGCCTCTAGCATGGCGTCGCGACCCATGGCCGCGGCAACACACAGCGCCGCGTCGACTTGCGAACGAGGGGCATGGCGCAACGCAAGATCGAACTCATCCGGGTCATCGAGCGCGACGGCGCTGGGGAGATCCGTAAGGGCGCCGAGCCGCTTCAACTGCTCGACGGCTTCGGCCCTTCCGGACATCGCCGCCAGCAGCAGCGGTGTTTCACCGCTCTCCGAGACGCGATTCACATCGGCGCCCGCCGCGATGAGTTGCGGAAGCAGTTCAAGGCGATCGCGCTGGATGGCGAAGTGAATCGGCGTGCGGCCTCCCTCAAACCGACTCATCCGGGAATGCGCCGCATCGGGTGTCGAACTGAGCGCCTGGTCCAGCAACTGCGGATCGCCGAGACCGATCGCCGCGAAGAGGTCGCAGCGTGCGCCTTCTCGAAGGAGCAGGCGCGCGGCTTCGGGCTGGTACCCGTGCAAACCGACCGCCCATCCGAGCGGGCCGCGCTCGTGGAGATCATCCGTGGCGTTCGGATCGGCGCCGGCTTGGAGCAAGAGACGGCAGACAGCCAGATGACCGCCTTCTGCCGCCCAATGCAGCGGGGTAGCGTTGTCGCCCTCATCCCGAGCATGAACATCGGCGCCGCACCGCAGCAGTGTTCTCGCCACGGCGAAGTGCCCGCGCTCGGCCGCGAGGTGGAGCGGAGTAGTGGCGCCGTGGGGACCCTTGAGTCCGGCTGAAGCCAGCTCTGGAGAGGAACGCAGCAAGGCCGCGACCTGATGGACGTTGCCGCCCCGAACACACATCCCGAAGCGCTCCACCCGATACTGTGGATCCATCGTCGCCTCCTCGCTCTGACCACCCCTCGTACTCGCCACGGCCGCGTCAGAGCCGTGGCCTACCTGGCCTGCGCCTTCAACACCTTGAAGCGGGCGCGAAGTTCGATTAGCCGATCCCGCCAGCCGGGATCGGCAATCAGGTTCGTTTCCTCACCCGGATCGCGGGCGAGGTCGAAGAGTTCTTCGTGCTGGAAGTCGGGCCAGTAGAGATACTTCACATCTCTCCGCACAAGCGCCTCGGACGAAGGGATGAACGCCACATCGCGAATGGTTGCGTGTTCGTAGAAGAACTCCGTGCGCCAGTCCGCCACGGGGCCATCGAGGTAGAGCGGTGCGAAGTTCCGACCTTGCATCCCCACGGGGGCGGTGAGCCCCGCCATCGCGAGAATCGTGGGAGCCAGATCTACATTCAGCACGAACTCGTCGCGCGTCATGCCGCGTCGGTCTTTCGGCAGGCGGGGATCCCACACCAACAGGGGCACGCGGATGGACTCTTCATAGGGGTACCACTTGTCCGCCAGACCGTGTTCCCCGTGAAAGTAGCCGTTGTCGGTGGTGAAGATCACCAATGTGTTATCGAGAATGCCCTGCTTCTGAAGCTCGTCGATCACACGTCCACACACGGTATCCACTTCGGTGGCCAACCGATAGTAGTTCTTCATGTACTCCTGATAGCGGTCCGGTGTGTCGAAGCGCCACTTCCAGCGGTTGCGACCCTCATTCATGTCATTGGCGACAAAAGGGGGCAATTTGCGGAAGTGCTCATCGGAGCTGGTCTTCGGCGTAGGAATCCGAACGTCCCGGTAGAGCCGTTCGCTTTCGGGCTGCGGAAGGTACTGCTTCGGGTTTTGATCTTCGGCATGAGTGGCGAAAAAGGCGAGGTTGAGCAAGAACGGCTTACCTGAAGGGCGGGTCCGGAGAAACTCCATCGCGTCCTCTTCGTTCTTCCGCGTGACGTGGACGATCGTGCCATCGGCTCGCTTCACGTAATGCTTGCCGGCGTACGCCCTTGCAAAGTCGTACTTCTCAGCCGGGAAAGGGCCGTTGTGCCACTTCCCCACGTGGCCGACAAAATAGCCGGCTTCTCTCAGCATTCCCGGATACGTCTCCGCCCACGGCGTCTTGAAGCGCTCAAAGGCGCGGTTGCCATGGCGAGACATCCACTGACCGGTGAGCAGCGTGGCACGACTCACCCCGCAGATGGACGTGGTGACGCAGGCTCGGGTGAAGCGAACACCGCTGCGCGCCAACCGATCGAGGGTCGGGGTCTGCACCACCGGATTGCCGGCGCACGCCAGCGTGTCGTACCGCCAGTCGTCGGCATACAACAGCACGATGTTCGGACGAGCCTGGGTACGAGCCGGAGACGCACCCAGGACCAGCCACCACGCCGTCAGGGCGATGCACACGGCACGCCCGGCCGAGCGAACTCGGTCTCCCCACATCTCCACAACTCCCCGGGCGACACCAGGCGGAAATGTGTCGCTCTCCATGCTTCTTGAAGATCATGGTAATGGGATCCTTGTTTCGAGACCCGGGATCGCCGTTCCCAGCTCGGGTCACCGTCGATTCGACCGTTGCGGTGGTGGCGCCCTCTCGGCGTTGATGCGCGGTGAAGTTCATGTCACAAAGCTCGAACACAGCTAAGATTGTCTTCGAAGGCGACCTTTCGGTAACCGCTCTCCCGGGAGAGACGGTGCTCCATGCCGCATTGGAGGCGGGAATCCCCCACGTTCACGCATGCGGCGGCAATGCTCGCTGCTCGACGTGTCGGGTGCTGATCCTATCAGGAGAGGCGAATCTCGGGCCCCGCGACGAATCCGAGTCGCGGCTGGCGAACAGGCGCGAACTGCCGGAAAACGTGCGACTGGCGTGCCGAGCCCGAGTGCTGGGCCCGGTAACGCTGCGGCGGCTCGTGAAGGACGACTCCGACGCCGAACTCGCGCTTGGGCACGCTCCCGGGGGGCTGGGACGAGAAGCCAACGTGGCCGTGATGTTCACCGACCTTCGCGACTTCACTCCGTTCGTGGCGACATCTCTACCCTATGACGTGGTGCACCTGCTCAACCGCTACTTTCGAGCGACCGGTGATGCGGTGCTTCGGAACCACGGCCGCATCGACCTCTACATCGGCGATGGAATGATGGCGCTCTTCGACGGCGGCGGCAAGGGGGATCAGGCGGCATGCCGCGATGCGGTGCGGGCCGGATTAGAGATGCTCGCCGCTCTGGATGAGCTGAATGTGTATTTGATGCGGCACTTCGGGAGCGCCTGGCGAATGGGCATCGGCGTCCACTTCGGAGCCGCAGTGCTGGGAGAGATCGGCCACCCCCGTCACACCCAGCGCACCGCCCTCGGCGATACGGTCAACATTGCCAGCCGCATCGAGAGCGCTTGCAAGGAAGCCCGCGCCTCGTTCCTAATTTCTGATTCGGTTTACAGCCGCGTGGCAGAAGAGTTTGAGCTGCGAGGACCGCTGGAACTGAGCCTCAAGGGCCAGGGCGGCCTCTTCGAGCTGCATGAGGTCCTGGCGGCAAAGTGCCGGGGAGACGCGTCGCTCGAGGAGCGCCTCCAGCGAGCTCTGCAGGAAGCGATTCCCCGCCACCTGGCGCCGGCGTTTCTTCGACTCGCATTTCACGACGCGGCAGCGTTCGATCCCGCCACCGGCGCCGGGGGAGCAGACGGCTCCATCCGGCTCCCTGAGGAGCTCTCTCGCCCGGAAAACACCGGCCTCGAAGAAGCGGTTCGGCGACTGACTCGAGTCCGGGAACTGGCGCCGGAAGTCTCCTTCGCCGACCTGATTGCCCTCGGGGGCGCGGCAGCGGTGGCGGCGTGCGGTGGGCCAATGATTCATCCGCCCCTGGGGCGAATCGATGCAGCGTCTCCCTCATCTGAGGGCCGACTACCCCCTGACGACAGCGGAGCGGACGGTCTCAAACGCCGCTTCCGGCAGATGGGGCTTCACACCCGGGACCTGGTGGCGCTTTCGGGCGCCCACACCCTGGGACGGGCCGCCGGCAAACCGTTCACCGAAGATCTCTTCAGCTTTTCGAACAACTACTATCGGGCGCTGATGGCGGGCCCGCCGCTTTCCGACCCCCTGCTTCCGACCGACCGCGTACTGGTGGAGGATCCGGACTGCCGTGCCTGGGTGGAGTTGTACGCACGCGACGAAGCGGCGTTTCACCACGACTTCGCGGAAGCCTATCTTCGACTGACCAGCGTCGGCCAGAACGGAATGCCTCGACAGGCTACGGGCCCGACTTCAGAGCCTGACAGCGATCCAGGAAGCCGTAGCCGCAGAAGTCCGGATCCTTGAGCGGCAAGAAACGGGCCCAGGCGTCCGCCTCGTAGAGGATGACCTCGCCGATTTCACCGCGCTGGGCGAGCAAGTGACAGATCCGCTCCTCTCGGCCCGCCCGGTGCGACATCTTGACCGGCGTGGTGGGTGTGCCATCCCCCTCATAGCTCAGCGACTCGTGGCCCTCGTAGAAGTAACTCCTCGGTCCCCGGTACGACGAACCGCGATTATCGGCCAGGTCGGCGATCTGCAGACGGACAAAGGCGCGAAACGGCTCCATATCCGGGAGGAGCCGGATCCCCTCAAACACCGGCTCGACCCGAGTCCCGCTGAGATCCAGCATCGCCATCCCCTCGCCGATGGAAGGGATCATGTTGTTGGAGTTCCAGATAGAGCGGTAGTAGGTGCGGCCGTAGGGAGCTCCGTCCGGCTTCCGAAGGCGCTGGAGGAAGTCTTCCGTGGGCACCTGCACTCTCTCACTCTCCGGAATCACCGCACGGATGCGAGTGGTAGGGAACGCCTGTTCCAGCTCTTTCGCCAGTTTTCGCAGTCCCGCAGCCACAGCGCGATTTCGCAGCCAGCGCCAGCGATAGGTCGTGCTGGGCTGCTGACACACCCCGGTCCACTCTCCCGGCTGCCAGGTAGCGATCTTCTCGCGGTCCTCTCGGGAGCCCCGCGCCAGACGACGGAACTCCGGATCGTCGGCAAGCTCCACCTGACCATAGGCCCGATCCAACCCCAGATGCTGGTAGAAGAAGTCCCGCTCTGACCGGTATCGAGCCACAGAGCGAACTCCCTTCGAGCCGTCGGCCTCCGATGCGGCGAGCTGAGTGTGGGAGCGAGTGTTCAGAAAGATCTCGTCAAAAGCCTCGAGCTTCAGAAGCGTCCGTAACTCACGCACGATGAGTGAGCGGGCCGCCGGTCGATTGAGGTCGAGCAATTCGGTACACCAGAGATCGCCCCGGTCCACGACGATCGTCTCGGATCCCAATCGGCGAACCGGCGGACCGGCGGCGGCGCGCTGCCCCGCCGCCTCGGTGGCATAGAAAGGTGTGGAGAAGCCGCCAACGTCCGCCGTGATCCCGGCGACTCGCGTCGCGACTTCGTCCGCCGCGTCGCCGGACGCCGACCAGTAAGTGTTGATCCTTCCCAATCGCTCTCCGCCTCCGGAAAGCAGTTCCAAGGGCGAGTCGGCGGGCAAGTCCAGTCCATCCGCGGCGTCGCCTGACGGGTTGGTCAGCCAGAGGTAGCGCGTCTCGGCCAGCAGACGAAATCCGGAAATAAGGAGCGTGGAGTCGGCTCCCCGCTCGACCTTCAACCGATCCCAGTGGAGCTGCTGCGAGCCGGCCGATCGCGCGATCTCGCCGAACCGACCCATCCGGTACGACCCATCGGCCCTGCGAATCAGGATGAAACCATCGTGCTGCATCGGCGCGAAAGGTGAGGCGATCACTCGCAGGTTGTCGCCCCGCTCCGCAAAGCGCTTCAAGAAGCGCTCGAGGTTGCCGGCCCCCCTGAGCCGCACGGCCGCCGCTTCCGCTCGCTCACCGGCTCCGGCCCGCTGAAGCAGCAGCCGGTAGTTCGCGAACGCAACCTGCTCCGGCCGACGGTTGACCAGGGGATTGGCCATGGGGAAGAACGACCCGAGGGAGCGGCCGGACTCCTCGAACCGAGGGATATCGTAGTACTTGCTGACGGCGGGCTCGAACGGCCGAAAGCTGACCGCCAGCTTGATGCCGTGTTTCACCGCGCTCCGGGCGACCATCGGCCCGAATTCCGAAAACCGCCGCATGGCCATCAGATGACTCACCCAGGCCCAACTGTTGACGCGCCCCGGCCGGCGGATTACGGCAGACAACTCCGGGCTATTCAGCATCGCGGTTGCCTGCGCCTCATACTCCACCCAGTCCGCAGGGTCGTAGTTGGCGCGATCGGCAATGTAGGGATACGGACTCAACCAGAGAATGAGGCGAGACACCCCGTGGGCCTGCATCCGCCGAAAGTACTGATCGAAGGCATCCTGCGTGGTGGCTCGGAAGTGGCCCGTGCCTGAGTCGTGAAAGAACCCGATGAGCTCATCTCCGAAGTCGGAGTAATACGAGATCGGCCGAAGCGGGGGCGCCGGACGAAACTCCAGGTTCTGGATCGGCGACCCGACGGCTCTCACTTCCAGCCGGAACGGCGCTCGAGGGGCGCCGCTTGAGAGATCGAGTTCCAGTTCCCCATCCCGGGTCCACCGAAGTCGGACGCCCTCGAACGCAAGCGAACGGCCCTGTGCGAGTTCGGCTCCATCCCGAAGCGCTCGAAACTCGGGGGTGAGGTCCGGCGCCGCGCCCCGCACTGAGATTGGCCAGACGTTTTTGTGCCCCGGTCGGTAACAGAACGGCGCCACCTCATTGTGTGGAGAAAGCACACTGGCCGGCTCGCGCTGCTGCGCCGCCCGCGAACCGCTCGCGCCAGCCAACGCCAGGCACAGGGAGGCTCCACATAAGGCCATCGCCGCTACAGCACTTCGCACTACAGCTACCCATCCTTCGCCGAAACCGGCCCACCGTACCGCCGCACCTAACGATCATGGGGGGCCGCGCACAAATCCTTCGCCCTGAGCCGACTGCAGCCGGCACAGGCCTCGGCACCAACTCGCGAAACAGCGCCGCCCACGGAGTCCCTGCGCGAATCTCGGGCGTGCCTGGTCTTCGTTCGAAGTCCGATTCTCAGGTGGACATCTCGCGCAGGAACAGGGATACAATATATCGAACATCTGTTCACAACGCACTGGAACTACGGACACTGGACTGGGAGACGAGGATGAAGCGGACAGAGGGTGCAGGAGTTTTGCCGGGCCTGGAAGACGCCGGCGTTCGGCGAGCGCGACGGGAGACCGAAGCCGATTTGCAGCGTCGGTACGACCAGCTTCGCGATCGCGCTTTGCGCATGTCGCGATGGCTCGACAGCCCCGAGGCGCAGGCGTTCGATCCGGTAGAGTGGGATGCGCGTCACCGGCGCTACTCCGGAGTGCTTGAAGCGATGCGCCGGCTCGGCGACCGGCTGCGCCCCACCTCGCTTCGGTCCCGCGGGGAACAGTTGTCGGGCGACGATCTTCGAGACGAGCTGCTGGAGTTGATGGTGGCCTGACGCCCGCGTCGGGGGGACCCATCCCCCTCCCGATTGTGCGATACTCCCCCGGAAACGTGCTTTTGGCCGGTATCAAAACCGGCCCCACCGGGGGAGCGCATGGCGGGTGTAGTAGAGGATCTGAAGAGTCGGGTAGAGGGCGGGGACGGGATTTCCGTCATCCGAGGCGACCTCCGCTGGCGTAAGTGGAACGGCATCGAGTACAACACCGGGCTCTCCGCCAAGAATGTGGGCTCGAAGGAACTCTCCATGAACGTCGCCACCATCCCTCCGTCGGGGGTGGCGTTTGCTCACATCCACGTCGACTTCGAGGTGATGCTCTACATCCTTCACGGCCGAGTCCGGCATGAGTACGGCCCGGGCTGCAAGACCGTGGTGGAAAACTCGGCCGGCGACTTCATCTTCATCGAGCCGGGTATCCCCCACGAGGTTTTCAACCTGAGCGACACCGAGCCGGTGGTGGCTGTCGTCGCCCGCTCCAGCGCCGAGGAGTGGGACAACATCATCACCTACGATCGGAACGCCGCGGCAAACGCCTGATCGCTGGTTCGCCGGACTTCAGGCCGGATGCTGTCGAGAGTAGGGAACCGTTGAGCAGCAACTATCGAGTGGCCGTGATCGGCTGCGGCCGGCCGCGCACGGAAGATGGCGCCACTGGCTTCGGTATGTCGCACGCGCACGTGCACGGCTACCTGGCAACGGGCCGCTGCGAACTTGCCGCGGTGGCCGACATCAGCCGGGAGAACGCCGAGGACTTCGTGGGCCGCTACGGCGGCACAGCCGACGTCTATCTGGACTACCACGAGATGCTCGCGGTGGTGAAGCCGGACATCGTGAGCGTCTGCACGTGGCCGCACCTCCACGAGCCGATGGCTCTCGCAGCCATCGGAGCCGGCGTTCGGGCGGTGCACTGCGAGAAGCCGATGGCCCCAACCTGGGGCGCCGCCCGGCGGATGCACCAGGCCGCCGTCGCCGCGGGAGTCCAGCTCACCTTCAACCACCAGCGCCGCTTTCTGGAGCCGTTCCAGACGGCTCGCCGCCTCATCCGTCAGGGCGCTATCGGGACCGTTCAGCGCATAGAGGGCTCGTGCGGCGACATGATCGATTGGGGCACCCACTGGCTGGACATGTTCTTCTTCTACAACGGGGAGACACCGGCGGAGTGGGTGCTCGGCCAGATCGATCACCGGCAGGAGAAGCGGATCTTCGGTGTGCCGGTGGAGAGCCAGGGCCTGTGCCAGATCAAGTTCGCCAACGGGGTCCTCGGCCTGCTCTTCACCGGCCACGACGCGGACATTGGCTGCGCCAACCGGATCATCGGCTCGGAGGGGACACTGGAACTCCACAACTCTCGCCCGCACCTGCGGCTCCAGAACATCCACACGCAGGGCTGGGTAAGCTACACCACTCAGGAGGGGCTGCACGGCGGCATTGCGATTGACCGCGGTATCGCGGAGCTGGTCCGCAGCCTCGACCAGGGTGTCGAACCCGAGCTTAGCAGTCACAAGGCGGTCCGGTGTACTGAGGTCATTTTCGCCACCTATGAGTCGAGCCGCCGAAGAGGTCGGGTCGACATCCCCCTCGAAGCCGAGGACTCGGCGTTCCTTACTCTGCTGGGGAAGGGCGCCTGGGCCGGCAGCGACAACTCGTAGCTGAGGCAGAGACTCTGATCTCGGCTCAAGCGCACAGGAGCACAACTTCGTGAAGATTGGTTTTCGCATCCCCGGAAAGGCCCGGGAGCTCGGGTTCGATCAACTCTGCGGCTGGGCCGTACGCACGGGCTTCGGCTCGGTGGACCTGCCGTCGGCCACGGCGGAAAACACCGCCATTGCCCGCGCAGCCGGACTGGAGATCGGAACCGTGGATCTGCCCGCGACCAGAGACCTGATCAGCGCCGATCCCGCGAAGCAGGCCGCCGGCGCCGAAGCCTGCAAGAAGTCGATCGCCGCGGCTGCGGACAACGGCTGCACGCGAATGTTTTGCGTCTTCGTGCCCGAGGATCATTCCCGCAAGCGTCGCGACACGTTTGAGACGTGGAGGAGTACGTTTCCCGCCGTCGCCGCCTACGCCGAGGAACGGGGCGTGCGCATTGCTATGGAAGGGTGGCCCGGGCCTGGACCCTACTACCCTGCCCTGGGCTGTACGCCTGAAATGTGGCGCGCGATGTTCGAGGCTGTCCCGAGCCCGGCGTTCGGCCTGAACTTCGACCCGTCACACCTCGTACGGATCGGGGTCAACCCGCTGCGCGCCTTGGATGAGTTCGGCTCCCGAGTGGTTCACGTGCATGGCAAGGACACCGCGTTCGACGACGAGAGGCTCTACGAGCACGGAAACCTGGGGCCCACCTTCCGGAAGCCCGTCGGTTACAGCGAGAGTTGGTGGCGCTACACCATCCCCGGCGAGGGATTGGTGGACTGGTGCCGCCTGATCGGTCGCCTGGAGGACCATGGCTTCAATGATGTGGTGTCGGTGGAGTTGGAAGACTATCGCTACAACGAAACCTGGTCGCTTCAGGCGGATGGGCTGGCGCGAAGCCATGCTCACCTGTCGCGCTGGGTGCGCTGAACGACCGGTGGGCTGAACCGATGACTCTCTCCCCGACGGAGTTGGAGTTCTTTGAGGAGAACGGCTACCTGGTTCGAGAGGATGTAATCTCCCCGGACTGGGTGGCCGAGATCCGCTCGGACCTGGAGAATCTCCACGAGCGGATGGTGGTCGCGGTCCCCGGCGATGTCCATGTCTCCTGGGAGCACGAGATCGATCCCGGCGTGAAGCGGAAGATCAAGCAGTTGATGCACGCGGAACTCGTGAGCCCGGCCCTGGATCGCCTGGTGCGGTCAGAGGAAGTGCTGGATGTGGTCGCGGAGTTGTTGGGTCCCGACATCTCGCTGTACCACTGCAAGCTCTTGATGAAAGCAGCGCGGGAAGGGACCGTGACGCCCTGGCACCAGGACTACTCGTATTGGGTGACCGAAGACAACCGTCCCGCCATGCTGAACTGCATGCTGCAGATCGACGACTCCACACCGGAAAACGGCTGCCTGCAGATGGTTCCAGGCACCCATCGGGGCACGTTGTTAGAGCACGACCGAAAGGCGCAGCCGTTCGGCCTGTTCCTTCCAGGCTACTTCCAGCCACGGGAGGATTCGGTTCCCGTACCGATGCGGGCGGGGAGCGCCATCTTCTTCGGACCGCTCATCGTTCACGGATCCGACGCCAACCGCTCAGAGTTCGATCGTCGAGCGGTCACCATCGCGTACAGCCGAACGGGTAATCGCACCAAGAGCACGCGGGGCGTGCTCCGAGGTTCCACTGAATGACTCTCTCCATCCGTGCAGCCGGGCTGATCGGGGTGGGCGCTGCGTGCTTGAGCCTGCTGGCCGCGAACCCCTCGCAGGCGTGGTGGCCGAAGGGCCATGCTGTTATCGCAAGGGGCGCTCTCAAGGCTCTCCCGGCCGAAGTCCCGGCGTTCTTTCGCGGCGCGGGTGAACTCGTCGGTCACCTCTCCTACGATCCCGATGTGCAGAAGAATCGCGCCACACCCACCCTTCGCGCCGCAGAGGACCCGGAACATTACCTCGACTTCGAGTTGCTACAGGGGAAGCCGCTTCCCAAAACTCGGTACGACTACTACCGTCTCTGCAGCCAGCTCAAGGTAGACCCGACAAACGCCGGAACGGTCCCCTACTCCATCACGGAGTGGACGGAAAAGCTGACCGTGGCCTTTGCGGAGCATCGCAAGTGGCCGACGAACATGAGCATCCAAACAAAGTGCCAGTTCTACGCCGGCATTCTGGCCCATTATGCCGGCGACGTTTGCATGCCGCTGCACACCACGATTCACTTCGACGGCCGGGCCGGCGCCGACGGCAAGTCGCCCCGCTCAGGCATTCACGCACGGCTGGACTCGCTGATCGAGCGGCTGGATTTGAAGCCGGAGCAACTGGCGATGCAGCAAAAGCCGGCGGCGATCCCGGACCTGTTCGCCGGCGTGATGGCGCAAATCGAGAACAGCCGGAGCCGGATCGATCGATCCTATGAGTTGGAACCCAGGTTGCCGCCGCAAAACGAACGTGAAGCCTGGACCCCCAATCCGGAAGCCCGGGAATTCGGGATCGAACGCGGAAGAGAATCGGTCCGCTTCCTGGCCTCGCTCTACCTCACCGCGTGGAAGAACTCGGAGAAGCTGCCTCTGCCTTCCTGGCTTCAGCGGTAGCTTGTCCTCTCAACCCGGTAGAGATCCTCGCCCGGTCAGGCGAGGATCTCACTGATGGGATGCCCGTGGTCGATCTCCAGCCGCTGTCGACCCGGCACGTCCAGCAGCTTCGGCTCCAGGCCAAGCTGGTGCAGAATGGTAGCGTGGATGTCGGTGACGTAGTGCCGATCCACAGTCGCATGGAAGCCGATCTCGTCGGTAGCGCCGTGGGCCACGCCGCCTTTGACGCCCCCTCCGGCAAGCCAGACCGAGAATCCGTACGGGTGGTGGTCGCGCCCATCTCCCAACTGCGCTCCTGGAGTTCGGCCGAACTCGCTGGCCCACACCACGAGGGTGTCGTCGAGCATCCCACGCTGCTTGAGGTCCTTCAGCAGGCCGCCGATGGGCTTATCCACCTGGCCGCAGAGCTTGGTGTGTCCGGCTTTCAGACCCGAATGGGCATCCCACGCGCCTGCGCCGCCGTTGTTGCCATGGTAGATCTGGATGAACCGCACCCCGCGCTCGGCCATTCGTCGGGCCGCCAGGCACAGTTCTCCGAACGGTCGGGTCGCATCCTGATCCAGCCCGTAGAGAGAGCGGATGTGGGCGGATTCGTTCTCGAGCCGCATGACGTCCGGCACAGCGGTCTGCATCCGGTAGGCAAGCTCATAGGACTTGATGCGAGCGGTAAGCGCCGGGTCGTCCGGATAGCGGATCTGCGCCTGCCGGTTCAGCTTCGCGACCAGGTCGAACTCCGCAGCCTGTTCCTCGACGAAGCGATCCTTGCCGGGCGTCGCAAAGGGCAGCGGCGCGCGGGGGTCGACCTGCATCCGCACTCCCGCGTGCTCCGGGCCTAGATAGTTGGATCCATGCCCCATCACACCGCCGCAGCAGTCCGCCAGTGGCGTGCCAAGCACGACGAACTGAGGCAGGTTTTCATTCAGCGTACCGAGGCCGTAGTGCACCCATGAACCCAGCGTCGGATAGCCGCCCTCCAGCGAGTGTCGCCCCGTCATGAATTGAAGCTGGGCTCCGTGGTTGTTGTCCGTAGTCCACATCGACCGCACGATCGCCAGATCGTCGGCGGAGGATGCGACGTTCGGCCACCAATCGCTGATCTCGAGCCCGCTCTCCCCCCACTTCCTGAAGGGCACCTGGAGGGGATAGAGCTTGGGGTGGACCGTGTGCAGCCCCGCAATCACCTCCCGAAGGTTTTCCTTGAGGTAAGGGGACTTCAGCGTATCCGCATAGGGGGTCTCTTCGATCGTCTTGCCGGCGTACCTGTTCAGTTCCGGCTTGGGATCGAAGCTCTCCATGTGGCTCGTGCCGCCGATCATGAAGAGGAAAATGACGCGCTTCGCCTTTGCCGGCGCATGCGGGCGGCCGTCCGGTCGAGGGTTGCCCTCGGCGGCGTAGCCATCCCTGAACAGCATCGAGGAAAGGGCGACCCCGGTGAAGCCCATGCCGGTGTCGGCGAGAAACGTTCGGCGGGTAATCCCCGCGCATTCGCGTCGGTCGGTCATGGCAGTCGGTCCTCGGGTCGGAACGGTAGGGCAGCAGTCGCCGGCATGACGTGAAAGATCATCGCACGGTCACAAAGTCGTTGTGGTTGAACAGCACGTGGATCAGGCTCTCCCGCGCCCGCTGAGCCGGATCGATAGAGGCCTTCACCGGCGCCGGGGCGCCGGACTCGATCGGCGTCAACCGGGCGGTGTCCGTCAGGCGGCTGCTCTGCTCCTGGAGGAACCGCGCACAGTCCCGCCGCTCCGCCGCAGACGCAGCGCGGTTGAGGATGGACACGAACGCCGTGTCGATGAACCGCTCCGCCGCATGATCGGATCGGCCGACATCCTCCCACAGCTTCGCCGCGAGCGTCCGCGACATGGCGATGGAGAGTGGGCTGTTCGCCAGCGCCAGCGCCTGCTGCGGCACAATGCTCTCTGCCCGTTCGTAGCACTCGGCGACGTTCGCCTGATCGAATATCTGGAGGAACTCGACGTTCTTCTCCATCGACTGCCGGAAGTAAATCGACCGGCGCGGCCGGGTGAGGGCGTCGTCCTGATCATACTCCGGACCGCCCTGCGTCAGATCGAGCTTCCCGGCGATGGAAAGGAGGCTATCCCGCACCGACTCGGCTTCCAGACGGCGGGAATTCATCCGCCAGAGAAGCCGGTTCTCGGGATCTTTCGCCAGCGCGGCCGGATCGGAAGTCGTGTCCATTCGATAGGCGCTGCTCGTGACGATGAGGCGGTGGAGCGACTTCATCTTCCATCGCGAGCCATCCATCAACTCCGCCGCGAGCCAATCGAGCAGGGCCGGGTTTGTGGGAGCTCGTCCAGCTCGGCCGAAGTCAAAGGTGGAGGGGACGAGCGCCGAACCGAAGTGGCGCAGCCACATGTGGTTGGCCGCCACACGTGCGGCGAGCGGATTCGTGCGATCCGTGATCCATCGTGCCAGCGCCAGACGGCGGCCCGTTGACTCCCCGGGGTAGATCTTCAGTCCGCGTCCCGTGTAGTTCGCGTCCAACGGCTTCGCCAGGGCGAGCCGCGCTGCTTCGAGCGCCTTTCGTGCATTGTCCCGGCGAGTTGTGGCCGCGGCGCGCTGCTTTGCGGCGGCAGGCTCCGATGCGCGCTGCAGGGCGAACTCCGCCGCCGCCCATTCCGCTTCCGCCGCAGCGACCGCCGACTTGCGCTGAAGCCCCACGGCGCGCTCCGCTGCGGCTTTCCATTCGGGCGTGTTCTTCTTCCCGTCCGCCTCCAGGCGTTCCACCTCCAGCAACGCAACCAACGCCCCCTCCGACGCCTCGGCAGCAGCCGTCCGGCTCTCGGCCGAAGCAACCCCACGGGCGTCACCGGTCTCCCGGGCCGTCGTCTCGTCGGTGCGGGCGGCGAGAACCGCCGCGCGTGCATCGCGTTGAAGCTGATCGAGGACGAACGGTCGCCGGTCCGGCGCCTGCTCCGACATCGGCAGCCTCACGGGCGCCGGCTTGAACGCCGGGCCGCCGAGGAGCGAGGGGGTTGACGGGAGCGCCTTCTGAGTCTTGTCCGGCTTTCGATCATCACCCATCAGGAACATAAAGGTCTCGGCCCCCGGCTCCGCATCGAAGGCTCTTGAGAGCCCGTCGCGCTCCAGGCTCATCTCCCCCGGCACCCGATCCTGCCGGATGTCGAACGGCTCGAACACGGCGCGGAAGTTGTAGTACTCCTTCATGGAGATGGCGTCGAACTTGTGATCGTGACAGCGTGCGCAGTTGAGCGTGACTCCAAGGAACGCCTTACCCGTGTGTTCGATCAGCTTGGTAAGCGTTTCGTGGCGGGAGAACTTGTACCAGTTCCGCACCAGGAACCCGGTTGCCGGGAGCACTTCCGGATCGCCGGGCGCCAGTTCATCACCGGCGAGCATCTCGTGGACCATGCGGTCGTACGGTTTGTCCTCATTCACGGAGCGCACGATCCAATCCCGCCAGCGCCAGATGTGCGGTTGACTGTTCCTGACCTCGGCCTTGTAGCCGTCCCAATCGGAGTAGCGCCACACGTCCATCCAGTGCCGACCCCACCGTTCGCCGTACTGAGGGCGGGCCAGCAGATGGTCGACCACCTTCTCATAGGCGTTCGGCGAACGATCGGCGAGGAAGGCGGAGAGCTCCGTGGGGGTCGGCGGCAGGCCGATCAGGTCCAGGTACACACGCCTGAGGAGGGTCTCTTTCGGCGCTTCCGGGCGGGGCTTCAATCCGGCCCGCTCCCGCTCTGCGGCGACAAAGACGTCAATGGGATTTCGCACCCAAGCCACATCGCGCACTTTCGGGAGTGTGGGCCGGCTCACGACCTCAAACGGCCGCCAGCGGTACGACGGCAGCCGCTGCGCCAGGCGACGCTTCAACTCGGGAACCCGCTTCAACTCCACGGCGGTCGGACGGTCCGCCTTTCGCCCCGGATGGTGATCGGCGAGGAGTTCCACCTCGTTCGGCACGCCGTCGCCGTCGCTGTCCTCTCCCGCCGCCATAGACAGTCGATCCGCGATGTCGCGTTTGGGGCCGCCGGGTCTTTCGCTGACAAGCGCCATCAGCCGAGCCCCGTAGGCGTTATGCGGCTTCCCGATCGAGGCATTGAACACCGGCTCGGCGCTTTTGTCCGGCGCATGGCACGTGTCGCAACCGCGAAGCCTCAGCGACAGCAGCGGACCGTAGCGGTCCTGCATCGCCTTCAGGTTGGCGGGGTTCGCATCGGCCGGCCCGACGGCGACGCCGAGCGCCAGCAGACCCACGGTTAGGAGTTGAGACGAGTTGATGGAGGGCATGGCAGGAGTGGAGACCTTTGAATCAGTGGGACGCCGACGAAGCCCCACCGGTTGCACCTCAGGTTTCCCCATTTCCTACCACTCCGCGCTGCCGATCCCGTGGACGCTGCCCGGCTGCGTCCGACACCACTCCGGAACCGCTGGGCCGGGATGGCGTCACGATGGCCCCCACCCACCCGGGGAATGGCGGTTCAAGTGGGTCCCAACAGGTTTGCGGCGAGGATTCGCTCCGCGAGTTCCATGGTCTTGTAGGCATCGGAGAAGTTCGACTCGGGCGGGACTCCGCTCTGCACGGCGTCGATGAACTCGCGGTTCTTTGCTTCGAAGCCGCCAAGCCGGTGCAGTTCCTCGCTCCCCGCAGCCTCTGCTGCGGTTAGGAGTTCACCGGCGAGGTCGCCGTCCGCGAAGAGACGGCCGCCCACATCCAGATCCGCCTCTGCACAGATGACCGGGGCGTGGATCTGCGCCCGAAACACGCGGCGGCCGCTCGTCCAGTTGCACATCACGACACCCGTCGAGCCATTGTCGAACTCGATCAGCGCCTGGATGAAGTTCAAGTCCGGCGTATCGAGCGCCCGAGACACGGACTGCACCCTCCGCACCTCGCCGCCGCAGAGCCAGCGAACGGTGTCGAGGGCATGAACGCAGTCATCCAGCATGTGGTCGCGCGCGTTGAGAAACGGTCCGGGCTGGTTCTTGTAAAACTCGCAACTTGCCTGCGTTATAGCACCCCGACTCAGGCAGCGCTCGCGCAAGCTTCGCAGCAGGGGGCTGCTCCGCCGTTGGAAGCTCACCTGGGTAACGACGTTTCCCTGCTCCGCCAGGTGTCTCAGGATACGAGCCTGATGGAGCGTAATGCCCATCGGCTTCTCGATGCAGAGAGGGACCCGCCGGCGCAGCACATCGACCCATACATCGAACAACAGGTGCGGCTGACCAATCGCGTACACCGCGTCCGGGCGCAGCTCGTCCAGCATCAGCCGATAGTCGGCAAAGCGACCGGGGATCCCCCATCGATCCGCCGTGCCATCACAGCGAGCTCGATCCAGATCGCATACCCCCACCAGTTCTACATTGGAAAAGCCTGCGAGCGACGGGTAGTGCACCCGATTCGCCATCACGCCGGCGCCGATCATCGCCACCCGGACTTCGCTCACACCAAAACCTCCCTCGGCAGCCCCGCATGGCGGGCACGGCCGGATCGAACCACCCCCGCAGTCTCACGACCTTGTACTCCATCCGACCCGGTCGTTCCTATCGTCAATCTCGGCCAAATGCCGTGGCGTTGGTCCCTGCGGCGTGCCGATTCGCTTGACGCTTCGTGAGGGTCTGAGAGATAGTTTGCTATCTTGTTTGCATCTTTGCTCTCTGGGAGGACCCGCCATAGCCCCGGGATTCTCACACCGCACCCCGTGGGACGTGGTGTGGAAGGAAGCTCTCACCCGTCTGTTTCGCTTTGCCCTGGAGCTCCTGTTTCCCGCCGCTGCCGCTGACGTCGATTGGAGCCACCCGGTCGAAGTTCTCGACAAGGAACTGCGCACCATGCTCAGAACTCGAAATCGGGCACAACGTGGGAAGGGCAGGAGCGGCCGCGGTAGGACTCGCTTCGTAGATCACCTCGTCCAAGTCAAGCTGCTGACGGGGGAACTGGAGCCGATCCTGATGCACCTCGAGGTCCAGAGCTCCCGCGAAACCGGTTTCGACAAAAGAGTCTACCTCTACCACTCCTGGCTCACCGGCATGCACGGCGAGTTGGTGGCCACGCTCGTCATCTTGAGCGACCCGGATCCAATCTGGCGTCCCACCCACTACCGGGGCACCTACACAGGGGGTGGCGCCGTCACCCTCGAGTTCCCCGTCGCCAAGATCCTTGAGTTCGAGTCTCGGTTGGACGAACTCCTTGAGAGCGACAATCCCTTCGCCCTCTTCAAAGTCGCCTGCATCAAGGCGCTGCGATCCTCCAGCGAATCCCAGGAGCGGTTCGATTGGAAGACCCAACTCACCGAATTGCTGATCGATAAGCCGTGGGACGAAGCGACCAAAGTGACTTTGTTCCAGATGCTGGATGCCGTTATGATTCTGCCGGAGGCCCGGCAGCGCGTTTTCGCCGCCCGAGCGGCAAAGTTGCAGGAGGCAAACGAGATGAAGTTCATCACCCCTACGGACCAGATTGCTCTGAAGGATGCAAGGCTGGAAGGCAAGATCGAAGGCAGGATCGAAGGCGAGACTAAAGGTTGGGTTCGGGGCCAGGTGGAGTCCCTCAGGGAGAACCTCCCCCTGATCGCCGGTGGTCGGCTGGGGCCATGTTTGCCCGAGTGGGTTGAGAGAGTCCATCGCCTGGAGTCGCTCGAGGAACTCACCGAGCTCCGAAACCGGATCCTTCTGGCGGAGAGTTGGGCTGAGATTCCCTCGCTTTAGATCCCGCGCCCAGAGGTCAATGACGTGCCGTTCATCACCCCTACGGACCAGATTGCCCTGAAGGATGCAAGGCTGGAAGGCAAGATCAAAGGCAAGATCGAAGGCCGGATCGAAGGTTGGGTCAGGCGCCAGTCAGAGAGCCGTACACGTCGATGTGAGGGCGGAACTCGCCGTCGCCGCCGGTTGACGCGACCAACCACAACCGAGATCTTTGCCTGTGCGCCAAGACGATTGGTCAATCCTGGTCCCAATGGAAGAACGCCACAGGCCCGGCGGGCGTATCGGGCACCACCAACGCGTTAAGAAGCACGAGCGACGTTGGAGCCGCATTGGAGTCGTACGGCCTGGGGTCAAAGCAGGTCTCGATTGAACCTTCCCCGGTCCTAAGATCCGGATCTGATCGAAGACTTCGTGGGGCGTGTACCGCAAACGACAAGAAGTACCCTTTTCTGGGCTCGGACCCGTTGTGGCTTTTCAGCCTGGCGACGAGTTCTCGATGTCCTTCCGGGGTGAGGTTAACCTTACAGAACAGGTAAGGTCGAATACCGCGGCGGTGAACAGCCTCGACGAGTTGTGTCCCTGTGGGCATCTTGAAGCTGATGATCTGTTCCACCTCGTGGAGGCTTGAGATACGCGATGGAGGCGGAGCGATCGCCCGTCCGAGTGAAAACCAGGACCAGAGGCCCGCACTCACGATCGTGAGGAGGGTGATCCCACAGAGAACCTCAGTTGCGACACTGCGCGTTTTCATACCGGCTCGGGACTCCGGGTCCACGATCGCCTTCGCCCCCGTCGACCGCTTGGGTCAACCGGCGAGGGCAGCCGTGCGGGTGAAGGCGACCTTCAAAGAGTCGTACAGACTCGTGTAGATCGGATAGTGACGATCATACACGGTCTGAACTTCGGGGCTGGGCGGCGTGGCGCTGCGAACCTGGATTGTGGCCCGGCATGCTTCGGAGACGTGAGACCAGACGCCCGTCCCCACCCCCGCGAGGAGCGCCACCCCGAACGCTGGGCCTTCGTCCACATTGATCACCACATGCTCGCGACCGGAGACATCCGCCTGGATCTGCCGCCAGAGGGGACTCCGTGCGCCGCCTCCGCTGGCGCGCACCTCCCGCACCGGCACCTGCATCGCATCCAGGATCTCGAAGGAGTCGCGCAGACCGTACGCCACCCCCTCGAGCACGGCGCGCGCCATGTGTCGCCGGTCGTGGCGCAGCGTCAGGCCGAAGAAGACACCTCGTGCGTTCGGATCGGGATGCGGAGTTCGCTCACCGGTGAGGTACGGGAGGAACACGAGCCCCTCGCAGCCGGCCGGCGCGGCTTCCGCCTCGGCGGCGATCAACTCATACGGGTCGCAGCCTCGCGAGGCGGCCTCGGCGATGAGATCCCGGCAGAGCGTGTCTCGAAACCAGCGGAGCGAGCCGCCGGCCGAGAGCATGACACCCATCTGATGCCACTTGCCTTCCACCGCGTGGCAGAAGGTGTGGAGGCGCAGCTCAGGGTCCACCGCCGGTCCGTCGGAGTAGGCGAAGACAACCCCGGAAGTCCCAACCGTGGACGATAGGATGCCACTCTCCACAATGCCGTTGCCCACGGCGCCCGCCGCCTGATCACCGCCGCCGCCCACAATCGGCGTGCCTGCCCTGAGGCCGGTGACCGCCGCCGCTGAGCTGCTCACGCGGGTGCTGGCCACATGCGACTCAAAGCTCGCCGGCATCCACTCACTCGGCACGCCGATCGCGTCGAGCAACTCCGTCGCCCACCGCCGCTCCCGCACGTGGAACATGGCGGTTCCCGACGCATCGGACACTTCGGTCGCAAACTCGCCGGAGAGGCGAAACCGGATGAAGTCCTTCGGCAGTAGCACCTGCACCACCCGCTCGTAGTTCTCTGGCTCGTGGTCGCGAAGCCAGATCACTTTCGGCGCCGTGAAGCCGGTCAGCACGGGGTTCGAGGTCAACTCCACCACCCGCTCGCGACCCACCGTGGCGGTAATCCACTCGCACTGCGCCGCCGTGCGTTGATCGCACCAGAGGAGCGCGGGGCGGATGACCTCACCGGCACGGTCGAGGAAGACCGAACCGTGCATCTGACCTGAGAGGCCGATCCCCCGGACCTGCGAGCCGTCCAGACCGGAGTCCGCCAGCACGCGCCGGATGGTCTGCACGGTGGCGCGCCACCATTCCTCGGGGTCCTGTTCGGCCCAACCGGGGCGGGGTGTGGAAAGAGGATACTCCACGGTGGCGCCGGCCAACACCGTGCCCGTCTCATCCATGAGCAGAGTCTTTGTCCCCGACGTGCCGATATCGATCCCCAAAAGCGCCATGCCACTCTCCCTCCCAAGCCACCTTGGACGCCGCCACGGGTCGCTCCTTTCCCACGCGCCGGCAAGATCCGATCGGTGCGCATCCCCCCGGAGTGTCCGGGTTCCGACCTCAGACTCCGGCGAGCGAAACCATGAGACAGTGGCTATCATTTCCCGAGGCCACACGCCCGTGGCGAGGAACCGTCAAACCGTGCTCTCCAATCGGAACCCGTTGCCCGCTGTCGTCGCCCGGCTGGGCGTGGTGCTTTTCACGGCGATCCTGCTCGTGCTGTTGTGGGGGGTGAACGCACGCTATCTGGGTCTCTGGTGGGTTCACCTGGTCCCGGTCGGACGTCTTGCGGCGTATGGACGAACGCTGGAAGACCCGGACCAACTCGAGACTGCTGCGCGACGACTGTTCTTCGCGGGCCGCGCGGAGGAAGCGTACGCGCTGCTCAAACCGCGGGAGAGTCGCTGGGCCAACCGGTCGGAGTTCCAGTATCTGATCGGTCGGGTTGCGGATGCCGCCGGGCACCCTCTCGAGGGCGCGGTGCACCTTCGCTCTGCAGCCGATCAGCGCACGGATCACGAGACACTCTACCGACTCGCCGCTGTTCTCATCCGGATCGGCGAAACGGGCGAAGCGCGGGAACGCCTGGAGCGCGTCACTCGGATTGTCTGGCGACGGCAGGATGCCTGGCTCGATCTCATGCAGCTTCACGTCGAGGAAGATCGGCCCGGGGAAGCGATCCAGACGATGATCTGGATCACCGACGCGGAATCGATTCCTCGCGGTCTGGCGCTCAAGGCGCGGGCACTCGCGGCGACCGGCCAGGCAAGGGAGGCTCTGGAGCTGGCTCGCACTTGCTGGGAGAACCCGGCAACGCCGGAAGATCAACGGCCGCACCTTGCCGCGATCCTGGCTTCCGGCTCGGATCCGAAAGTGCTGAATCCGGCGGTACAACGTCTCCTCACGGAAGGCGACCGGGCGCCCCACGAGCTCTGGCTCCGGGAGGCCGGGCGAGGTTTGCTGAAGCTCAGGCGGCCGAAGGACGCCCTCTCAGCGCTCTGCCGTCATCTGCGTGCGGCACCCCTGGACCAGGTTGGGTACCAGCTCCTCGCCGAGGCCGCTTTAACCGCAGAACTTGCGTCCGACGCCCGCCGCCTCCGGGGCCAGGCGAAGCAGCTTCTCGCTCGTTCCCACGCTCTCGACGCGGCAACCGAGAGCTTCCGAAAGAGTCGTGTTAAGGGGGAAGCGCATTACGTTCTTGCACGGAAGTGCCGAGACCTGGGGCTCCTCGACTGGGCCGAACGCGAGGCCGCAGCCGCATTGACCCTTCGGCCGGACCATCTCGGGGCTCAGCGGCTGAAGAACGAGTTGACCCATGGCTCGGAAACTGCCACCGGACGGACCCCGGCGCTCCCAACCGGTTGCTGCGGATCGGGAGCGCCCGGCGTGCCTCAGGGGTAGAGCTTCGCGAGGAGATCGGCGACCTGGGAAACAACGAAGCCGCGCGGTCCCATCTCTCCCACGTGGAGCAACTTCCCGTCCACTCCCACCACGTAGAGCCGGTCGGGCCAGCCGCTGTACATGCGCTCCACGACATCGTCGAGGGTGTCGACCACCGCGGGGAACTTGATGCCGAGGGTCTTCACACAGGATCCCGCCACCAACTGGCGATCCTTCAGCGACTTGGGATCCTCAAACAGGATCTGATCTCGAATGTTGGCCTGAACCTGCCATCCATCGGTGGGATGGGCCTCTCGGATGTAGACCAACCGGAACTCCACCCGATCTTTGTACTTCGCGTAAAGCGCATTGAGCGCGCCCACCTGGGCGCGGAACGGCGGTCAGGTGACCGAGCCGAAGACGAGCACCACCGGTTTCTTGTCGCGGAAACTCGCGAGCTGGAAGGTGTTCTTTCCGTCGAGGTCAGCCAGCACGAAGTCGGGCGCCACCTCTCCTGCTTTGAGGCGACCCGCCTGCGGGCGCCGGGCCCCGGCCGGAACCTCGATCGGGAGCTGGAATGGAGCGCCCTGCAGGGTGACGAAGAGCCGACGCTGATCTTCGGTGTAGACCTCGGCGATTCGACGGTCCTGCTCCATTCGAGCTTCCGGGCTTCGCGGCGCCATTCCGGGCCGATCCGGCTGGGCCACCGCCTTCAGGCGAGAGAGCTGATCGCCGGAGAGCATCAGCCGCGAGGCGATGTCCGGCCGGGTGGCGGCGGCCCGCAGCCCATCACGACGCAGCAGGATCTCGGTGAGCCGAGCCGACTCGCCATCCTTCAATAGAGCGCCGAGCAGCTTCTCTCCCTCGTCGCGAAAGGCGAGGAGCCGCGGCATCCGCTTCTCCGGCGGTCCGTTTCGAAGGCTGCTTACTAGCTCTCCCAGCAGGGCGGAGCGCTTCATCCTCAGTTCGAGGATCGATTTTCGAACCTCGGGGCTGAGTTTGAGCTCCTCCTGCACTTCCGGCACGGCGGCAAGCGAGAGCTTGCCTTCCGCCTCGCGCCCGAGAGCGGCCGGAACACCGGCAGGATTCTGAGCCAGAACACCCGCCGCCACCGAGAACGCGAGCACCGTGGAGGCCAGGATCGGCGCCACCCTGCCCGCAGTTGATATCGAATTGAACACCCTACCCCGTCCCCTCACCGGCGCCGCAGAACGCCGGATCGCACGTCGGAGCTCACTCGTACCGAACGGCATCGATCGGATCTTTCCTCGCGGCAGACATTGCCGGAGAGACCCCGGAGAGAACCCCCACCAGAACGCAGACCGTGAACCCCAATCCCACCGACCACCCCGTGATGATCGGTTGAAGGGGGAGCCAGATCACGACTACCTTACAGAATACGAAAGCCAGCCCGATTCCGGCGGCGCCGCCGAGCAAAGAAAGCGCGATCGCCTCGAACAAAAACTGGATAAAGATGTCTGAACGCCGGGCGCCAACCGTTTTCCGGATTCCGATCTCGTGGGTTCGCTCCGTCACTGTCACCAACATTACATTCATGATGCCGATCCCTCCAACCACTAGCGAGATGCTCGTGATCCCGATCAGCAGGGCGCTGAGCAGCGTGAACACCTTGTAAAACATCGCCAGCAGCTCTTTTGCACGCACCACGCTGAAATCGTCGAGCCCTCGATGGCGTGCCAGCAGCGTCTGCTTGACCCGTTCGGTCGCGAGTTCCGGGTCGGCGCCGGGGCGGTACTCCAGAAAAATCCGGTGGATTTGCTGAGAGCCCGTCACGTTTCTCAGAAACGGCAGCGGCATGTAGACGATCGCATCCAGTTCCTCGCCCCCGAGCATGCCGCTGCCGATGCTCCGTTCGGACAGGGTCCCCATCACGCGGAGCGGAATGCCGTTCACGGTGAGAGTCTTGCCGAGGGGATCCTCTCCCTCGAAGAGATCTTTCCGAATCCCGTTCCCGATGACGCACACGGGCTGTTCCAGTTCCGCGGCGCCGAAGAAGCGCCCCGTCTGGATCTCCAGGCGGCGAATCTGTTCAAACTCGGGGTGAATCCCGATGGGGATGCAGATGCCCGCCGGCGTCTGGTCGCGAAAGACGCCGCCCACCACAAAGACCAGCGGCGACAATCGTCGGATCTCCGGCAGCCCCGAGAGCGCCTTCACATCGCCGTCCGAGAGGTTGCTCAGACCGACGCCTGCGAGCGGGTTGAAGTTCTTCTGGCCCTGGAGCTTTCCAGGCATCACCACGGCCACATTCGGACCGAGCTGATCGATCTGGGCGGTGATTTCCTGCTGTGCTCCGGCGCCGAACGCCACGAGAACGATCACGGCCGCCACTCCGATGACCACTCCCAGCACGGTGAGGCCGGTGCGGAGGCGATTCGAGCGCATGCTGGTCCACGCGGCTTCCAGTCCCGCCGCCGCCGCGACTCCCCAGCCCCGCCGCACGTTCGCTCCGCGATCCATACCCTGCGCCTCGTTCAACACCCTGCGTTCACAACAGCCAACCCCAAAGGGGACGACCCGGCCCCATGTCCCTAGCATTGTCCGCCGTGCGGACCAACGACATGGCGGGATAGCACACAATTTGACGGTTGCCGGCTCGCTCTTCACCCCACACCCCGGGGTGGGGCGCCGCCGCGCTATAATTCCGGCGATGTGTTGGTCCCGCGTCTTCCCGCGAATCAAGTTGGAGTCTGAACAGTGAGCAGCCACGATACCGCCGATAGCGGTTCTCCCGCGAACGGAGTGATCTCTCCCGCGGCGCTGGGCGGATCGCCCATTCCGGAGATGGAGTACCCCCGTCGCTGGACCCGCCCCGTGAAGGTCGGCTCCTTCACCATCGGCGGGATGGCCCCGGTGCTGGTGCAGTCGATGATCACCGAAGACACGCGGAACATTGACGCATGTGTTCGGCAGGTCACCCAACTTTATGAAGCCGGCTGCGAACTGGTCCGGGTGACAGCTCCCACGCTTCGGGACGCCGACTGCATCGGCCGGATCAAAGAGGAGCTGGATCGGCGGGAAGTCCCCGTTCCACTCGTGGCGGACGTCCACCACGAGGGCCAGCAGATCGCGCTGCAGGTGGCGAAGTACGTCGACAAGGTGCGCATCAATCCGGGCCTCTACGTCTTCCGTAAGAAGTCCGCCGGGTATGAGTACACCGACGACGAGATTCGCGAGCAGCAGGAACTCATCGAGGAACAGCTCGTTCCGCTCATTACTGTGCTGAAGGAACGAGACATCGCCCTTCGCATCGGAGTCAACCACGGCTCGCTCTCCGACCGGCTCACGGTGATGTACGGCGACACGCCTGAGGGGATGTGCCAATCCGCGCTTGAGTTCCTCGAGATCTGCGAACGGCATGGCTACCGAAATCTCGTCATCAGCCTCAAGGCATCCCGCGCCGCAGTGATGATCCAGGCCAATCGCCTCATGGTGAAGCGGATGGAGGAGCGCGGAATGAGCTACCCGCTCCACCTTGGTGTCACCGAGGCCGGCGACGGGCAGTACGCTCGGATCAAGTCCACCATCGGCATCGGCACGCTTCTCGCGGAAGGGATCGGCGACACCATTCGCGTCTCCCTCGCGGAAGATCCCATCCACGAGATCCCGGTGTGCTACGAGATCCTTCAGGGTATTGGTCTTCGGCGGACCAAGACCGAGTTTATCGCCTGCCCCGGCTGTGGCCGAACCAAGTTCGATCTGCCCACAGTCCTGAATGAAGTCCGCAATGCGACAGGCCACCTGAAGGGGTTGAACATCGCTGTCATGGGCTGCATTGTGAACGGGCCAGGCGAGATGGCGGACGCCGATTACGGCTATGTCGGCAAGGGTGTCGGCCTCATCTCGCTTTACCGCGGGCACGAGGTCGTTAAGAACATGGTGCCGGCCGACCGCGGCGTTTCGGAGTTGATCGCGCTGCTTCAGGCAGACGGAAGGTGGGAGGACCCGGCCTGACCGGCCCCGGTCCTCCGGAAGGGATTCCCAACCAGATGAGCAGCCCCCAAGATGCGCCCCGCGCCGTCCCCGAAACACCCGTACCAACAACGGCATCCGAGCCCACGGATCGTCCCATCCCCCTCTGGCCGGAAGGGGTGGTGGCGCTCGCCGCCGGCGCCGCACTGATCTGCATCGGGCTCAGGCACCGAGTGTGGATTCAGAAGAAACTCGCGGACGCCCAGCGCGCCGTCGAGACGTTTCAGGAAGGGGGCGCGATCGAGGACATTCGTGTGCTCGCCAAGCGCGCCACCGACTTCCTTCAGCGCGACGCCTGATCGAGACGGGAACCCACCGCACCAAGCAGGCCGTCTCGGTGAGCGAGCCCGTCACGGTCGGGCTTTGCGTACCCGGTTGCGTTCATCGACAACCGTGTACCACTCGCCGTCGAGTCGGCCGAGATACTGGAGCCGGGAGCTGTCCGGGCGGCCGTCCACCAGCGTGTCCGCAGCAGCGTGAATGTAGACCACCTCGCCGATCACGTAGTTGGCGCTGCCCGGTCCGTCGCCGTGGGGGAGCAGGTGGAACAACCGGCACTCGAGGGAAATCGGCGACTCCAGCACCCGGGCCGGGGCCACATAGACGCTGGGCGCAGGAGTCAGCCCCGACAGTTCCCACTCGCTTTCTCCGTAGGGCAATTCCGTGCTCGTGCGGTTCATCGGATCCAGCATGTCGGGCGTCACGAGATTCACGACAAACTCGCCCGTCTCCACCAGGTTGCGCAGCGTATCTTTCGGCTCGCCGTGTCGGTTCAGGCCGGGTGAGATCGCAATGGACAGTGGAGAGCCCCCGCCCGCCATGAAGTAACTGAAGGGCGCCAGGTTGGCGCAGCCGCTCAGAGACACGGTACTGGTCAGCGCGATCGGCCGGGGCGCCACGCATGCATTCAGCAGCGCGTGCGCCTGACGAATCTCCAGTTCCTGGGGATCGAATCCAACAAACTCCCGGCTCATACCCACTTCCTCACCCTTCACCGGTGCATCCGGACGGCTGCGAGTTCATCCCGATCTCCCGGATTGGTTCCGACTCGATCGCCTTTAACTCAACCGATCGCACCGGAACGCTCCACCAACTTCCCTCGACATCCAGCACTCGAGCTCTCGGCGCGCTGCCGCATCGGAGCCGGCACTCCAACCCAAGGGTTCGGTGTCCCGGTCTGCGGTACGACCGAAACACATGGTTGTATGCCCCGCCGCCGTCGGGAGGTCCGGGATCCAGAGACCAGTATTCCACGTCGTCAAGCGTTGACCCGGGGGATCGGGGCGCCAGCCGGAAGACGTCGGCGTGCCGCCACACCACGAACTCCGAGTTCTCGCGCGCCTCCCCGGGCACGAACAGCTCGATCGCTGCACCCGTCTCCAAACACCGTCGCAGCGCCACGCCCACTGCGGAGGGTGATTCGTCAGCCAGCATCCACTCACGGCCCATGCGAGCGGCGACGACGCCGAAACCGCCGGACCCCGCGTAGAAGTCCGCCACCCGGTCTCCGGGATTGGAATGGACGCCGATGATCCGCTCCAGAAGCGCCTCCGGCTTCTGGGTGGGGTACTTCCAGTTCTCGCGCGCGGTCGGCGAAAGGATCTTCTGTACCGCGGCATCCGTCCACCAACTCTCCAGCGACGCGCCTTCGCTCCGCAATTCGTAACTCGGGCCCTTGACCTGAGTCAGCCCTCGCTCTTGCGTCTTGGCGGAATAGGGCCGGTACGCGGGGTTGAACGTCCACGTATCCGAGCGGCTGTACCAGAGCAGGTTGTCGTGTTTCTTCCGGTAGGTTCGCCTCGGAGCTCCGCCGCCGCCGAAGCCCCAGATGATCTCCGCGCGAAAGCCCGGCGCTCCGGGCCGATCCCGTTCGCCGTCGCCGAACAGGCGGTCGAGCAGCACCTGAACGTACGGGGATATCTTCCAATTCACGTGTACGACGAGGCTGCCTGTGGGTTTCAACAGGTCCCGCATCAACGCGAGTCGAATCTCCAGTTCCCGCAGGTAGTGCTCCCGGCTCTCCCAACGATCCTCGTAGGCGAGAACCGAGCGGGTCGGGCTTCCGACTCCCGACCCGTTGCCGACTGGAAACTCCGCCGTGAATTGCTGATTGGAGTGGAAGGGCGGGTCGATGTAGATCAGATCGAAGCTCGCGGCTTCCTGCTCCACCAGAGCCCACAGAGCTGCCTCATTCTCACCGTGATAGATGCGCCCCCTGAAACCCGCCCCCTGTGAGACATCCGGCGGCAGCCGCTCGGTACGCCGACTCATCGACAGCCGCCGATGGCTCGGGAGAGGTCTGCGTTCGAGGACGCCCCGTTCCGAGCCGGTTCAGAGGGATACAATGCGGTTTGGCGGCGCCGCCCGAGCCGATGCGGTCGCCAGAACGTGGGCTGATGAACGTTGTCTTGATCTCGATGGATACCACCCGGGCCGATCATCTCGGGTGTTACGGCTGGCATCGAAACACCAGTCCGCACATCGACGGTATCGCCGAGCAGGGCGTCGTCTTCGAGACCTGCTTCAGCACCGGGATCCCCACCCATCCCGCTCACACCACCATGCTCACCGGCTGCGATGTGATGGAGCACGGGGTAGTGGCCCAGGGCGCCAATACCGACCTCGCTCCATCCATCCCAACCCTCGCGGAGCGTCTGAAGGCGCACGGGTACTGGACGGGCGCGGCCGACAACCTGAAGCGCTGGTTCACCCGCGGCTTTGATTGCTACGAAGGCTACCAGTGGGCGCGCGATCCCCAGGGTGGCTGGCGCAAGGGGGAGGCCGTGGCGGAGACGGCGCTGCGGGTGCTGGGGCAGGCGGCCGCGCAGGAGCGCCCGTTCTTCGTCTTTCTTCACTTCTGGGATCCGCACACGCCGTACCTTCCGCCCGCGCCGTTCGACCGCATGTTTTACACTGGGAACGAGCGCGATCTCGCCCACCGGAGCATGGAGCCGGTGCTGAACTTTCCACCGTTTCAGTATTACTTTCGACAGTGGATGGGGTCCGTCACCGACATCGAGTTTCCCAAGGCGCAGTACGACGCATCCATCGCCTACATGGATCTCTGCCTCCAGCACGTCTTTCAGCGCCTGGAGGACCTGGGGGTGGCCGAGGAGACGCTGGTCATCCTGACGGCGGATCACGGCGAGGAGATGGACGAGCACGAGATGTGGTTCGATCACCACGGGCTGTACGACACCAACCTGCACGTCCCGCTGATCATGCGGCTGCCGGGTGTGCTGCCCGCTGGGAAGCGAGTGACCGGGCAGGTTCGGCTGATGGACATCGTCCCCACCGTGCTCGAGCTGCTCGGCCTGGCACAGAGCGTCGACCCGGGCTGCTTTCAGGGACGCTCACTGCTGCCCGCGCTCACCGGCGGGCTGTCGAAGGGCGCCGCCGAAACCCTGTTCCTCACCGAGTGCACCTGGATGCGCAAGCGCGGCGTGCGAACAGAAGACTGGAAGCTGATCGTCGCGCGAGACCACCCGGACATCCACGGTCGCCCCCCGGTAGAGCTGTATCATCTGCCGACCGACCCAACCGAGCAGCACAACCTGATTGACACACGGCCCGAGGTGGCAAGGCGGCTCACCGAAGAGTTGGAGTCGTGGCGAACACGACGTTTGCGGGAGACCGGGCGACCGGACCCGCTGGAAGAGCAAGAGATTACGTTGAAGCAGATCGGCGCGCCACCGGCGGAGGGGGCCTGAGGCGTTGATTCCCTTCCCCCATCGCCGCGGCGCAGTTCGCCCGGAGATCGTTACCTACGTCACTGTCGGCATCGCCGCGATTCTCGCCGCCGTCTTCCTGTACCAGATTCTGGCGAAACCTCCTGCTCCGACGACGTCCAACGGCAGCGCTCCGGCGCCGACCACCGGCGGCAGCGGGGGCAACGAGACCGCTTCGGCGCCGAAACCGCCCGCCGGTCTCTTCGGCGGCGAGGTCGAGGTACCGGTCCTGATGTACCACGACATCGTGGAGCGGATCGGCGTTTACTTCGATGTGACCAAGCGCGACTTCAAGCGACAGTTGGAACAACTCGACGCCGCCGGCGTGCAGCCGATCTCCCTCGACGCCCTGTATGAGCACCTGAAAACGGGGAGGTCGCTCCCCGAAAAGCCGGTGGTGCTCACCTTTGATGACACCTACCTCGGGCAATTCCAGAACGCCTACCCGCTCCTCAAGGCCAGGCGATGGCCGGCGGTCTTCTTCGTTCACACCGACGTCATCGGTCGAAAAACCGGCCGCGACCACATGACCTGGGCGCAACTCGCGCGGCTCGACAAGGAGGGTCTTGTCCGGATCGAGGGGCACACCGCCAGTCATCCGGACGACCTGAGGAAGTGCTCGGACTCCCAACTCCAGCGCGAGATTGTCGAAAGCAAGAAGATCCTGGAGGAGAAGCTTGGCCGCCGCATCCGTTTCTTCGCCTATCCGGTGGGTCGGGGCGACAGCCGCGTTGCGAAGGTGGTGCGAGATGCGGGCTACGAGCTGGCGTTCACGATGGGACCCGGTTGGGCCGCGTCGCCGGAAGACGCCTACTTCGTGCCCCGCCTCAGCCCTGCCCGGGTTCGAGAGATCTGCAGCCGCTACAACGCCCGTGAGGAGCAGAGCCTGGATCTCGACGAGGAGCCGCTCAAGATCAATGCCCGGGTCCTCGATCTCCGCCCCCAGCCGCTGGAGTGCGGCTTCATCGAAGACGGGCAGGTTCGCCTGCGCTACATCCGCGGCGGAAGCCTCTCCACGTTAAGGCTGCTCGGTCGACGAGACGTGCCGCAGATGGTGGACATGGCGGCGGCCACGGCGGGCCTCAACGGCACCTTCTTCTCCGATGCCCGGATCAACTCCGCCGGGAGCGGCATCGTGGGCCCCGTGCTCTCCCAGTTCGGCCCCGGCTTCGCGCCCGGTTTGCCGGGAGACCGAGAGCGCATCGCCGGCCGTCCCTTCGTCGTGATCTCGCCCACGAAGATGGCCTTCCTGCCGTTTCGGCCGCATCTGGCGCTCGACGACGAGGGAGTGCGACGCCTGGTGCCGGACGCCACCGATGCGTTCATCGCAGGCGCCTGGCTTATCCATCAGGGGACGCCGCTCACGCACCACCAGATTGAGGGGTTCCGCCTGAGCAACGCCTTCGACTTTCGGCCCCGGGCCTTCATGGGCATCGACTCCGAAGGCCGACCCTTCCTCGGCGCCTCGAGCACCGGCAATCAGTCGGATCGAGTGGCTGAGTCCCTGGTTCAACTCGGCCTGAGGGAGTGCATCCTGCTCGACTCCGGCTTCAGCACTTCACTGGTGCTCGGCGGCACCGTGCTCGTGAGCGGCATCCGACGCAAGGACATGCCGGCTCGACCCGTGCCGCACGTGCTGGTGCTGCACCCGGTGGACAGCAAGACCGGCGAGGCGCAGCTTGCCAGGTCGCTGTACGACAAGAACTTCATCGGACCCGTGGAACCGCGCAGTCTCGAACGACTGCAGGCCATGCTGCAGCAGGAACTCCCCTCCTCCGTCGCGGCCGATCGCCCCTCTCGACCCCGTCGAAAGCGTCGCCGTCGGTGATTACGGTCACTCATCTCGAATTCCCGAAGGGATCCGGAGCGGCTCAATCGAACGCGGCCACCAAACCGTGTGGGCTTCGGGAGAAGACATGTTGAGTCGACGGCAGGTGCTGCAGAGCGCCGCGGGGGTGTGCGTGGTGGGAACCGCTGATTCGATCGAGGCGAGTCAGGCCGGACGGCGGCCGAAGGTGGCGATGTTGATGACGGAGTGCCGTCAACGCAGTCACGGTCACGTCATTCTGGAGAACTTCATCGAGCGGCCCCTCTTTCGAGGCGAGTGGTTGGATCCCGGCTGTGACATCGTGGCGATCTGGGAGGACCAGCACCCCGAGAAAGATCTCGCGCCAGGCGTCGCCAGGACCTACGGCATCCCCACCTTTAACTCCATCAAGGAGGCGCTGTGCCTCGGCGGCAACCGACTCGCGGTCGATGCCGTCCTCTCCATCGGCGAGCACGGCAACTACCCCGTGAATTCGCGAGGTCAGCGCGAGTATCCCCGAAAGCGGTTTTTCGATGAGATCGTCGCCGTGTTCCGCGAGAGCGGCCGCGTGGTGCCGGTCTTCAACGACAAGCACCTCTCCTACCGCTGGGATTGGGCGCGGGAGATGTATGACACCTCGCGCGAGTTGGGGATCCCGTTCATGGCGGGAAGCTCCGTCCCCCTCGCCCAGCGCCGCCCCCCGATCGACATCCCCGCCGGCGCCCGAATCACGGAAGCCGTGGCGGTCCATGGCGGTCCGTTCGAATCCTACGACTTCCACGGCTTCGAGCTGCTCCAGTCCATGGTCGAGGGCCGCGCCGGCGGCGAGACCGGCGTCGAAGAGATGCGCCACGTCTCCACGCCCGATGCGCTGTGGAAGGCCGCCGAGGCGGGAGAATGGTCGCCCGATCTGGCCGAGGCCGCGCTGAAAGCCGAGATGGGCGATCAGTTCCCGGGGTTGAAAGAGATGGTCCGCCGGGAAGAGCAGGCCAACACGGGCCGCCGACGATCCGGCGCGTGGGGCACGCTTATCCGGTACGTCGACGGCACGAAGGGCAGCGTGGTCCGCATCGGCCGGAGCGACATGCGCTGGAACTTCGCCTGCCGCATCGCGGGCCGGCCCGACCCGGTCGCCACCTCGTGCTATGTCGGACCGTGGGACAATCGCTGCCTCTTCAAGGCGCTCTCCCACGCCATCCAGGCCATGTTCCGCACGGGCAAGCCGTCGTATCCGGTCGAGCGCACCCTCATCACCACCGGCATGACCGACATCATGACCGCATCCCGCGAGGCGGGCGACCGACCGATCGGCACGCCGCACCTCCGCATTGCGTACCAACCCATCGACTTCAGCGCCTTCCGAGAGAACGGCAAAAGCTGGGAAGTCCTGCCCCCCACCACGCCCCAACCCGACGGCATCCACAAACCACCGATCCGCCTGAAGTAGATCGGCTCGGCACGGTCACAGCCGGTGGGATGACACTCCCGGCTGTGCTGAGGCCGGGCCGTTGGCCCGCAGGTTCGGCACAACGGCCCGGATCTCGTGGCGCGAGTCCTGGGGCGCGGCTCCAGGCTGGGTCATGGGCTCACCGGCCCACCCCTCGATCATCGTCATCCTCGGGCTTGACCCGAGGATCCAGCGGTGTATTTACCGCAAGCAGTTTTCGTGCGGAGCTCCCAACCGAGTCAGCCGGGGCGACGCGCTCTGTCGTCGCGAATGGATCACCGTTCTGTGAAGTGAGCTTGCGCCCAGTGCGACTCCTGCGGGGATGACGGTTGTGGTCCTGGAGCGGTGATGGGGTTCGGGTCACGAAGGCGAGACTGTGGCATGGTGTTGGCGCACACGGAGCCGGCAAGATGCCGGCGCTCCCAGGGCCGTAGGCCTGCGGGTTCGGCACAACGGGCAGGATCTCGTGGCACGAGTTCGGGGGCGCCGCTCCAGGCTGGGTCATGGGCTCACCGGCCCACCCCTCGATCATCGTCATCCTCGGGCTTGACCCGAGGATCCAGCGGTGTATTTACCGCAAGCAGTTTTCGTGCGGAGCTCCCAACCGAGTCAG
>SXGS01192918.1_pt1 | contig 35367 bp, 31 predicted proteins | sample 3174681 | NCBI WGS metagenome assembly SXGS01 (sample SAMN11356861, study PRJNA531348) | freshwater metagenome | isolation source: freshwater sample F1-80 | place: China: Fuxian Lake, Yuxi | collected 2017-12-25
AACCTCTCGCAGCGTCTCGATCTGATCGCAGTGGCGTCGGCCATCTGGCTTGGGAGTTGGGCGGTTGGTGGTTTGTGCTTGCGAGCGTTGCGAATTCCGCTCGCCTTGGGTTCAGCCGAGCGAATCGTGTGCGCGTGTGGCATTGGGTTATCGGCCGTGTCGCTGCTGACGTTGGGTTGTGGATTGGCCGGTTGGCTGTCGCCGGTATTGCTGGGCGGCGTGCTGATGGCGGCGCTCGTGTGCGAACTGGTGTGGAGCCGGCGAACCGTGAGCATGACCAACAGAGAACTGAGCGGCACGGCACTGGCCGCCGGTTTTGGGCGGATTCAGACACCGGCGGCTAGCGCCTTGCCGCTCACAGTGAGCACCATTGCGCTAACGCTCCCCGTTCGCCGGCGAGCCATTGAAACCATCAAGGGAGTGATCTTGCGTGGCGAGCAGATTCCCTACTCGCTCGTAGAGAAGTGTCTTGCCGTGATCACGATCGGCTTGTTTCTGATGGCGATGTTGCTCGGATCGTTGCTGCCGCCGACGGACTTCGACGTGAAGGCGTATCACCTGACGGGGCCCAAGGAGTATTTCCTCAACGGCCAGATCACGTTCTTGGAACACAATGTCTACACGAACTTCCCGTTCCTGACCGAGATGCTGTGCTTGCTGGGCATGGTGCTGAGACAGGATTGGTATCGGGGCGCACTGGCGGGACAAGCGGTATTGATGGGGTTCGCTCCGCTGACGGCGCTGGCGTTGTTCTGCGCGGGACGGCGGTGGTTTAGCGAAACGGTCGGTTGGTTGGCGGCGGTGATTTATCTCTCGACGCCGTGGACGTACCGCTTGGCGGTCATCGCTTATGTTGAGGGAGCCTTATCGTGCTACCTGTTCTTGACGCTGTTCGCTGTGCTGCTGGCGGTGGAAACCTTGCGTCGTGAAGGGAGCGGTTCGGGGGCCAATCGGTTGTTCTTGTTGGCGGGTTTGTTCGCAGGCAGCGCCATGGCTTGCAAGTATCCGGGGTTAGTGTCGGTGGTCATTCCGCTGGGGTTGGTGAGTCTCTTGGCGGTTCGAGAAAAGGATAACGGCTCTCGGCTTTCGGCAATCGGCTTTCGGCCGGAACGGTTGCGGGGCGCGTTGATGTTTTTGATGGGAACGGCGCTGGCGGTGGGGCCGTGGTTGCTGAAGAACTTGGTGACGACGGGAAATCCGGTGTATCCGCTGGCCTTTGGGTTGTTCGGCGGACGCAATTGGGATGCGGCTTCTCACGCGAAATGGAACGCGGGGCATAGTCCGGCGACTTATGCGATCAGTGATCTGGTGGAGAAGTTCATCGACGTGACTGCGAAGGCGGATTGGTTGAGTCCGCTGTTGTTTGGTCTTGCCCCGTTGGCGGTGTTGGCTGGGGGGCAGATTGCCAATCGCAAATTGGAAGACACCGCGAGAAGCACGGCATCTGTCTCGCGACCATCCTTTCTCGTCGGCTGGCTGTGGTTGTATGTGGCGTACTTATTCGCTCAATGGTGGTTGCTGACGCATCGGATTGATCGGTTCTGGGTGCCGTTGATTCCGGTGGTCGCATTGCTGGCGGCGGTGGGCTGCGTCCGATCTTCGAGCAAGCTATGGCAACGCGTGTGCGGAGTCTTTTTTGTGCTGGCGGTGTTGTTCAATCTCGGTTTCGTCACGACACCGTTGTGTGGGTTCAATGCGTATCTGTCGGACCTCAATCAAGCTCGTGAGGGGACTGAGAGCACGGCGGTGGGGATTCATTTTCTCAATCAATTGGTCGACAGGCACCAGTTGAATGCGACTGTTTTATGTGTTGGCGAGTCTCAGGTTTTCGATGCTCGTATGCCCGTCATCTACAACACAGTGTTCGACCAGCCGATCTTGCGGGATTGGCTGGTTTCACGCCCGGCGGAGGACATTCCTGACGTTGATTGGCCGCAACGCCCGATCGAGGAAGTCCGTGAGAGATTTGAGTCGGCAGGAGTCAAGTTGGTGCTGGTCAACTGGCAGGAGTTGCTGCGGTATCGCAGGACTTATGGTTACTCGGACTTCGTGACTCCGCTGCGTTTTCGATGGCTGCGCGAGCAGGGATTGCTTGGCGATCCCCAGCAATTCGGGATGGGGATGCGGGGGTTTGAATCGCTGTCGGAAGCCGAGCAACAAGAGGTCGAATTGTGGGCTCCGGAACTCAAGGTGCCTTGGCAGGTCGCGATGAGCGGAGGGTGGAATCGAATGGATTTCGCGCAGTGGTCTCCGGAAATAAAAGCGGCGTGGCAAGGGAAGCCGATGTTCGTGACTTGGCAGTTGTTTGCCGTGCAGCCTCGCCGTGAAGATTCCTCGAAATGATTCCTGACGCCGCCCCGCTCGCCAATGCTTTGATGACTTCAATGACTCGCGAAGCAAGCGCGAGCATGATCGGTGGATTCGGTCAATCGGAGTTTTCAGAAGTCGGCATTGCGGGTTTCCGAATGCGTAGATAACGTGCTGCCTCAGATGGATGCTGTCGGGGCATCCTGTCTGGGTCTTGTGGGTGGTTCTCGAGCTTGTCGAGTGGACGTGAAACGAACACTGCAAGCGGCAATGCGTGCTCCTGCGAAGCCTAGGTCTCTGAGTCGCGCCGCCTGGAAAGCGGCGACAGTTCGAGGAAACGTGTGAATGGCAAAGAAACTTTTCGTGGGCGGGTTGGCTTGGGCGACGACGGACGATGGTCTCCGTCAGGCGTTCGACCGATTTGGACAAGTGGCGGAAGCCAAGGTCATCATGGACCGTGAAACGGGTCGCTCGCGCGGCTTTGGTTTCGTGAGCTTCAACGATGACGGCCAAGGCAGTGCCGCCATGCAAGAGATGGACGGCGCGCAACTCGACGGCCGAACCATCAAGGTGAATGAAGCACAAGAACGTGCTCCGCGTCCAGGTGGCGGCGGCGGCGGTGGCTTCGGCGGTGGTGGGCGTGGTGGGCGTGGCGGATACGGAAATCGTTAAACCGGAGGGTGCTCGCGACACTCAGCGAAGACGTGGCACGACAATTCGATGATTCACAGAGCCGGGAGCAATCCCGGCTTTTTTGTTGACTCATACAGCGCGGAACGCCTGGGAGCGATTCGCCACGCCGCCAATCAACAAGACTCTCTCGCAACAGCCGATGCGGCCCACACACTCAAAGGAGCCGCCAGCGTGCTGAGCGCGACTGCCGTCCAGCAAGCCGCGGCCCAGATCGAAGCCACCGCTCGCACAGGAGACCTGACAGAGATCAGCGATCTGGTCGCCAATCTGTCACGAGAACTGCATCGCTGCTTGGAGTCCCTGCCAACGATCCGGCAACGGCTTCACAACCAACAGGAGGCGGTCTCACGCAATTGACGCGGCAGCGCACTTTGAAATGCCTCGTAGCTGAATTCGTCAGAATTCAGAGGTGATCACAAACTGAATTCTGACGAATTCAGCTACAAAGCACCGTTCAAATCGACCGGCGATGGAACTCGCCATTCTTCATCACCGCGACCAGCTTACTGCGGTCGAGCAACACCTTCGGTTCGGCCAGCGGGTCGCCCGCGACCAGCAACAAGTCCGCGAAGAAACCCGGCTGAATCTGTCCGAGTTCATTGGGCAAATCCATCGCCGCGCCGCCGTGCTTGGTCATGCTCAACAGGGCTTCCATCGGCGTGAACTCGCAGTAGCGAATGAGATGATCGAGGTCGCGCGCGTTCTCTCCATGCGGCGTCACAAAGAAGCCGTAGTCGCCGCCTCCCAGGATGCGAATGCCTCGCTTCTTCAGTTCCTTGAGACCTCGCGCGGCACCGGCCAGTTCCTCGCGGAAGCCAAACTCTTGAACTTGTTGCTCGGTGAACCACTTCTCCCCTTCGTAGGACGCCGTCGCCGTAAAGCCGATGTTGGGACTGACGAAGACCCAGTCCTTGTTCGCTTCCAGCATGTCGAGCGCCTCCTCATCGGCGAAATTGGCGTGATAGACCACCTTCACTCCGTACTTCACCGCCAGCTTGACCGAACCGGCACTCCGAGCATGCGCGCTCATCCGTTTGCCGTGAGCGTGGACGACCTCCGCCGCGGCGGCGACCTCCGCTTCACTCATCACCGTGCTGTGGGACGGAGCGTGTGGCACAAACGTGTCGCCAGAGATCACGAGCTTGATGATGTCCACCCCTTCGCGAATCAGCTCGCGCGTCAGCCGCCGAAACTCCTCCGGCCCATCCGCCGTGAGCGCCATCGAAGTCGTATGCGGAGCAGTCAGCGTCCGCATGTCACCCAGCCCACCCGTCACCGTCAGCCACGGACTGGCCGCCAGCAACCGCGGCCCCGGAATCTCTCCCTTGTTGATCGCATTGCGAATCACCACATCCGTCCGAGGCTTCGCCGACGCCGCGCTAATGCAACTGGTGATACCACAGTCGAGATACAACCGCGCGTTCCGCACGGCGATTAGCGTCGTCTCCTCCGCCGAGATCATCCCGACCTGCGCCAGATCGGACACATCGTCGATGCTCAAGTGCGCGTGCGACTCAATCAACCCCGGCATCATCGTCGCACCGCCACCGTCGATCACGGAAACGTTGTCGCGTGACACTCGCTGCTCGCCACAAACAACGGCCGCAATGCGTGCCCCCTCGACCAACACTTCGCCCGCATACGGTTCGGCCCCAGTGCAATCCAGGATTCTGATATTGGTGAAAAGCGTTCTGGCCATCGCGTCACCTCAGTGGTTGGAGTTTCGGCAAGCGGACGAAATGTAGGGTGGGTCGAGTCATCGAGACCCACCTTATGTACGGCGGCGATTCTGGTGGGTCTCGATGACTCGACCCACCCTACGTTCTACTTCGTCGTGACTCGTTTCGCTTCGGCCTCTTTCCAGAGTGGGCCATAGACTTCTTTGTCGAACGGCGGGCAGCCAGTGGCATATTGACCGAGCGGATGGTCTTTGGTCCGCATCAAGTTCGTGCAGTAGGAGAACGTGCGGCAGACGCGCTTGCGATCGAGTCGCCCGGTATCGGCCAACTGCTTCACGAAATCCGGTTGCGACAACGTTCCTCGGCCAAGTCCCGCGAAGGCCGCTCGGCCGAGCGACACGTTGGCGGAGGCCGCTTGCGGGACGAAGTCTTGCAGCCAGCTATACCCGCTGCCGACCACTGGCACGTGGGGCAAGTTTTCAATCTTCCCGTCCTGTCCTGGCAGGTTGAAAACCTGCCCCACGCTCGACGTGATCCGAAAATGACGATCAACCCCGATCAGCGGATGTTCGGGAGCTTTGTAGCCGTCCACCGGTGGATACTCGGCCGGACGGACGAGATGCGGGTTCGCATACGGATTGCCGAGCGACACGTTTAGCAAACAGACACCCCACTCGCGCAGCCAGCGAGCAAGCAACAACGGCTCAGTCAGGTCGTCTCGCAAATGATCGTGCGGGTCAGTCCCGAAAGCCGTCGTCAGCGGCAGGTCATGAGGGCACGGTTCGCCCACGAAATCCTCTCCCGCGCCGCGGTAGGGAATGCCGTCGTAGGCATTGAACCGCGAAGCGATCAGCAGCGATGGCAGTTCCGCGCGGATACGAGTGATGACGTTGCGAACCAACCGCGTCCGGTTTTCCAAACTGCCTCCATACTCGCCGGGACGGTTCCTGGCGGCCAACAATTCCGACAGCAAGTAACGGTGACACTGTTTGATGTCGACGAAGTCGCAGCCAATCCGCGCGGCCAGCTTCGCGGCCGCAAGGTATTGGTCCTCGATCCGTTTGAGTTCATCGTCAGTCAACAACGGGTAAGACGCATCAACAAATCGGCCGTTCGATTTGTCGCGCGTTAGTGGATCGAGGATCCGATCGTGCGTCGCCAACAACGGACGTCGGCAATTGAATCGGCCGGAATGCGTCAGTTGCAGACCGAGCAACAGATCGCCGTCATGGCCGCACGCTGCTCGATGAGCCGCTCGGCAATCGGCGAGCATCTTTTCGATGGCGGCAGCCGAGCCGTCGTGCAGCCACAACTGCCGTGGGTTCATGCGGGCGTCGTCGGCAATGGCAGTCGCTTCGCCCCAGATCAGCTTCGCTCCGCCAGAACCAAAACGAACGTAGCGGCGAAACGTCAATTCGTCGGGCAGTCCGTCGAGCGTCCCGTCGCAGCCCTCCATCGGCTGAATCGCCCAGCGATTGCCGACCGTTCGGCCGCCGACTTCAATCGGCGTGAACATCACCGACAGGTCATCCGACATGGCGATGTGCGATAGGCCGAGTCGCTCGGCATCAGCCACAACGTCGGCGGCCGTCTTGTATCGAAAATAATGAGCCATGAGAGTTGGTCGGGTTTGTGGTGCGAGAGTCTGATCGACACCACAATGGCCGCCACAGCGACAGGAGGCAACCATGCGACTGGGTGATTTTGAATTGCGGACGATCTCCGGCGGAAACTATTGGATCGATGGCGGGTCGATGTTCGGCGTGGTGCCTCGCACCGTCTGGACGCGGTACATCTCGGTTGATGAGAAGAGCCGCATCCAACAACGAACCAGTTGCGTATTGGTGCGGACCGGGCATGAGAATGTTTTGATCGACACCGGATACGGCTCGAAGCTGACCGAGAAGGAACGGAGCAATTTTTCCTCGGAACCGGGTGAGCCGCTGGTCGAGAGCCTGGCGGCAGCCGGACTGACCGTGAACGACATCGACCTCGTCGTGTTGTCGCATCTGCATTTCGATCACGCAGGGGGAGCAACTCGGTTCGATGCGTCCGGCCGCGCCGTGCCGACGTTTCCGAAAGCGACTTACGTCGTGCAGCGTCACGAATGGGCGACAGCGACGGCCGAGTATCCAGAACTCCGCGCGGCCTATCATCAGCCAAACTTCGTACCGCTCAAAGAAGCAGGGCAGTTGCGGCTGATCGACGGCAACGTCGAGATCGTGCCAGGCCTCTGGGCTTGGGTCACGGGGGGGCACACGGAAGCTCATCAGGCCATCGTCATCGAAAACGGGGGCGAGGGAGCGATCTACCTGGGCGACTGTTGTCCGACATTCCGGCATCTGCCGTCGCTGTGGTGCATCGCCTATGACCTCGACTTGCTGACGCTGCGACGCATCAAGCCGGAAGTTCTGGGAACGTGCGCCGATCGCGGCTGGTGGGCGCTGTGCGATCACGACCCCGATCACGCCGCAGCCAAGCTGAGACGCGATGACAAGCGGGACTTCGCAGTGGTCGAGCCGCTGGCAACCTTGTGAGACTTGGGACGAGTCAACGCAGTGCAAAGTGAAGAGTGCAAAACGCAAAGTGCAAAATGATGGCAGCCAAACACTCTTCACTTTGCACTCTTCACTGAATGGAAGTAATCACCTCGAAGTTCATCGGCCGCTGTTCTCCGCGATCCGAGCCTTGACCAGCTTCCGCACCAGAGCAGCCGGAAGCGGATTTGCCGTCGAGAATTTGATGCTTCCTTTGCTGGTCTCGTAGTTCTTGAGTTCGTCCTGGAAAGCGGCCACCGTGGAGCCGTTCATGGGATAGAACGAGCAATGCTTCTTGGACGCGCCAAAGCCCACCAAACTTTTCCCATTCAGACGGAACGCGGCGACCCCATAGTTGATGTACTCCTCGGCCTGCGGCGCTGCCGCCCGAATGGTCTTGCGAAGCTTCTCCAGCACGGCTCGCTGGTCATCGCTGACGGCGGCGAGGTAGTCGTCGATCGATTGGGGTTTGCTTGCCACGGCTTATGCTCCTTTGGGGATTCACGACTTGTTTATTTGACCGTTTTGCCAGTCCTATCGACGTGGCCTAGCAACTCAAGATCCAAACTACTGTGGGCGAACCGTGATCTCAACCGGCGGAGTTTGCCGCTTGGAAGCATTTAGAAATCTGGATTGCGCCGCACAATCGCCACAGTTCGGCCAGCTTCGCGCCGATCTATCAGAAGTGACTGGCGAGCCGGAGAGCGTCAGCCTCCGGACGACTGCGGGGAACCGTCCGGGGCTGACGCCCCCCCGGCACGCCAGAAAGAAGATTGCGCAAAGGATTGCACGATGTCGGAAGTGGTGCGAGTCATCTACATCATGGGAGCGGGCCGGAGCGGCTCGACGTTGCTGGACACTGTGCTGGCGAATCATCCCGACGCGGTTGGTGTCGGCGAATTGGTCAACCTGCACAGCGCGGGCTGGACGTCGAACGAAGTCTGCGCGTGCGGGCAACTCGGCACCGAATGCAGCTTCTGGACGCGAGTGCGCGAAGCCTGGGTACGGCGAGTGCCGCAGGCCACCGTGGAAGGTTACGTCGCATTGCAAAAACGGATCGAGTTTTATTCGGGGCTCGGCCTGCTGCAGATCGGCCGCATGTTGCGGCAACGCTTCTCACCGACAACCGAATTCCGAGAGTACCTCCAACAAACGGAAGCGCTGTATCACGCGATCGCGGAAGTCAGCGGTAAGTCGGTCGTGGTCGATTCGTCGAAGCATCCGCTGCGCGGCGCGCTACTCGCGCATCTGAAAGGGATCGACCTGCGACTCGTGCATCTGGTCCGAGACGCACGAGCGGTGACGTGGTCCCGCAAGAAAGCACTCGAAGCGAATAAGCAGTCAGGCGTGCAATTGGCGATCAGACCGCGACCCGCCTGGTATTCGGTCGCGTATTGGGCCTTCGTCAACGTGCTGTCGCTCATCGTCTGCCTGTTCCGCCGCCGCCAATCTCTGCGGATGCGGTATGAAGATTTTATGGCCGAACCGAAGACTCAACTGGATCGGATCGGCCGGGTGTGTGGTTTGGACTATTCCGCGACCGCGCAAGCGTTGCTCGTTGGCGATTCACTGAAAGTCGAACATCCCATCGCAGGCAATCGGATGCGGATGAAAGGGAGCGTCACGCTGAAACCCGATTGGGAATGGCGTGAACGCCTGCCGGTTCGCGACCGAGCAGTCTGTTGGCTGTGTGCCGGCTGGCTACTGCTGGCGTTTGGCTACGGCTGGCGTGACCGGCGACCAAAGACGACGCGACCAACGAATTCGTCTTGGTTCGCGGGCGTGTGGGACTTCTTCACGTGCTCTGCGGCCCGTTCCGTGCCGCGACTGTGACCAATTCGCAAGCCATGTAGGGTGGGTCGAGTCATCGAGACCCACCAAGAACCGCGAGAATTGTGGTGAGTCTCGATGACTCGACCCACCCTACGCTTGGAAAACATCCCAAAGGTGTTGTGAGCGATTCGCCGCTGTATTTTCGCGTAGTCGCTTCGTATTCTGTTCCGTCCTTCCGCTCGCCAAAGCTGCTGGGAGACGGCTTTTCGAGATTCACTTTTCTTCCACACCATGCTGTTCAAGCCACAGCGAAAATCGGCTCAGGAGTTGATCGTGTTTCAGTCTGTTGCCATCGTCGGGGCCACTGGGGCCGTGGGTCGGATCATGTGTCAGTTGCTCGAGGAACGCGCCTACCAAGCCGGCAGTTTTACGTTCCTCTCGTCGAAGCGGAGTGCTGGCACGAAGCTGACGTTTCAGGGCAAGGAATACACGGTTCAAGAACTGACGAAGGACTCGTTCAAGGGACACGATCTGGTCATAGGCAGCACGCCGGATGAGACAGCTGGCGATTACTTTCCGGCGGCGGTCGAAGCTGGCTGCCTCGTCATCGACGAGTCCGGTTTCTTCCGTATGAAGCCCGAAGTGCCGCTCGTCATCCCGGAAATCAATCCGCAAGACGCGCTCGCGCTGTTGAAGGCCGGACGCGGGATCATCTCCAGCCCGAACTGCTCGACCACGCAGATGGTCATCGCACTGAAGCCACTGCACGATGCGGCTCGCGTGACGCGGTGTATCGTCAGCACCTACCAAGCCGTCAGCGGAGCCGGCTTGCAAGGCTCGGTCGATCTCTTCGAGGGAACCAAGGCCAGCCTCGCCAGCGGCGAGTATGCGTACTCGGCGTTCAAGCACGCGATCGCGTTCAACGCCATCCCGCAGATCGGCGGCCCGAAGGAAGAGGGCTACACCAGCGAAGAGATGAAGATGGTTTACGAGACTCGGAAGATTCTCGGCGACCAGTCAATCCAGATCTCCGCGACGTGCATCCGCATTCCGGTCGCCAACTGCCACAGTGAGACCATCTGGGTGGAAACCGAACGCCCGGTCTCACCCGAGGAAGCTCGCAAGCTGTTCGAATCGTTCCCCGGCATTGTGGTGCTCGACGATCTGGCGAACGGCCAATACCCGATGCCGATGCACTGCTCCGGTCGCGACGAAGTCTTCATCGGCCGCATCCGCCGAGATCTCTCGCACCCCAACGGTCTCACCTTCTGGTGTGTCAGCGACAACCTGCGAAAAGGTGCTGCAACCAACGCGGTGCAGATCGCAGAGCTGCTGGCAAACCACAAGGGATGATTACTGAGGGAAACTGAAACCTTGGCGTTGGCACCAAGATTTGTGCGCGTGCGAGATGGCACTGGTCCAATTCGTTAGCCAATGATTTCTCCGAGGGCAGGCCGTGTCCTTCGGTGGCGGTTGAGTAGAAGCGGTTGCAAAATTTAGCACGACGCGCAAGCGAGTGGTCAAAACGTCGGACAATCAACCACTCGCTCGCGCGTCGTGCTGGGTTTGAAACTGCCTCTAGCATTTCCCGCCAATCGTTCCATCGCGGTCGCGTGTCGGCCGAACAATCCACGCGATTCCATCACTTCGATTGCGGCGCGGAGTCGCTTGCGGGGGCCGCTGGTGCCATCGTCGGTGCGACGAACGGAGTCGTCGGAGAGTTCTTCTCGCCCGACGTCTCCAGCGCCGCTTGCATCCGGTCCAGCAGCATGATCTTTTGCCAAATGTTGCGTGTGAGTCCGTTGGTCAGCGATGTGATCTCGTCGACGGCATCCAAGGCGACGGCATCAGGAAACTCTTGCACGTAGATCGCAGCGGTCTTGCTGATTATCGACAGCATTTCGCTGGAGTAGTCGAGATACCGGCCCAGTTCGAACGGCGTCAGCGTCCGTTCGGGGGACGAGGGAGTGGGTGGTCCCCCCAGCAGCAGCGGTTCCGGATCTTTGGTGAGTTGGTGCATATCGACGATGTGCGCCATCGACCGCAGTTCGTGCAGTGCTTTGAGTGCCTGGCGGCGCTTGAAACGCAATTCCCAAGAGAACACGAACAGACTCATCGCACCGATCGCGGCGAGACATGAAATCAGGCCATCCATGGTTTGAGCAAAACCGCTCACCTTGTAGATATCGTCGCTGGGCTGCACTCTCCACGCGAACCACGTCGCCAGGGCGAGTCCGCTGGTCACCAAGAGACACTGCACGACTCGCAACGGAATGTTCGGGCGGCTGATGTGATGCGCCCGCTCGGCGGCTTCACGAGCCATGACGGTCAGTTCGGCCGCAACTTCACGCAAACTGGCGTCCGGAAAACGCTCAGTGATGCGCTTTTCGAGAAGCTCGACGGTTCCGACAACCATCTCGGGTTGCAGGCTGCGAAAGCGTTTGGGCATGAATGAAACCTGTTACGCCTTGCGGACGATGATGCGGTTGCCGGTGACTTCAGTGACGACGATCTTCTGGCCGGGGTCGATGAAGTCCCCTTGGCTCTGCACATCAAAGACTTGCTCGCCGAAGCGAGCTTTGCCGGCGGGCCGAAGTGTTGTGAACGCATCGCCCTCTTGATTCAGCAACCATTCGAATCCAGCAGTCAGCGTACCTCCCAGCATATCCGGACGGAGACGCGGAGCATCGACATCCGCCCCGGTCGGATCGGGCGGGGACAGAATCAAGTGCTTCAAGAACGGCATCTGCGGCAGATAGCGACTGATGAGCATCGTCACGCCGATGACGCTGACCAGCGCGACGCTCAGCGTGCCCAGCGACTTGGTCATCTGAGTCATCTCGGAACTGGTTGTCGGGAGCACGAATGTTTGGCTGGCCAACACCAACGACGCCAAGATCGCCAATACTCCGGAGATGCCAAAGATGCCGAAGCCGGGAACGACAAAAATCTCCATCAGAATCAGGCCGACGCCGAACAGAAACAGCACGATCTCCAACACGTCGGCCGTGCCTCCCAGGAAATGGCTCCAGAAGAACAGCATGAAGCAGAACGCCGACGCAATGCCGCAGAACGACGTCATCGTGTGCAGTTCCAGATAGATCAGCACGCTGCCAGCCAGCAGCAACAGGATCGTCATCCCCGGCGTGTTGAGCGTCCAGACAAGCGTATCGACCCAGGTGCGGCCGACCGCTTGCGGGATCTCCCCTTCTGGGATTCCCAGCCGCTGCCGCAATTCGTCTTCGTCGGCGACTGGAGCTAAGGCCAGCTTGAGTTCGAAGGAACGCAGGCCATCCACGATCAGAAGGTTTTCCCCTTGGCATTCCGGAACGACGCGACCTTTGATCCATTCACCGTTCGAGATGGCGATCTCTTCGTCGCTCATAAACGAGACGCGGCCGTTTTCGCGATGCGTCACCTGGAAGACATCCAGGTCTTTGTCGGCCATCGCCTGGCAGAGACCGGGCGGGCGGCCCTTTCGTTCGGCGAGCTTCTTCAATTCTGTTCGCAGAAAACTGACATCACCTTCGCCCGCTTTCTCAAGTTGCCGTCCGGGTCGGTTCGAAACTGGCGTGGCGTCACCAATCGTCGCGCTATTTTGCAGAATGATCTCGTCGCAACCCAAGGCAACGATCGCCGCGCCGCTGTGAGCTGACTTCGGAATATACGCGACTGTCCGAATCTTCTTGCTGTCGAGATCCGCGATCGCGTTGGCAATCGACAGGCTTGGTCCGAGTTCACCACCGGGAGAGTCGATCTCGAACAGGATCAGATTGACGTTTGAGGATCTCACGCGGCGAATTTCTCGCTCGACAAAACCTTCCAAGACCGACTCGATGGTTTCATCGATCCGGATGCGGACGACGCGCGGGGTTTCTCCAGCGGTCGCGTTCTCGCGCAGGAACTCGCGCGGGAAGTTGTAGAGATCGGCCAAATCGGTGCGAAGTTCCGCCGTCTGCGAAACAAGCACATCCAGTGCTCTGGCGCGGCGGCCGGAAAACGAGCCCAATTCCCCGGCCTCTTTGATCGTGATCACGTCCTGCACGACGACTTTGTTGTCGAGCAACCGTCGATGATCGTCCGAGGTCAGGACGCGGCTTTCGGAACCCTTGCGTCCATCCGCGTCAGCCTCGAGCTTGACCTTCAGCACCGTCTTCTGCGGGTCCATCAAACCGACGACGAGCCCGGAGCTCAACTTGGGATTCAATCGCTTCTCGACCAGAGATAGCACGAACTGTTGCTCTTCCGCGTCCAACGCTTTGCCGCGTCCGATGTCCCCCAGTTCGGCATCCGGGTGCATCACGATTTCTTTGCAGGCCAAGGCGAGGATCACGTTGTAGCCATCGATCCGCTTCTTGTCTTTCGGTTCCGGAATCCACGCGATGGTCCGCAACGAACCGAACTTCGCCGAGGTCAGTTCCTTCGCCAGATCGCGAAGCGATCCGAAGCGACTCGTTCCCGGACCAATCTCCAGAATCAAGATGGCCGAGCGGCCCTCTTGTTCGCCTTGCTGCTGCACCTTCCTCGCGGCATTCAGCACTTTGGCTTGGACGGCGTCACTGACGGGGCTGCCCACGCTCAGATACATCGCCAAAGGCGACTTCATGGCGGCCGGGGCGGGAGGGTCATTGGACTCTTCGGAACGGAGCGTCCGCGCCCACGGGCTAGGGCCGAGCAAACCAATGCTCAACAGCCAAATGCTCATCCCACTGAGAACACGAAGCCATTGCACGATGTATCTCCGACAAACCTCAGCCCGGTGATCATCCGGCGGTGTGAATTATAGGTCCGTCCAAAAATGACCGTCAAATCGCGGTAGCGAAGGTGATACCAGCCTAACGCAGCGAAGCCGCAACCCGTAGGTTGGGGCTCTGTCCCGATCTGGCCGGGACGGAGTCCCAACCTGCGAATGGCGAACCGTCAACAGCCGGTGATTCGCCCGGTAACGTGAATACTTGCCAAACCGACTCTGCTTGCGGCGAGGCCGTTTCAGGTCGTGACGGTCATCCGCCAGTGAGCCATTCAAATCGACGGCGACCGGCGATCGGACCCGGCATGTCCCCCGCACTCGGTCAATTGTGGTGTAGATTACCCCGCAGCGAAACCGTTTGTTGGGGCACTTTGGTTCCCGCAACGTCCGCACAATCGGCATGATTGTTAAAACCTGATTGACGCTCTTCGATGACGACGATTAGCATCACTCAGGAATTCCTCCCAAGTTCCGGAGCAATTCCTAGAGATGCGGCGACGATTGCCGTGAACTGCGATCAGCCGTTTGGCAATTGACTCCGTTCTCGTCCGCCCTTCGTTCTCATTCAAAGGATGTCAACATGCTGCCACGCCAACGCCGCCGTGGATTCACCCTCATCGAATTGCTGGTCGTGATTTTCATCATTGCGATCTTGATCGCGATTCTGTTGCCCGCTGTGCAACAAGCGCGCGAGGCGGCTCGCCGCTCGCAGTGCCAGAACAACCTTAAGCAGATCGGTTTGGCGCTGCACAACTATCACAACATCCATAAGACATTTCCCCCGGGGTCCATCAATACGCTCTTCACGAACATCACCCCGTCCACGGCGCAGCGTCAGACAAACCCGGTTGAAGCCGGGCAGATGAACTCGACCTTGTTGGGGTATCACGGCACGAGCTGGATGCTGCATATCCTGCCGCAGATGGACTACAAGACCGTCAGCACGAATTGGCTTTATACGCTGAATGTCTACGACAACGGCATGACGAACAGCACGGTCTTCAATCCCTTCCGCCCGGCACACACCGATGTTGCTGGTTTCTATTGCCCGACTCGTCGCGCCGATATGAATCTCGGAAAATTGTCCTATGTCAAACGTCCCGATAGCGCCAATCCCATGCCGGGTGGCGCAGGCGGGCTGTGGACCAAAGGCGGCAACGACTACAGCGGTTGTGCCGGACGAGGTCTGCTTTTCAATGACATGGCGATGGGTGTGTCGGGCCGTCCTATGTACGCGCTATTGCCCGATCAAATCCAAAACGATCTGCTTCAAGTGTACACGCCATCGCCGATCAACCGCGGAGTGTTCTACGCGAACAGCAAAACTCGCATCGCGGACATTTCGGACGGCACCAGCCAATCCTTCATGGTGGGCGAGGCCGCCCGATTGAATCATGCCACGAACATCCTGCAGCAAAGCAACGACGGTTGGGCGTGGGGCGGTGCCGCGACGTTGTTCACCACCCGCAACGGACTGAACAAGGGCCTGCACTACGACGCCCCCGCCAGCGATCATGAAAGCGGGGCATTTTTTGCGTACGCGGACGGTCGGGTTAGCTTCGTCAATCAGAACTTGAATCTTAATACCTTTTTCCTGCTTTCCAGCATCAGCGACGGGCTGACAGTGGAAGATGCTGAGTGAGTATTTAGACGGGCAACTGAGTCGTGCCCTGTCTCTGCGGAAACCTCATGGAGGCAGCTTTCGAAACGTGACGTTGCGAGAGCTGCCTCTTAGTCTTGGCCGCCGCGACTTATTGGGAGCCGGGCTGATGTCGATTCGCTTCGAATGTGAGCAATGCGGATCGGTCCTGAAGATCAAAGAAGATCTAGCGGGCAAGCCCGGAAAGTGCCCGAAGTGCAAGACCGCCTTCACCGTTCCCGCCTCGGAAGGCGCAGCCGACAGTTCTGGAGAGATCGCCACCACAAGGGACTCAGGCGACGCCGAACCCATGCTGGCCATGACAAAACCCGGGAACGCGAACGACGACTTTGATCTGGATGCCTTTCTGTTGGACGAAGACGAAGCCAAGCCAAAAACAGCGAAGACTCGTTCGAGCAAGTCACGCCGCGATGACGACAATTCCGACCATTCGGAAAGTGGCGGCTCTGGTAGTCAGTCCAAAAAGGCCAACAAAGCAGAGGAGGGTGAGAGCTTCTCGATCAGCCGTGGACCGGACTCTCCAGACAAACGTCCGAAGCAGACATCGCTGCCGGACGACGACGAGGCCGATGAGCCACCGACTCCGTCGCGACGCCCACCGGGGACGAATCCCAATGCCCCCGCATCCAACATCGCCAGCGATTTGCTGTCGAAGTCCGCCAAGAAAGGCAAGAAGACTTCGTGGACTGAAATCGGATCGGAAAAGCGCGAAGAAGACCAGTTCGACTGGGAAGGCTTTCGCCGCGAAGTCCTCAAGAAGGCGCTCCCCTTGGTCGTCGGCGGAGTTGTCCTGTGCTGGGGACTGTTCAAATTGGTCAACTCCTCGATGAGTTCGAAGACGTTTGTGCCACCGCTGGGGCAAGTGACCGGAATGTTGACAATCAATGCGAAGCCTTTGGTGGGGGCGGAAGTCTGGTTCCATCCTGGGGTGAAATCCATTGAGAAGGATGGCAAGAAGCACCCAGTCAGTTCGTCGATGGGGATCACGGACGCTGTCGGACGATACGAGTTGACTTATGTTGGCGACTTGAAGGGCGCGGTCGTCGGCGAATGTCGTGTCCAGATCGTTGCCGCAGGACGGCAAGATGTCGCAGCGCAGTATTTGGGATTCAAGGCGACGGCGACCCAAACGGTCAAGAAGGGCAAGCAAAGCATCGACTTGGAACTCTCCAAATGACGAGCCAAGTCATGCAGGCTGAGACGACGCTCCCTGTTCGGTGGAATCACGCGGAAAGTGAGTCTTCGAGCGCCGGCCGGGGGTGGCTGTTCGCGTGGCTGCTGATGCTTCTTCCCGCGTGCAGCTCAACAACAGATCTCGCCAGTGAGAGACACGCAAAGGCGGTCAAGGCGCTGATCGATCTCGGAGCGGAAGTTCGCGATGTCCAAGACGAAGTCTCTCACGACCGCGGGACGTACGTGTTTCTGTTTCCTGAGCATTTCACGCACGATGGAAAGGTGCAAAACGAAGTGCTGATCCTGATCCGCGAGATTCAAGTGTTGTTCCTGGATGTGTCCGATACCCCCCTCAAGGACGAGGCCCTGCCGGAATTGGCACGCATGCCCAATCTGCAAGTGCTCAACGTCACGCGCACGCGGATGACCGATCACGGCTTGAAGTTGGTCGCGGTGTCGCGCGACATTCGGTTGCTCAAGTTGAATCGCACGCGCATCACCGACGACGGACTCGCGTGTCTCGTCGAGATGCCGTCACTGCGCCTGATTTATCTGGGCGATACGACACTGACGGACGCGGCGTTGCCACATCTCGCCAAGCTGCCGCAGTTGGAAGCCATCAAGCTGTCCCGTCTGCCGATCACGGACGATGGCCTGCAGTCGCTCAAAGAATTGCCCCGACTTCGATTTCTGGGGCTCGACGGCACGTCTGTCACGGATGCGGGACTGCAACATCTCGAATTGCTCCCCAAACTGACTTACCTCGACGTGCAAAACACCGCTGTCAGCCAAAAGGCCGTCGAAGAATTTCGCAAGCGGCATCGCCAATGCCATCTGGAATACTGATGGCGAGACGGCAGTCGCTGTTCTCGTTACTTCGCCCAACTGACTGGGTCGCTGCGAAAGCACTGTCGCAGCAGTTCAAACAAGGTCGCTGACTGCGAACGCATGCGATCAGGACGTTCGAAGAAGCACTCGGTGGCGACGCAAAAAAACTCTTCGGGATTCTCAGCCGCGTAATCGTCCAACAACGAACGACGGCCGCGATCCGAGTCACGGACTTGGCGTGCGAACTCTCGCTGAAATGCTTCGAGCCACGGCTCGCCCTGATTCGTCTGAGCGGTTGGGAACCAGCCGGCCAGCAATTCGTGCAACACATGAGCGAACTCGTGCAGCACGACGTTCGTCCCCGGAGGTACAATGTGTTCGGCGGTCGGCACTTCGCTCCAAACGAGGATGACTGTCCCGCTCTCGAACCATGACTCGCCGAGATGTTCGTCCTCGACATCGTCCTCGAGCTGCTGCATCCAATCGCCGTGCGAGTAATCGACACCTTCAACGCCGATCCGCGCCCGCTGACCCTGATAGGGTGTCGGATGCACCAGCACATGCCGCACGCGGCTCAGCCATTCGTCATCGAATCCGAGCACCGTCAGCGTCGCATACGCGGCGATGACGACGCGGACTTCCTCGGTGACTTCAAAGCCTCGGCAACCCTCCCAACAGGTCGCCCTCACGAAGAACTGAATCCGCTGCCGCCATTTCGCGGTGAGTTCGGCCGACATTCGTTCGGCTTGTTTCACATGCTTTCGCAGCGTTTCTTCCCACGCTGCCGGAAACGGCTCCGCCAGCCAGCGACGACGGTGACGCTCTCGCAGCCAACCGAACATCTCGCGCTCCCAAAACTAATTCGGCCAGACAATGCGACCGGGGGTTGTCACCCGAATGCTGTAGAGCACACCGCCGCCTGTGACAAACAGCGTCTTGCGGTCCTCGCCACCGAACGCGCAGTTGGTGACTTCGTCGGTCGGCACCGGCAGAAAATCGAGCAACTCGCCGCTGCTTGGATCGAGCACGTAGATCCCCGCTTTGACATTCTCGGCCGGCTCGAACGGAGGATTTGGCTTGTTGAGTCCGCCCGCCACGAACAGCCGCCCTTTCTGATCCTGTTTGAGTCCATCAGGGCCGCGGCCTTTGCCCCAATCTCGTAGCAGCTTCTTGGAGGCGAGATCGACAGTGCCATCCGTACGCAGATCGAACCGCCATAAATTGCGCGCGCCATCGTGCGAGTCGTTGTTGTTATCAGCGACGAACAGAGTCCGATCATCCGACGAGACGAGCAATCCATTCGGACGATCGAGCTCTCGGCCGATGATGCGTGTCACCTTGGACTCGCCGCCGGTCACTTCGGGCGGGTCGATGCGATAGACCCCTTCGATCGTGCGGCCTTGATCGTCGCGAAGCTGCATGTCGTCACGGCTGCCGTAGCGCGGATCAGAGAAATAGATTCGGCCGCGCGAGTCCACGGTGATGTCATTCGGCTGATTGTATTTCTTGCCGAGATAGTTGTCGGTCAGGATCGTGAGCTTCCCATCGGTATCCAAGCGGGTGACTCGCCGCAATTTCGGCTCACACGCGAGCAGCCGTCCCTGCCGATCAAACAGTAACCCATTCGTGCCGGCATCTTCGCGATGGATGACCGACTTCCCCTCGCGAGTCAGCCGCATGATGTGCCCTTTGCCGCTGGAAAGGACGCCGAGTTGCGGATGCCAGGCCGGTCCTTCGCCACCGGCACCAGCTCCGGCTTCGACTTTCAGTTTGGCTTCCGGCGCAAAGATCGGATCGGCGGCAGCCACGGCAGACGCGAATCCAAACAGGCTCACCAGAAAACATCCCAGCGTGTGTCGCATGTCTTCTCCCGTGATTTTGGAGTGATCAAAACAATGGCCCGGCGTCTCGGAAGGCCGCCGGGCCATTTGAGGGTCGTGCTTGGTCCTGTGAAGTTATCTCGGCCGCGGGTTGCTGCGATTACCGCCGTTTTGATTTCCGTAGCCGTTGCCACCCTGCTGCATCCGCTGCTGTATTTGTTGTTGAGCCTGAATCGAGGCTCGCTGATTGGAGAGGGCCTGCATGGCGGAGCGAATCCGATTCGCCGCACCCTCGGCCTGATCAAGGTCCGCTTTGGCTTTCTTCAGGTCGTCGCGCGATCGCTGAAACGCGACCTTCGCGGAACTGAGCGCCGGATCGGTCTCGATTGATTCGGCCTTTTTCTTGGAGGCAGTGCCAAGTTCGGCGGTGGCCTCTTTGATCTTCTGATTCAACTCTTTGGCTTCCGAGTTGTCAGCCATCACCACGTCTTCAATTGTCTTGCGGCTCTTGTCCGCATCGGCCACCTTCTTGGAGAGCGCTTTGCGCGTGTCGGCCGAGGCACCCGCGCCGCTGTTGGCCTTCTGTTCGGCGACCGCATCTTCGTGAACCTTGACCGCCTTTTGATAGCCTTCGTTCTCGGCCTTGAGCATTTCGATCACTTTCTTGCGTACCTCAGCCAACTCGTCGCGAAGCGATTCCAGTTTGTCTTTGGCGACTTTCAACTCCGGCAAGTTCTTGGCTTCCTCTTCCGCGTTCTTCTTGGCCTGAGCCAACTCGCGCATGTTTTGTTTGTGTACACCGTCGACCTTCTGCCATTCGCCACGAACTTCCGTCGCGTTCTCGGCCGCTTCCTGAAACGCGCGCTCTCCCTCTTGAAGTTGCTGGCCAATTTGCTGGAGCGTCTGCTGCACGGCCTGCTGATTCTGCTGGCCTCCGCCAATGCCGATTTGCACGCCTCCCTGCCCACCACGACCGCCCCCCCCACGCCCCTGAGCACTTGCCTGATCGACGCTGCCGAAAATCAGCAAGGCCGCGATCAACGTCAGATTCGAGAGTTTTGAAGTTCGCATGGGAGCACCCTTTCTGCACCGGACCCGCTCACCGGGATAATTTCAACCTTTGGCACGACGCGCCAGCGAGTGGCCTGGGTGAGCGGCGTGCTGTCAGATCACTCGCTGGCGCGTCGTGCTAAAGTCATTCTAAACCAGATCGGCCGAATTCTATCGGTCGCTTTGCCAATTTCGACAGGTGAAGTCCGGCGAACCCGCATCGCGGGTTACAAAGACTCAAAGGTTTGCCTGGGCTACTTGTCTTTGTCGCGGATTTTCTCGTGGCACTTGTTGCAGGCATCGTTGGCGGAGGTGAAGTGCTCGGTAGCCTTAGCCGTGTCCTTGGTTCGAACCGCCTTGGCCATCGCGGTCATTTCGGTGCGGTACTTGACCGCGAGTTCCCTCCACAACGGCAGTTGGGCCGGGTCTTTGACTTCGTGCGTGTCGACTTCCATGGCCAGTGCGAGGATCGCCAGCGTCGTGCAATCGCGTGCCGTCTCCTCAGGCTTTTGCAACCGGCGCAGTCCGCGGCGGATCGTTGCCGAGCGACTGTTGACCTCTTCCATCATGCGGCCCAAACCGGTGAGCTTGTTCCATTCGGCGTCCGGCTTGGCAGTGCCGGCCGACTTGCCGGCGTGAGCGTCCTTGACCGCCGCGAACAGTTTCTTCGCGTCGTCAAAGGTCTTCGCCGCTCGCAACAACACGGCCGCGTCACGCAGGTCGGCCGCGTGGAACTTGGCCTTCGCCTTGTCCGGATGCTCGACAATCGCCTGAGCCATACAGGCCACGACACCCGCCGCCTGGTTGACCTCTTTCTTTTCAACCGTCATCGCGAACGCTTCCGCGCTGGCCGTTTGCTGGCCCAGCAATTCGACCTTCGCGTTGATCTCGGCCACGAGGTCATCAACGCTCGCAATCTCGACAATCTTCTGAGGAGCCTCGCCCCACGCCGGCAGCAAGCACAAAGCGGACGCGGCCAAGACAGACAAACTCAGGATGAAACAACGCATGGATTCTCCAGTATGGTTGATGTGTGAACGAAGGCGGGAAGGGCGAGGGGAGGGCATTCTGAAAGTGACCACACGCGCGGTCAAGTTGCCCGGACCAGTGAGTCGTCGAAGTAGTTGATCGACATCCCCGCGTCGATCACCAAGCCCTGAGCGTTGATGCCCGATGATCGCGGGCTTAATAGAAACGCGACTGCGTTGGCAACCTCGTCTGTCTGCACCGCCCGCTTGCGGAGCGTCGCTTTTTCCGCGTGTAGATAGCTATCGACGTAGCCAGGAATTCCCGCCGAGGCGGACGTCTTCAGCAATCCGGGACAGACCGAGTTGAACCGAATCGAAGAGAATTTGCTGAACGACTTCGCCAGGAAGCAGACCGACGAATCGAGTGCCGCTTTGACCGGAGCCATGTAGCCGTAATTCTCGGCCGCCATCCGCGTGGTCGAGATCGAGACCGTCACGACGCTCCCTTGTTCCTTGTCGATTAACTCGCGAAAGGCATTCGCCACCGCGATGAAAGAGAAGCACGACACATCAACCGCCTGCAAGAAGGCTCCGCGCGGCGTCGAGTGAAACGGCAGCCAGCCGGCGGAGTAATCGGCGAACGCCAGCGAATGCACGAAGCCTTGAATCGGCCCGTGCTGCGCGGCGATCTCGTCGCGGACTCGGTCGATCTGTTCTTGATGCTCGACATCGCAGACATGAATCGGCGCATCGCCCACGAGTTTACGAATCTGCTCGCGCCGCTCTTCGCTGCGGACAACGTGAATGACCTGTGCCCCGGCTTCGGTCAACACCTGCCCGACATGCGCGGCGACACTCTTACGATTCGCCATGCCGAAGATGACGATGCGACGGTCGGTGAGTTGGAGGAAGTCAGTCATCATTTTCATAGGCACAAGGAGGCTCGCCTGTGCTTTTTGTTTCCAACGGCAGAACGCGCGACCGACAGGCGAGCCGCCCGTCGCTACTTTTGCACATACAGCTTCACGTTATGAGTCGCCCGCCCACCGGCGACGATGTCGAGTTTGCCGTCGCCCGTGAGGTCGGCACAGATCAGGTCTTCGGTGGCGACTCCGCCGTCGTCGATCGTGTGTTTGGACCACTTGGTCGCGGTCGCATCATCGGCCTTGTAGATGAACACGCCAGGCCCTTTGATCGGGCCGGGACCGGGATCGCTGAAACCGAGCACGATTTCGTCACCGCCATCGCCGTCGATGTCGCACGTCCACAGTGCGTGGCCACGATTGAGCGTTGCGTCGATGACGTGCCTAGGCCATAAGCCGTCAGCGGTTTTCTCGCCGGCCTTCGGCTCGACGTACACTGCGCAGGCTTGGCCGTGCATCGGCTCGACCGTGACGATGAATCGCGAGCCGCCTTTGAGCTTGCCGACCTTGATCTCGCCAGCTCCTTTGGCTTCCGGCTTCTCTCCGCTCGCACCGTTGCCGAGTTTTGTCGTCAGCCAATTGGCCGCGCCATCGCGAACCGCACCCGGTGTGATGAGATGCACTCCCTCTTGGCTGGAAGTTACGGTGTCGTCGATGCCGTCACCGTTCCAATCGAGATGCCAGTGGTTGTGCATTCGATTCATTGCCGCGTTCATGATTTTGCTCGGCCACGGATCGGTCTTTGGATTCTGCGGGATCGAGAAGGCCAGCAGTCGCACGCCATCCCCTTGCGTCTTGGTGAGCGGCGAGACCACCAGTTGCGGCCGCTTGCCTCCGGCCACGTTGCCGAACCTCATACGGTGCGTCCAAGGCTCGTGGCCGATCAGATGCACATGCCATTTCTCGTCGAGCGACGCGCCGCGCGACAGCCACACGAGCTGTCCCGTGTTCTTGCCTGACCAGCCCGCTCCCACCGCGAAGTCGATCTTGCCATCCTGGTCGATGTCCAACGGAGCGATGCAGACGTTGTCACGCTCCGTCTGGTCTTCGATGATGACTCGCGGCTTCCAATCGGGAGCCTGATACCACAGCACGCGGTTCTCCGTGACGGCGACGATGTCTTGTTTTCCGTCGCCATCGACATCGGCCAGCGTGACCGCGTAGCAGACTTTGCCAACATTGGGGTCGAGCGTCTTCGCCTCGAACTTGGGGAACTCCGCTGCCACAGTGACCGCACACACAAGCCAGCACACCCCAATGCCCAACGCACCGAGCAATCGCTTAGTCATCTCAAGTCTCCTTGTTGAAATGGCCCCGCAGAGGCGAGCGGCAGGGCGTCAGCCCTCCGATTCATTCAATTTCCGACGGTGACTTTGCTCGGAGGGCTGACGCCCTGCCGTTCGACACAATGACGAAACGGAGCGACCAACGCAATTCAATCCACAGCGTTGCGGCGGACATGTCGCTCGACGGCTATCATCCTCTCGTTCGCCCACTCACTCGCTTTCCTCGACTCTTCACGCAAGCCACTCATGTCCGCTCCGTACCAAGAAATCGTCCACGCGTTGCGGCAAGCGTTTCCGCAGCCGACCTCTGACCGGGTTCACGACGCCTACTTCGTGTTCTCGTTTCTGCGAGCGCTCGACCAAGTGGACCGCATGAAGTCCGTCAGTCCTTTGCTCGGCAAGCCGGAGACACTGGACTACTCCGCCGCGAAGCAATGCCGAATCGCCGATGCCCCCAGCACACTGGAAAGAGTCACCGAGGAATTGGCCGCCCACCTCTCCGGTCTGTTCGTCTCCGGCCACCCGCGAGCACAAGTCAACGTCGTTCCGGCCCCGACGATCCCCAGCATCATCGGCGGAATGCTGCCGTCGATTTACAACCCGAACTTGTGCAGCGACGAATCGGGCCGCCGAGTCTCCGTCGCCGAAGTCGAAGTCACCGCGATGACCGCCGAGTTGATTGGCTACCCAGTCGAACAAGCCGGCGGAGTCTTCACTTTTGGTGGCACCGGCACACTGTTGTATGGCGTCAAGATCGGTCTTGAGAAAGCGTGTCCCGGCACCGCGCAGACTGGCCTGCGCGAACCGGCCATTCTCATCTGTTCCGAGCGTGCCCACTACGCCTGCTCGACGGTCGCGAGTTGGCTGGGGCTTGGCGAGCAAAACGTCGTGCAGATTCCGACGTCACCCGAAAACGAGATGCGGACGTGTCTGCTCGAAACGATGCTCCGCGATCTCTTGATGCAAGGCCGCAAGATCGCCGCGATCGTCGCCACGATGGGAACGACCGACGCCTTCGGCCTGGATGACCTCGCCGCGATCATCGAGATTCGCGATCGACTGCGAGATGAGTTCAGCCTCGATTACACGCCGCACATTCACGCCGATGCCGTGATCGGCTGGGCTTGGAGCGTCTTCAACGACTACGACTTCACGACCAACCCGCTCGGCTTTCAACCGCGCACGGTGCGAGCGCTGGCCGGCACCGCGCGACGCATCAAGCATCTCGGTCAAAGCGACTCGCTGGGGATCGACTTCCACAAGACCGGCTTCGCGCCGTATGTCAGCAGCTTGTTCTTGCTGCGAAACGCGGCCGACTTGCAGCTCATCTCGCGCGATCAATCGGCGACGCCGTACCTTTTCCAATCCGGGCATCATCATCCCGGCAAGTACACGCTGGAGACGACCCGCAGCGGCAGCGGCCCGATGGCCGCGCTCGCCAATTTGCGGCTGTTCGGCAAGGACGGACTGCGGTCGCTGCTCGGTCATCTGGTAACGATGGCCTCGGAGCTTTCGACGCACTTGAAGGCTCATGCCTCGACGACGGTACTCAATGCCGACAACTTCGGAGCAGTCACGCTCTTTCGCGTCTATCCCGACGGAGTCGATACGTTTTCGACGCCGAAGCTCGAACAGACCGATGCGTCGTATCGCGATCGACTGAAAGCCAACAACGCCTACAACCGCCGTGTCTTCGAGTTGATCCACGCCGAAGCCCTGCAAGGCCGAGGTGTCGTGATCTCGCTGACCGACTGCTACCGCCTCTCGGACTACGGCGAACCGATCGTCGCACTCAAGTCGTATATCATGAGCCCGTTCTCCGAACCCGAAAACGTCTCGGCGGTGCTCGACTCGATCTGGCGAGCACGGCAGATCATTGCTCAGGAACAACGGCCGTAGCCAAAGCAGCTAATCGCGAGGCGGAGTTAACTTCCACGTCGCATTGCCAAGGCAGGTTTTTCGGCGAGAGCAAATGAATCCCGCGCTTCGAGGTTGCGGAGAGAAATTTCAGAATGGTCCGGCCAGTGCTTTCGCAGACCGTCGCACTGAGCTTCTCGATGGCCTGACTCAAGCTGCCTGGCATCCGACAGAGCACTCGGTAGGCCGCCTTGGCCTCTTCGCATTCCGCGCGGGTCAGTCCGGCGCGACGCAGGCCGATGCGATTGATTCCGACGCACAAGCCGCGATTGTCCAGCATGAAGTACGGCGGCACGTCCTGTGTGACCATCGTCAGGCCGCCGATCATGGCCAACTCGCCGATCCGCACGAATTGATGCACACCGACATTTCCAGAAACCATCGCTTGGCGTCCGACTTCCACATAACCACCCAGCAACGCGCCGTTGACGAGAATGGCTTCGTCATGCACTTGGCAGTTGTGGCCAACGTGCGCCCCGGCCATCACGAGACAGCGTTGCCCAACGACCGTTGCCGATTCAGGAGCCGTTCCGCGATGCACCGTGACGTGTTCGCGAAGAATCGTTCCGTCACCGATGCGGCAATAGCTGATCTCGCCGGAGAAAGTCCGATCCTGCGGCACATCTCCCACGACGGCTCCGGAGTGAATCTGACAATCGCAGCCGATTTCGGTGTGGCCGAGAATCTGCACGAACGGTCCCACGATTGTGCGAGGACCAATTCGGACGGGGCCGTCGATCACACAATACGGCCCGATGGTCGCCGTCGAGTCGATCTCGGCCGCCGGATTGATGATCGCTGAAAAATGGATTGCCATACTATTTGCCACCCTGAGGACTTCCCTATGCGGGAGGCTAGTTCCTTTACCCCGTCGTGACGAGAGCCTCGCAATGGATGTTGGGTAAACTTCCCGTGATCGAAGAAAGTTGGCTCTCCGCCATTCGTGTTGAAGACCGGAGTGAGCGGCACGGCGCTAGCCGCCGGTGCCGTCGAAAACGACCGGCGGCTAGCGCCGTACTGCCCACAGAACACAGCTTTCAACACGAATGGCGGAGAACCAGAACTTTCAGGCGAATGGAAACCACCAGCCATGAGACTCGCATCGCTCGCGTTCTTGTTGATCCTGGCTGGATTGCACGGCTCCGAGCACACGCTGTCGCAACCGCTGAGTACGTTTCGCGACGGTCCGCAGCGAACGTGGGGCTTCGCGCTATTCGGTCTGTTGACGTTCATCGACTTAAAGTGGATCTGGACGCTGATTCGGACTCGCAGCACCTCCGAGTTGGTCGGCGTCGTCCCCGCGTTACCGCTGCTGGGGTTCGTCGCTCTGACGGATTCCCGCGACGGCTGGCACCTGGCCGCTTCGTTCGTGCTGCTCGGCTGGATGCTGCTGTTCTTCGCGGCCAAGCTGTAGGAAGAGGAGAGTTGGTTAGTCTTCCTGCATCTGCTGATGCCGATCGCCATCGGGCTGACAATCCAGTTTCACAGCTTCGGCCTGTGGCAGAAATCGCTCATCGCCTATTTCGTGGTGCTCATCAACATGCACGACCTGCTCCGCCTGTGCGAGCACGAAACGAAACCACTCCCGCGCCCCGGCCGAGTTCCCGTCTCGGAACTCGCTCGAATGTTCTACGAATCGGGACGCTTCAACTCGTTGCAGCAGCGGGCGGACAACAACTCACACTCTCCGACGAACGATCAGGCTTGATTCCGTTTGCCACCTGCAAAACGCCATCGGACAAGCGGTTGTTGGATCTGGCATCATCTTCGCCAAACTTGACTGTCGTCCGTGACGCCGCGTTGTCGAGTGGCCTCTGCTGGAGATTCCTCAGATGCTGGTCTTAGAATGAGTTAGTGAAAATCGTCACTGACCTCGCAACAAAGGCGCGCCGCCATGAACACACCCAAAGTAATCGTCGAAAAGCATCCCGACGGTTATGTCGCGTACCCGTTGGGATTGAAAGGTGCTGTTGTTGGGCAAGGTGACACCTACGAGGAAGCTCTCGCCGACGTCCGGTCGGCGATTCAGTTTCACATTGACACCTTCGGCCCGGAGGTCTTCGAAGAAGACGATGTGCTGGAAGCCTTCCTGGTCGAGTCGGGAGTTTCCGTCTGATGGCCAAGTTGCCCGTGGATGCCCCGCGCGGCCGAAACATTCGAGCCTTTGAGCTGCTCGGATTTCGTGTCGTTCGCGAAGGCAATCACATCGCCATGTCACGCGACAATCCAGACGCAACGAGCACTCCACTGACCATGCCCAATCATCGCACCCTCAAGTCCTCGACGCTGCGAACGATCCTGACTCAAGTCCACGTCACGCGCGATGAATTCCTCGATGCCTTCAACCAAACCTGAGTGCGAACTCATTGGAAACAAACCATGACCGATTTTCTGAAGGCAGTTACGATCTTGACTGGGTTACTGCTCGTTCATGGCAGGGGAGTCATTCTCGCCGCTGAACCTCGTGCCGGTGATGAGGTGATCGAGAAGTATCTGACGAGTGAAACCAAACTGCTCAGCTTGAGTGTGCTGGCGGAGGCGGATTCACGGGAAGCTTGGGAGGCGAAGCGGGAGGAGATGAAGCGGCAGTATTGGGACATGCTCGGACTGTGGCCGGTTCCGGAACGGACGCCGCTCAAGGCGCAGGTCACGGGGACGATCGCTCGCGAGAACTTCACCGTCGAGAAGGTGCAATTCCAATCGAAGCCGGGGCTGTATGTCACCGGGAATTTGTATCTGCCGAAAGTTGTGGGGCAGGTTGGAAAGCTGCCCGCCGTCCTTTACGTCTGTGGTCACTCCGGCAAAGGACGCGACGGAAACAAGACCGCCTTTCAACAGCACGGGATGTGGTTCGCCACGCATGGCTACGTCTGCCTGATCATCGACACGCTGCAACTCGGTGAAGTCGCCGGCATTCATCACGGGACGTACAACCAAAACCGCTGGTGGTGGCATTCGTATGGCTATACCTCAGCCGGGGTGGAGTGTTGGAACGGCGTGCGCGCGATCGACTATCTCGTGTCGCGGCCGGAGGTCGATCCGGAAAGGATCGCGGTGACGGGGATCAGCGGCGGCGGAGCCGCGACGTTTTGGATCGCGGCGGCGGATGAGCGAGTCAAAGTTTGCGTGCCGGTAAGCGGCATGAGCGATCTGCAAAGCTACGTCACCGACAAAGTTTGCAACGGCCACTGCGACTGCATGTTCCTCTACAACAATTATCGCTGGGAGTGGACGACGATCGCCGCGCTGGTGGCTCCGCGGCCGATGCTGTTTGAGAACTCTGGCTACGACACGATCTTCCCGATGCCCGGCAACGAACGCATCCGCCAGCGGCTCGCGACGATTTACAACTGGTACGAGAAGAAGCCGGGCGAGTTGTTCGATATCGGCGTCACACCCGGCGGGCACGCGGACAATGTGGAATTGCGGCTGATGGCCTATCGCTGGATCAGCAAGCATCTTAAGGGAGACAACGCCGAAGTCGCCGAACCGCCTCTGCCGCCGTTCCCCGGTCAAGAACTGCGTGTCTTTCCCGAAGAGAGCGACCTTCCGAAGGACAGCCTCAACGGGAAGATCGACGAATCGTTCGTGCAACTCGCGAAGCCGACGACTCCGAAGAACAAAGAGGAGTATCACGCCTGGTCGCAGCGTCTACGTGGTGACTTGCTCGATCGAGTCTTCCGCGAGTGGCCCGATGAGATCCCGGCCGCAGAGGTTCGTGAAGAGAGGGAGAATCATCATGTCATCTTGCGAACAGACGCCGAAATGTCGGTGCTCGCCGCGCGGATGAATACGGACGCCGCCGAGCGGGGCGATCTGAAGCGGTTGTGGTTAGTCGTGCTCAACGTGGATGAGCCGGAAGGAAAACTGCCGGCCTGGACGAAAGGGCTGATCCCTGAAGGCCACCCGGTGACGGTCCTCAGCCCACGTGGCTGCGGTGAGTTCTCGGCGTGGACTCGCAAGAACCCGCCAAACTATGTCGATCGAGCACACGCCCTGCTCGGCCGCACGGTCGATGCCGGGCGAGTGTGGGACATCCAAGCGACCGCACGCTGGCTACATGAAGCCGAGGGAAACGTGCTGACCATCGGAGTGCTCGGCAAAGGCCAGGCGGGAGTTCTCGGTGCGTATGCCGCGCTGTTCGAGAACTGCATCGCCGAAACGATTCTTGTCGATCCACCGTCGACTCATCGCGACGGCCCGCATTTCCTCGGCGTGATGAAAGTGCTCGACGTGCCAGATGCGTTGGGCTTGCTCGCACCGCGACAAGTCAAGCTGATCAATGCGAAGGACGCGACATTTGACCGAGCGTTGGATGCCTACAAGGCAGCAGGCTACGCAGGGCGAATCGAGCGGAAGTGACGTGGAGAAGGTTTTCAACCTGCCCGTCACCTACGGTTCTTCACGGGCAGGTTGAAAATCTGCCCCACGAAACGTCTCACAAGTCATTCGCCCGTCTGCGTGAATCTCGAACGTGATCGCCCCATGTTCGGCAGTGCTGAGCACAGTCGTTTCGGGGCCGAAACGAGATCGCAGCGTTTCAAGGTTGGCTCGTCGATCCGCGCTGGCAATCAACCAACGCGGACGTGCCCAACGGGCAAGGTCCGTCGTGTTGGCTCCAAGGCTGCCGTGATGCGGTGAGAGCACAACATCGGTTCGCTGAGATGGCGTATGCAGCAAACGGATCAGGCCATCACGTTCCAGATCGCCGGTCAGCAAGATGCGGCAGCCGGCGTATTCAATTTGTAACACGATGCTGTTGGCGTTGTCGGGCGACAGTTTCTCATTTGCCGTCGGATGCAGCACATGACACCGTATGGCAGCTCCCAACCGAAATGAGTCCCCTTGCCACGTCAGCCTCACGGGCACTTCGCAATGCCGAGCCGTATCGAGCACTTGTCGAACCTCATGCTGATTCCAATCAACAAACTGCGGCGACACGAAGAGGTGCCCGACAGGGACGGTTCGCAACAACCCCGCCACGCCGTTGACGTGATCGGTATCCGCATGAGACAGGATGATTCCATCGAGCCGACTGTGCCCCCGATGCCAGAGCGTTTGCTGCACGACGTCGCGGGCTCGGCGACCATTCCCCATCATGCCTGCGTCGTACAAGAGCGTGCGTCCGGACGGGGATTCGATCAGCACTGACAGTCCATGCCCGACAGACAACACGGAGACTCGTAGCGGCTCCGTCCCGGGAAATGGCAGCGCCGCGATGAGTCCAATCACCGCCCACAGCCAGAATGCGTACCAACCGAGATGCCGCAGCAATGGGCCGCGCATCCATCCGAGCAAACTTCCCAGGCACACGAACACTCCAATCAGCCACCACATCGGTGGTGTTGGGACATAGCGATGCCCGCAAGACAACTCAGCGGCGATGTCGACAATCCACAGCATTGACCTCAATGAACAATCGAACGGAACCGCGATCCAACCAGCGACGGTCGAACTGGCAAAGCCCACGAGAAGCATCGAATACCCCAACCACAACGTCACTGTCGTAACAGGAATCAGTGGGATATTCGCCAGCAAACCAATCGGCGAGACCAAATGGAATTGCCGTGCGATCAATACCGACGAGAACAACCAAACGAAGAAGGAGATCTCGGTCCCTTCACGCAACTTCGACCAACTGCCGACCAGAGCTTTTTGAAGCGAGGTTCTGGGGAGCCTCTCCGCCAGCTCTTTCGCAAGTTCCGCTTCGGTCTTCGCCGTTGGCCTGACCGCATCCTTCTCGGCCTTGAGCTGATCTTCTTCCAATTGCCAACCGCGCCGCGCGGACCACCACACGATGACGGCGACCGCCAGAAAGGAAAGTTGTGCTCCTACATTGAACGCATCGGTCGGGTTCCACAGCAACAAGCCAAGCGCCGTGAACGCCAACAGATTGTTTGGGATCGTTGGCCGATTCCACGGCCACGCCAGCGTCGTGAGGAAGACCAGCAGCGCCGCACGCACCACCGGTGGCCCCGCCTCCGTAATCGCCGCGTATCCGCCGACAAACGCGAAAATCGAGGCAGCCGTCAGACCACGCGGCAGGTTCAAGAGTCGGCAAATGAAGCCAACAAACATCGCCAGGATCGCCACGTTCAACCCGGAAATCGCCAGCACGTGCATCGTACCGCTTTCGACAAACGCCTCGCGCTGCTGAGACGTCATTCGACTTCGACTTCCCAACAACAACGCCATCGCGACCGGCGCTGTGTCGGAAGACATCTTGCCGCGCAGCAGTTGCTCGCAGTGTTCGCGAGCGGCAATTCGCTGCCGTTGGATCTGCGCGAGCCAATCGTCAGGCCGCTTCAGAAGTTGAACGGCCTCCAGCGACCGGCACCGCAACACCGCGTGAATGCCTTGCGTCTTCAAGAACTCGGCGAAGTCAAACTCGCCAACGTTGCGCGGACCTTCGGGCAACGACAGCCGGCCGAACAGTTCAACCTCATCGCCGATTTGCAGATTGCTCGCCAATCCCGAGACATCGACTCGCACGCCGCCAGTGACATCAAGCCAATGATCGCCGTCACGAAGTTGACGGCATTTGAGGATCAAAACCGATCTCTCGCGCGAAGCCCACGGTCGCGACGACTCCTCGTCCAACTCTCGAATCAACTGCGGCCGCTCGGCAATCGTTCCGATCACTCGCGCGGGATGCGGTGCTTCGCGAGCGAAGAGCCCAATGTCGTTCGTTTCGCCCACGAACCAAACGTCGTGATGCCGCACGGCCCCCGTGCCGACGACGGCGAGCAACAAACAACCGGTCAACGAACGCCAGCCACCCAACCACCACATCAACGCCGCGAACAGCATTGCAGTTGCCGAGAATAACCAACCCCACCGGCCGATGAGTGGGATGTTCGCGTCAACAACGATTCCCAAAATAAACGCCAGAACGACCGGCACCCCAGGAGCGCGGCGGCGGACAAATAATGGATGCGCATCATCGCAGAAAGAAAACGTCATCAGCAAACCTCTGCACAGGTAGGCTTGTGATGATATCCGCGAACTTACGACGCGGCGATGTAGGGTGGGACCAGCGCAGCGCCGGCCCACCACTGCCCTGTTCATCGTTGCAATCTGGCGCCAATTCCAACCGACGACGGCATGCCTGCATCAAACGTTCGCGCGAACTCGCTGCTCCAGCATTTCCACGACCGGCACATTGGCATCGGGAAACTTCAGCGAGCGAAGTGACGCAACTTCTTCCCAACGAAAACCACACAGATCGTGGCTCGCTTCGGGCAGTTCAAGTGGTCGGCACAAATAGAAGTGCAGATCCACAGAGCCATACGCGTACTCGTAAAGTCGCCGAGTCAGTAGTTCGAGCACTTCCACACGCAAGCCGGTCTCTTCCAAACATTCTCGCACGGCGGCGACGGCTGGGTCTTCACCGGCTTCGCACTTACCGCCGGGGAACTCGGCAAAGCCGGCCAGGGATGCTCCGGGTGGGCGAATGCCGATCAAGTAGCTTCCCTGATTCTCGACCACCGCGATGCCTATGGTCTTGCGACGGAACTCCGCCATCGTATGTTTTCCCCGTAGCCTGACTCTCCGAGTCGGGAATACTTTCGTAAGACCACCCGACTCGGAGAGTCAGGCTACGCTTTGCCTACGCGCCGGTCTTTGTCTCCGCTGGCGGAGCACCCATCACATGGAAGCCGGCATCGACGTGAACCGTCTCGCCGGTGATGCCGCTGGAATGATCGCTCAGCAGGAACGCACCAGTCTTGCCGACTTCTTCCATCGAGATGTTGCGGCGCATTGGAGACATCGCCGGGTAGAGCTTCATCATCTGATCGAAGTCACCAACGGCAGAGGAACTAAGCGTCTTGAGCGGCCCCGCGCTGAGTGCGTTGATTCGGAAGCCCATCGGTCCGAGTTCGTGAGCGGCATAGGTTACCGAACTCTCGAGCGCGGCTTTGCAGACGCCCATGATGTTGTAGCCGGGGATGACCTTCTCGCCACCCAGGTACGTCAGAGTCAGGATGCTGCCCCCTGGGGAGAGAATCCCACGAGCACGATTCACGATGGCCAACAAGCTGTAGACGCTGATCTCCATTGACGTCTTGAAGCCCTCGCGACTGCACGCGACGGTCAGCCCCTTCAGATCTTCAATCGGAGCATACGCAACTGAGTGCAACACAAAGTCGATGGTCCCGAATTGCTCCTTCGCCACGGCGAAAACATGGTCGAGGTTGGCGTCATCCTGCACGTTGCAGGGAACGAGGAACTTCGCACCGATGGGCTCGACCAGCTTTTTGACGCGGCGTTCCATCTTCGGCATCGTTGGGTCTTTATCGGGCAGGTGGGTGAACCCCATCTCGGCCCCTTCATTTTTCAGACACTGGGTGATCGCCCAAGCGATTGAATGATCGTTGGCGATCCCGAAGATCAAACCCTTTTTGCCAGTAAACATGCCCATTGCGAATGAACCTTGTGAGAGATTTCGTGACGACAGGCGGATCGCTTGTCGCGGCTGTGTGCGGATGTGCTCAAAACGGACCGCAAGATACAGCCGAAAGAAAAGCCCATCAACCACGGTTCAAAGAGCGCTGACGTTCGTTGAAAAACGAGCGGTTCGCAGCCAGAATGCCCCTCGGTTTAGGCCGCGTTCGCGGCTTTTTTTGTCGACGTATCCCAAATCTCTGCGCCGGTCACATGCGAGCCGCGTGTGACCACAAGGCTGCACCTGGAGTTTTTCATCATGGCCAATGTGGCAAAGCTGGCAACCGATGCGCTCAACGCGAGCAATGGTCTCTTCCGTTTGGCACCGACCTGGGTGCCCCGATCGTTCTTGCAACCGGGCCTGCGATTGAAGCTGCATCCGGCTGATTACTACGCGCTCGGCACGCACCGCGGCGGCATTGATGAGCGGTGGTTTTCTTCAACGACGTTTGCCATGAACGACAACCGCGCGCCGGACGAAGGGCTGAGCTACGTCGTGTTCGGCAAAGAAAAATTCACGCTGAGAGACGCGATCGAGGAAATGGGTGCGGACACCGTCGGCTCGTCGATTTGGAAGAAGTACAAGCGCTGGCCGGTCTACTCAAAATTCTTCGACAACATGGGCCCGATCCCGCACCACATGCACCAGAACGAGAAGCAGGCGAAGCTCGTTGGCCAGGAAGGAAAGCCAGAGTCGTATTACTTCCCGCCGCAGATGAATCAGATCGGGAACAACTTCCCGTACACGTTCATGGGGCTCGAACCGGGTACGACGAAGCAAAACGTGATCGACTGCCTCGCTCGCTGGAACGATGGTGACAACGGCATCCTCGATCTGTCGAAGGCGTACCGCTTGAAGCCCGGCACCGGCTGGTTGATTCCGCCCTGCGTCCTGCACGCTCCCGGCAGTCTCGTGACCTACGAGCCGCAATGGGGCAGCGACGTGTTTGGCATGTACCAGTCGATGGTCGAAGGCCGGGCCGTCCCGCGCGCGTTGCTCACGAAAGATTTTCCCAAGAACAAGCACGACGATTTGGAACACCTTGTCGATGCGCTCGACTGGGAGAAGAACGTCGATCCGAATTTCAAGGACAACAATTACCTCGAACCGATCAACATCGGTGATACCGCTGCTGCCGGCTATCAAGATCGCTGGATCGTCTACGGTCGAGTTGATGGCAAGCAGTTGTTCTCCGCTCGCGAGTTGACTGTGATGCCGGGCGCGAAATGCACGATTAAAGACGGAGCTGCCAGTGGCTGGATCACAACTCAAGGCCGCGGCCGAATCGGCAAGCTGGCGCTGCAGACTCCGGTGATGATTCGCTTCGGCGCGATGACCGAAGACGAAGTCTTCATCACGCACCGTGCGGCCTGTGAGGGTGTTGAAGTGGAGAACACCGGCACCGAACCGCTCGTCGGCTTGCGTTACTTCGGCCCAGATGCGTTCGCGGACGATGTGCTGCCGCAAGTCGGCGACCACAAGAAGACCGCTAACGCCGCGACCAAGAAGAAGAAGCGGTAGTTGGCCGGCACTTACTCACGCGATGGCCTCAGCTAA
>SXGS01356500.1_pt1 | contig 35355 bp, 30 predicted proteins | sample 3174681 | NCBI WGS metagenome assembly SXGS01 (sample SAMN11356861, study PRJNA531348) | freshwater metagenome | isolation source: freshwater sample F1-80 | place: China: Fuxian Lake, Yuxi | collected 2017-12-25
CGGGCAATCCTGCCAACATTTGATCCGCATGCGCGATGGACATGCGCCAATCCAATCAGAGTCCACAGCGGCGCGCCACCAAATTCATTCCATCTCCTTGCCCTCAAACTTCATTCCACCCTCCTTGTCGAGGGCCATGTCCTGGACGTGGCAATCGCCGCCGCAACGATCGAGACCAGTCCGCGGGCGCAAATCCAGTTTGCCCTCAGCCTTGGTGAATCCCGAGATCCGCGCGCCTTCGCGATGCTCGCGCGCTTCGTCCGGGAAAAACTGGACGTGCGTTGGATGGACGTGGCGGTGTTGTCCTCCTTGCACGAACGCGGTGTGGAGATGCTGGCTGAACTCATCCGCGAGCCGGGGGGCTCGGCCGCGTTTCTTCCGGCACTCGCACAAACCATCGCCGTTCGCCGTGATGAACCCAGCCTTGCCCGCGCGCTCTCCCTCGTGGTGCTGGCAAAACCCGAAATCCAGGCAGCCGTCCTTGGCGGGCTGGCCAAAGGTCGCAAGAATGCGCCACGCAAGCCTCTTGGCGATGGCGCGGCCCGCAAGATTCTCGCTTCGCTCGCCGCCAGTCCGAATTCCGAGGTCCGACAGGGCGCTCGCGCCCTCGAGGACACGTTCGTTGGCACCGTCTCAAACGACGAAGTCCAACTACCCGCCAGCCAATTGCCGATCGTGGAAACGATTACCGATGAGACGTACGGCAAATTCGTCACCGCACTCGCCGGTCCTCGCGATGTCAAACGCGGCCACGAGTTGTTCATTCAGGCGTGCGCGATCTGTCATCGCATTGGACAGGAAGGCCACGAAGTCGGCCCGGATTTGCTTGGTCAGACCGGCCTGGGCGAAGAGGCGTTGCTCAAGGACATCCTGATGCCAAACGAACGCACCCGCCCCGGCTACGAAACGACGCTTGTGCAAACGACCGATGGCATTGCTGTCACTGGCGTCTTGAAGGACGACGGAGCGACCAGCCTGACGCTGGCGTTGCCCAACGGCGTCGAGCAGGTGTTGCTGCGCAAAGACGTGACCGGCGTGCGCCGTCTCGCGACTTCTTTGATGCCTTCCTTTGCCGAAGGACTCTCCCCCGTTGACGTGGCGAACCTCCTCGCCTGGCTGCGCAGTCAGGTCGCAGCGCCCACTGCGACACCCGCTCGCGGCATCAGCAAATGACCGGGAACAATCTTGGAGCCTGTCTTCAAATTGATCTTGAGAATTTCCCCGGTTGACCGCCGCAACGGGACTGGGCGTGCTCCCCAGAACTTCATGTCGCCCTGGTTTTCACCGCGATGGGTTTTGTGGCATCCATTCCCAGCACGGTGAGTCCCGCGAGGAAGAGCGCTCCGGCGCATGCGATGAAGACGAGGCGCTGGCCTGCTTCTCCGCTGCCGCCGAAATTGAGGAGCCACGGCACCATCATGGCGTTCGCGGAAGCGCCAAAATTCCCCCACATATTGCTCCAGCCGGCGGCCGAGGCGGTGTTCTTGCCACCAATGTCCTGCATGAACGCCCACGTAACCGGGTTGTTCATGTCGGTGCCGAACGCCACCACCGCGCAGCACGCAACGATGGCCCATGCCGAATCCACGCCCAGGCACGCGACGTAAGCGCTGCCGGCCAGCATCAGTGGCGCACTCAACGAAAAGACCCGGCCCCAGCGCAGCCCGAAGCGCCGCACGCTCCAGTCGCTGGTCCAGCCGCCGGCAAGTTGCCCGACCATGCCGAACGCCAACACCAGTGACACCATCCGACCACCTGCGACGGCTTCGACCTGCTTTTCCTCGGCGAGATACGTGGGAAGCCAGGTGATCAGAAAGGCCCAGCCCAGATTGACCAGGAGCTGGCTGAGCGAGCTCAACCACAGGCTGCGACACCTGCAAAACGCCCAGAGCATGGGCCGGATTTCACGCGCCTCGGGCAAGGGTTCGCCGGGCGGGCTGCCGATGAGTTGTTTCTCAGCCTCGTTGCACCCGGGATGTTCGGAAGGACGGTCCCGGACGATCCAAAAGTAGATAGCCGCAATGATCAGTCCGACCCCGGCATCCACCCAAAGCGCGGGCCTCCAGTCGCCAAACGCGACGATGAGAAGCGCGGTGATAAAGGGCGCAAGTGTGCCGCCCATGCGCCCGCCCAGGGCGACCAGCGCGCTCGCCCTGCCGCGGCCAGCCATGGGAATCCACCGCCGGATGAGCGCGCCACTTGTCGGATACGCCCCGGCTTCCGCCATCCCGCAGCCGAGCCGTGCCAGCATCAAACCCCAGAACCCACTCATCAAGCCCGTCAAGCCCGTGAACAAGGACCATAGAATGATGTAGCCGGTCAGCATCCGGCGAGCACCCCAGCGGTCGCTCGCCCAGCCGGCGGGCACCTGGAAAATCGCGTAGGTAAAAAAGAATGCGGCGAGAACCCTTCCGATCTCTTCCTTGGAAAGTGCCAGCTCCCCCTTGAACGACGCCGACTTTACGATCTCTCCGAGGCAAATGCGGTCGAGATAGAGGATGAACGCCATCAACATGCTCACAGCGATGATCCGGTAACGGACATTGGTAGGGCTCTCGATCATGGTAGGCTATTCTAGCCACACGCTACCGAAGAAGCCTACGAAATTGCCGCAAAAAATCGCATCAGTGTCCGCCTGTGTGAAGCCGTGCGCGGAGAGCAGGTCATGGAGCTTTGCCAGGTCGGCGATGCTATCCATGGTTTGCCGTGTCTGTGCTGTGAGGTAGTTCTGATCGATGCCGCTACCGATGACGACGAGCTTCGCATCGAGCGGTCACGGTTCTGTTCCCCAGAGAAAGGCCGAGTTGGCCTTCAGACATCTGAGGCACCGGTATTCAATTCAACCAGGAATCCCCTCAGGACATCTGGTTGAATCGGATCAGAACTGAGAGCGAGTTCGTGAAGCAGTTGGAAATGCCAGTGTCACCAACCCGCACGTCAGATCCTCCCGCTCGTGTTCATTTTTAAGAACTCGCTACTTTTCGCGGACGGTAATATCGCCCGCAGGGAGCCTGTTCCCGATTCGAACAACCTGGTTCATGCGTCGGTGTTCGGCTGCGCGTCCGCCTTTGGAGCTGGAACGTGTTCCTTCATGGAGTTCAGCTTGCCTGGAGGTATGAAAGGCTTCCGGAATGCTTCAAAGAAGTCATAGCCGTTCTTGAAATCGTCCCGGCTGTCCGTGTCGGTTTTGCTCAGAAGCCCATGATCGACCATGTTGAAGACGAGTTCTCCAAAATCTTCGCAGCGATGGACTCCCCATTCGTTGAGCACCATCATGGCCATGGGGCCGAACTGATCTATCGCAAACGCGCGAATGCCTTCGGTCAACTGTTGACCGGTGATGTGACACATTTCGAGCTTGCGAGCTTTGGCGATGGGCTTCTGGACGTAGTCGAGCGCGCCCCGGAGGAACAGATACGCTTCACGGTGGTAGCGGGTGTCGCGCTCGAGGATCGTGTCGAGGACTGAGTCGAAGTTAATGGGCTGCATGTTCCGGATTCTGAGATGTGGGGTGGGCTTTACGGTAAGTCTTCACCGCAAGGCCGGTCAGGATCAGGGCGATCACAAACGCCAGGACCAACTGCTCTTGTTTGGTGAGATTTAACATTGAGGGCAGCATAAGCGGATTGTCAGGCGACGACAATGTTTACCATTTTCCTGGGAACCACGATGACCTTCTTCACGGTCCTGCCTTCCAGGTAGGGTTTGACCTTCTCCGCGCTGCGGGCGGCTGCTTCGAGAGTCGCGTTGTCGGCATCGGTTGCGACACGAATCAAGTCGCGAAGCTTGCCATTGACCGAGATGGGGATCTCGATCTCGGACTCGACGAGAAGTGACGGATCAAATGCTGGCCATGGCGCGTAGGTCAGCGATGGCGCGGTCTGTCCGAACGTGGAGTGCAATCGCGACCAAAGCTCTTCCGCCACGTGCGGGGCAAACGGCGCGAGCAGTTGCAGGAAAGGCCGCATCACCGACAGCGGTCTGGTCTGCCAGGTGTTGGCTTCGTTCACGAGAACCATCATTGCGGAGATTGCGGTGTTGAACCGCATTCCGTCGAGATCTTCGGTGACTTTCTTGATGCAGGCATGAAGCGCCTTGAGCTGCGCGGCTGAGGCGGCAACATCCGCGATCGCGCCGTTCAACACCAGAATGTCGAGCAATTCAGCGTTCGGCGCGGGAGCGGTAGTTTCCGCCTGCTCGAAAGCCGTTTCTGCTTTCTCATCCACGAAGAGCCGCCAGACGCGGCCGAGGAAACGGTACACTCCCTCGACGCCGCGAGTGTTCCAAGGCTTGGTATCCTGGAGCGGACCCATGAACATTTCGTAAAGTCGGAATGCGTCCGCGCCGAACTCCTTGAGAACATCATCGGGGTTCACGACGTTGCCGCGAGACTTGGACATCTTCTGGCCGTCCTCGCCGAGGATGAGGCCCTGATTGACGAGCTTGAAAAATGGCTCTGGCGTCGAGACATGGCCGAGGTCATGGAGCACCTTGTGCCAGAATCGCGCGTAGAGAAGGTGTAGGACGGCGTGCTCGGTGCCGCCGACGTAGAGATCGACGCCGGGGGTGGCTTTGCCTAGTTCGAAGTTCAATGTTTCAAGTTCAAAGTTGGCTGCCGTCGCGATGTCGCCCGACTTTGAACTTTGAGCTTTGAACTTTGGACTTGCGGAAGTGCCCATCCAATAGCTCTCCGCTTCCTTGCCGACGAACGACTGAGCGTTCTTCGCGTCGAGGTAGCGGAGGTAATACCAGCAACTGCCGGCCCATTGAGGCATGGTATTCGTCTCGCGTATCGAGCTGTCTGGAAGATTCACCCAATCCGTCGCACGGGCGAGCGGGGGCTGGCCGTCGGCGGTGGGTTTGTAATCGTCGAGGGCGGGCGGGAGCAGGGGCAGCGTGCTTTCAGGCAACGCTTCGTGGTAGAGATTTCCAGCGGCGTCGCGCTTCCAGATGATGGGGAACGGCTCGCCCCAGTAACGCTGACGGCTGAAGAGCCAGTCGCGAAGTTTGAAGTTGATGGTTTTCTTGCCGAGCCCCTTTTCCTCCAGCCACGCGGTGATTTTCTTTTTGGCTTCGGTGGTGGAGAGGCCGGTGATGGAAATTTCCGGGCCAGTTGAATTCACCGAGGTGCCTTCATCCACGAACCCTTGCCAATCGGTCTTGGAATCAGGCGGTTGGACCACTTGAACGATGGGCAGGTTGAACTTCTGTGCGAACTCGAAGTCGCGCGTGTCATGTGCAGGCACCGCCATGATTGCACCGGTGCCGTAGCTCGCGAGAACGTAGTCGGCAATCCAGATGGGGATCTTCTCGCCGTTGACTGGGTTGATCGCGTACGCGCCGGTGAACACGCCGGTCTTTTCCTTCGCGAGTTCGGTGCGTTCCAGGTCGCTCCTGCCGGAGGCAAACTCCTGATACTTATTCACCGCCGCCGCCTGTCCTGGTGTGGTGAGTTCCTTAACCAACTTGTATTCAGGCGACAGCACCATGTAGGTCGCACCGAAAAGTGTGTCGGGCCGCGTAGTGAAAACGCGAATCTTCGCCGCGTGACCGTCCACTTGGAAATCTACTCCCGCCCCCTCGCTCCTCCCAATCCAATTCCGCTGCATTTCCTTGAGCGACTCGCTCCAGTCAATCGTGTCGAGATCGGCGAGGAGGCGCTCGGCGAAAGCGGTGATGCGAAGCATCCATTGACGCATCGGCTTGCGGATGACCGGGAAACCTCCCACTTCACTCTTGCCGTCAATGACCTCTTCATTGGCGAGCACGGTGCCGAGTTCGGGGCACCAGTTCACCGGAGCTTCACTGACGAAGGCAAGGCGTTTGGAATCGCGATAAGCGCGCTTCTTCTGGTCTGTATCGCAGTCGGTGGGATGCTTGACCGTGCTGATCGGCTCTGCGCGGTTTGTCTCGGGATTAAACCACGAGTTGTAAATCTGAAGGAACACCCACTGCGTCCAGCGAAAGTATTCTGGATCGGTGGTGGCGACTTCGCGCGACCAGTCGTAGCTGAAGCCGAGCGATTTTATCTGGCGGGTGAAGTTGGCGATGTTTTCATCGGTTGTCTTGCGCGGGTGCTGGCCGGTCTTCACCGCGTACTGCTCGGCGGGCAGACCGAATGAATCCCAACCCATCGGATGAAGCACGTTGCAACCGCACGCACGACGGTAGCGTGAGAGAATATCCGTAGCGGTGTAGCCCTCCGGATGGCCGACGTGCAATCCAGCGCCGGACGGGTAGGGGAACATGTCGAGGATGTAGAATTTGGGCGGCAGTTCAGTGGCCGACGGGTTCTTGCCAGCCAGCGAATGGCGTGTGCCAAAAGGATGCCCGTTCGGCACGGACTCGCCGGGATTGAAGGCTCGGAAAGTTTGCTCCATCTCCCATTTCGCCTGCCATTTAGGTTCGATGAGGTGAAACGGATACTGACGTCTCGACATAGGGGGCGGATATTGGGGAAATGACTTCAGCGGAGCAATGATGGAATTGAGCGGTCGAAGCAGTGGGGTGAATGGATGACGAGAGCAACGATCCCTGAAGAGCGGCGATTCTCGCCGCAGTCCCAGAGCCTTCGGCTTCCACGAAAGTCAGCCAACTTTGAAGGCCAAAGGCTCTGGGACTGCTGTGAGAATCACAGCTCTCAATCGCCCGATCTTAGTGACTGATTAAATTACAATGAGCAGTAACGACAGGAAACGTGGCGTATCATGGGATTCCCGCCTCCCGGTCAAACTTCAGCCATTGCCACGCTCGTTTTACTCCCCGAGCGCAGATGTGGTCGCACCGCGCTTGCTGGGGCATTGGCTTGTGCGCCGCACGCCCGAGGGTATGTGTGGCGGGCCGATTGTGGAGTTGGAGGCTTACCTTGCGGATGATCCGGCGTGTCATGCTTTCAGAGGCGAGACGCAACGAAACCGCGCGATGTTCGGCGAGCAGGGCAGGGCGTATGTCTATCTCATTTACGGTTACCACCATTGTGTGAATTCCGTTTACCAGCCTCAAGGTGTCGGGGAAGCGGTTCTGATGCGAGCCATCGAACCGGCGCTCGGCCAAGACTTGATGCGCCAGTGGCGGCCGGTGAAGCGTGATCACGAATTGACGAACGGCCCCGCGAAGCTCTGTCAGGCGATGAAGATTGACCGGGAACTTGATGGAGTGGACTTGCGCAACGCAGACTCGCCGTTGTTTATCGCGGAGAACCAGGCGCTGCGAGAGTTTCTGAAGCGGACGGGGCCAGTCCTGAAGACGACACGAGTGGGGATCACCAAGGCGGCACACCTGCCGTTGAGGTTTTTGTTGTCTGAGAGCCGCTTCGTTTCGCGGTGAGTTTGCGGAAATCAAGCAGGCCACCAAAACTAATTTTCCAGGCCAAGCTTCCTATCGAGTTCTTCCAGTGTGGGGAAATGGAATGGATCACGGTCATCAAATTTGCGCGCCAGAGATTTCCTGTACGCGGTGTCCGATGCGTTTTGAAGGGACACAAGGTAGGCGATGAGCTGCCGCTGTTCCTGCCGACTCAGTGCAGACAATTCCCGTTTCAGCGCCTCAATAGTCAGAAAAAACTCACCGCCCTTCCTTCACCTGCAACGTCGAGATGACCTCGCTGACTCCATCGATCTCCAGCGCCAGGTTCATCGCCTTGGCGAGCTTTTCCTCGGAGGAGACAAAACCGGCGAGGGTGACGACACCAGCGGTAGTGTTCACTGAGATTTGAAATGTGGAAAGATCCCGTTCCGCGAGGTAGCGGGCTTTGATCGCAGCAGTGATCCGGGCGTCGGCGGTGGCATCGGCAAGAACTCCGCCTGCTTTCCGCGCCTTCTGTCGGACGATTTTTCCCGTGCGGGCGAGTTGTTCCTTCACGTCCTCGGATTTGAGGGATTCCGGGAGTGATTCTTTGATGGCATCACGCATCTTGGCGGCGCCTGAAACGAGATCCTTCTCTGCTTCGCGGACTTCCGGGTTGTTCCGGCCTTCGGTGAAGTACCAAACCAGCGCTCCGGCGAAGGCGAGCAACAGGATTACATTGAGCAGTGCTTTCATGGTTCATTTTACTCGTTGCGTTGATTCCGGCAAATTCTTCACAGGAACAGCCAGCGTTTTGTACGCCTCCATCACGACATGAGAGCCGTATTTGGATTCGAGCCGCTTCACTATGAAATGGCCGCGCGCCATGTTTTGAAAGTGATCCATGAAGAGCACGTTGATGGTGCTGCCGGCGACGGCGCCAATGATCGGGATCGCTTTTGCGGCAGCCTGTTCAGAGATGACGACGCCGAATCGCGACGCGATCGTGGCGACGAGGCGGACCATTGCCGGGGCCGTCTTTTCGAGTATTCCGCGCTCAGTGACATAGGCGGCGGCTTCGGAGATCGCCTTGCTCAACGCGGCACGGACAATCCAGTAACCGCTCTCGGAAGCGTCGTCGGATTTGGCCGGACCTCCGAGAGCAAAGACTTCCAGACAGGATAAACGGATGCTGACCTCAGCAACGTCATGGCCTTCGTCATGCGCAATATCCGCAATGGATCGAAGCATGATCGTGGTCGAGACGGGGAGTTCGACTGCCAGGGCGGCGAGTCCGAAAGCGCCCCCAATCCAGCCCGTGACACCCACCATGACTTTGTCCGTGAGGTCGGAGTGTTCGTCTCTGGGCTTCTTGTTCATCGAGCGGACAGCTACGGACAGGGCGCGCCAGAGCGCGGCGTGCGAAGCCTTCTGGATCGCGGCGGTCCAGTTCTTTGGAAGCCTGGCGAAGCCGCGTTCCAAAGGAGCGCCAATGCGGTCGGCGAGTTTCGCGGCGAAACCTGGATTTTCCAATAGCAGTTTCGCCCGGTGGAGGGCGGCGAGGTCTTCGGCGGTGATTTGAGGCACTTCCGTTTGATGGGTGGAAGCGGCGGATTCGTTCACTTGATCCATGCTGGCGTTGGCGTGCCGGAGCAGGTGTCACCTGGAGTCGGACGGCGGCAGGCGACGAAGTTTGAAATCACGAATGGCCGCGCTGGTCTGCCATGTGGCGTAGCCGAAGGGAATGGACTCCTCGATTTCACCGAGGCGCATGCTGACCTTCTTGTCGGCTCTTTCGAGATCCACAAATTTCTCCTGATCGATCCATGCCTCGATTTTCTTTTGAGTGACGCGCAGGCGGATTCGATACCACTGATCATTCTCAAACTTCATGAACTTCGTTGTTTCGTTCGAAGACGCATCCGCGCTATCGACGCTCGAAATGCCCACGACCGACCCGCCCCAGCCTCCGACCACGAAGGTGAAGAACGACTCGCCCACCGGCAGCGTGAGTCCGCAGAAGAAATCACCGCCGAGAAGCTTCGCGGCTTCGATGGATACTTCGTAATCCATCTTCGGGGTTCCATTGGTGTAAGTGATGCCCGAGAGCGCGGCACCCTGTTCGATGACGATCGCCGGGGAGCCTTTCAAGTCCTTCTTGAATTCCACCTCCCCATGGCCGGCGAATTCGGTGGCTTTCCAGCCGGAAAGTGATGTCCCATCGAAAAGAGGTTTCCATTCGTTGAGTGGAAACTTCGCGTCCACGTTGACGAGCGGAGCGGGTGTGGACGTGGGCTGCTGGGAAGGCGTTGCGGCGGCGGGTGGAGCGGTTGGCTGTGTTTTGGGTGGCTGGGAAGCGGATTCCCGAATGGGTTGTGACCGGGATTCTGGAGACGTGCAACCTGTCAGGGCCGACATTGCAAGGAGGCACGCTGAAGCTGCGCCCAGGAACCATGAATTGGAGAGCGCCGGGCATCGCCCGTCGCGGCGTCCGGACGAATTTGATCCGGTCCACGATTGGAGTTCCAATGCAATGCTCGCCGGGAGGATTGTCTTGGTGACGGAATCGTCGTTGTGGGCAATGGAGGCTTTTTGGGGTTTCATCTTGGTTCCGGGTGATTGGGACGATTGCTAATGGCTGGCAGGAGTGTCCTTGAGAACCTTCTCCCGCCCGACCAGATACAGCAGTACGATGAGGGCTGCAAAAGGGATCAAGCTCAACGCGTCGCCGCGAAGTCCGTTCCAAGCTTCCTCAGAGTAGAAGGGGTTGTTCGCGGCAGACCATTGGTCGAGGTTGTTCGTCAGGTTGGTTAGAAATCCACCCATGAAGGCGATGAGAATTCCCGCGATGGCACCACCGGCGATGTAGCCGGAGGACAGAAGTACGCCGGGACTCTTGTCAGCCTCCGCGCTCAATTGCTCCTCTGTCAGTTTGGAGTGCTGGAGCTTCTTGCGTTGTGCACGGTCCACAAGCCATCGAACGAGTCCTCCGAGAAAGATCGGAGCTGAGGAGGCGAGCGGAAGATAGACTCCCACTGCAAAAGCCAGTGAGGGAATGCCCGACATTTCGAGAGTCACCGCGATCATCACGCCGAGCAGCACAAGCGCCCAGGGAAGTTGCTGATCAAGGATGCCGCGAATGATGTAGGACATGAGCGTCGCCTTGGGAGCTTTGAATTTCTGGACTTTCGAGCCGTCAGGCCGCTCATCGTAGTTGCCGTTGATTCCCGGATCGACCAGCCAGACTGCGGCTCCTGTGTCATCAACGAGATACTTTCCTTCCGGAGCAAGCCTGGCATCGGTGTTGTGCCAGATTTTGTAGGACTTGGAATCGGACTGGGCCTGTGGGCCACGCAGGCCTTCCGATGTGGAAAGTTTCGTCGCATCCGTTCTGAGCCCCGGAGCGACTTTTGCAACCGGGACATAGACGGTCGCTGCGTCGTTCAGGCGCATAAGCACCGAGCCGAGGACGAGCGCGGACGCGAGCGCTCCGCAGAGGATTGCAATCTGCTGATATTTCGGAGTGCCTCCGACCAGGTAGCCTGTCTTCAAATCTTGCGATGTGGTGCCTCCGTTGGACGCAGCGATGCAAACGATGCCGCCAATGGAGAGCGCGGTGACGTAGTGGGTGCCGCCGGTCCAGCCAACGAGAAGAAAGATCAAACACGTCAGCAGAAGTGTCGCGACCGTCATGCCAGAGATGGGATTGGACGAAGAACCGATCTCACCGCAGAGACGCGAGGACACGGTGACAAAGAGGAATCCGAATACGACGATGAGCAGTGCCCCGATCAAGTTCATGTGCAGAGCCGGCACCGCGACGATGCACGCGAGCAGCAGAAGAATTCCGCCACCGACGAATTTCATCGACAAGTCCTGATCGGTGCGGAGCGCGCCTTCGCGGCTGCCGCGGCGTTCGGCGTTGAAGTCGCGCAAACCTGCGCGCAGCCCATGAAGGATTGTAGGCAGGGAATGGATCAAACTGAAAATCCCTCCCGCCGCAACGGCGCCGGCTCCGATGTAAAGGACGTAGGCGTTGCGAATCTTGTCGGGCGACATCTGATTGATGGGAATGGTGCCGGGAGCAAGCGGAGTCGCGAGTGCATCTCCGAGGAATTTGATGAGCGGAATCAGGACGAGGTAGGCCAGAACCCCTCCGGCGCACATGATCGAGGCGATTCGCGGGCCGATGATGTAACCAACGCCAAGCAGTTCGGGAGAGACTTCGGTGGCCACAGATGCTCCTTTGAATCCCTTGCTGAAAGTGTAACCGGCGACTTCCTTCCATCCCTTGAGCGCCACCATGACGCTTTTGTAGGCGAGGCCGATGCCGAAACCGATGAAGATGGTGCGAGCACTGATCGCCCGACCTAATCCCGCCGCAGCCGCTGCCGCGGATCCCCGGCGAGCGGCGGACGAAGCGGCAGCTTTTGATTCCACCGAGGCACCTGCTTCCAGAACCGCGGCGCAAGCCGTGCCTTCCGGGTATTTGAGGACGCCATGTTCCTTGACGATGAGCGCCCGGCGCAGCGGGATCATCATCAAGATTCCGAGAAGTCCGCCGAGCACGGCCACCATCATCACGCGGACTAGTTCAAGGTCGAACCCAAGGATCAAAATGGCCGGCATGGTGACACCGACGCCGAACGCGATGGACTCTCCAGCGGATCCGGCGGTCTGGACGATGTTGTTTTCAAGAATGGTGGCGTCGCGAAACCCGCACTTGGAAAGCAGTCGGAAAAGCGTGATTGAGATGACCGCCACGGGAATCGAAGCGCTTACGGTGAGGCCAACTTTGAGGACGAGGTAAAGCGAAGAGGCTCCGAAGATCATACCGAGGAGAGTCCCTGCGATGACTCCTCGCGCGGTCAATTCAGGCAATTGAGTCTGCGGGGAGATGTATGGTTCGAAGGCGGGTTTGCCGATGGAATCATCGGTGCCGGAACGAAGCGGCTCGGAGCTGTATGCCATGTGTGCGAGACGTTAAAGTTTGAGAGAACGCGAGCAGGTTACCGTGTGACGCAGCCAGAGTTCAACGCGTTTCAGTGGAACTTTCACGATGCGAATTGTTTGATCGAGCCGTTCCATTTCCGTGAACCATGGGGATTCTTCAGCCTCAGGTTTCCAATCCTCTGAAGCTGAATTTCGTGGGGGCCGGGCTCCCGAGCCTGCGCGAGGTCGGCATTCTCCACCGGTTTCCTGCCTTCGTGTGCTGAACAAATTGTGAGAAAGCCCATCGGGGCAATGCACGGACCTCAAGGGTCTGATTTCCAAAACAGGCTGCTATGCCAATTGCACCGGTTGCCCTGACCGGATGGATGCCTCCTCCGCTTCACAAAGTTCTATGGCGCCGACACCGTCCTCCGGCGTGACGACGCTTGGAGCCTTCTCGGAGCGAATGCAGTCGAGAATGTGTGCGAGTTCCTGTGCATAGCCGTCTTCACCGCCGGGCTTGATCACCAGCGGAGAGTGACCATCCTGGAAAAGTTTGAGGGCATCACCACCGCGTGAAAGATCGAAGTCTGCTGTCGCTTTCTCGAAATTGATTGTGAAACCGGCACTAAACCCAAATCCAGGGCTCATGGCCCAACTGCCTTCCGCGTGGACGACAGCCCCGGAAGCAACTTCATATTGCGCGACGACGTGATCGATCGCGCCGGAGAATTTTGAGTAACCGGACGCGAAAACTCTGCTCGGACGACCGAAGCAGTACTGAACGAAATCAGCGTCATGAATGTGAAGGTCGAGCAATGCACCGCCGGAAAGCCTGCCGTCAAAGAAGAATCGTTGTCCCCATGCCGGTGGTTCAGCCACGCGGCGGAAACGGGCGCTCAAGACTTTGCCATACTTTCCTGAAACGATCGCCTCACGAGCCCAAACGTATTCCGGCCAGAAGCGGACACACATGGCGGGCATGAGGAACTTTCTGGATTCGCTGGCGACGCCGGCCATTTCGCGCGCAAGGAGCGAAGTTCGCGCCATTGGTTTTTCGCAAAGAACATGCTTGCCGGCTCGAAGCGCGGCGATGGCCATCTCCGGGTGAGTGTTGGTCGGTGAGCAGATGTCAATCAAATGGATGCTGTCGTCAGCGAGGAGTTCTGAGAACTCGCGGCAGGCTTTGACTTCACGCATGTCGAGTTTGAGCGGTTGCTGGTCGCCGACATTCCCGAAGACTTTCGAGAAGTCGCCGTCGAGGTTGCGTCCGCTTGGGTTGCAAAGGGCGGCGATGCGGGCGCCTTGCACTTTCCTGTATGCTTTGATGTGAGTGGCGGCCATGAAGCCAAGGCCGACGATGGCGACGTTGATAGTATGCATGGGTAAATTCCCGTTCGGTAACTCAACCGGAGATCAGGCCGGCGGGTTTGTTTTGGTGGTTTTCATAGCTTCGATGAACTCAATGAAGCCAGCGGCCTGGTTACGCAGGCGTTGAACAATTGCGGTGTCCTTTAGCCGACCTGACTCGTCGAGCAATTCGTGGATCTTTGGCAGGAAGACATGTTCCGGAAAGAGATAGGCATTTCGATATCCAAAGATGAGCTGCAAATGTTCCACTGCGCGCAAGGCACCCCACATTCCGGCGCTCAAACCGATGAAACAAACAGGCTTCCGCTCGAAACTCTCGGGGAACTTGAGCATGTCGATGAAGTATTTGAGCACGCCGGGCATGCTGCCGTTATATTCGGGCAGGACGATGACGAGCCCCGAGGACTTCAGGACAGCCTCGGCGAAAGGGGTGAAGCTCCGCGGTTTTGCGTCGTAGGAAGCCGGATCAAAAATTTCCGGTGGCAACTGCGCCAGATCGAGGAGTTTCGGCGGGTGGTTGAGAGCGTGATAAAGTTCGGAGACTTGGGCAGCAACCTTGGAGGTGGTGCTGCCGGGCCGGTTGGTGCCGATCAGGATTGTCATCACGAAGGGGAGCATGTCCAAGGCGCGCGCTGAACTCAAGAGAGCAAGGGAATGAGGATTGCGCCTCACCATCGAGCCATGTAGAAACCGCCCATACGTGAAACAAACTGATGCAATGAGCGGCGCTTTGGCTGGGATTTTTCCTGCCGTGTGGACTCCGACGGACGCTGATGGTCGATTACTCACTTCAGCGCTGGAAGCGAACCTCAAGTTCCTGAAGCAAGCTGGAGTGCATGGCTTCATGTCGTTGGGAAGCACAGGAGAATTTCCCCTGCTGGAGGTGAAGATGCGTCAGCAGGTTTTGGAAACGACTCTGGCTTGCGCGGATGGATTGCCGGTTGTCGCAAACATCAGTGATGTGAGACCGAAGGTGGTGCAGGATCTGGGACGTTTCGCGCGACAAGCCGGGGCCAGGGCTGTGGCGGTGCTGCCGCCAGGTTTCTTCAAAGTTGCCCAGAGCGATTTGGTTGAGTTTTTTGTCCGGGCTGCGGAAGCCTCCGAACTGCCGGTCGTTCTGTACAATTTTCCGGAACGCGTCGGGATGCGGATCGAGTTGGAAACGGTGGCGGCCGTGGCGGACCGTGTGCCAGTCGTTGGTTTCAAGCAGAGTGGTGATGAGTTTGGGTATCATGAACCTGTTGTGAAGCTGGGACGTGAAAAAGGTTTCGTCGTTTTCACTGGTGCCGATACAAGATTGGCGGAGGCTCTTGGATTGGGGGCGCGAGGGGCGATCACTGGAATGGCCAATGCGGTTCCCGAGCTGATGGTGGAAATCTTTTCAGCCTGCAATGCCGGGACACCGGAGAAGGCGGGCCTGGCCACGGAGCGGATGAAATGGCTCGGACCGATCATCGACAGCCTGTGGTTTCCGCTCAACATATCAGCTCTGATGAAGGCGCGAGGCCTGGAAGTTGGAGTGCCGAAAGAAGTTGTCTCCAGGGAAAGCATGACGTGCCACGATGAGCTGGTGAACCGTTTCGCCGCGGTGTTTCGGGAATGGCGGCTGATTTGAGTTCAGTCGATTGGCTCAGGTTCCACCGGCGAGAAATGAGGACAAGTTTGCGGTGAAAGACCCTGTTCTACGATCAGACTGAATGTCCGACTCACTCGTCATCAACGAAATCTATCTAAGCCTCCAGGGCGAGAGCACATTCGCGGGATTGCCCTGTGTTTTCATCCGGCTCACGGCCTGTAATCTTCGATGCTCCTACTGCGATTCGGCTTATGCCTTCAAAGAGGGCAAGCGAATGCGGAGCGAAGAAGTACATGCTGAAGTGACCCGGCTTGCAGCAGGGTACGCGACGACCGGAACAAGGTTTCGACTGCCTCTTGTCGAACTTACGGGTGGGGAGCCTCTGTTGCAGAAGAGTGCGGTGCCGTTCATGCGATCCCTTTGCGACCAAGGATTTACGGTGTTGCTGGAGACCAGCGGCGCGCATGACATTGCTCCCGTTGATTCACGGGTGCGGCGGATCATGGATTTGAAATGCCCGAGCAGCGGGGAGGTGGCGCGGAACCGATGGCAGAATGTCCCGCATCTAAAGCAGACCGATGAAGTGAAATTCGTGATCGGGACGGTTGAGGACTATGAGTGGGCGAAACAGATTCTGACGGAGTACAATCTCGCCGCCATCTGCCCGGTGCTGTTCTCATGGGTGGCGCCGTTGAGTGACCATCAGCGCGATTCTTCGCTCAAGCCAGTTCCAGAAGGGCAACATTCACTCACACGCATCGAACTGGTGGAGCGCATCATCGCGGATCGATTACCAGTCCGCTTCCAGCTTCAAATGCACAAGTTCATCTGGCCGCCCGATGAGCGTGGGGTCTAAATCGTTGTGAAGAGGCCAGTCAACGAGGTGTTCGACCTGCTGAGGAGGTATGAGTCACGCAATGTTACGTTTATTGAACCGGATGGTTCGTGGCCGATTGTCTGGAAGCGCGCCAAGGGAGTTCACGTGTGGGACGAAGCAGGGCGGCGATACCTGGATTTGACAGCGGCGTTTGGAGTTGCCGCTGCGGGGCACGCGAATCCGCGAGTCGTCCTTGCCGGGCAGCGACAGATGGGGGAGCTGCTCCATGCGATGGGGGACGTGCATCCTCATCGGCTGAAGGCGGAATTGGCTCGTGAACTCAGCCGACTGACGTTTGAACGCTGGTCGGGGGATTTCGGGGCGGGAGCTGTCTCAGGGAAGACACTCTTTTGCAACTCCGGTTTTGAGGCAGTCGAGGCGGCTTTGAAAACGGGGATGCTCGCAACGGGTCGGTCCGGGGTCGTTGCCTTTCATGGTGCCTATCATGGGCTGGGCTACGGTGCGTTGAACGTAACCCATCGATCCCATTTTCGAGGTCATTTTGTCGAACAGCTTGGGGGGTTTGGGTGTTTTGTCCCGTTTCCGCGATCTTCCGAAGATTTGCCGCCCATCGAAGTTCAAATCAAGCGGCTACTCCGATCAAAACGCATCGGTGCCATCTTAGTGGAGCCGGTTCAGGGCAGGGGAGGTGTCAACATACCGCCTGTGAAGTTTCTCCCGATGTTGCGAAAACTTTGCGATGAAGCAAAGGCGTTGCTGATCGTGGATGAGGTTTTCACCGGCTTCGGGAGAACCGGAAAGTGGTTTGCCTGCGAACACTCGGGGACGATGCCGGACATTGTGTGCTTGGGAAAGGCGTTGACAGGCGGTTTTCCGCTTGCCGCATGTGTTGGCACCGCCGAAATCATGGATCATGCCTGGCCGCAATCCACCGGCGAGGCGATTCACACCAGCACCTACCTGGGCCATCCGGTGGGCTGTGCGATGGCGCTCGCACAAATCAAAGAAATTAGACGGCTCAAGCTCCCTGAGCGCAGCGCTCGACTTGGGAGATGGTTGGGCGACGAACTGTCACGGCTTCCATCCCGGAAGGGGATTCGATTGGAGTCGCGGTGCCTGGGTTTGATGGCTGGGGTCGAATTAACGACCAAAAACGGGGAGGCTGGGACTGCGTTGAGCCTGAAATTGATGAAGGAGATGCTGCGAAAGGGGATTCTGGTTCTGCCAGAGGGGGAACATTCCAACGTGATCAGCCTTATCCCTCCGCTTACCGTGACGCGTGTGCAACTGGCCAAGGCCGCGGAAGCACTTGCCGAATCTTTGTCGGATCCGGCTTGCTTGGCCCAGTCAGGCGGCAAGGGCTGGCTTGACCCGCAGTGAACGATGCCGAATCTCATGCCGAAGCATGATCAAATAGTAACCCGGACGCTTCTCGCTCAGGTGGGTCGAGGCGTGGCGGAAGTCCACCCTGGATTCAGGCATTACGACGTGCGAGGTAAAAGTCCCTGCGAGACGCATTCTGGCGATCGCGGAGTTCCCCAAACTCTGTTCAATATTCTTCGCTTGCATACTAAGATTTTTTTGAAAGCAGGATTAAGCCCAACGACTCAACAGCTGACGGTTTTCTAAAAACTTTCTGCCGAGCATTCGCTTTTCCGTGCTACGGAGCTGCCCAGCTTTGAATCGGACTGCAATGGGAACACGGGAAAAAGAAACTCCACTTTCGAAGCTGGAGAGCGGTATGAATTAAGGACAAATGAAGCTCAAAGAAATGCGGGATTTGCTGACGACCGAAGGGATTCAATTAACGAAATCCCTGGGTCAGAACTTTCTCCATGACGCGAATCAGCTCGCGCGGATCCTTGCTTCCGCAGAGCTAACTCCGGGTGATCGGGTCTTGGAAATCGGACCCGGCTTGGGGCCATTGACACAACTTCTGTTGGGGAAAGGTGCGCGTGTCCTGGCGATTGAATTCGACCGACGGCTGGTCGAAGTGCTCAAGAATCGATGGCCGGAACATCCTGGGTTGGAATTGATTTCCGCGGATGCGCTGAGGTACGTGCGCGAGACCCAGCGGGATTGGTCCGAATGGAAAGTCGTGTCCAATCTGCCTTACTCTGTGGCGTCCCCGATCATCGTTGAGCTGGTTCAAAGCACGATTCCTCCAGCTCGGATGACTGTAACGCTTCAATGGGAAGTTGCTCGGAGGCTGGTGGCAATCGAGGATACGGACGAGTACGGGGTCCTCACACTCCTGGTTCAGTTCGCCTACGAAGCTCGGGGCATGTTCAAGATACCTTCGGACTGTTTCTTTCCAGTTCCTGACGTGGATTCTGCCTGTGTTACTTTGGTGCGGAGGCCAACGCCGCTGTTACCGCCTGAATTGGCTGGTTCGTTTGAAAAGGTGGTAAAGCGAGGCTTCTCACAAAGGCGAAAGATGATGATGAAACTTCTGAAAGCGGACTGGCCCGAAGCGCGACTGAAGCATGCTTACGATGAGCTGAGTCTGTCACCACAGATTCGAGCGGAGAAAGTTTCGCTGGACCAGTTTGTCCGGCTCACTCAGCTTTTGGCGAGTCCAACAGATTCAACAGGTTCCAAATGAGCGAAGAGATTTTCGACATCGTCAACGATCAGGACGAGGTGATCGGTCAGCAACCTCGGAGTGAAGTCCATCGGCTGGGATCGAAACACCGGGCTGTACATGTCCTTGTGTACAACGCCAAGGGAGAGCTTTTCCTTCAGAAGCGTTCGATGCTGAAGGATTGTTTTCCTGGCCTGTGGGATTCATCAGCGTCCGGGCATTTGGACAGCGGGGAGAACTATGACCAATGTGCTGTCCGAGAAGTAAGGGAGGAGCTCGGTTACAAATTGGAGAGTGTCCCAAAACGGCTGTTTAAGATCGATGCCTGTCCTGAAACAGGGCAGGAGTTTGTCTGGGTATATCGCTGTGAGACGGAAGGTCCATTCACGCTTCATCCTGAAGAGATTGAGACTGGCGGATGGTTCTCGAATGCTGAGGTTGCACGATGGATTTCCGAAAAGCCTGGTGACTTCGCAAGTGGCTTCGTGCGGATATGGCAGGAACTTCGGGAACGAGAAGGGCGGATTTGATTTCAGGCGACTGTCACTCGGCCATCGGCATTAAGTCGTGGGACGAGGGGGATGATCCCCGTTTGGAGGCAGAGCGGAACATCCGCTGCCAGGTCTGGGATCGTGAGGAGACGCCGGCCGTTGCGCGCTCTTTGGATCGCCGAGGTCAGATCATTGCGCTCACTGAGAAATAATTGCCTAGCAATCTGTGCCGAGTCAGCCACTGCCCCCGCCTCGTAAAGTGGCCAGAGCCCATCACACAAAGCTCCGGCACCCAGCGTGTCTTCGTAGGAAGATTCTTCGTGAGTTCCGCTACAGATCACCAGGAGGTTCCTGGGAACAGATTCTCGGATGGCGGCAGTCAAGGCGGTCAGGTTGAGGAATGCTCCCACGAAAATGGCCGATGAGTTGATGCAAGCTCTCAAAGCCCGCGTGCCGTTCGTTGTCGTCATGACGATTGTCTTCCGTCGGACTCGCTCGTGGATGAATTCTCGTGGCGAGTTTCCGAAATCGAAGTCCACGCCGCCCGTCAGGTCTCCGCGAATCCGAAGACCGTTCCGCTCGCCTGCGAGCAGAAGGTCTGGCTGTCTTGAGCGGAGAGCCAGAGCTTCAGAAATCTCCGCCACGGGTATGATCGCGGTGGCACCATTGCCAAGGGCTGTCACCATCGAGGAAGTCGCGCGGAGCACATCGAAGACGACGCAGGTTGTCTGGCTCAAGTCGCGGTGCCGCAGCGCCTCAAATTCAGCCGGTGAAAAGAGGACCTCCAGAGTTGCCGGCATGTGATCGATGGCTTGATTCATTGAGCGGAGCGTGCTGCTTTGTCTCGATTGTTGGAAATGTGTTTGGTCCGCATGTAATGAAACAGGTACTGTTGTGCGTAGCCTCCGTAAGGACCGAAGTGGCGTTCTGAAAACTCCAGAATCCGTTGCGGGGTCACTTTCCGTTTTTGAGGAAAGTAAAGTTCACGCAATGCCCGCATGATCCAGACATCCACGGGGAACGCCTTCGGGAATCCATAGCCAAACAGGAGGACACAATCCGCGATCTTGCGTCCCACGCCTGGGAAGAGCAGCAGTCGTTCCCGAGCCTCGCTGAGGGGAAGCGATCTGATGTCTTCAAGGTTTACGACATCGCTGACGATCATTTGAGCGGTCTTCAGAAGATAGGGAGCGCGAAAGCCCATCTTACAAGCGCGAAGCTCGGTTTCCGAGCAGGCCGCAATGCGCTCTGCGCTGGGAAATGCATGTGTAGGTCCGCTCTGGCTTGGGGCGATGACACGCCGGCCAAAGCGCTCAGTCAGGAGGCGGACAATTTCCCGTATTTGAACGATTTGTTTTGTTGAGGACAGAATGAAGGATGCAAGGCATTCCCATGGCTGTTGACGCAGCAGACGCAGCCCGCGACAGGAAGCGACTGCGCATCGCATCGGTTCGTCATCCGGAAAAGTCTGGAGAACGTCTGCGATGTTGACCTTGATTTGGAGGAATTCTTCGAGCCAATGCCAGTCATGTTGCGGGGCTGCTGCCTCCGCGTGGATGCCAGCGGTTGTCATTTTCAGTCGGACCCATTGATCCCCGATCACGCCTTCCGACGCGTCTCCACGAACCTCCCATCGAAATGCCTGGCCGGACTCCAGAGTTCCATCGAGATCGTAATCACTAACTGGGAAGACGGCCGTCCGCCCTGATTGATTACCAGTTGGCATCAGCGCAAACCCCGGCATTCAAAGAGCTGGATGCTGCGCACCACCTGATTATGGTCGAGTATGTCATACAGACCAAGGTCAGTGACCGATTCAAACTCTTTGGTGAGCCGCTCGGGCGCGGTCCCACGCGATTTCGCCTTTCGCACATAGATCGCATTCTGCCCTTTGCGATGCTGATAACCCGGCCAGAAGTAAAACTGGTTATCAGGCTCCAAGCTCGATTGATAATAAACAAGCGGCTCCCTTGATGTTACCTGGGCCTTCGCGTCGGGCATGTAAAACGAAAGCTGTCCGGTGATGCCATAGTGACCGCCAATGACGAACGCAGCTTTGCCACCTGCTTCCAGTTTGGTGCGAGCCTCCCCGACAACCCTGGCGGTCTCCTTCCAACCGTGGACTCGATTCAAAGGATTGATCTTCGCGGGAAGCGGGAAGCCGAGAACTTTGGAAACCAGTCCCGTGTCGTGAAGAAGGATCACCGCGGCAAGTCCAAATGCGACACCTGCAGTCAGCCACCGCACTGGAGCCATTCTGCCCGTTTGAATCCTGCGTGACCAATAAACCACCATAAGGCAAAACATAGGAACGACAGCCGGAGCAATCCAGTTCGGTAGCACTGCAGATCTGAGGGTGAAGATTGCGTAGAAAGCGAACAGTGGAGTTCCCATGCACAGGAGGTATGCCTCCAGACGATCTCGGTGCCGGTTCTTGATAATCCCCACCGCGGCCCACATTGCCGCTATGAAGAACACCGGGTTGAGGAGTCCTGCTTCAGCGAGTAGGAAGTCCCGCATGAAGCGAATCGTCGGTTGCCACTCCTGGTCCAGTCCACCACGGTTTGCAAGATGAGTGACGGTGATCCAGTCATTCTTCCAATTCCACCAAATCACCGGGATGGTGCAAATAATCATCACGACCAGCCCGAGATATGGTCCCGGACGGCGAAGGAGTAACCGGGCCGGTTTCCAAAGAAGAAAGAAGAGGCCGAAGCACGCGATCTGGACGAGTGCGATATACTTGCTGAGAAATCCAAGCCCCAGCCAAAGCCCGGTCCAGATCCACTGGCGGTCGTTCTCCTCGCGTACAGCACGCCAGCCCGAGAGCATCGCCGCCGTCCAGAAAAGGACGGAAAGTGGATCGATGGTCAATAGCGTCGAGCCCACAGCCAGAAGGGGGGTGGCGGACAGGATCATCACAAGCCAGAAACCGGCTTTGGCGCTGACTTCCCGGGCAAAGAACCCAAGCAACGAGCCGGCGAGAATCGCGGCTATTACGGGTGAGAGGAATCGTACGCCAAAGGCAGTGTCACCCCAAAGTTGAGTGCCGAGAAACTGCGCATAGGCGATCATTGGCGGCTTGCTGTAATAGGATGCGGCCAGATGTTTGGACCAGACCCATTGGTAGGCCTCATCTTCACTCAATTCAATCTTGCCACTCGCAAGATAAGCGAGCCGGATCAGGAGTAGCAGGCCAATCACCACATAACCGAGCCGCATCCAATGCCGATCTTGCAATTGGAAGTGCTCCGCGTCGGTCAAGTGAGTTGTGGCGGTCTTCGTTGCTGCGTGAGGATTTCGCAGGGAAGGCAGGCGGGCGTGCCACATCGGGAACCATTTTCGACCAGTGAATTGCCATCCCTTTTCAAATACCCAGACCAGTGTGAAGGCATAGCCGATGCCTAGCGCTGCCCCGACGAGAACATCACTCGGATAATGAACTCCGAGATAAACTCGTGAGAAGGCGACGATACATGCGATCCCAAGCACGATCCATCTCCACCGCCGCCAGAGGAGCCATGCAAGCGTTGTGGCGGCGAACCAGTTGGCCGCATGACTGGATGGCATGCTGCCACTGGTTCCCTTCCCGACGAGTTGTTGAACGTCTGCCAGGGCTGCAAACGGTCGCGGCCGAGCGACAGCGCGCTTGATCGAACTGCAAATCAGGCCATCACCCACAATGATCGCCAGGCCCAGCATGACCGCGAACACGCGGCCACGACTGTCACCTCTCCACACAAGCCAGATGGCTCCAAGAATCAATGCCGGGACGAACAGGACGTTCCAGCTAAAGAACGGAAGAATGAAGTCCAGCGCTGAATTTCGGAGGCTCTCGTGGACGAATCTGAAGCCGCCGACGTCCAGTGATTCAATCCAGCGCATGGGGTTTCAAGTTGGATTGGTTTCCCGCCTTTTGAAATCCTGAACTCGCTTCCGAGGAGTGTGAAAGATTCAATCCCGTTCGCTTCAGCCTGATGGCGGACGTCAATATACGATAAGTGACTTGACGGGATAGGCTTTGAGCCGATCGCGACCGTTCAGAAACCCGAGCTCGATCAGGAAGTTGATCCCAACGATTTTGGCTCCGAGCTTTTTCAGAAGTGCCGCCGCCGCCGCCGCCGTGCCCCCCGTGGCGAGCAGGTCATCAACAAGGAGAACCCGGCTCCCCGGTTTCACCGCATCCACGTGAATCGCAACAGTATTGGAGCCATATTCCAGATCGTAGCTTTCCTCATAGGATGTGAACGGGAGCTTGCCTTTCTTCCGTACCGGGACAAATCCAGCATTGAGTCTCAGTGCGGCTGCAGCGGCAAAGATGAACCCCCGGGCATCTATGCCAACAACTGCATCCAAGGAGCCAGGAATATGACCGGCGGTCAGCAGTTCGATGGAGCCGGCGAAGAGTTTCGGATCGGCCAAAACCGGGGTGATGTCCTTGAATTGGATTCCCGGTTTCGGAAAGTCAGGGACATTGCGGACCGCTCGTGCCAGATCGTCCGGTGTCAATTGGGAATTTATCATGCGGTGCTTCCGTGCGCGGTGCGCCGGACGCTACATTCGCACCGCTTCGAGCTTCTCGATCTGTTTCCGGAGCTTGTTCAGGGCGATATTCTGAATCTGGCGCACACGTTCGCGTGTGACACCGAATTTTTCCCCTACTTCCTCAAGCGTCTTCTCCGTGCCACCGTCGAGACCAAACCGGTATCGCAATATCGTGGCCTCGCGAGAATCAAGTGTTTTGACCATCTCCTGCAACATCTTTGTGACAGTCTTCTCCTCCAGTTTCTCGTATGGAGTCTCGGCGTTTTCGTCCTGGACGATTTCCGAGAAGTTGCTCGAGTCGTCATCACCGATAGGAGCGTCGAGCGATGCGGGCCGGATGGCTGCGGTGCGAAGCTGAGCGACACGCGAAGCAGAAATTCCCAATTCATCGGACAACTCTTCATCGGTCGGCTCTCGTCCGAATTCTTCCTGAAGGCGGAGCGCCGTCCGCCGCATCTTGGAGATCTTGTCAACCAGATGAACTGGAAGGCGGATGGTTTTGGACTGGTTGGCGAGGGCTCGCTTGATCGATTGTTTGATCCACCAGGAGCCATACGTGGAAAGTTTGCCGCCCTTTGCAGGGTCAAATCGCTCGACAGCTTTCATCAAGCCGATGTTTCCCTCATTGATGAGATCCAGGAGAGGAAGCCCGAGGCCATCGTAGTCGTGCGCTATCTTCACGACGAGTCGAAGATTCGCTTTGATCATGTGTTCGCGGGCCTTCTTGTCGCCTTTATGAATCCGTGCAGCCAGTGCTACTTCCTCTTCGCGCGTCAACAAGGCCACTTGCCCTATCTCACGGAGGTAAAGTTTGATCGGCGTATCCCCGTCATAAGCGGTGCGTTCTTTGGAAGCGGCTGGGCTGGATCCACGGGCTTCGGGTGTTCCATTCGCAGTAGAATCCTCGGGCGCTGCCACCGTAGCCATCTTGTCGGATGTGACTTCCAGACCTTCCGGAGACGCCGGGATCCCAATTTCCAATGGAGCGCCTGAAGTCGAGACGGACGGAGTGACATCATCCGGAGATGCCTTCCAGTTTGCCGGTAGCACGGCGCGGTTGCTCGGCATGATGCGGGATCGGCACTTTGGCTTGGCGACCACTGACCTTCGGTCACCCGTCCGGAGTGGGTTTGATTTGGTTTTGGTCCGAATTGCCATGGCGATTCTCCAGTTTATCCAATTATTGCATCTTTGGTCTCGTGCTCTTTTGTGCGAACTTGATCGCGCTCGTATTGTAGTTGCCTACACGCTCAGACGGTTCGTCGGATTCCGTGGTTCAAACAATTTTTGATCAGCATCTTGGCGTTAATCCCGATCGCTGTTCCTCGCGATCATGATGAAGTGGAGTAACTGTAGTAGCGATGCGACCATCGCCGCGACGTAGGTCAGGGCGGCGGCGTTCAGGACTTTGCCGACAGCCTTGCCTTCATGATTTTGCACAAGTCCCAATCGGAGCAGTTGTTCCTTTGCCCGACGGCTGGCATCAAATTCCACCGGCAAGGTCACCAGTTGAAAGGCAGTGATCACCGTGAAGGCAACGATCGCGATGCCCACCAGTTTCATCATTCCCATGAACATTCCGAGTAGAGTGATCCAGAATACCGCCTGGCTGGCGATGTTGGTGACCGGCACCATGGCCATCCGGATGTTCAAGGGGGCGTAGGCAGCCTTGTGCTGTAGAGCGTGGCCTGCTTCGTGAGCTGCCACACCTACGGCAGCGATGGATCGTCCGTGGAAGTTCTCAGAGGACAGGAAAAGAGCCTTCTTCAGTGGGTCGTAGTGATCCGAGAGATGACCAGGAACCTCGTTGACCGGCATATTGGTCAAGCCCGCACGGTCCAGGATTTCTCGAGCCGCCTCCGCTCCAGAGACGCCGCTTGATAAGCCTTCCTTGATGTAGCGGTTATATGTCGAGTTGAGCTTCATCTGCGCATACAGGCCGATAAGAAGTCCGGGGATGTAGAAGACCCACCAGTATTGATCGATGATCATTATTCCAAGCATCATGTTTTCTTTGGTTATTGCTCACCGCAGTGAAACGGCTTCACAGGTTAGACACCGCCAGTGTGCATTAAGTTTCGATTAGTACCCGATTATCAATTCCATAGCCAGACGAGTGCCAAGGCTTCAAATTTCCGGCGTAAGAATTTACCGCCTGAGTTTGACTCAAGCAAAGTTGTTTTCCCGGGATGAGTAATACCTCCACAGGCTGTCTAACTATGCCAGCCCACTCCTCATCGACCCCGCTGCCCCAGCACATCGTTGAGATTATTTACGCGTGGTTTTGGAAGAGGTGAGTTTCAAGCTGGTCTGAACCACGACGACCGTTTTAGTTGCGAAGTGTCGCAGAGAGGTGACTTACTGGCGCTCGGGGTTGTGACAATTCTTCCTTTCTGCACATCGTCTTTCGGGTCGCCACCATTTCTGCAAGATTCTTGGCATCAGGAATGTGCAAAGAGGAGGGAGGTAAACTTCAGAGGGGTTAGTGAAGGAAGGTAGGAGCCAGGAAATAGAGCCTGCCTGCCTGGAGCTTTGGTAGATCCATTCCAAGCTCGACCTTGATCGACCTGCTCTCCGCTTGCCCGAAAAGACTGAGGAAGTTTGAGAAATCGAAGACTTGCTGATAATGAATCAAATTCGCACTCGAAATAGCTGCTAATTTTTTGGCCCGATCGACTGCGGCATCGAAGTTCCCCAATTCGTCCACAAATCCAAGCTCGAAAGCCTGTTTCCCACTCATGATTCTTCCGTCCGCGTATTCAAACCAGTTCTTCGCCAAAGGACGGCCTTCTCCCTGGTTCTCCTGGGCGGCGCGCCCGCGTCCATCCGCCACAACGGTCTTAAACTTCTCGAAAGTTTCGTCGATCATCGATTGGACCATTTCACGTTCCTTGGGATCGATCTCCGAGGGGAGCTTTGATCCACTCAACATATCTTTGAATTTACCGCTTTTGAAGACTTGCGGGGCGATCCCCACTTTGTCCATCAACCCACGGTAATTGAAGCCGTGCATGATCACTCCGATGCTCCCTGTCATTGTCAGTTCGTTGGCGACGATCCAGCGGCAGGGAGCCGACACATAATATCCTCCTGAAGCGGCCAGTCCCCCCATGGAGGCGATCACCGGCTTGTCCGAGGAGTCCTGGAATTTTGTGATGGCTCTGGAAATATCATCCGATGCAAGCACTTCTCCTCCAGGCGAGTCCACTTTCAGGATCACCGCCCGAACGGAGCTGTCTTCAGCCGCCATCTTCAATTCATCTTCGATCAAATCCACCATGTTACGTCCGGCACCATCCCAAGCCTGACCGGTGATGACGCCGTCCACATCTATCACAGCGATCTTGTGGTCCGAACGATTGTTTTCGATCAGGACTTCGTGGATCGAGTGATCAGTTCTCCCGCTCCCGGTGTGACCGACGCCGGCGAAACTCAGGGAATTCGCCAGCTTGGAGAGGATGAGAATTCCGACCACTGCAATTATCGCCAGACCAGCGACAAGCCAGACCCAGACCTTGCCTCGGCTGCGGGGTGCTGTGGCTGGTGGAATCAACGGCGGCGGTGTGCTTGGCAATGGTGGCACATTATTTTCCATAGGCTGGTGAAGCTATAACAGGGCCATCAGCCGGGCAAGCAGCATCCCTATGGCTCCCTGTGTACGATCAACCGGATCGAAGCTCAGCCTCAACCAAGTGGTTTCAGATCCCGAAGCTCGCGTTCGGTTTTCAATCGAAGCTGGCCACACGCAGCGTCAATGTCGTGGCCTTTCTCCCGGCGTAGAGTACCCGTGACTCCTTCGCTTTCCAGTGCCGCGAGAAATGCCTCCTGGATATTCTCTTCGGGCCGGGTCCAGGACAGCCCATCAACAGCGTTGTAAGGGATGAGATTTACCTTGGCATTCAGGCGCGAGGCCAGGGCTGCGAGCGGGCGAGCCTGGTCGAGCGCATCGTTGACTCCCGCAATCAGGATGTATTCGAAGGTGATCATGCGCCCTTTCCTTGATTGATAGTAGTCGAGGGCGGCGGTCAGCTCGGCCAGCGGGTATTTGCGATTCACCGGCATGATTCGCCCGCGCACTTCATCCGTGGCCCCGTGAAGCGAGATCGCAAGGCGGAATTGCATCGGATCCTCGGCGAGCTTCCTGATTTGAGGCGCCAGACCGCTTGTGGAAATTGTAATCTTTCGCGCGCCGATCCCGCCGCCCCAGCTCGCATTCAGGATTCTGAGCGCTGCCATCAGGTTGTCATAGTTGGCCAGTGGTTCACCCATTCCCATGATGACGAGATTGTTTGCCAAGCGATCCGAAGCCGGTGTGGTGTCAATGCGCTTCAATTCTTGCGGTTGATGTCCATGCCAGCGCTCGACTGCCAGCACCTGCTCGATGATTTCCTCGGGTTGCAGGTTGCGCTTCCAGCCGTCCAACCCACTTGCGCAAAACTTGCAGCCATAGGCGCAGCCCACCTGGGTCGAAATACACAGCGTGTGCCTGTCGCTGGCTTCGCCATAGAGAGCCGGATTTGCGGGGATCAACACGCTTTCCACAAAAGCACCGTCCGCGAGCTTCCAGAGGAACTTTTGTGTTGTATCCGGTGAACCTTGCCTGTGAGCGAGATTCAGGACATTCAGGGTGTATTCCCCAGCCAGTTTTTGGCGAAGGGATTTGGGGAGATTGGACATCTGGTCCCAGGTGGCTGCACGTTGGCGGTAGAGCCACTCAAGCAACTGAGTCACCCGATATGCAGGTTCCGCCCATAGTGTGAACTGAGCGATTAGCTCCTCGTTCGTCAGGGACTTGATGTCGCGCTTCATGCGGGCCAGGGCTGCGGGCGCTGAGATCGTCACGCCAGGGTTTGAACCACGCGCCGGGTGATCAATCACGACGTGTAGTACTTCTTTGCGTACTCCTGAACCATCCGCCAGGTGTTGAATTGCGGAACCAGCGTGGACATCGCACGGCGGATTCTTTGGATCCACTGGCGTGGAATGCCGTGGGCATCACGCGCGTAGAAGCAGGGGATCACTTCCTGCGTCAGCGTCCGGTAAAGATTTTCGCTGTCGAGACGATCCTGCTCCTCGATATTGTCCGGATGCGAATCGTCGCCGATGGCGAAGCCATTTGTGCCGTCGTAGCCTTCGCGCCACCAGCCATCGAGAATGCTGAAATTCAGGCACCCATGACAACTGGCCTTCATGCCGCTCGTGCCGGATGCCTCGAGGGGACGGCGTGGATTGTTCAACCAAACATCGCAGCCCGAGACCAACTGACGTGCCACATGGACATCGTAATTCTCGATGAACACCAGATGCCCCTTGAGTTCCGAGAACTTGCTGAGGTGAATGATGTGCTGGATGAAGCGCTTGCCATCGTCGTCCTTCGGGTGCGCCTTGCCTGCGAAGATGAATTGTACCGGGCGATGCTTGTCCATCACGACCTTCGCGATGTTTTCAAACTGCTGGAAGATCAACGGCGCCCGCTTGTAAGTGGCGAAGCGGCGGGCGAAACCTATCGTCAGCGCATCGGTATTGAGCAATTGGTCAAACGCGATGAAGTCGCCCCGTGTCAGGCGTTCGCCCTGAAGCAGCAAGCGGCGACGCGAGAACTCGATCAATTCGCGGCGCAGTTTGTAACGCATGGCCCACAGTTCTTCGTCGGAAATGAAATTCGGGTCGGAGATCCGTGCCCAGAACTCGGGTGAATTCATCTCCCGATCGCACTCGAGCACATTGAGTTTCTCGTTGCTGATCTGGCTGAGCTTGCTGCGCCAGAATCGGCGCACCGGGCCTTTCATCCAGCCTACAAGATGGATGCCATTGGTGATATGGCCGATGGGAACTTCGTCAGTGCGCTTGCCTGGATACATCCCCTGCCACATGTGCCGGCTGACCTGGCCGTGCAATTCGCTCACGCCATTGGCCGCGCGGGACGCTTTCAACGCCAGCACCGTCATGCAGAACGGTTCATGGTCTGTCCCGGGGGAAACCTGTCCGAGCGCCATGAGTTCGGGGAGCGTGAGTTTCAATTCAGTCTGGAACTTCATCAGCACGTAGCTCATCAGATCGCGACTGAAGCGATCGTGCCCCGCTTCCACCGGTGTGTGAGTTGTGAAGATGCATTGAGACTTTGTTTCCGCGATGGCTGCTTGAAAATTCTTTCCATCCGCCATTTTCTCACGGGCCAGTTCCAGCGTGAGGAACGCAGCATGTCCCTCGTTCATGTGGAAGACGGACGGGGCGATTCCCAGCGCGCGCAGCAATCGTACGCCGCCGACGCCCAGTAAAATCTCCTGCATGATGCGGGTGGTGCTGTCACCGCCATAAACACGCAAGGTCAGGTCCCGATAGCGCTGCTCATTCTCGGGGCGGTTCGCATCAAGAAGATAAACAGGACAGCGTCCGACATTGACCCGCCATGCGTGGAAGTACACCTCCGTCATCGCGATCTCGACCATGCACACCACTTGTTCGCCCTTGGCATCCAGCACCGGTTCGACCGCCAGATTCTTTGGATTGAGGTGGGTGTAGTACTCTGTCTGCCAGTTGTCCTGATTGAACGTCTGCTGAAAGTAGCCCTCCCGGTAAAACAAGCTGATGCCTGCGAAGCCCAGCCCGACATCACTGGCGGATTTGGCGTGGTCGCCCGCAAGAATCCCGAGGCCGCCTGCGGCGATGGGCAGGCTCTCATGGAACCCAAACTCCGCGCTGAAGTAAGCCACCGGATTCTTTAACAGGCCGGGTGCGTTCTGGTGTCCCCAGGTAATTGAGTCATTCAAGTAGATCTCGAACGTGGACAAGACCTCCCGAACCCGTTGCGCAAATTCCCGGTCCTGAAGCCGGACGCGCAGCTCATAATCCGAGACTTCGTGCAGAATGGCGACGGCGTTGTGATGCAGGTTTTGCCAGCCGCGCGGGGAAAGTTCCTGGAAGATTTCCTGGGCTTCCTGGTTCCACGTCCACCATAGATTGCGGGCCAGCCGGTGCAGGCCAATGATTAGTTCCGTAAGTTCAACAGTTGTAAGTGAAGCGCGGCTCATTCGCAGTTGATCGGGTTGGATTGATTTCAAAACTCTGCCAAGTGGCGGAAACTAAACACTCAGCATTGCACTCGCAATGGAATTAAACCTTCGCATTAGCTTCCATTCCTCCGGCACTCAGCGGTCACGCTTCAGGAGAAAATCTGCCAATGATTTGAGAGCGGTCGCTTTTCCGCGGAGCGGTTTCAAGGCAGCAAACGCCCGTTTTGTCAGGTTTTCCGCGATTCGCTTCGATTTTTCCAATCCCACAATCGAAGGATAGGTGGCTTTCTGCGCGGCGGTGTCCTTTCCGGCGGTTTTGCCGAGCTGTTCGCTGGTCTGTGTCACATCCAGAATGTCATCAATGACCTGAAACGCCAGGCCCACGTGATAACCGAAATCGGTCAGTGCCTTGAGCTGCGACAGTGAACAATCAGCACTCATTCCGCCCAGCCGCGCCGAACAGCACAGAAGCGCCGATGTCTTTCGCTCATGGATGTAACGCAATTGATTCGTGGATGTCTTCCGGCCCTCGCCTTCGAGGTCCGCGACCTGTCCGGCGATCAATTGCAGCGATCCGGAGGCCTGCGCCAGTTCAATGATCAAGTCTTGATGAGCGTATCGTTTGCGAACTTTCGATCTCGCGACGATCTCGAAGGCCTGTGTCAACAAAGCGTCCCCTGCGAGGATGGCGATCCCTTCACCGAAAACCTTGTGACTGGTGAGTCGGCCTCGGCGATAGTCGTCATCGTCCATCGCGGGCAAATCATCGTGGATCAGTGAATAGGTGTGGATGCACTCGACTGCGCACGCCAGCGGCAAGGCGTCATTGACATCGCCTCCGCACGCCTCCGCCGCGGCGATGCACAAAACCGGTCGCATCCGTTTTCCTCCGGCGAAAAGCGAATAACGCATTGCTTTATGGATCGTCTGAGGTTTCGCCGTCGCTTTCGGGAGAAAGTGATCCAACGCGCTGTTCACCGACTTTGTGTGGCGATTCAGGTAGCTGGGCAGATCAAAAGCAACCGTTTTGGTCGCCGTGGCATCGAGGGAGCTGTTCGGCATGCGGGGCGTTGTAAGTGAATCATCTCCTCCCAATCAAGAATGGTTTCGGAAGAATGGTTGCCAAGCGCCGTTCTTTGTCTGTCGCTTCCTGGCTTGAGCATTCAGTCCAAGTTGTCTAACTACTGCTCAAGACAACACCTGCGCTCGGTCGCTCGTGGAGTCTTGATGCTTTCATGTGGTTGAATCGAACAGTTCATATCGCCGAAAAGAATTCGGACTCGGAGGGCGGGAAAACTCCAGCGCCGCGAGCCAGGCTTTCAAATGGCCTCCTGAAGGTTTCCGGATTTCTGGTGTTCGTCGTACTTCTGCTGGTTCAGCCCGTAAGCCTCGTCGCCGCCTCACCAGTTGCACCTGAGCAACTGCTTTTTTTTGAACAGAAGATCCGGCCCGTTCTCGTCGAGCACTGTTACGAGTGCCACAGCGCCCAGGCAAAGAAGGTGAAAGGGGGCTTGGTTCTCGACACCAAGTCGGGCTGGGAAAAGGGCGGCGACACCGGCGAATCCGCCATTGTTCCCGGAAACACGGAGAGAAGCCCATTGCTCCGCGCCGTGCGGCATGATGACGCCGATCTCGCCATGCCTCCGAAAAAGCCAAAACTTTCCGACGCCATTATCGCAGACCTGACGGCGTGGGTGAAAATGGGCGCACCTGATCCACGCGACGGTTCCGTTATCGTGCGGCGCGGCGACAAGTCATGGTGGTCGCTTCTGCCGCTTTCACAGTCAAATCCACCTCATGCCGCAGGACTTCCTGAAGCGTGGTCGGCGAATCCGATTGATCGCTTCGTCTTCTCGAAGCTTGCGGGAAACGGATTGAAGCCGAATCCGCCAGCCGACCGCCGCGCATGGATACGCCGCGTCAGCTACGATTTAACCGGGCTTCCGCCCTCCCCCGAGGAAGTCGAGATGTTCCAGCGCGATACCGATCCGAGCGCTCATGAAAAGCTCGTCGATCGCCTGCTGAACTCGCCGCACTACGGCGAGCAATGGGGGCGGCACTGGCTGGATGTGGTGAGGTTCGGCGAGAGTCGCGGCTTCGAGCGCAATGAAATCATTCTCAACGCCTGGCCGTTCCGTGATTACGTGATTCGTTCCTTCAACGAAGACAAGCCTTTCAACCAATTCATCATTGAGCACATCGCGGGCGATGTCGTGGGCAAAGACCGTCCCGATGTCGAGATTGGCGTGGCGTTCCTCACCACCGGCCCCTACGACGATGTGGGCAACCAGGACGCCGCAGCCGCCGCAAACATCCGCGCCGCGACCGTCGATGATATGGTCACCACCACGGGCGCTGCATTTCTGGGGCTGACGATAGGCTGTGCGCGTTGTCACAATCACAAGTTCGATCCGATTCCGACGGAGGATTACCACCGGATCAAATCGGCTTTCGATGGTGTATCCCACGGACCACGATCCCTCGCCACCGCCGAGGAACGTCAGCGCCACGACGCGGCATCGAAACCGCTGAACGAGCGGCGCACCCAAATACCGGCGGAAAAGTCCAGGATCGAGAAGGCCATCATAGAACGCGCCTCCACTCAAAGTTCCGAGCAGAAGCCGCTTCGTCCTCCGCCCAGCGCCCGCCTGACGGAGGAGACATTTTCCCCGATCGAAGCCAGGCACGTGCGCTTCACGGCGCTGTCGCATTCCGGCAATCCTAAATCCGGCGTGGGCGGGCGGATTGATGAATTTGAAATATGGACTGCAGCCGCAAATCCTCGCAACGTCGCGCTCGCCACCAACGGCGGCAAAGCCATTGGAGCCGCCGGCAATGTAGCCAGGGACTTCGACGGCGCGTACAGTGTCGAACTTGTCAATGACGGCAAGTACAGCGCTCGCTGGTTCATTGGTAATCCCGCCATGCTGACGATCAACCTGGCTCAGACCGCGACAATCGATCGTGTGAGCTTTTCCCATGACCGCGTCACGCCGTCCGACACCCCCATCGAAGGTCTCGGCCCTTGCGTGACCGAGTATGAGATTCACGTCTCAACCGACGGCCGGTCCTGGACCAAGGTCGCCGATTCGTCCGACCGCAAACCGTTCAACGAAGAACTCGCACGTGATAGAAAACTGCGCACAGCATCCTCGGACGAACGCGCGCAGCTTGCGGAACTCGACAGGCAACTCAACGAGATCGATCGGGAAATACGCAAAATACCACCGCTCAGTTCGGTGTGGGTTGCCAATTTTTCCCAGCCAAAGCAGCCCACCCTTGTATTCAAAGGCGGTGATCCGATGAAGCCTGGCGATGCGGTCAAGCCTTCCAGTTTGAACGTGCTCGATCAAGTGACCAGACCATTTGAACTTTCCAGCGATGCGCCGGAAGCCGAGCGCCGGCTGGCTTTGGCTCGATGGTTTGCCAGTGATGAAAATCCGCTGACCGCGCGTGTGCTGGCCAACCGTGTCTGGCAGCATCACTTTGGTGTTGGCATCGTTGATACGCCGAGCGACTTCGGATTCCTCGGCGGCAGACCCACGCACCCCGAGTTGCTCGACTGGCTCGCTCGCCGATTGCAACACCACGGCTGGCGGCTCAAACCGCTGCACCGGGAAATTATCCTGAGCGAGACCTACAAACAGTCTGCTGCTTCGCGTGAGGATGGGGCGGCAAGGGACAAAGATGCGCGCCTCCTCTGGCGCTTCCCGCCCCGCCGACTCAGCGCCGAGGAGTTGCGTGATACCATGCTGACAATTTCCGGCAAACTGGATCGCCGCGCAGGCGGACCGGGCTTCCGGCTCTACGAATACAAACAGGACAATGTGGCCACCTACGTGCCGTTAATTGAGCACGGACCCGAGACGTATCGCCGCGCCGTTTACCACCATAACGCGCGCGCCTCGGTGGTGGACATCCTGTCAGATTTCGATCTGCCGGACAATGCGTTCGCCGTGCCGAAACGAGCCAACACCACTAATCCGCTTCAGACTCTCACCCTGCTAAACCACCGCTTCGTGCTCGACATGTCCGCCGCCTTGAGCGAACGCGCGGCGATGGAGGCCGGAAACGTCCCCACCGTCCAGATCCGTCGGGCTTACGCCGCCGCCTTCCAGCGCGAGCCCACGCAGAAGGAACTTCCGGCCGCGATGGCGATGGTTCGTGACCACGGAATGTCCGCTTTCTGCCGCGCGCTGTTGAATGCGAATGAATTGATCTATCTGGAATAGACTCATTCCGAAATTTACCTCCTCTGCGAAGGCACCGCAGTGGCTTCTGGAAGTAGTTTCTTCTCCGCACTGCAATCCATGCGAACTCTCGCGTGCCGCGAGGACTTCGGATCGCGGAATTTATTGGAAACGTCCCAAAGTTTGGGGGTGAAGGGGTCTGAGTCCCGGCAGGCTGCGGGTGGAAAACAAGCATAGCTTAGCCTTTGAAGGCTGGGACTGGTTCGAGTAGTCGATTCGGCCTGGTCTTGAATGTGAGGACGCAGTCACATTGCCGCCGCATCGACTCGTCCGTCCCTTCGTGACTCGTGCCATGCAAACTTTGAGCCCAGCCTTGAAAGGCTAGTACTTCGTCAGTCGTGAGTTGATGGGTCAAACAAATTGAGCTTGTACTTTGGATAAGCGTGTCTAATTGGAGTAGATGCCAATTAAGTATCGCATCCGTTTGTCACCGCCAGAACGCGAACAACTCATGAACATCCTGCGCAAGAA
>SXGS01619627.1_pt1 | contig 35341 bp, 14 predicted proteins | sample 3174681 | NCBI WGS metagenome assembly SXGS01 (sample SAMN11356861, study PRJNA531348) | freshwater metagenome | isolation source: freshwater sample F1-80 | place: China: Fuxian Lake, Yuxi | collected 2017-12-25
CGCGGAGCGAAAGCCGTTCCTGTCGTCGAGCAACAGGTGACGAGCATGGAATGGCCAACGGCAAATCAACACTTTGATAAGCGCGTCGAGGCGAATGTTCCGGTCACTGCGGAAGTGACCGATATCGAGCCGAACGTCATTGAGCCGGTTGACCCACAGAGCGAGGTGGTGTCCGGTTCGACGGTTGAACTCGTCGATCAGTTTGTCGAACCGGTCATCCGGTTTGAGAATCAAAGCGACGAATTGCCCAGTGAGCCTCGTGTCGAACTCGACGAAGCCAACCAACCGTCGCTGATTGATGATCAGTTGCTTGCCGACTCGTCCGTCACGACGACTTACGAAGCGGCTTGGCAGCCGGTTTGGACATTCGTGTCGCAGGCGTTGTCGGCGTGGGTGGCGATGTCGGCATTGTGGTTGCTCGTTCGTTCGATGTGGTTTCGCTCGCGGTTGCGGAAGGCTCGGCGCATTGATCGCGGGCGAGCGGTTGACCTGCTGCGTGAGTTGAACGTCACCGTCACGCACCGAGGCTGCGAAGCAATAGACGCGAAGGCGAGCGACGACGAACGATCCCACGACTGTTGATCGTGTCTGGATTCACCGAGCCGGCGGCGTTTGGGATTTGGCGGCCGACGATTGTGTTGCCGCCGAGTTGTGAGGCTCTGCCGCGCGAGGAATTGCGGGCGGTATTGGCTCACGAGTTGGGACACATCGTGCGGGGTGATGTGTGGTGGCTGTTGATTGGGCGAGTGCTCACGACGGTCCTCGGATTTCAGCCGCTGAACCGGATCGCTCGGCGCGAGTGGACGGCGGCGGCGGAATGTTTGTGCGACTCGTGGGCGGTGGATCGCGGTGTCGAGCGGCTGACGTTAGCTCGCTGCTTGACCGCATTGGCGGAACATCGGCTGACGGGTGTCTCGCTGGCGGATGCACTCGCGGCAGTCGGATCGCCGTCGAGCCTGCGGACTCGGATCGAACGGCTCGTGGCTGATCCAGTCGTCGATCCGTGGACCAAGCAATCACGACGCTGGCTGCTGAGCGGTTCGGTGATCGCGGCGGCTGTTCTGTCGGCGGTGATGCTGCCGCTCCCGAAAGTCGTGACCGCATCCGTACCGTCCGCCTTTGGCGGATCAGAGAGCGGCGTCCAGGAGGAACATGCCTTGAACGAGCCGCTCTGTGATGATCGCGGTACGGAGCTGATCCGCGAGATTGAATCCGAACTCACCGCGCTACGCACCGAACTGGGCCGCGCGGAACGATTCGCGGAACAGCGGAACGATCCGAAGTGGTTCGATGCCGTGCAACAACTTCGCGACCGCGAGCGACAGCTTGTCGAACGCTGGCGAGTGTTGAGGAATGAAACGGTGCCAGCGGAAGAAACAGAACAAGGACAAGAAACGGGAACACTGATCGACGCTGATCTGCGCTGATTCGGAAGAACAAAGGTGCCCGGATTAGTGACGATTCGTGTGGATGAGCGTTCCAAGAAAAAGATCCAAAGCGGTGCTGAAACACCGCACTCCAAGGAAAGGAATCGCCATGTCACTCAGGATGGTTTCGTTGTGGATCGTCGGGGCGTTGTTGGTCGCCGCGACATTGAAAGCCGACCCGCCGCAGAAAGGGCTCGCACCGGAGCTGCCTCTGAAACCGGGGGTCAAGATCTCCGCAGAAAATAACCGTGTGGTTGTTGAAGGTGCGCCCGGTACTTTGAGAGCAACATCGGTGGAGTTCTTCGAGTCACCGCAGCAGCAGATTCGGTTCGATGTGAAGGTTTGGGACGTCGATCACTCCAAGCTGCGTGTGATTACGAAGTCAGATTCGGGCGTATTTTCGTTCTACCGAGTCAATGGTCTGGCCAAGCTGCCGGAAGGGATCACAATTCAGCCTCCCGAATTTGATCTGTCGATTTCACCGCTCACGGCACCGTTCAGAGCGTTTGCCGTGCGGAACAGCTCCGTGTCGAAGACGCTGCATGGCCACGACATTTCGTCCGCGTTCAAGACGATTACCGAGCCAACTCTGGTCGCCACCAACGGTCGAGAAGCCACGATGCTCAGCGGCGGTGAAGTGCCGATCTTCACTCCACGAGCCGGTGACTCAGACGAGATCGCGTTTCATGAGTTTGGATTGAAGTTGAAGATTCTGCCGAGGCTCATGGATCAAGGCCGACTCGCGCTTGGCCTCGATTTCGAGCACTGCGAACTCGATCGAAAACCTGAAAACGACGACTCCGGCATCCCACTGATCTCCAGCCAAGGCTTTCGACTTTCTGCTCAATTGAAGCTCGGCGAGCAATTACTGGTCGCTCAGCAGATTGGCAAGCAAGACGTGACTCGCTTGGTGCAGATCCAGCCGACGTTGTTCGTCGAACAACAGGCAACGAATAAGCCGCAGGACGCCAAGCCAGCCACGGTGTCCAAAAGCCGATCGCGACCTCTGCACGAAGAGCCTTGGCCCACGCCGCCGACACCAGGTGAATCAAGTCCGGCACCGAAGGACATCACCGTCGAAGACCGCTGGCCGATCGACGATATGAAGGTCGGAGACGAAGTCATTCCGGTATTCGTGTTCATGAACCGAAATCGAACGGCCGTGGGGGTGCTGAGTCCGTCCGATGCCCGCAAATTGCGATTGCGAGTGGTTGCCATTTCAAAGTCTGAGCGAGGCGAAGGATTGAGGGTCACGCTGCGGTCGCACATGGCTGCCAGCTCGAACGACACATTGGAAGAGTTTCAGGAGCGGGCGGACTTGGCGATGACGTGCTGTTTGTTGAGTACCTCCGGTCGTGGATTCAACCAGAAAGCCGCTCTTCGCGACGTTTTGGAGACTCTACCCGCCAGTATCGGACTGGTTCCCGTGGAACTGGCCGTCGAGGGAGTCTGGCGAATACCGGCGGATGAAGACATCGAGATTCTTCACGCCGACGATCATTACGACATCGAAAAGGTCGATGGACGCTACCCGGAATGGCCACGCCTCATCGCCAAGAAACCGGGACTCGGACGATTGATCTTCGCTCAAGGAGATTCGTATCTCGCGCAGATGGAGATCCTCGTCAAAGCCGACACGCGCGAGTTGGAACTGCACATCCGCCAGCAGTTCCCTGCGGCGGAGGTGACGATGACTTCGGTCGGCGCGAACTCGCTGATGTTGAAAGGGACGGTTGGTTCGGAAGAAGACGCGACCGGCATCGTGGAACTCGCCGAGCAGTTCGCTCCGAAGGTGCTCAACCGGTTGAAGGTCGGGGCGGCGATCGGTAGCCGAACTCGTGAGAGTTCGGACCGAAGTCTCACGACTTCAGCTACGGAGCCACGCGCCGTGCGACAAGCGAACGGGATCGCAGACAACGCCGACTCGAATTCGACCGGCGAGCGGGGCGGCGTCAGCCCCCCGGTGGAACGTGACCGTACGACGAACCGGGGGGCTGACGCCACTCCACTCGCCGAGTCAAAAATCACCGAACCGCAGAGAGTGCGGCCTCTCAAAGCTGGCCCCGGAAACTCTCCAAAGTCCGAGGAACTCGAACAGCTTCGCGACGAGATTCGCGAACTGCGTCAGGATGTCCGCGAGTTGATTCAACGTCTCGATCGTGAGCCAGCGGCCGCTTCGGCGCAACCTCCAGTGACGCCTCCGACGAAAACCACGCTCAGTACGGGTGAGCCGTGGAAGCCGGCACGTTTAGCGCATCAGTCTATCATCGAGAACGCCTGGCAAATGCTGGGACTTCGATTCGTACCACTGACGGAGCCGGAGAAAAAACAGCTTCTCTCGAAGTACCAAGGCGGGATGAAAGTGACCGAGGTTCGCGCTGACAGCCCTGCGTCACAGAACAACATTCGTAAGGACGACATCCTGGTCGGCCTCCACGTTTGGGAGACCACCACCTTTGACAATCTTCAGTATGTCCTCGGACATCCTCACGTCGTGCAGCACGGCACTTTGAAGTTTTACGTCGTGCGCGGCACGGAAACTCTCTTCGGAGAATTGAAGATTGTCACACCGGCGATGCCGATGCCGAGCAACATGCGAATTGGGACGAAGCCGCCTCGGTCCATCGCGTTGTCCGATCTGCCCAACAAGCTGGAGACGGAATTCGACAAGCTCAAACTGCACATCGAAGTGCATCGAGCGCTGATCGAGACCGCCCTCGAAGCGCGAGGCATTACTGTCACCGATGAAGAAGCTCGACAGTTGCTTCAGCTCCACGCCGATCGGGATTCGATTCCGGTCGATCTGTTTCTTCAAGCCATGAAGCTCACGCCGATGGGGCAACAGTTCCTGCAGGCGAGTCGTCAGCAATTGGCGCTGGTGAAGTACTCCGGCCAAACGACGGAGCCGACCGAACAGGAATTACGCGACGCCTACCAACTGGCTCAAGCGGGTCGAGTCGCCAGCCAGCAGGTTTCGTTTGCCGACAAAGCCAAGGCCGAAGAGGTTGCTCGTGAAGTCCGCCAGAACCCCCAGCAGTTCGCGGACATCGCGGCCAAGCACGGTCAGGCGAATTCATTCACGGGCCGCACGCTGATCCCAACGATTCCGCCCGCCCCACAGGATGAAGTGCTTGCCAAGCTCAAGGACGGAGAAGTGAGCGACGTCATTCCGGTGGGAGATCAATTCGTCATCTACCAGCGTCAGCGAATCGTCCAACCGCAAGGGACGTTCGACGACCTCAAACGGCAACTGCGAGCCACTCTGATCCTCAACAAGACCAACGAAATCGGCCAGCGCGAAGTCGAGCAACTTCGGAAGGCCTACCGGCTGATCATCGTGCCTGCCGGTGCGGCTACCGCGACTGCCGAACCAGCCGTTGCGATCCCGGTCTCGACTCTAAAAACCAACGCCGAGTGATTCCCCTGCGGCGGATGAAAGAGAAATGAGCAGAGATCGCCGCAGACTCTGGATCTCATCGACATGCTCGTCCTCAATCCAAATCCGTGATATTTCGACGGAACGCCTTCGCATCGACCGCCGAGCCGAACTTCACTCCGAGCTTTTCCAAGACCAACGCGGCAGCCTATTCGGCATGTAACGACGTGTTCTCCTTTGGTGACTTCGAGAGATGCTCACGCAGCTTTTCCAGAGACGGGAACAGATCGGACATCGGATCGTCCGACTTTGGCTTGCGCCGCAGTTCCCAAATGGAAGTCTTCTTTCCGGTCGCGAAAACTTCCGGACGCTGCGATTCTGTCGTGTTGTTTAAGCAAATGCGGACCACGTCGTCGGCGAATTCGATGATTCCCAGCACGACGGTTCGACTCTCGCCGTCGTTGGGATTCATGATGAGATCGATTTGTTGAGGCAGCCCTGGTTCTCCGAACTTGAGCTGAACGGATTCTGCGTCCTCACGCTCGAAGCCCAACTCACGCCAGATCGTCACGATGTCGCCTTTGATCTCCGCAAAGATTGGGATGCCTTCGGGATCATGGGTGTCAAGGTCCCAGCGGCCCTGCAACTTCGCGAGCATCTCCGCTTTTGGATCGGACTTCGACGCCGCGGTCTGTGTTTCCGCTTTGTTTGCCGACTTGCTTTCGGCGTTCTCAGCAGCCGCACTCTCGTCCCATCGAGTCGCCTCGATGCCCGCCGCTTTCAGGGCCGAGTTGATCGCGATTCGGAGTTCGGATTCTTTCTGCGTCTGCCGAGCTTCTCGCTGACAGCGTTGCGAGGGATCGCGAACAATCGCCATCACGATCACGTCCCCTTGGCCCGCCTCGCGGAAGTTGACCGTCACTCCCTTCAACGCATTCAAGCTTTGAACGAGCTTGCTGTATCCCGGATTCTTTCCGAGTCCCGGCAAGACCTGCGAGCCGGCGTAGAGATCGATCTCGATGTGATCCGTTTTCGTTGGTGGTGCGGTTGATGAAGATGGCACCCCTGGTTTCGCTTTGACGAGTTTGTCACCCGCAGACCGAGCGGCTTCATACGCGGCTTCGATCTCCAAGACCTCGGCCTGTGAGACTTGAGCTCCTCGTACCAATTCCCTGAGAGCTTGAAGCCGCTCCACATGCTGCTTGTGAGCCTCCGGAGGTTCGGCCTGGGCCAGTTCATTGATCGCCCGCAAGCCCTCGCTCGGCTTCGCAGTTCCATTTCGCAGGTCATCCCACAGCAGGTCTAATCGCGTGCGGAGGATCGCAACAACTTCCGGTGTTGCTCCCTTCTTGGTGTTGCTGACAACTGAGCCTGGAGGTTTCGTTGACACAGGTGCGGTCGAGTCCCATCGCAGCGCGTCCCCTTCGATCAGCTCACCCGCGCGGCGGTTGATGATCTTTTCGCGGAGTTCCTTGCGCTGGCCGATCTGGCGTTCGAGGCGGCTGAGGCGGGACTGCAGTTCCTTTACCTGGAGTTCTTCCACTTGCAGCTTCAGGTCGAACGCGGTGCTCAGCAGGTTCTTGAGTTTGCGTTGATGCTCGGCAATCGCCGGCTGGTTCTGCTCGGCCTGCCCGTTCGCTTGAAGCTGCCGAATCGTCGCCGCCTCAGCCGCCGCCGCCGACTCTTGAGCAACAAGCTGCTCGACCAACTGCTTCGCGGCGGGAGTGTCGAGACGGACCGTACTCGTCTCGCGAGTGACGGTCACGAGAATCGTGCGAGGTTCGGGATTTTTATCGAGCCACAACAGCAAGGAGGTGGAGCCGACACCTTTGCCGATCACGGCGATTTTCGTTTCGGACAACTGGTTGAAATCAATGATGTCCGTACCGGCAATCGCGATCCGAGAGATCGCCTCCCGCGTGGTCAACGCCTTAACATGCCCTAGAAGTACCGCCAATTGCTCGGTCGGTTCATGAACCTTCTGAATCGCATCTGGTTTGGACTCCGCAGCTTGTTGATTCGGTTTCTCTGGGACATCGAATTTGTGAACGGCCGCTTCGATCTCATCTTGAGCTTCCGCCGGCGCGAACACGATGACCGAACGGAACGTGGCATTCGAGAAGAAGTGATAGGGCTGCTCGCGATACTTAGCGCGGAGCAACTCACGCACGCGCGACGGCTCGATTTCGGTCTTCACGAGGGCGACGGTTGGCTTTGGCATCGGCTGAGCCGGGGCTTCGACGCGGGCCCAATCGGTTGCCAGTTTCCGATCGAGTTCGCGTTCCGTCTTTGCCGCGCCGCTGCGCAGGAGTTGCTTCCGCTGGTCCTCGAACGGCGAGAGGACGAGCCGCCTCGTCGCGTTCGGCCCAATCGACAGTGAAACCCCAACAGGCCGCTCGCCGAGCACGTTGACGGTGAAATAGCCCTGGAAGTTGTGGCTGTCCGGCTTCCACTCCAGGAGACCGTTGCCGTCCGCAACTTCGATGAAGAACATCCACTCGCGGTTTTCAACCGGCCAGATCGTGAGTTCCGAGGACGCTCCGTTCTCTGCTCGGCGGCTCCATGTGCCGACGATCTCCGGAATCTTGGCGTCGGCGACGTAAGGAGGGTTCTCTGGGAGTGCCGACGTTTCGAGCAGGCCAGAGCGCTTCGCCGAAAAGGTGGTGGAAAGCGACAACGACGTTCGGGTCCACTCTTGAGTGACTAGCTCTTCCTCTGGGCTTTCTTTGATACCGCCATCTTTCGGAGTTTCCTTCGCTGATGGCTTCTGAGGGTTCGCAACAATGACACGCACCTTGTTCGTCCCGACCAGTGGTTGAAGAGTGATCTTGGAATGATCGCCGTCATCCTCCCAAGCCCCTTCGAATCGTTGACGGGCAGCAGACCATTTCACGGAAATCCTCGTCGGTGTGGTGACCCAGGGTTGGTCAATCAGGAAATCCGTGGCACCGGTTTGAACTCGCCGAATCTCCATCTCCGCGATCGTTGCGGCATTGGTCTCAGGAGACACAAATTTCACACGCCATGTCCCGGTGATGTCCGGCATCTTGGAGTCGTCTGAGAACTTGGAGCTTGTTTCATCGTTCGAGTGTCGCAACGCGAGATGGATCGTGCCCTTCTCGCCGGCCTGCTTCATCTGGAGCATTTGCTCGATGGTCACGAGCAGCGACACATGCTTCACGGTGGGATGCTCGGGATCGCGAACGTCGCCGATCGCGAAGACCTCGACGTACTCCAATACCGTCTTGACCTCGTTGAACGGTGAGCCCGCCATGCGGGAGGAAACTCGCACATCGACACGGTTGCCCGGTCGAATCAGACCGATGTTCGTCGTCGTCTGGTCGATGGGCACCAACGCCACGACCATCCCGGCAGGAATTTCGCGCGAGGCTTTTTGCACTCCGTTCTGATCCGTCGTCAGTGCAAAGCTGCGTTTGAGTTCCGCCGGTTTCTGAGTCTCGTAGGCGACCAGCTTCAGCATCTTCTCCAAGTCGAGGAAGACCTCGCCGGGAGCCTCCACCTTCAGCCGCTTCCCGGCTTCAAACTCCAGGACTTTTGCCCCGCGCGGACCGAACAGTTCCACAAGGCTCTTGGCGAGCGGCGTCACGGGTTCCAATTCGACGGCATGCCGATTCTCCGCAGCCGAGTCGGGGAGGGGCTTGGCCTGTTTCAGAGACTCGTCCGCCACGAGCTTCAAAAGCTTTTCGAGATCGTTCGCGAGGTCCAGTGGGAGTTCGATGTGCAGCCGCTTGCCTTCTTCGTAATCGAGAACCTTGGCCCCTCGTGGTCCGAAGAGTTCGACGATCTGCTTGGCCAGTGGCGTTGCGGGCTGCAACCCAACACGCCCTGGCTTCAGCGGATCGACTGGCTCGTCCGTTTCTTCTGGAGATTCGGTTTCTCGAGCGGGTGTTTCGGGACGCTGGTCTGCTCGGACCCATTCCTGATTCAACAATTCCTGCTGTTCCGCCTCCGTGATGCTGCCGTTCTTGACGAGTTCCTTCTGCAACGCTTCGTCGAATGCAACGGTGCACTTCATCGTCTTGCCATCGCCCAGGAGTTCGAGAGTCCGCTTGGCAGGGTCTTTCTGTTCGGGATCGAACATCAATTGCTCGAAGCGTTGAGTGCTCGAAGACCATTTGATGGGAGGGCCCGGAATGATCCGGCCGGGACGGCCCTCAAACCGGAAATCCCCGGTTCCATCCTCAACCCGACGAATCACGATGCCGGCAGATTGCGGATCTTTGCGATTGCGCCATGTGCCGGAGATATCCGGCATCTTGGAAGCTACTGCGACCGGCTTGGCCGGAGTCGGGGTTTCGGGAGCGGTGGGAGCTTCCGCAGACTTGGCAGCCTCACCGACAGGCTTGTTCTCCTGTGCGTAGACGATCGTCAGAGCCAAGGCAAAGCCGAAGATCACCACGAAGGCACGCAGACACGAAGTCTGCCAGCCAAGTATTCGCTGCGTTGTGAGTTTCATGATTGTCCTTTGTGGCATTGGCGACATGAGGTTCGTGTCTTTACGCCGAAGGCGTTGTGTCTCATAGCCCAGGGTTGTCGCGCTTCGCGACTACCCAGGGTGACTGATGTGTGACTCGTCTGTACCCCAACGGGGTTCTGTCATCAGGCGTTCGTGACGGACGCAACCCTTTCAGGGTAGATCGGTCATTCGCGACACAATCCCAGGGTAGCCGCGAAGCGCGGCAACCCTGGGCTATGTGACGAAACTCCTTCGGAGTAAACACCAGCGTGCCGTCTAACTCGTCTGCAAATTGTGATTGTTGAAGAGTCATTCCAAGTCCCTCTTCGCGTCGGCATCGAGTTGTTCGATCGTCGCTGCCGTGTCATCGAGTTCCGTTTGCGTGGCGTTCCAGTCCAGCAGCGGGTTGAGCGTGGATGGTTCGGGCGTTGGCTCGCCGGGTGAGTTCGGGATCGGTTTCGTTTTCGGCCACGCGGTCGCGAGAACGATCGCGGCAAGTACTGCAGCTCCGAGCACAAGCCAGTGCCTTGTAAGTTGGGCACTCTTGCCCGACCCTGCCTTCCTCGCTTCCGAACGGTCGGGCAAGAGTGCCCAACCTACCTTTGGCAACTCAACTGCCGTCGGTTGTTGGACGTGAGCGAGGCATTGCTCCAACAGCGTCGCGATCTCCGTCGCCGAGGCGATGCGATCTTCCGGCGACTTCGACAGTAGCTTCAGCACGATCCGTTCGAGCCAATCCGGGATGTCGGCATTGATCTCTCGAATCGGACGCGGCGAGGTTTCGCGGATGCGACGTAACACGCCGAACGTCGTCTCCGCTCGGAAAGGTGGGCGGCCGGTACACATCGCGTACAGCACGCTGCCGAGACTGAAAAGGTCCGACCGATGATCGACCGCGTCGCCGTTGGCTTGCTCCGGCGACATGTACTGCGGAGTCCCCGCGATGATCCCCGTGCGAGTCAGCGTCGCATCATCCACCGCGCGGGCGAGGCCGAAGTCAGTCAGCATGACTCGCTCAACGCTGGTCTCCAGCAGAATGTTGGCCGGCTTCACGTCGCGATGCACCAGCCCTTGAGCATGCGCCGCCGCTAGTCCGCTAGCCGCTTGCAGCCCGATCCGCAGCACGTCTTTCACATCGAGCGGACCTTGCCGATCGAGCCGCTGTTGCAGCGACTCGCAGGCGACGAACGGCATCACCAGATACGGTAGCTTCGCCGTCGCGGCGACCGCATGAATAGCCATCACATGCGGATTGACCACCGCCGCCGTCGCCTGAGCCTCCCGCGCAAACCGCTTCCGAGCCGCCGCACTCAACGCCAAATACGGAGCCAGCACCTTCACCGCCACATACCGATTGAGTTCTCGCTGATGCCCCTTGAGCACAACACCCATGCCGCCTCGGCCGATGACTTCGAGGATCTCGTATTCCCCCAACCGACCGAGCATCGCCGAATCATCGCTCGGCTCCAGAAAGTCCACCGCGAAGTCCGTCGCAAACGAGTCATCGCTCCCCGAGTCGTAGGTTGGGACTCCGTCCCGACCCTGTTTGTCCCGCCCTCCCGAACCATCCGACAAATACGCCGCCGGCTCCCCCAGAATCTCCTTCACCCCACTGCAAGCCTGCGACCACCACTGCGGCTCCCCCGCCAACGACTCCAATTGCCGACGACACTCGCCGCACTCAGCAACATGCTCAGCGACGTCACCCGCCAACGGCTCCGGCAAAGCGTCCTCCAACAACCGTTGCAGGCAATCGCGATCGTAATGAGTGATGGGTTGGGTCATGGGGTTTCTTCGTGTGACAGACGGCGGCTCGGGGTGTTTGATAGGACTTATGGGACCAATGGGACGTATGGAAATGGCGTTGCTACATCACTCATCACCCCATTTGTCCCATGCCTCCCCTTCGTCCCATCAGTCTTCGCTCTCAAACTCTTCGACTTTCGCTCGCAGCCGCGCGATGATCCGGCTACGGGCGACGTACACGCTGCCGGGTGACAGCTTCAACTCGCGAGCGACCTCCGCGATCGCTCGCCCATTGATGCTCGTTTCCACGAACGCTTGCCACGTCGTCTCGCGGAACTCGCACCGCACTTGCTCGGTCGCCCACGCGAGCACTTGTTGCCGATACTCAGCATCGAATAGATCCGACTCGGCACTGGCTGGCACCGTCGCATCCAGCAACTCCTCGATCTGCCGATCATCCATCATCTCCGCACGCCGCGACTGCCGAGTCAAAAACGTGACGACCACATTCCGAGCCACTCGAAACAACCACCGCCGAAACGAGGCTTCCGCCCCATCCGGTTGATACCGCTCGATCGCTCCACTGATCCGCAGCAGCACCTGCTGTGTCGTGTCGCGAGCATCGCTCTCCTGCAACCCGCGCCGCCGCATCAGCCGCAGGACCAGCGGTTCATACAGCAGCAAGAACTCCGCCCACGCCCGCTCGTCACGCTCACCCCGCAGGCGCAGCAGCAGGCTCGGACGTGTTCGCGGCGTCTCGTTCACAGTCACCTTTCGTCGCTGAATTCGCCAACCATCGAGTTTCGAGTCATTCCTGTGAGCCGCACGGCGCTAGCCGCGGGTTCCGGCTTCGTTCAATACCGGCGGCTAGCGCCCCGCCGCTCATTCAGACTTCACGTCGCCACGCAAAGAGTAACTCCGCTGACGTCGAATTCTTACACGCCAATCATCGGATTTTTTCTGATCGTAGGATGGCCGCCCCCGGCTGTCTTGCGGTTCATGCCGTTGAACTCCAACACAGGACGGCCGAGGGCGGCCATCCTACTCGGCAACATCGAGCTTGCGGCAGCGAAAGGCTTCGCTACAGTCTGCGTGGCGAAAGGTTTCGCTAGATGTCAAGAATTGCGGAGGCGGTGTCATGCGGGAATTGGGATCATCTCAGCCGACGGCGGTCGAGTTGGAAATTTTGCGAATCCTCTGGGAGCTGGGGCCAAGTCCCGTGCGCGACATTCACGCGCGGCTGAATGAGGCCAAGGGGACGAATTATTCAACCAGCGTGAAGATGCTCTCGGTGATGCTGACCAAGGGGCTGGTCAAGCGGGACGAGAAGGCAACGCCGCTGGTCTATCGCGCGGCGATGACTCGCGAGCGGGCGGCCAAGAAGTTTCTCACCGAGCTGATTGAGAAAGTCTATGACGGCTCGGCAATGAGCCTCGTGCTGCAAGCTCTGGCGTCCGGGAAAGCGTCGAAGCACGAGATTGAGGAAGCTCGAAAGCTACTCGATGAGATGGAGGGGAAGTGATGAATCCGCTGGTTGAGCGACTCGGTTGGGTGTTGGTGCATTCGCTGTGGCAGTTCGCGCTCGTCGCGTTGCTGGCGGGTGTGATCGCGCGAGCGATGCGGCGAAATTCGTCGGCGGCTCGGTACGGCGTCCATGTCGTGGCGATGGGAGTGATGGTTGTCACGTCTCTGGTGACGTGGTCGCTCTCGCGCGATGACTTGGCGAGCCGGAGGGCGTCAGGCCCCGGACCTGATGCGATTCACTCAACCAGTCCGGGGGCTGACGCCCCCCGGCTCGCCAGCACAACGGCCTTTGAAGACCCGACCCCGGACGATGCCACAAGCATAAGGCGAGCGGGAGGTGTTAGCCCCCCGGTGACTGAGACGTCGCTTAACTCCGAAACAACCGGGGAGTTGACGCCCCCCACTCGCCAAGAAGAAGTAGCGTTGTCGTTGCGCATCAAAGTCGCATTGCAACCTTGGCTGACTTGGATCGTCGCTGTTTGGTGCATCGGCGTCGCGGTCTGCTCGCTGAGGCCGTTGCTCGGTTGGCATACGTTGTGGCGGTTGAAGCGAGTTGGTGTATCGCCGGCTTCGGACGACGTGCTGGCCGCGCTACGTCGCGTGTCCGAGCGATTGCGATTGCGGCGTGCGGTGAGCGTGTTGCAATCGACGTTGGCTCAAGTGCCTGTGGTGGTCGGTTATCTGCGTCCGGTGGTGTTGCTACCGGTCAGCTTGATGACGAGCCTCCCGGCCGAGCAGTTGGAAGCGATCTTGGCTCACGAGCTGGCTCATGTGCGGCGGCATGATTTCGTGGTGAACCTGCTGCAAACTCTGGTCGAGACGTTTTTCTTTTATCACCCGGCGGTGTGGTGGCTGTCGCATCAGATTCGAGTCGAACGGGAACACTGCTGCGACGACCTCGTGGTGGAGTCGTTCGGCAACCGCGTTGAGTACGGCCGCGCGTTGCTGGCGATCGAAGAATTGCGCGGCCGCAGTTCGGTGCTCGCGCTGGGTGTAGCGGATGGATCGCTGCTCGCGTGCATTCGGCGGATCGTGGGGATTGGTCGTGAGCCGATCGACGGTTCTCAATCCTGGTCCGCTCGAATGGGGGGCGGGTGGCTCGGAGGGTTGGTGACGCTGGTTCTGATTCTGGGTGTCACTTGTGGGTCGATCGTGTTCTCTTGGGAGAAGCCGAAGGAGTTGCCCTCGTCGAATCCGTTCTTGGTGAAAACGGCGGACGGAGTCGAAGTGGAGTTGCTCGGAGTCACCACGATCGCGGCGAACGCGAAGCCCGCGGCTGGGCAACCAGCCGATCGAATGATCTGGTGGCGACCGGATGGTGAGCTATTGAAACCGGAGCCGTTCCCTGGCACGCCGCTCATCATCGCGGCCGATCGAAACAACCCACGATTTGCGGATTGGGCGGGTGTTGCCGTGCGGATTCGGGGTCTGAAACCGACCGACGATGCGGAGGGTTGGGTCGTGATCGATGGCTCACGAGAAAGTGTTGCCTCGGGAAACGGAGATGTCGCGAACGGTCTCTACGAAAAGGCATTGAGCGCGGGGCCGCTGCCGGGAATCAAATCGGGAGTCGTGCGCGTCGGATTTGGAACCAAGGGTGGCGCGCTTGGACCGTGGCTCACGATACGCCCGGCTCAGGCCAATGAGGTGGATGGGCCGATCCCTGAAGAGTTGCGGTCCACGTATGAGTCCACGGGCGAGATGAAATTTCGCGAGGTCAACGGCCAAGCACGGTTGGTGACTGGGCCGATTGATGTCTCCAAGATCCGTGCTTCGACGGAGGGAGATCTGATCGACATCGACGGCAACGCTGTGAAGGGAGCGGCGTTCGCGTTCGTCGATGGCGAGTGGGGCTGGACGTATCCGATCCCGCTCGCGCGAGTCGCGCACTATCGCTTTCGACTGCGAGCGTATCGGCATTGGGTCACCTTCGAGAACGTTTCGTTTCAGCCGGGACACAAGACCGACGTGAAGGCGTCCATTGGAAAAACTCCCGAACTCCGCCGCGATCCGCTCATGGCGGCGTTGCCGAACGGCGTGCGAGTCGAATTCGTCGGGCTGGCGGCGATGGAGGCTGAGCCGAAGACGTGGTGGAAGGCGGATGGGTCTCCACTCAACGAAGTGCCGAAGTATGGAAATGAAATGCTTCGCGTTGCCGGCCAGGAGGTGCGCCGCGCGTTGCTCCGAGTACATGGAGACAAGGTGAGTTATCTCGACGTGACCGCGTCAGGCATGTCGAGCGTGATCTTGGCGGAACCTCCTGGTTCGGGTGGGTCGTTTATCCGAATCGGAGGCCAATTTGCCTTTCCTCCCGGTCAGAAGACGGGGCGCTTTGAGGTGGGCATCGCTACTCAACAGCAATCGCCGGCTCGCTTCCTGAATGCCAAAGGAGAGCGAGTCACGTTCGTTCGTCGCGCGAATGTGGCTCGTCGTTCTGGAGCGCTTGTGGTTGACGGAGTCGATCCAGGCCAACTCTTGGACAGCAACAGTCCTCGCGGACTCATACCACCAACGAGACGGCAGCCTGGCGCGCTTTTGGTCGATGCGGCCGAGGGCTCCGAACCCGCAACGGTCGAAATTGGCGAGTTGAAAACAATCGCTGACGGCGTCGGGGAAGACATCGAAGTGGTCAGCATCGCCACGCCGTTCCTCAAGCCAGCAACGGTCAATGGCCGACCGGTCATGTCGCCGGAGAAAGAGGCGGAGAACAAAGTGCTCAGCCAGCAAACGCAGATCACTTGGCGAGCACCGAACGTCCCCAAGCCGATGAACTTGGAGTTGGTTCTCATTGATGTGCATGGCAAGCAGCATCGGCACACGTCGCTCGGCGCGGGCCTTAATCAGAAACGACTGCCCGATGGCTCACCACATTGGGGAGACTCCGAACGCTTCTTCCGCTTCGACGTACCGATCTCGCGAGTCGCCGGCTTCGAGTACCGCGTCCGTCCGTATCAGCATTGGGTCACGTTCGACAACGTCGCGCTGAATCCGGGTGAGATGACCGACGTGAAGGTGAAGGTCGAATCGGCTCCTGAACCGAAAGTAGATGCCAATGAGGCTCGCTTCACCGACGAGCTGCGACTCGAATTGAAGCGGGGTGAGGCGCATGGTGGGCGGTGGTTCTTCGTGGACTTGGATCGGGGGCGAATCGCCAAGCCGCCGTTTGCGGTCGAGCTTGATTCCGAAAAAGTTTACGCCGTCATTCAACCGAAGGAGCCCCAGTTGAATGCGTGGCTCAAGCGGGAAGGGATCGACTTGATTCTCCGCAGTGAAGCCAAACCGTTGAGTGATGATTCGGGGCGAACGAGCCAGCTTGTTCTGGCTTGGATGGTTCGCACCGACGTGCGCATCGATGTGAGTCACCCAACCGTCGAGTTGGATCGGCGACGCGATGGCTCGTGGACATGGACGACTCGGCCGAGCGACCTCGTCACTCGGTTCACGACGCGCGACGACCGATCGGGGTTCGTCGATCAGCGACTTCAGGTCGAACTGCGAACCGACTTACCCCGGCTGATTCCGTTCCGAACCGTTGAGAACGTGGTTGGCGTGTGCCTGCTTGAGCAACCGGACGTGCTCAAGGATGAACTGCGGCTGCGGATCGCCCATGTGGTCAACGCGACCACGCCGCTCGCCGACCGACGATTTGACGGTGTCTTCGTGAGCGGCAAGAACGGACCCGCCGAACCGCCGCAGAGAGGACCGAATCAACCGGCCAAATCTCCACAGCTTGAGGTCGTGCCGTATGACAAGGACGAAGCGGCGGAATTCCACGAGCGTGTCAAACAGGTTTTGCCAAACGGCTGGACGGTGGATCGGCAAGACCGAGCCTTCGAGTTCCGTGGGCCGAATGGTTCGACGGAGAAGACGAAGACCGAAGAGGCGCGAATCACGCTGTGGTTCTCGGATCACTCCGCCGATTCCTCCGTCTTGAACCGTCGCGATCCGAAGCTGCCACGCATTGGATCGTTTGGAATCACGCGGCTTGGAGAGGTGCTACTCAGTCGGAATGCGGCGGCGGAAGAACTCTGGCCGGAGATTTTTGACGAACTCTACTGGTTGTTGCCGGTCGACCATGTCTCGTTCGCGGGCATCGTCAAACTGCCCGACATTTCCGATCGAGATTCATTCGTGTTGCTGTCGCACTATGCGGGGACGCGGATTGATGTGCGAATCGACGACGACGGCAACCGCGTGTTGCACAACGAGTCAACCGACGGCATTCGGCGAGTTCAGAAGTACGGACTCACGCCGCAGACTCGATTTCTTGTGCTTGGCGAACTGCCGACACTGGCAACCGCGAAGACCGAACAAGACAAGCAGCGAGCCCTCCGACATCAGACGCAATTCGAACTGATGCAGAAAGGGGCTCGCGAGTACGGCGTGCGGATCGTCACGCTGGCGGACTACATCACCTACCTGCAAACGCTCAAGAAAGCCGGCCAAGCAGACCCGTTGCCTCCCGTGAAAGACGGCAACGAGATTCAGATTCCACGCGTCGTGCCCAACGTCAATCAGAAGGCTCCCGCAGCCAGCGCGGAGCGGAGTCAGGCAGAAGGAGACCTGCGGTCCAATCCAGCGGCGGGGTCGGGAGACCCGCGTCGAGCGCAGTCTTCCAAGCTGACGGTTTTTAACTCCGATGGCAGTCGGGCTCGGTTCAATGGAGTCGTTTCCGCCTCCGTGGGATTCCCCGGTGAGAAGAGTCGGAGTTGGCACGAGTCCCCCACGAAAGAGGGTCTCATTTCGTTGGAGAAGTTGACGCCGGGGACGCATTGGTTGGTGGCTGCCGGAGATTCTGAACAGAGGACGACATTTCAAATCACCGTGCCGACGAAGCAGCCGATCGTTGAGCAACGATTGCGAAACGTGGGGACGTTTGTGGGAGACTTTCTCACCGTCAGCGCGACCGTCGCCGGAGCGTCCCCCGACAATGAGGTCATTTCGATCGAGATCAAAAACGAGTCGAAAGAACCGATCCCGTTTTCCGAGGAAGACATCAGCCTCACGATGCATCCGGGGCAGTTTCGAGCGCTTTCACCCCGCATCCGGAATGCGGTGAAGCAACCGCTGCCGCAGATCAAGGTGCTGCCGGGAACGTCACAAACGCTGACGATCAAGTGGCCGCATTGGGTCCGCGAGGGCTTGTGGCAATCGCGACTTGGTGAGCTGATCGACGAGCCGTGGTCGATCTTGTCGGAACCAGGAAAGATCCAGGTCCGAGTCAACCTCGGCAATCACGGGGCAGTCCCCGTCTTTGTGACGTCACCGCAAACGATCATCAAACAACCGGCACCCGCAACCGGTGCGAAGCTCAGTGCCGTTGAAACTCGAATCCTGGAGGAATTGGAACGACCCACGTCGCTGACGATTGAGGCTCTGAACTTGAGCGACGTGATCGCGCTCGTGGCGAAGCAACACCGGCTGCCGATCATCATTGATGTGGCCGCGTTGTCGGAATTGAACGTGAAACAGGACGTACTTCTCTCACGCACTTTGAAGGACGTCAAACTTCGTAACGCGCTGAAAATCATTCTGGAAGACGTCGGAGGGAAACGACTCGCACTGGTTGTCGAAGATGACGTGTTGAAGATCACGGCGGACAAAAACCCGGAAGCAGCCGAGGCAATCAAACAGGCGAACCCCAACGCCTTACAGTGCCGACTCGTTGCCGTGCCGGCGGCGGTGAATGATGAGTCGCCGGACCTTTCGAAGTCGGTGGCGGCGTTTGCTCGTGGGGAGGACGTGACGTTTGCAGTCGAGTTGCAGAACGTCAGCGACAGGGCGCGGACATTGATCGGCGTGAGATACGACGCCAAGGGGCAGCCTCGGTTTGAAGGGAAGTTGGCTCCGGAGGTTTTTGCGCCGTATCTGTTCGAGTTGGAATTCACCGATGCCAAGGGGCAGCCGGTGCCTCGGACTTCGCGCGTCTTTCTGGAACCGTCGCATCGGCTGAGCGGCGCGTTGACGCACTCGATTGATCCCGGCAAGTCGCTCGTGGTGGTGTTGCGTCCGTCGCGGTTTCACTCGCCGATGGAGCATCGACTTCCTCCGGGAAAGTATCAGGCGCGAGTCCGTTATCACGGGCCGACCGATCAGGACTTGGCCTTTTTCCGATCGCATCCTGCCAACGAACTCCGAGCCAAAGCGTGGTACGGTGAGGTCACGTCGAACCCCGTAACGTTCACCGTCGCCGATGAGGCCATCGAAGCGAAGCGTCCCAAGCTCGTGTGGGGACCGGTGAAGGACGGCCTGCAAGCCGCCGTCGAATTTCGCCCGTTCCCCGGAGCCGCACCAACGAATGATCCGCCGGGAATATTTCCGACCATGCCGCAGGTTTCGACGATCTTCCATGTGAAGAATGTTTCTGACCGCACGATCAAGTTCGTCAGCGAGACGGGACGGCAGCTCGATAAAGTCACGGCCACCGACGAAGCGGGCAAAACCAAACGGCTCGAAGGTGCGTTCTTCACCGGTTGGCCGATCCTCGTTCGCTGGACGCTGAAGCCCGGCGAAGTCGCCGAACTTCATGCGCTGACTTCAGGGATTGGCCTCCTCGACAAGCCGGGCAAGTACACGCTGCGATATGACATCAACTTCGGCAGCCTCTCGCGAAACGACGACAAAGGGGACGACGGATTCCCAAAGGAAGACGACTGGCAACAAGTGCTGCCAACAGGCGACATGCCGATCACGATTCGTGCTCGCGCACAGAACGACGAGGTTCAAGACAAGCCGGCTCAACGTGTGTCGCAAACCTTGGAGCCGATCGAAGGCCAAGTCATCGACTCCGTCACCGGCAAGCCGATCGACGGGGCGACCGTTCGATTTCGATTCGGCACGTTGCGAGAGGGTCTCAGCAATAAAGAGCGGCTGGCCGAGCTGGTGTTTCGCAATGTCGGACGATTCACGTTTGAGTTGCCCGAGGTGGCCAAAGGGCGGATTGACTTGTTCGTCGAACGGATTGCGGAGCATCCGGACTATCAGACGTCCGAGCCGCGTGCGGTGCCGCTGCATCTCTTGTTCAACAAGGAACCGAACCACGCTCATGACTTCATTCGCAAGGTGGAGTTGGTCCCAGGGAAAATCGTCAGCGGGCAAGTGCTGGACATCGACGGACGACCGGCGAAAGGAATCACGATCTTCTCCGGACGCAATCAGCAAGGTTGGCAGAACGATTCGGCTCACACGACGACGACTGATGCGAATGGCCGATATCGGCTCGTCGTTCGGGATCGCGAGCGAGGGCGCGTCTATGTGATCGCGAACCACGCGGCGGCGGTGTCGCGCGCGATCACTCCGGAATTCGGCGAGCAGCCAGTCTTCCGACTGCAACGCGGCACGCGGTTGTTCGGTCGAGTGACCGATGCGAAAGGCCGTGGCGTGGCGAACGTCGTCGTGCGAGCCGACGGTAGCGATCGAGTTCCGCAGCGGTACGCGATGACCGATGCCGACGGAAAGTATTCGCTCCCGCCGTGTCAGTACGGGCAATACGTCGTGCAACTCATTGACGAAGGGCGCATCCCCGAACTTCCCAAAGAGGGTGTGCGACTGCCCGATGTCTATCTTCATCAACTGGTGGATCTCCCCAAGACCGCGTTGACCGAACAGCAGCTCGACTTCAAGCCGACCGAGTCGGTGCGCATGACCGCTCGCTACACGACGAGCGACGATCAACCGGTGAGCGGCCGCAGCCTGTCGCTGAACGGAGTCGCCGGCAAAGTGAATTGGTCGGGCCGACTTCGCGAAGTGCCCGATCAGCCGGGTCTCCTGGAACTGCGCGTCCCGCGCGGCTTCGAAGGCCGCATCGATCAGAACGCCGATCTCGGTGGCTTCCTGCGCATTCTTCGAGACGGACCAGACGCGAAACCGACGTCGCCGTGGTCTTCGGTCAAGTTCGACAACGACGGAGTCTCGTTTCACATCCGTTCGATGAAAACCAGCTCGATCACGCTCCGCGCGACACACGATGGACAGCCCGTGAAAATCGCTGGCTCGGTCTCGACTCCTCGATTCGCCGATCAGAACGCGGCCGACGAGGCGGGTGCTCGCCTGCCATCTGCCCAATTCCGGACTGAAGTACTCGGTCAACTCTGGTTCGACGTGCATCCCAACATCGACCTCCTGCTGAAGCTCGACGTCCCCGGCTTCAAACCGTGGCAAACCACACTGCAAGTCGCCGAGGGAGAGAACCGAGTGATCGACGCGCCGCTTGAGTCGGCCAAGCCGATCGACTGATACAGTGCCCGTTGAATGCGCTCGACTTTCCAGGAGCTTCTCGCACAACTTCTCCAAAAGTTTGTGTGATCGGGCTTTGCTCTGGACACTTCAGGTTCGAGGAGAGATCAACTTGGACCTGACTGCTTTCATCAATGCTTATCGCGGGCCACTGATTGGGCTGATTGCCTCATGGGGAGCTCCGTGGGGTGACGCGGTCGAGATTGCTCAGGACAGTTTTTCGGAAGCCTGGCTGAACCGCGAAGCTTGCCGGGGCGACTGGAATGACCCGGAAATGTTTGGACGCTGGTTGCGCGGAGTGGCGCTCAACCAATACCGCAATTGGGCCAGGAGTCGTCGTCGTCGTGCTCGGACGGTGACGTTGGAACCGGCCATCCTGGAGCAGACCGTCTGCGCGGCTGATCCAGAGCCAGATCAACAACTGGATGCGTTGCGGCAGGCGATCGCGCGGCTGCCGAGCAAGCAGCGCGAGGTGGTTCTCATGCACTACCTCGAAGAGACCAGCGTGAAAGAGGTGGCGGCGCTGTTGTCGGTCTCGGCCAAAACGGTGGAGGGACGTCTCTATCAAGCCCGTCGCAGCTTGCGGCGGTTGCTCGAGGGCGAGCTTTCAGTCGCACAGATCGGAAGGATGTTGCTATGCCTGTGAACTTGGTCTCCGAGGATGAATTGCGAGCGGCCTTGCGTCCCTACCGAGTTGATCCAGCGACGTTTGAAGCCGGCGTGAGGACGCGATTGGAAGCCGCTCAACGACAGCGTGCCGATGACCCTCTGGCGGGATGCTCGCCCTTCCTGCGAAGCGCTGCGTCCTTTCTGCCACTGGCGATCCTCGCCGGTTGCAAGGCGTCCTCTGCCGAAACGAAATTGGCTCCGGCAGCAGGTGGCTACAAGCTGCTCAGCTATTTGGCCTTTCCGGCAATCAGCTTGTTCGTGTTGCTCGGAGCCACGGTCTTCAGCGTGGTGAAGATTCGCAGTTCGCACGAACAAGAGGGCTCGCGATTGAGCGACGAGCAAGCGACCCACGAGGCCATCTGCGAATGGTGGAGCCAGCATAAGTGGGGCGTTTTCGCGGTGCATGCCGCCATGCTCACCTTGGGGCTGGTCGGAGCAACGTGGCTGCTGTTTCTCTTTTACATCCTGTCGTTCGGAATCTTGCTCGGTGTTCTCGCGAGTCATGCCAAGCTTGGAATTGGGAATCGTCAGATGATCGGCCAATCCTGTCTGATGGGCTTGATGTTTCTCGGACAGGTGGCGGCCTTCACAGGAATCGGCTGCCAGGAAATTCATTTCGTCGATCAGACGCTGGTCGCCGCCATTTTTTTCGGTGGGACGTTGATTCTGCTCCCCGTCATTCTGGTCGGCTCGCCGGTTGCCAACGTTTCCGGTCAACGAATCGGAACCGTGCAACGACGGATGGTGGCCCTCATGTACTCGATCTTGATCGTTTCGCAGATGGCCTGGATGATGAATCCGATTCTTTGGCCGGCGACTCCGGCTCGGATCAAGCACTACGTCGAGTCTTTCGACCACGCCCCCTTTCAAATGGTCAGTTGGCGGCAGTGGGAAATCGTGGCGAACTGGGCGATGAAATCGCAGCTTCACCCCGATCTGTCCAAACCGCGCCGGTTGCTGGCCCAAGAACTCTCTGGCGAGCAGAACCGGTTCATCCTGAGCAGCGCGCTGCGAGTCGGGCTGCTGCCGGCCGATCAACTCGGCCAACTGAAGGAATATGAACGTTGGCGGCATTCCTTGGTCGATGCTCCGCCCAGTGGTTTGAAGCCACAAGTGATCTTCAGCCTCACTCAGATGGATTGGGTTATCCGCGCCTCAGTGCTGCGCCAGGACTTGTCGCCCCAAGAGCGAGACCTCTTGGAGCAGCGGCTGCACGCGACGCTGGAATACCAGTCCGAATCCCCTGACGTTGTTCTCGACGAACTGTTGCGTGCGACGCAGCTTCTGGCGGTCATCGAACGCCCCGTTCAACCCGATCGATATCGCGAGCGGGTCCACCACCTGCTCCGGAAGTTTCACTCCAAAGATTCAGGGGGATTCCAACTGGCCGGCGGCTTCAAGACCTATTTGAATTGGCCGGCAGGGTCATGGATTGGGCAGCCGGGCTCATTGGAACCAACCTCGCACGCCATCGAGTTGATGGAGATCTACGGCGTTCCCGACGACCTCGATCTCAATTGGGTCCGCTCGTTTCTGAAGCCGACGATGTTGCGGCTCGCGGATGACAAGTGGATGGCCGCCGCCACTCGCGAGCGACTGAACCATCTGCCCGGCGTGACGCCACCCACCTGGCTGGAGTTTTTGTACTACGAACGCAGTCTGCTCGCAGCGGCGGTTCTGGTGGGGCTGTGCCTCTACGCAACGCTCTGTTCGCCAAAGCGGAAAACCATTGACCCCGTCGAAGGACCATCACTTCCCAATGCGAACGAACTCGTCACAGACCAAGCGGGCTGAATCGAAATACTACTTTTTTAGTATTGCAGGATCGGATTGAGCCGATAATCTACTAACCGAATAGTATTTTGGTTCGGGCGATCATCAGCCAATTCGCGCGAGGCGGCCCGACGGTCTTGTGGAGAGGAGCATCATGGCTCGTTCGGCGTCGAAGCATCCGACGGAATTGGAACTGGAGATCCTGAAGGTCGTGTGGCAAACGGAGCCCACGACGGTACGACAGGTGCGGGATATGCTCGCCAGCGTGCGGGACCTGGCCTACACGACGGTCATGACCGTGATGTCGATCATGGCCGACAAAGGCTATCTCAAGCGGAAGAAAGACGGTCGCAGCTACGTCTACGAAGCGATCTATCGCGAGCAGAAAGCCAGCCGCAACATCCTGCAAGACGTCGTCGATCGGGTCTTCGGCGGATCGACGACGGCGGTCATGCAGCACCTGCTCGAAACGTCTGAGATCGACGATGAGGAACTGAAACTGATTCGGTCGTTGATCAACCGCAAGACCCGCGAACGGATGTAATTCGTTGACTGAGCGGCACGACGCTAGCCGCCGGTCCGCTGCCAGCACCGGCGGCTAGCGCCGTGCCGCTCACGACAATCATCCCGAACCGTTCCAGGAACATCATCATGCCTGCCTGGCTTCAACGAGATTGGTGCTTGCCGTTCGTGCTCTCGCTGGGACACTCCGTGTGGCAAGGGACGTTGATCGCCGTCGTGCTGGCGATCGTGCTGCGAGCCACGAAAACGGTTTCGGTGCGTTATTGGCTGTCGCTCGTCGCGTTGTTGGTGATGGCGGCTTGCCCGATCGTGACGCTCGGCTGGTTGATGCAGCCGGTGAGCCCCGTTGCGACGCTCGACCCGCCGCCGATCGTTCGAGAAGAACCCGCGCCAACTCAGCCAACGATTCCGGTCGCTCCCATTGAGGAGACATCCGACGTGGGGCACGTTGGAAACGTGCCCGTGATCCCTACTGCTCCTCCGCTCGAACTCAACACGGATCCGTCGGGACGGAGTCCCAAACTACAGCCTCTAACCGACGAACGAAGCTGGTGGCAGAAGTTTGCCCCGCAATTGACGACGACGTATCTGTGCGGCGTCGCGTTGATGTTGCTGCGGCTCGTGGCTGGTCTGTGGGGCGGGCGGCGGTTGCGCCGGCGAGTCCATCTGATTGACGACCCATCGTTGTTGGGCGCGCTGCAGCGGCAAGCGGCGGCGCTTGGGCTGAAGTTGCTGCCGATCTTGGCGTACTGTGAACGGGGCACCGTGCCGACCGTGGTCGGGGTGCTCAAGCCGATGATCTTGTTGCCGCTCACGCTGACCAGCGGGTTGTCGCCGGAGCAAATTGAATCGGTACTGGCTCACGAGCTGGCTCATCTGCGGCGGTACGATCATCTGGTGAATCTGCTGCAACGAGTGATCGAGTCGCTGTTGTTTTTCCATCCGGCGATGTGGTGGGTCTCGCACCGCATTCGGGAAGAGCGTGAGCATTGCTGCGACGATCTGGTGGTCGCCTGCGGAGCGAAGCCGCTGGACTACGCGAAGTCGCTGCTGCGAGTGGCGGAGCTCAGCCGCGCTGGGCGCGGGTCTCCCGACCCCGCCCTTGGCTCGGTCGCGGCGGTGAGTTTGCTGGCGACCGGCAACAAGCCTTCGAGTCTGCGACAACGCATCTCGCGGTTGTTGGGCGAATCGGCCACACCCTCGCTGCGAGTCAGCCCGCGAGCCTTGTTACTCGCGATTGGCATTCCGCTGGTGGCCTTGATCGTGACGATTCAATCCGGCGCTGGACGCGACCGGGTGGCACGCCCTGAGTCATCGAAGGGCGTGGAGGTGGCGGAAGGCTCGCACGCCCTTCGCAAAGCCTCAGAGCGTGCCACCCAAAGCGCGGCTCCCGATTCCGCCCTTGACCCGACCGCAGGTCTCCCGAATTCGGACGAAGAGACGAACCCGACGAACAACCCCAACGGAGACCTGCGGTCCAACCCAGCGGCGGGGTCGGGAGACCCGCGCCGAGCGCAGGAGCTTCACTATTCCGAAACGACGGAAATTGTTTTGTCGATGAACAGCCTGAAGTTCATGCTCGATCTCGATTCGGGGCAGACGATGGACCCGCCCCAAACAATCCGTTCCGAACAGAAAAAGATGGATGTCTATCCGCTCGCTGCACCGCCAAAGGAAGTCCCCTCGGGATTGCAGGGCCGATCGCTCCGAGGAGTGAGAACGAAACCCGATGGCTGGTACTTCTCGGTGTCTGAGCTGCAACAGGAACTCGCCAGTGACCGCGTGAAGGCGTTGACGAGCTTGCCGTATGACTCCGACGAAAAGGCGACCTACGTCTTCCGCACCGCCGATGGCACGGACGGCATCTTGCAGTTGCTCGCACAGACCGACGAACCGAAGGGGATTCTCCTGCGCTACAAGACGTTCAAGGCGTCGAAGGTCAACGCCGAGATCAAAGTCGGCATGACCTTCGACGAACTGATTGCACTGAAGGGACGGCATTACCGTCTCGCGCATGGCATGCGAGTCGGGCCACTGATTCTCGTCTATGACGACATCGCCATTTCCGTCGATGCTCCTCCGAGCGCCAAGGGGGGCGGGAAGGTGATCGGCTTCGAGCCGGGTCTTCCCAGAGAAGTCGTTCAGGGCGTCCCATACGCGGACGAACAACCCTCACCTCCGAAAGGTCTCGATTTCCTCAAGCCGTATCCGAAGTTGCATGGCTTGTCGCTCGACATGACCGAGCCGCAGTTCTTGGAGATCGTCAAGCAGCAGGAGTTGAAGACTCGTAAGACCGTCGAGGGGGAGAAGGTCACATATCACATCATGCTCGGCGACGGGCACACGCTGATCGTGATGTTCGACAAGGACGCGAAGTGCAGCGGCATTCAACATGTGAAGGATCTGCTCGTTGACGATGAAGCTGGTTCCCGAGCTTGGCAGCGCGTCGAACCGTATGCCGCTCCAAGTTTCGATCAGTTCTTCCCCGATGATGCCGAAGGGGGTCGGGTGCTGAGCAAACTCTGGAAGGCGGCTGACAAGGATACGCGGGATGATCGCGAGATCTTGGCGACGGTTCGCAAGGGGCTGCGCCGCACGACCGAGCATCGGACTGTCATTCTGAGGTGGATCGGCAACAGGTACATCTGGGGCAAGTCCCCGCAGAACCCGGATGCCATCGAGATCATGTATCACGCCGCCGACTTCAGCGGTGAAAACGCCGATCCCTATGGGACTCGGCATTACGCGGTCTACTTTGGTCTTTCCGTCGTCGAGCCTAAGAGTCCCGCCATTCTGCGAACGCTCGCCGAGCTGTGCATGCGGGTCGACGATCCCAACGATCTGGACCGCGTTGCTTGGGGAACTCGAAGGCAACAGCAAGAGCCCGTCGAGCACCTCAAGCCGTTTCTCGTCGCCGACAACGAATCGGTGCGATCCAAAGCCGAAGTCTGCCGGCAGATCTTTCAGGGCGAACTGAAAGCCTTCGCTTGGGCTACGGCGCAAGCCAAGGTGCGTGCCGAAAAGAAGTTCGCGAGTCAGCTTCCTGCGATCAAATCGGTGCTCGAATCAGGCTCCAGCGACGAGCGTCGCAAGATTCTCGACCTGATCTTGGCCGAGCGAATCGACCTGATCCTGGATGACTCGTTCGTGGCGGCGTTCGCCAAGTGTGCCGAGGACAAGGACGCGAGCGTTCGTAATTCGGTCGCGATCGTCGGCGGCGGGCGCTGGGTCTGGTACAGCGAGCGTCAACACCCGGACGCGATCAAGTTGATGGTGCAGCTCTCAACCGATGCCGACCGCGAGGTCCGCTACAACACGGTCTACTACGGATTGTCGACGATCCAGAAGAAGAGCGATGAGGTCGTTCGTCGGCTTCTGGAAATGGCCTTCGCCGATGAGGAGCCGAACTTACGAAGCCGCATTGAATGGGGCTTACGCGGGAACGAGAAACAAGTCATCAAGTTACTCGACGAGTACATCCAGGGACCGAACGAGCAACAGTCCAAGGCGGCTCGCGAGTTTCTCAAGCAATGGAACACTCGCGCTGGGCGCGGGTCTCCCGACCCCGCCCTCGCCCCGACCGCAGGTCTCCCGAATTCGGACGAAGAAACAAAGTCGAACAACGCCAACGGAGACCTGCGGTCCAACCCAGCGGCGGGGTCGGGAGACCCGCGTCGAGCGCAGGCGGAACCGAACGCGGCCAACAAACTAATCACCTACAAATGCCGCGTCGTGGAGTACGGGACGAAAGCTCCGATCGCGGAGGCGAAGGTTGTGGTGCGACCAAGCGTCGATGATTCCTCCAAGCAGAAGCTTCTACCTCAGACGGTATTTCAGACGACAACGCACACGACCGACGAGAACGGTTATTACGAGCTCACGTTTTCGCCCGAGCAGCTTGCGGTGGAAGACCTGTGGGTCGATGTGGGTGTCTCGCACGGCAGGTACGTCGCAAAACCATTGAGTGGAGACTGGCTGAGCGCCGTTCGTCGCAACGAGCAGCGCGGCGATCGGCCGTTCTTTGAATTGATCGAACTGTCACCAGGCAAGGAGGTCACCGGGACGGTGGTCTCGCCGACGGGTGAGCCGATGCCGAAGACGAACATTTTTTTCGTCACGTTTGGTCCGCCGTCGCCGAATCAGTGGTTGATGGACGAGACTCAAACGGACAACGCTGGCCGATTTCGTATCAGGCTGGTCACGCCAGGCGAAGGGGCGTTCTGGATTCTGTCGAACGATTACGCACCGCTCCGCATCGTGGCTCCGGCGGAACGCGGCGATCTTGGAATGATCACGCTCAAGCCGGGCTTTCAGCCGCGCGGACAGGTCCTTGATCTCGATGGCCGGCCGCTCACCAAATTGCGAATCACGATGAGTAGCGAAGGCTCCCAGTTTCGCGCGAATGACGAGTTCAACAAGCGGTCGGGCCCGGCGGTGTACGGATACCGGCGCGAAGCCATCACCGATGCCGAAGGTCGTTTCACACTGCTTCCCGTCGAGGCGGGGACATACCGTTTGGAAGTCGTCGGCCACAAATCCAATGAACTGTTTCCGGATCGCCGAGTCACTTTGTCGGATGACTCGCCGCCGCTGGAACTGCGACCGGTCGCGACCACCGCGATTCATGTTCGCAACGCCGACAGCGCCGGGCGTCCCGTGCGAGGCGAACATACGATGGCACTGGGCACGTTTGAGGGGAACGGAGTCGTTTTCGACAGCGACGACCCGGCGGATGGCCGCAGCGTCGTGCGAGTTCCGCGCGGCTCGAAGAACGTCCGGCTGGACTTTGTTGGCGGTCACAACACCGCCTTTCGCATTCGCCGCCAACCCGGTGCGCCGTTGGAAAACGTTTGGTCGTTTCAACTGGGCGACGTCACGAACGATGTCACCGGAATCGAAGTCGTCCGCTATCAATCTCCGATCGTATTTCTCAAAGCCATCGATGCCGCCGGCAAGTCCATCGAAGGCATCAAAGCCGAAATCGTTTATAGCGCCCCAAAGCCGGTCAACGCGAAGGCTGACTCGTTCGTTCAGGAGGACGTCGAGCTACGACAGCAGACGGACGGCCGCTGGCGTTCGCTGCGATTCTTGCCGGATGAAGACATCACGGTGTCCGTGACGAAAGACGGCTGGCAGACCGAACCGCAAAAACTCCGAATGGCCGAAGGCGCGGAGCGCGAACTCGTCTTCGTGCTCAAGCAAGTCGCCGCCAAGCAAAATACAGACGATGAGCAAAGCAAGAGTGACAACGCCAACGGAGACCTGCGGTCCAACCTGGCGGCGGGGTCGGGAGACCCGCGCCGAGCGCAGAGAAACCCGCTTCAAGCGCAGGACAAATCCGTCGGGCATTTCAACGGGCGAGTGACCGGTCCCGACGGGAAGCCGTTGAGTCGTGCTCGGGTTTTCGTTGTGCCTTGGACGGAGAACTTGAAAACGATCGGCGCGGTGCGGGCCGAGACGGATGCCGAGGGTCGCTTTGAATTCGATGCGCCGGACATGACCTACACCAATGCCGAGGGTCGCCTGTTGCGGAGGCAGGGAGTGTTGATCGCGACGGCGGACGGGTTCGCCGCCGATGGGATGAGAACCTGGGGCGAGAATCTCCCAGGCTTCCGTTCGCACTCAGATCCCGTCGAAGGAGCCCCGCTGAATCTGCGACTCGCCAAAAGCGACGTTCCGATCGAAGGCCGCTTCCTCAATCACGATGGCACTCCGCTGGCGGGCGCTCGCGTGGAAATCATCGGAGTGATGATTCCTCAAAAGTATGACCTCGATGCGCACCTGGCTCGCGAACTGAAGTTCGCCTTCTTTAATGTGACCGACTACGAACGCGAGCTTTACAAGCCGGGTTTGCTCCCCGGACTGGTGCTGGAGACGAAGACCGATGCCGATGGACACTTCAAGCTGTCGGGCCTCGGACGCGATCGACTCGCTTACCTGAAAGTGTCGGCTCCGAGCGTCGTTGATACCGAACTGGAAGTGATGACTCGCAACACTCCCGATGTGCGCACGCGGTTGGGCGATGAAGTTGCTGACAAGCTCAAGCCGATGATTTACGGTGCTAAGTTCACGCTCTCACTGAAGCCGCGACCGGACGATACCAAAGACCGCGCTGGGCGCGGGTCTCCCGACCCCGCCCTCGCCCCGACCGCAGGTCTCCCGGATGCCGACGACAGGCAGGGTAAGACGGACCTTGATCCCGAAGAATGGAAGTCGGCCGAGGCGTCGTTTGGTTTGATCAAGGATCGTGAACCACTCCAAACGATCGAGATGCCGTTGTATTGGCGAATGCTTGGTTGGGTGGAAGCTCAGCCGTTCGCCGCACTTCAACGTCGAGCGTTGCGGGACACTTCGTTCAAGGATTTGTTCCCCGATCCCGACAAGTCACGCGGCCGACCAGCGCGACTGCGTCTCCGAATTGCCCGCGTGCAGGAATACGACGCACCAAAAAACCCGCTAGGGCTGAAAAAACTTTACGAAGCCTGGGGTATGACGGACGGCGAGTTTTCAGGACTTTGCGTCGTCATATTCAGCGACCTTCCGGCGGGGATCAAGGTCGGAGTTGATGTCAAAGCCGAAGCAGACTTCGCTGGCTATCCCCTGAAATTGATGAGCTATTCGACGATGGATGGGAAGAAACGTATCGCACCGTTGCTGCTCGGCCGCCTCACTTCAATCGACGGTCAGCCGAAATCTGCGGACGGTGAGAACAAGACGGACAACGCCAACGGAGACCTGCGGTCGGACAAAGCGGCGGGGTCGGGAGACCAGCGCCGAGCGCAGGACTCTTCGGTGACCGATGAAACAGACAAGGAATTGCAGCGGGGCGATCAAGCAAAACCTCTCAGCAAGGTCGAAGAACTCGAATTGTTTGCGTCTCGACTTCGATCCATCGCACCGAGGGACTGGATTGTCGAACGCAAAGATCGAGCGTTTCGCTTGCGAGGCCCAGAGGTTCTTGCGGGAAAAGAACAAGCTCAAATTCTGCTGTGGTTCGACGATGTCTGGGTCAGATCGTCGGAGGCACTTGAAAAGCGAAATAAGTCGCTGCCGAAGATCAGCCACCTGAACAATACGCGAATTGGTCAGCACTACTTCACTCGCAACACGGCCGCCGAGGAACTGTGGCCGGAATTCGGACTGCAAGTTCGCCTGATCGAGCCGGTCGATCAAATCGCGATCGCAACGACCGATGTGCTGCAATCGGAAGTCGTCAGGCTGAATTGGTCTGACGCCGCGCTCGTTCGCTATATCGAGATTGGCCCGGATGGTCGGCGACAATCGCAACTGGTGAATCTGGACGGCTCGCCAATCGGAATCACCGCCGCCACGAAATTCTTGGTCGTGGGCAAGCTACCTGATCCCCAAACAGCCACCAACGAAGCTGACCGAGGCTCAGCGTTCCGACATCAGAAGACTTTCGCCGAACTGCGAGCGGAGGCCAAACGACACGGAGTTCGGACCATTTCACTGGCTGACTTTGAACGGTACACGGAATCCGCCGTGAAAGAAGGTCGTGGTTTTCGCACCCGTCGAATCGACGACGCCAACAAACTCCAAATCCCCGAGTGCCTGACGACCGGCCAGGGGTTAGCCGTTGTTCCGCTGGCAGACAATTAAACCCAAGTCGAAACCTCTCCGCCCGACGGACTCGACTTCCTGAAGCCGTACCGAAAGCATTTCGGTTCCTGCCGCAGATCGCGCCGACTGCTTGCCGTCCGCTGTAATCGGCCAACGGTCACTCGGCTTCGCACGACCATGACCGCCGGTCAGGTCAGACTCTCCGCCTCGTCTCGCTCGTTGGTCGTCGGCCGAAGGCGACTTTTTGCGGCGGGGTTGCAGGCTTGTTGGGCGGCCCAACGAGCTGTGTCCGGCCGCGCGTTAATGTTTTAACGCAACGGGTCTTGCCATCGCGCGTCTGTGCGTTATATTATTAGCGCACCGCAATGCCATTCAGGTCGAGTGCCGAACGGGAACACGGTCGCGGGAGAATCTGCTCATGCCGGAATCGTCGGAACTGAGTCGCCGTGAGCGACAGATCATGGATGCGGTCTTTGCGCTCGGGGAGGCGACGGTCAACCAAGTGGTTGAAAACATCCCCTCGCCACCGACGCCGATGGCCGTGCGGCGAATGATGCACATCCTGGAAGAGAAGGGACATCTCAGGCGGCGCGAGAGCGGGCGGGAGGTGGTCTATGCACCTCGGCAAACCAAAGGCAAAGCGGGGCGGCTGGCCTTCGAGCAAGTGCTGGAGACGTTCTTTGGCGGGTCGCTCGAAGAGGCGCTCGCGGCACATCTGCATTCGCGAAAAGATCAGGTGTCGGACGACGAGCGTCAGCGGCTGATTGCGTTGATCGAACAAGCTCAGCAGGAGGGCCGGTGAGATGAATCGCACGATATGGGCCGTTGCTGGGGTGCTGAGCGCGTCGAGCCTGCTGCTGGTGGATTCGGCTGTCAAAGGGACGGTGCTGCTCGCGTTGGCGGCTGTTGCAGCTTTGATCCTGAGACGTGATTCGGCGGCGACTCGGCACTTGGTGTGGCTGCTGGCGATTGTCGCGATGCTGGTGGTCCCGGTGTTGTCGGCGATGTTGCCGCAATGGCGCGTACTGCCGGCTTGGATGAGTTCATCGAGACCGGCGGTTGTGGCTGTCAGCTCGCCTTCAATCGTTTTGCCAGCAGGTGGAGTGATTGAATCGCCGGAGGTGGCGGCATCAGCCCCCCGGTTTTCAGAGAACATCGTGACCACCGGGGGGCTGACGCCACCCCGCTCGCCAATTCTTTCTCAATCGCGGAGCGACTCGACTACGGAACACGACCCCATCGTCACAGCGATGGAAGCCATCTGCACACAGCTTGGGATCAGTCGCCCGGTCACGCTGTTGATTCACCCGAACAAGACGATTCCCGTTGTCTGGGGCATTCTGCGTTGTCGGCTGATGCTCCCCGCCGAAGCGCGACAGTGGAGCGACGAACAACTTCGATCCGTGTTGCTGCACGAACTGGCTCACATCAAACGCCGCGACCCCCTCCTGCAACTGCTGGCACAGGTCGCGTGTGCTCTGGACTGGTTCAATCCGTTGGTGTGGTTCGCGGCTTGGCGACTGGATGTGGAACGGGAGCGGTCCTGCGACGATCTGGTGTTGGCGAGCGGCATCAGACCGTCCGCCTACGCGGGGCATTTGCTCGACGTCGTCACGGGGCACTCGCCGGTTCGCTGGACGCAATCCTGTGGATTGGCGATGGCTCGCAAGTCGTCGCTCGAAGGCCGTCTTGCCGCCGTGCTCGGCAAGGATCTCAATCGTCGCGGCGTGTCCGTGGCACTGGCGGGACTCGCGCTGGCCATTGCGGTTGGTGTCGCGGTGCCAATCGCGATGCTCCGTGCGGCGGATGAGAAAAAGAATCCCCCGCCCGCCGCGCAACCGATGCACAAAGACGCCCGCTCGCTTTACGAAATCTGGCAGCGCAACGATCGCGCGAACGGCGACATTCCCGGCGGACTCATCGATGAGCTGGCGGATAGCGTGAAGCTGTTCATCAAATTGAATCCAAATTCGGAAACGGTGCCGAAGCTCAAGGAGTTCCTCCCGCGTCTCGATGCGACACACGACTGGAAGTCCGCCGACGCCATCGCACTGCTTGAGGAATTGGCGGCGGTGAAGGATTCGCCGCTGTCGACGGCGGTGTGGAAGGGGACGAAGCACACGATTCGCCAAGGCGAGGCGCTGCCGAAGAAGTTCGCCGATGTAGCGTGGGGAGAAGCACAGCCGAATGGTCTGCGCGCGGCGTGGGTGCTGGAGCCAAGCGCGGCGGAGCATCGCATTGGAGCGGCGCTCAAAGCGCGGCTGCTCGTGCAGAATCGGGGGCCAGTCCCCGTGATACTTCAAGTGCCGACGTGGCATCAGGGCTGGGTGAAGGCCAGCGACGCGAACGGTGCGGAGATTCAAGCCTCCGGCCTAGAGTGGACGACGCTCGCGGAGTCCGTTCCCGTTCGCCTCACGCCGGGTGAGTTCATCGAAATCAACACGCCCGGCGTCGGCCTCGGTCCGCGCGCGGGCATGGAGCCGTGGGCCGGGCCGCGCGTCGGCTCGAACGTGCTCGCCAAGCCCGGCGACGAATTGACGCTCACGCACAGCCCCGTGCCGCTCGACGGCAGCGATGTCGGTAGGAGCGAAGATGACCCGCAGGTTTTCGGTCCCGGCTGGTGGTTGGCGCACATCAAAGCTCGGCTCGGCCGCGAACTCCCGCTGCCCGCTGACGCTGCCGAACGCACACGCTTGCTCGACCGCGCCTTGCGCGAGCTGTTTGCCACCGCGCCAACCGCCGAGGAAACCGCTGCCTTCACCGCCGACCAAACGCCCGGCGCGTTCGACGCACTGGTGAAGCGACTCGCGACACGCGCGGACGCCGTGGAGTTCAGCGGCTCGCTGCCGACCGCGCCTGCGAAATTCCGCGTGCTCGCCGCCGACCCGGCCGCCGACAAAACCCCGCGAGTCGTGCTCGGCCCCGGCGAGTACCCGCTACCCTCGGTGAGCGCGAGGAGAGGCGATGCCACGCTGAAAATCGTTGGCAGGCCGGTTGGCGACCGGCGGACCAACGACGCTCAGCTTTTGTTCGAGGCGACTGAGTTCACAGGAGCCCGCCCGCCGGACCCTCACAAACTCGAAGTTCCCGACGGCTGGGGCACATGGGCCATCGTCTGCCGCCCGAGCGACGGATTCTTCTATCTGCTGCACAAAGGCGGCGCGCGGAAGATTGACTTCACGAACCCGCGCAAAGTCACCGACGCGCCCGCGACCGACCTACCCGCTGAGTTCCGCGACGAAGTGAAACGCCAACTCGAAATCTCCGGAGTCTCCGCCGAGTCGCAAGCAGAGGTTTTTGAAAAGCCCGCGCCTCCTGCGGCGACGCCCGCGGCCCCCGGTGACGGCAACGCAGCCGCGCGCGGCGCTGAGGCAAAGCCGCCGGAGCAGGCGCGACAGTGGAACGAAAAGTATTCGGTGGTCGCCTACCAGACGCAGAAAGACGTGAGTTTCGTCCTCGTGCATGAGGGCTTCATCTCAACGGGACTGAGCGAAAGCTGGTCGTCGACGAGCGGGACATGGAGCATCAACGGGAACATTCACCTCGTGGACACTGTGAAGACGAAAGCGGCGAGTAAGAACGTGGACAAGCGCGTCCTCGCGCTGAAGCACACGTCCGACGAGCCGACGAAGCTAACTCTGGATGGCAAAATCTACGCGCTTGGCGAAGGGCGCGTGTTCGTGCTCGGCGACGAAGGCGAGCCTTTTCACCACACCAAATTCACCCTCGCGGGATGAGCAACTATGTCACCAGCCCCCAAGAGTCCCGTTGAACCCACAATACTTGGCCATCCGACCGGTTTGGGACAAAGTTATTGGCACACAGCCATCATTACACCAGTTTGATTTGTTAACGTCAGCGAACTGGCTTTGGAAGATGTCCCTGAGATAGTTGAAGAAGTAGGCGGTTCCTCCGTCGGGGATTACGTTCCCCGATGGAAGTTCAAGTCAAGAACGGAGGAACCACCATGGAACGACAGTACGGGACAGGAAATGGACGGGGCAAGACATC
>SXGS01133940.1_pt1 | contig 35330 bp, 21 predicted proteins | sample 3174681 | NCBI WGS metagenome assembly SXGS01 (sample SAMN11356861, study PRJNA531348) | freshwater metagenome | isolation source: freshwater sample F1-80 | place: China: Fuxian Lake, Yuxi | collected 2017-12-25
AGCGACTTCGACTGCTTCCGGTCGGAACAATAAGATACCGGCGTGGGTTTCGCACCCACTGGATCACCAACACTTGCACGGCGCACACCCGAAGCGTTAGCGAGGGCCACTGCATCCCTCGCTAACGCTTCGGGTTGGTATACTATTTTCTGCCGCTCGCCTAGCCTACGAGCTACTACATACTGACGTCAGCCACGCTGGTGCCGCTCACGCCCTAAATTTTTGCAAATTCAGGCCTCGCAGCCTCTTGAAGCGGGCCAGGGCTTTCGCTTCGGCGTCACTGGTCTTGGTCAACAAGAACTGCACCGCGAACGGCGCCCCTGGGTCCAGCAATCTGTCGTTGGCCGCGGCATTCACATCGCCCAATTTCCAGACAAACCCGGGCACGGCGGCGGGATCGGTCGGGCGCTTCTTGAAGAAAGTCGACACGCCGGATTCCTCCTTGCCGATCCAGCCGAATTCCGCGCCGGCGCCAGTCCAGGCATTCGCCAATTTGGGATCAATTTCATTAAGCGGCGGCGTGACCTTGGCCTTTTCCTTGGGATCAACGTTCGCCTTGGGCTTGTACTTGCCCGCCAGCAAATCTTCGATCGCCAGAAGTTGAACTTCCGCCTTTTCAACGCGCGCAACGAAGACACCGCCGGGGGAGATCACCATCAACGGGGCGCCTGGGGCTTTCCAAACTTCCTTTTTCGTCGCGATGTCGACCATCTTCGCTTCCGTGTTCCCGAGCGCGTACAGCATGTACTTGGCGTCGCCGCTGAACAGGAGCCGATTGACGGCTTTTTCGCGGCCCAGCTTCTCGGCAGCGCCGCTGTTCATGTCCACGAGCTGGAAGTCGCCGAGAGCGCCGGCATTGGTGTTGACGTAGTATTTTTCGTCGGGCGTGATGCGGTCGGCGGGATTCGCCGTGTCCTTGAGCGTAAAGGTGCGCGTCTTGTCATTGATGAGATCGCGGATCGTGATCTCCCCGCCGGGGTTCATGCTTTCGTATAGCGTGTCGCCGGACTGCGAGAAAAAGCAGTGACCGGCCATCGACTGCGGGTTCCATTTTTTTTCCTTCCAGTCGGCCACATCCCACTGGATGGCTTCGTAGCCCTTGCCTTGATCTTTCAGGAGGAGCGTCAGGCGTTTGCCGTCGGACGTAAATTGCAGGCCCATTGCATCCTTGCTGAAGCCAGCGGACATTGGAATGGTGATGGACTTCACTTCCGTGCCATCGGTTTTCCAGACGGTAAGCTCGAAGGCTTGCCCGTCTTTGTCTTTATCGGTAATCAAAGCGATCAACTCACCCGACGAGAACGCGAGGAGTGCGCGCTGCGTGTGGAGTTGCACCGGGAGCGTCTTGGTCGATTCCAAGGTCGCGAGGTCCCAGATCTTGATGCCATCCTTGTCCTTGGACCGCGCGGCCGTGGCGAAAAGCTGCTCCACCGGCGCGAACGCGACGGCGACGATGTCTCCCTCGGCCGCCAATATCCCCGCGACGCCAGGCAAGTCCTTGGGCGGAGACTTGCGATATTCGTCGAGCCAGATTTTTTCATCCTTTTGGCGTTCGAGAAATTTCGCGAGTTTCGGATCTTTGTTCTCGGCCGTCTTGTCCTTTTCCTTGGGCTTGGTCGTCCCTGGCCCCGCGGCGAGCGCGTCCTCAAGCGACATCACTTGAACGTCGGCCATCTGCTTGATGGCCAAGAAAACGCCTCCCGCCGAAAATGCGTAGCCGCCCGCGCTGGCCTTGCGCGTCCAGACGACTTTGCCCGAGGCGACTTCCATCAGCCTGTGTTCGTCTTTGACATGACAGATCAGGTATTTGCTGTCGGGAGAGAAGCACGGCAAGGTCGCGCTGCCATCGAACAACTTCATGGCGCCGCCCTTGTCGAGATCATGCAGCAGGAACTCCGGTTTTTCTTCCGTGCCACCGTTGCAGGCAATCCAACGGGTGTCGGGCGACAAGGCCCGATCCGTGAGCGGATTGGGACCGAGGTCGGGCGCCGGCTTGACCTTGATGGACTTGCCGGTGACCGTGTCGTGAACCGCCATAACGCTCGCGTCCTTGCTGATTTCGATGACCTTGTCGCCATTCGGGCCAAGCAAAATGTGCGCCGTCTTTCCAAGGGCGGAAGGCAGGACCGACTTGCTGCCGTCGCTCAGATTCCAGGCCGCGACTTGTAGGCCTTTTCCATCGGATGAAACAAGAGCCAGCACGCGCTTGCCGTCGGGAGTGAAGGCGATTTCCTGACAGGCGTCGCCCTTGTCCAAATTGAAGGCGTGTAGCTCGCGGGGGGGACCAGTGACTTCCCACACTTTCAGGACTTCGCCGGCGCTGGCGCCAATGGCGAGCAGCGCGCCGTGATGCGAGAAAGTCATGGGGAAATGGGCGTCGAATTCGTTGACAAACGGAATCGCTTTGGGCTTGTTCTCTTTCAGGCTCATTCCCTTCACATTCCAGAGGGTGATCGCTTCGTCCTTTTCATCCCCCTGGGCATAGATCGCCAGATCCACTGGCGAGAACGCCACGCTCTTCGGCGTCGGATTCTTCCCCATGATCGTGACGGGGGGGCCGATCTTCATTGCGCGTAATCCGGCGAGCCACCCATTCTCTTCCTTCTGTCGTTCCACGAACAACTCCGCGAACGACTTGGCGATTGCCTTCTCGTATTCCTTCTCTTTTTTCGGCGGCGTCACTTCTTTGGTCTTAAGTTCCTCGATCGGCATCAAATGAACGGTCGCCTTGTCCGCGCTCGTCAGACCACTGGCGAGGAAGATGCCTCCGGGGGAGAAGGCGTAGGCGCTGGAGTCGGCCTCGCGCGACCAGATCGATGCCTTAGCCTCGACATCGATGAGATGGTCGTTACCGTCAAGTTTGCAGATCAAGTGTTTGCCGTCGGGGGAAAGGCGAGGCAACACGGCCGGTTGCGGGCCTTCATGCAGGATGGTCGCCTCGCCTTTATCCTTGAGCTCGAACTTCAAGAGCTGATGCGTCGTATCGTCTTTCTTGTGGCCCAGGACCAGCGCCGCGCCGTCGGCGGAGATAGCGCCGTCGAAAAGGTCGTACTGCTTCAGACGCGCGTCGCCTTTCAACGTGACGGACTTCCCCGTGGCGACATCGCGCACGGCGAGTTCGTCCTTTTCCTTGTTGACTTCGATGATCTTGGTGCCGTCAAGGCTGACGACACTCCAGCCATTTTTGAAGACGTTTGCGGACTTGGATGCGTCCCACTTTTTCTTGCTGTCGTACAACTTGACCTCGTCATGATCCTCGCCAGCCGTCTTGACGACGACGATCAAGGAGCCGTCCGCCGCGAACGCGAAACTGGTCGGCGTGCCTTTGCCGAGGTCGAGTTTCGCGACTTCCTTGGCGTCCTTGACATCGAAGACCTTGACATCGTGTTCTTGATGCGAGAGGAGCGCGATTAATTTGCCGTCGTGGGAAAAGGCGAGCTCGCAGTCGGTCAAGTCAGCGGCGGATTGGACGGGGATCTCCTTCTCCGGCTTCTTCAGGTCGGCCAGGTTCCAGAGGCTAATGGCTGAATCGGGACTATTGGCCAGAGTCGCGAGTTGGTGGCCGGCGGGCGAGAACGCCAGGGCCAGCAGCTTGGTTCCTTCGGCCGGAATGGTGCGGACGATGGGGGCCTCGGGTCGAACCTCACGATACTTCGTCAGCAGCGCCTTTTCTTCCGCCTCACGCGCGCGGAAGATTTTTTTTCGGTCCTCCTTGCCTTTGACCTCGGGCGTTTTGCCCTTGCCTTTGTCGGCCGGTTTGGCGGCGGTCAGCTTGTTTTTCGGCCAGCCGAGATCTTCGAGCATGTCGCGCGGGATCTGGTCCAGGAAAAAGGCCGCGAACGCGCCGAGGTAGGCAAACAACATCAAGAAGACGATGATATTGACCGGGAGACGGCTGGGATACTTGAGCGGCTCGTCTTTTTTGCCGCCGCTGGAGCGCGACGGTTTCATGCCGAGCGTGCTCTTCGTATTGGGCATGCCGTCGTCATCTTCATCATCGTCGTCAAGCGGCTTCTTGGCCTTACCCTTGGGGGGCGGCGGCGTCATGAAGCCGTCGTCATCATCGTCGTCGACAAGCTTCTTGGCTTTGCCCTTGGGCGCGGGCATTAGCATGTCGTCCTCGTCCTCATCGACGATGGGCGCGGGTTTCTTGACCGGCTTGGGCTTTGGTCTGGGGAGATCCTCCACGTCGTCACCGCCGCCATCAGCCTGGGCGAAAGAGAAGAGATCGTCTTCCTCGTCGCGCGCGGGCTTGCCTTTTGCCTTGAGCTTGGGCGATGGCGCGGTTGGTTCGTCGTCGTCAGTATCGATCTGCACGTCCGGCGCGGGTTGCTCTTCGACCTTGGCGACGAAGATGGCGGTACACTTCGGGCACTTCATCTTCTTGCCCAGCGAGCCCTTGCCCACCTTCAGCTTCGCGCCGCATTCCGAACAGGCCACCAGCACCTTCTCCGCGGATGCCGCGGGGGCGGGCGCAGGGCGCGGCGGCGGCGCGGATTCGGGGGCTTCCTCCTCGGCCACGAATACCTGCCCGCACGAGCACTTCACCTTCTTGCCCAGCGATGCGTCAGAAACTTTCAGTCGCTTCCCGCATTCCGTACAACTTACGATGGCCATGGAGCGTTACCCCAGATGGTTCATGCATCCGCCGCGCGAGCTAGGCCGCAAGCGGCGAGACGTTAGTCTTCGTCGTCCTCATAACTCTTGCGTTTCGGTTTCGGCTTGGGTTTGCTTTTTGCCTTGCTCTTTTCCTCTTCCTCTTCGTCATCCTCATCGGTATCGCTCGATTCCTCGAGAGGCAGTGGAAAGACGAAGAAACTGAGCAGAGCGGCAAACGCCTGCAAACCCGTAAAGGCCAGCGAAAACGGGTTCATCAACCCGGCCACCAGTACGGGCAGCAACAACATTAACGCCCCCTGCCGCCCGCAGCGCACGAACGCCAGGACGACACCCAATAGCCCGTACATCGCGGCGCCCATCAAAAACATGCCGGTGTCCGGGTGCGGCACGCCGGTGGGAGAGTTGGCGAAGAAATCGAGAAATTCGATCTGGTTGGCGTGCAGTAGATCAAGAAATTCCTTCGCCATCAAGAACATGCCGCCCATGAACCCCGTCATGAGGACGCCGAAGAAGCCGAAAAAGAGCACGACGAAGCGCATGAGAACCCCGTGTGGCGTTGAGCCGACGAAAGAACTGTATCCTGCCAAAGGTCGGGAGTCTGACAATCTCGGATTACTGTAGTCCAATTCGACGGGAAAACCAAGCAAGAAATCGTCCGTGGTTCGTGGTGGGTGGCGAATATACCACGAACTACGGGCTTTAGCTTGCCCGCACAACGACGATGGTCGCATTGTCCGTGGCGCCGCGCAGGTTGACGAGGTTCAAGAGACGCCGGGCGGCTTCTTCCGCGCTATTCGCGGCTTCGCGCGTCAACATCGTCTCCAGCTCCTTGTTGGAGATGTGGTTGGTCAGGCCGTCGGAGCAAACGAGCACCCAGTCGCCACGCATCAATTTTCCTGCGTAAAGACCGGGCACGACGTCGGGCTGGCCGCCGATCGCCTGCTGCAATTCGTTCTTGCGCGGATGGTCCTCGGCTTCCTCGGCAGTGAGTTGGCCGAGCTCGACCAGGCGATTGACCAGCGTCTGATCACGCGTCAATTGCACCAATCGGCCGCGATGCAGATGGTAGACGCGACTATCACCGACGTGCCCGGCGATGACATTGCGCGAATCGATGTACACGCATTCCGCAGTGCAGCCCATGCCGCGTTTGCCCTTGCCCGGCGTGCGCGCGGCCGTGTAGACCTCGCGATTGGCATGCTTGAGGGCGTCGCGCAGAACTTCCTGATACTTCTTCGGATCGACGGCGTCCGTCGGCCCCTCTTTGCCCGTGAGCGCGGCGAAAATCGGCTGGTCGAGAAGGTACTTGCGCATTTCGTTGATGGTCAGGGCCGCCGCAACTTCGCCGGCGTCGTAGCCTCCCATGCCATCGCACAGAAGGACCATGGCGTACTCGGTGAGTTCGTCCAGGCGGGTATCGACGCCGTGCAGTACGGTGAGTGCGTCCTCATTGCCGGTGCGGACCATGCCGGTCGTCGTCCAGGCGGCGATGTCGAGACGCACCTCGTCGAACGCCTTGCCGCAGACGCCGAGCGTCTTGATCAATTCTTGGAAGCCGGATTGATCGGTCTTCGTCAACTCGTCGGTCGGAAATCGCGTGTGCAGATCGCGGCAAAACGTCTTGTTGATGAGGCGCAAGAAGAGTGGATGAACGTCTGGGAAGCGCTCAGTGATCTGCAAGGGCGTATAAGGACGCTCGAAATCCTTGGCTTCGAGTGGATGGTGCAGATATTCCAGCGAGTAGAGCATGGCGCCGAAGCTATAGAGGTCCGAACGCGTGTCCGCGGCGGTCGGCGAGACGATCAACTCCGGCGCGGTGTAGAGCGTCGCCTTGATTGGGGCGCCGGCGGGCAAGGGAATCGGCAGCACGTCGGAGATGTCGGTGATGCGCGGGCCGCTCTCACCGACCACGATCACGTCTGGGCGGATGCCTTCAAAGATTGCGCCGGCGTTGTGCAGCGCCTCCAGGCAACCGGCCACGAATTGCAGCCAGCGGTAGCGCGTCGCAGCGCCATGCTCGGGATCGTCCCAAGCGTCCCATAGGCTGATGCCGAGCGGATATTCCAGGACGAGGTATTCCTTGTCGTTCTCGGTGAACTGATCGAGCACCTTCGGCAGCGATGGATGATCGGCTCTCTCCAGCAGGTTGCGTTCCCAGGCGATGCTTGGCCAGGCGTCCGGACCGCCCAAGGCGAGAGCGGCGGGGAGATCCTCGTCGAAGCCTGGGACGATGTCGTCCGCGCCGGCGACGGGGGCAGCCTCGGCGACTGGCAGCGCCGGCGCCGCGAGCGGCGCGGCGACGATGACGACGCCCAGGCCGCTTGAGTGATCGACGCCGCGATACCGCGCGACTCCCTGGCGCTCGCCGACGAGGTCGCCCAGCTCATAGCGATTTTGCAGTCGGCCGTTCGTGATCGCAGTCATGGGATTCTCTCGCGAAGTGAGAGCGCTGCTTGCCGCCAAGGGTGCCGCCGCGCCGGCTGCAGGAAACAGCCAACCGCAGTCATGGCAGTACGCTAACAGATCCTTGCGCGGCGCGCCGCATGCTTGACAGGGTTGGGGCGTCTCGACGAGCGTGGGTGCTTCTTCAACGGGAGGCGCAGCTTCGGCGACGGTCGCCGGCTCGGCGACCGCGACCGACGCGGACAGCGCGACGGGATGGGCGATGGGCGCCAGTTCGGCGATCGCGACCGCGACCGACGCGACGGGATGGGCGACGGGCGCCGGTTCGGCCACCGGGGGCTCTTGCTGGGCCGGCGCCTCTTCGCTCTCGTTAAACGCACCGAACAATCGCGCCCACAGTCCACCTTTGTATTTCGATTCGCTCATCGTTGTCCCTATGGCCGCTTGCGGCTTGGCGTTCGCGCGACACCGTGCGAACGCCAGCCCGCAAGCGGCAGAAAAAGTCACCGCAGCCGGTTGCCGCAGTAGATACAGAACCGTCCGCCCATGCGATTGTACTTGCCGCACATCACGCACGGCGCCGTCGGATCCGTCAACGGCTCGGCGCACTTCGCACAAAACGGCGTGCGCATGTTGTTCGGCGTCTTGCATTTCGGGCATGGCGCCTCTTTCGTCACGCGCTGTGCTTGAAGGTCCGCCTTGATTTCCTTTGCGGAGAAATAGCGGTCGTTGACATCCTCCGAAAGATTGATGCGCAACAGCTCGTAGAACCAGCGATACTGCGCCGGGATCGACGGGCTATTCTCCAAGAGCTGCGTCTCGATCTCTTTGGCCGTGTAGAAACCCTCGGGCGCTTTGCCGGTGACGAGATGGAACAGCGTCGCGGCCAGGGCGAACAGATCGCTGCGTGCTTCAGGCTTGCCGACGATCTGCTCCGGCGGCGCGTAGCCTTCGGTATAGACGCGCGTTTTGCCGGCGGCACGCTCCTTCGCCGTGCGGCCCAAATCGCGCGCGGTGCCAAAGTCGATCATCTTGATCGAACGCTGATCCTCCAGCAGCATGATATTGTCCGGCTTCAAGTCGCGATGGATGAGCGGCGGCGATTGGTTGTGCATCGTTTGCAACACGTCGCACACCGCTTTGCCCCACTCGATAACCATCGGCACTGGGAACGGCTTGTTGCCCGCTTGCTCCATGATATCGAGGAGGTCCTTGCCACGGATGAACTCCATCACCAAATGTGCGGACTGCCCTTGATGAATGAAGTCATAAACGCGCGGCACGATCGGCACCGACTCCAAAGCACGCAGAATCTCGGCCTCCCGGCGGAAGAAGTTGAGCCGAATCGCGAACTCCTGCGGATCGTTGCCGATCATGTCCTTGACGGCGACGGGTCGATCGCCTTGCTTGGTGTCCGTTCCCTTGTAAACGGCGCCGAAGCCGCCCATCTTGAGGAGCTTGTCGAGCCGATAGCGGCCGTGCAGCAGCGTGCCACCGGCGATAGGGAGCGGATTGCCGCAGCGCTGGCAGTTTCGTTCGCCAGGCGGATTGGCTACTCCGCAGGCCGCGTTGGCGCACAGGTTGGGGGGCCCTTCGGGCTCGGCCGGCCCGGTATCGGCTTGCAACATGAAGCCGCAGTCCATGCAGGCGACGGCGCCTTCATTAAGTGTCGAACCGCACGCGGGGCATTTAGTCGGAGCGGCCGGTTTGCCGCCGTTGCTCGTATCGCCGAATGCCGAGGACGACGCCGCGACCGTGGGTGCGCCGGGAACCTGGAACGGCTCCTTGCACGTGGGGCACTGAACGCGTTTGCCGGCGGCGTTGTCCGGCACTTGCATCGCTTTGCCGCAGCCGGGTTTCGGACATTTGATAATGACAGGCATAAATAGTGGTCAGTGGTCAGTGGCCAGTGGCCAGTGCACGTGAGCACTCGCCACCGGTGGATAACCGCTATTCCTTCACAGTCAGGGAATTCTTCAAGCCATTGACAATACGGCCAACCTCCGCTGCACGCGTCACCAAGTCTCGTGTTAGATCGTCACCAAGATATTCCAATCGTTGGGCGATGAGGACCTGCGTTTCCGATTCGGCGAGCGATCCCAGTGCAATCGACAGGAATTGAAGGAACTCCTTGGTTGATTGCCTCGCTTGTCCTTCGGCGATGTTTGAAGCAATCGAAACCGCAGCCTTTCGAAGTTGCTGCGTCAACCCGTACAACTCGTGTTTCGGGAATCCTGTCGAACAGCGATAGATAGCGACGACGTAGTCCATCGCCTTTTGCCAAGCAATCAGATCCCGGTACGATTTCACGGACACGAGGAATTCCTCAATTCTTACTGACCACTGGCCACTGACCACTACTCTTTGCGCTTCGTCCGTTCATTGAACCGCAGCACGCTTTTGCCCAGGCGAATCAAATCGCCCGCCTTGAGCGGCGCCCGGCCTTCCACTTTCTGATCGTTAATGTAGGTCCCACCCGGCGCTTGCAGGTCTTCCAGATAATAGCGGCCGCCGTCCTTGACGATGTTGGCGTGCGCCTTCTCCACGCCGGAGTCGCCGAATAGGGCGATGTCGGAACCTTCAGCTCGGCCGATGCTCGTCTTATCTTTCTGTAGCAGCATCTCGCGGCCCGGGCGAAAGCCGGCTTCGACGCGGATCCAGGCTTCCTTCAGGATAATCTGCGCCAGACCGACGAGCAAGCCAATGCACGCCCCGATGGCGACGAAACCGACCGCCGTCGGCGTGCGCAAGTCACGGCCGGGCAAGGCCATTTCACCGAGAAATCGCAGCCCCAATGCGATCGCGCCGCCGAGAATTCCGCCGATGGTGCCGCCGATCAAGCATTTGACGAATTTCTTGATCGCGCTGCCAAGATCCTTGCGTGAAATCAGACCGGAAACAACCTGGAAGAAGCTAATCGACATGCCGACCAGCATGCCAACGATGGTCCAGCTAACGAGGAAGACCGAGTTCCAGTGCAGAAAATGGTAGGCCGTGCCGCCGGTGAAGCCGCCGCACAGTCCGCCGCAGACGCCGACGACCATGGCCGCGCTCACGCACAGGAAGACCATGCCGAACCGACGCAACGAATAATTGAACACCGCATCGAGGAACGACAGGCCCAATGCGATGGAAAAGCCCAGCAGCAAGGCGATAAGCGTCGTCGGGAAGACTACGGGCCAATAGTCTTGATTGCCTGGCGGAATTGCGGGGGCGAGCCTGCCGAGGGCCCAGCCGACGAGACCTGACCAGGCGCCGACAACGGCGCAATAGTAAACGACTAACCGAAAGGACATGCGGGACTCCGGATGGCCGACACGAGGGTGACGGTCATCCTATTAGAAAGGGAGTAAGTCCGCCAAGTCCAGAGAAAAGAGGCACGCCTCGCGATTTTTGACGGGATCGAATGAGGCAAAATCGGCACAGGCCGCTTGCGGTTTCGCGCGCGATCGTGCGCGAAACCGCAAGCGAGCATCAAAAATCAATCGTCCGTGTCGAGATTCTTCAGGAACGTCAGAGTCTCGTTTTGTTGCACGCCGGGGCCGGGAACGGACGCCCAGCGGCCCACCAGGCGCGGACCGGTCGCCGTGGACTCGACGCGATACATGTTGACGCCGCGCACCAGGCCGCGCTCGGTGGCGATGGCCCAGCTCGCGGACAGCGTATTGCCCTGGCGAATGGCGATGCCGCTGAAGTTCGAGCCGCCACCGACGACCCAGGAGATGAGGTACACGTCGTTCTTCTTGGTGAGGACGACGATACCCGTGTAGGATTTGCCCGCGGCTTCCTGGCCTTTGCAGGTGTAGTAGCCGCTCAAGTCCGTCATTTCGGGTTCGACCTGGCGAAGATTCGGGGCGAGCTTGTCTTTCTGCGGGTTGTCGGTGGCGCTGAAGATTTCGAGCGCGGACAGGACGAGGAACATGGATCCGTACATGAACGACTCCCCTTGAAAAGAGGACAGGGAAAGTGATTACCGCGTCGGGAGCGTTCACGTTCTCGTCTGTTCCGAGGGTGAAACCCCAAACGGACAATAATCATCACAGCCACGGGTTTGCCGTCCCCCGTTTAGCGCCCGCCGAGAAGCGCCAATTGCCAGGCGATTCACCGCGTGCGCTAAACGAAGAACAGCGCTGATTCCTTTCAGGTCACGCTCACGGCTTCGGTCTGCGGGTTCATCTTGAGCTGTTCGCGCAAGAGCGCGCGATTGATGACCTGCAAGAATGCCAGAGCGCTGGCCTCGATGATATCGGTACTAACCGCCCTGCCGCGCAGGACGCGCCCATGATACTCCGCCTCGATATGCGCCTCGCCCTGGGCGTCCTCATCCTCAGTGACGCTTTCAATGGCGAACTGGCGCAGCTTGACGTCCACGCCGGTGATGCGTTCAATCGTCTGGAAAACCGCGTCGATCGGTCCATCGCCAGTGCTGGCGTCGCGGTGTATCGTTCCATCTTTGTGCCAGAGGACGACGGCCGCGCACGGGACAGTCCCCGAACCCGCGTTGCAGGTGACGGCTTCGAGCGTCCATACCGCGGGGCCGGTATGCAGAACCGCCTCCGCGAGCGCTTCGACGTCGGCGTCGTAAATCGTCTTCTTGCGGTCGGCCAGCCCCTTGAATTCGTCGAACACCTGCTGCAATTGCTGGTTGTCCAAATGATAACCCAGATCGCGAATGCGCTGCCCGAGCGCATGTCGGCCGGAGTGCTTGCCGAGGACCAGTTCGGTGCGCAGGACGCCGACGTCCTCGGGGCGCATGATTTCGTAAGTGTTGGCGTGCTTGAGCATGCCGTCTTGATGGATGCCCGCCTCGTGGGCGAAGGCGTTCTGGCCGACAATCGCCTTGTTGCGCTGGACGTGGATGCCGGTGACGCGCGAGACCAGTCGGCTCGTGGGCCACAGGCGCTTGGTGTTGATTTCCGAGTGCAGCCCGAAATAGTCGTTGCGCGTGCGCACGGCCATGACGAGTTCTTCGAGAGCGCAGTTGCCCGCGCGTTCGCCGATGCCGTTGATTGTACACTCGACTTGCCGGGCGCCTTCCTTCAGGGCGGCCAGACTGTTGGCAACGGCGAGGCCAAGATCGTTATGGCAATGCACGCTAAGGACGATCTTGTCGATGCCGCGCACGTTCTGCTTGTGATATTTGATGGCCGCCGCGTACTGTTCTGGGACCGCGTAGCCGACGGTGTCGGGGATGTTAAGCGTGGTGGCGCCGGCCTCGATCACCTTCTCGACGACCTCGGCCAAGAACTCCAATTCGGTGCGGGCGGCGTCTTCGGGCGAGAACTCGATGTTGTCGCAATGACCGCGTGCGCGCGTCACGCCCTCAACCGCGCGGCGGACGATCTCTTCCTTGGCCATGCGCAGCTTGAATTCGCGATGAATGGCGCTGGTCGCCAGGAAGACGTGGATGCGTGCTTTCGGCGCCTCGCGCAAGGCTTCCCAGGCACGGTCGATATCGGCCTCGTTACAGCGCGCCAGACCGCAAATGATCGGGCCGGTGACTTGGCGGGCGATCGACTGGACCGCTTCGAAGTCGCCGGGCGAAGCGATGGGGAAGCCGGCCTCGATGACGTCGACGCCAAGCTCCGCGAGCGCGTGGGCGATCTCGAGCTTCTCGGCGAGGTTCATTGATGCGCCGGGGGATTGCTCGCCGTCGCGCAGAGTGGTGTCGAAGATAAGCAGGCGTTTGTCAGGCATGGTATTCTCCTGCCGCTTGCGGCTTTGCGCTCGGGATGCGTCACGCGGACGCTAAGCCGCAAGCGGCATGAAAAAACCCCGGGACAATTCGCTTGTCCCAGGGTCCGTTATCTTTCACGCATCGTGATAGTCAGATTGCGGCGTACCTAGGACGGCCTCCCGCGTGGGAGTAGAAGCTGCCCCAATAGAATTCGCTCAAAGCGGTGCATCATAAGCGGGTTCATTTCCTCTCGTCACTAAAGTGTAGGTTATGGAGGAAAAAAATGCAATGTGAGTTTGGGAGAAATGTGCCGTTTAGCGCTCGAGTTGCCACGCCGGGGCCATTGAAGTTTGACTGCGAGCGCTAAACGGCGAAGGACCGTACTACTCGTTGGTGCGGAAGCGCGCCTTCTCTTTCGACCAGTCGCCGACGATTGCAGTCAGTGGAATTTCCCGCTTTTCGCGGAACACCTGCATGCGAATCCTTTCGCCGGGCTCCATGTTGCTGATCAGGTTGATGAGATGATTCTCGTTGCGGATGGAGATATTTTCGACCTGCAGGATCACGTCATTATCCTTCAAAGAGGCGTTGAACGCGGGGGTGCCCGGGTAGACTTTCTCGACAAGAGCGCCGCGCACCGGATTCAGGCCGAGCGCCAGGGCGAAGTTGGGATCGAAGGTCAGCGCCAGTTGCATGCCGAGGTAGCCGCGCTGGACGGCGCCTGTTGCCAAGAGCTGGTTCATGATGCGTTTGACGAGATTGGAGGGGATGCTGAACGCGACGCCGCTGTTGGTGCCGTTGTGGGAGGCGATCGCCGTGTTGATGCCGATGACCTCGCCGTTCAAGTCCACGAGCGGGCCACCGCTGGAGCCGGGATTGATGGCGGCGTCCGTTTGCAAGAACTCCTTGATGCGGATCGTATTGCCGAGCGTCACCTGACCGCGGTCGCGGGCGCTGATTATGCCGTGCGTGACCGACTGGCTAAGGCCGAACGGGCTGCCGATCGCCAGCACCCAACGGCCGACTTTGGCGTTGTCGCTGTTGCCGAGCGTCGCGGTGGGCAAGACCTCGGCGGTGTCGATGGCCATGATCGCCAGGTCGCTTTCCGGATCCAGATACACGTTAGTGGGCTTGAAGACGCGGCCGCTCTGCAACTGGATGTTGATATGCTCGTTCCTGGCCTGGCTTACGACATGGTTGTTGGTAATGACGAAGTAACCTGCCTTGACGGCACTTTTCACGATGACGCCGGACCCTGACTCCTCCCTGGGCTTGCCGTTGTCCCCTTTTTTTGAGGTTTTAGTGGCTTCGATGAAAACGGTGGCCGGGAGCACTTTCTGCACCACGTTTTCAAAGCGATCGCTGAGCTGAGTAAACGAATCCGGCGCCGTCACGATACGCGGCTGGGCCGCCAAAGGGGAACCGATCTGTAACGGCAGCTGAATGATGATTCCGGTTCCGAAGAACACAAACGCGCCGACCACGCAAGGCAAAACGATGCGTTTCATGGATGGAGTTCACCCCTGTTTGACGAACACCAGACTGCCTTGTCGGGAGCAACCGCTGATCCTGCGGGAAGAGCGAACGGCCACATGGGCCGTCCAATTGGGCACACCTAAGCCGAACGGAAATGAACTTTCGTCGGCACGCAATTCTACAGGCTTCGGACATTGAGAATGAAAAAAAGCACGCAGTCGATCGAGAAATTTGCGGCGCGCCCCTGATACAAACGCAAAAGGCCCGCCATTTTCACGGCGGGCCCTCTGCTAACAGGAGCGTTTGGGAAACGGGTGGTTATTTGCTGAAGTCCATTTCGAGCCTGGACAGATCGATTTCGTGTGGTTCGTGCATGCGCGCTTCCATTTCGGAAGCTCGCTCCCAATCGCCCGTACCGGCGCCGGCGCCGTAGGTTCCCGTGGTTTCCATCTCGCGCTGGCATTGGATGCAGCTGGCGCTGAACGGCAACGCGTCCAGCCGCGCGATCGGGATCTTCCTCTGGCAACCCTCGCAAACGCCGTAGCTGCCGTTCTTGAGGCGTTGCAGAGAGCGCTCGATCTGCATCAGCTCGCGCGATTCGAGCTGGGCAATCTGCGAGGTCACTTCCTCGCCGCTGGATTCAAAGGCTTGATCCGCACTGTCGCCGGTCTGACCGGAGCGGTGGCGCAGATCTTTCAGGTCGCCCCCAAGCCGCCGGAGCAACTCGTCCCGGCGATCGATCAACGATTTATGGAGGCGAAGCAAGGCATCACGACGAGCCATGACTCACCACCTTTCGAAAAGGGTTTTGGTATCAGGCAAACCTTCAAGAGCAAGTAATGTGCCGAAATCAGGCTGAAAACAGCACTGACGTTGGCCCATTTAATAACCAATCTACCGATAGATACTTACGACAATAAATCTCAACCCGATGAATTCGCCTAATTCAACATTAAGACGATTGATCTGCCTTTTTGGGCGCGACATGCGGCAGAATCGAGCATTTTTTTTTTTCCAATCGGCTTAACTATACCTGACAAAACAAGATCCGGTTGATATTCGGGTAAGAAATCAGGACTTTCATTGTGATCGATTCTTGTTCCCCATGACAAACAGCACCCGGCGCGCAAGCGAACACGCAGGTGAGACGTTGGTGGGACGGCAACTTGCGCCGAGAAACCATACTTGGTGGTAATAAGACAGAATCGTACAGGTCGAGATAACCGGAAAAGGCGGGATTCGCAGAACTCGGGCGAATTCACGGGCGAGGAGGGAAAAGGCATCCTGCCGACGCAATCCTTGCAAATCCACAATCCTAGTAGAGAACATGATAACAAATTCCCCCATCTTGTCAAGCCATCTTTTCACGTTTCCCAAAATTGCCCCTTCATCAAATATTGACATTCGTGAAGAGTCATGAATTAGGGAAGCACCTGCTGTTGACCGAATCCGCGCGTCACGGTACGACGCCTCGCAATACCCCGTAGTGCGGGCGTCTCACCTGCACAAATTCAGAAAGAGCAGGCGCGATGCCTGCACTACAAACTCGCGGAAGCGTCCTTCATGCGTCGCGGCCCTTGGCATGCCTGGCTGGTGACGCCGCTAATCCTTTTGAGCGGCACGCTGTCGCTGCGCGCTCAATCACCTCCCGCTGATTTGCCACGCTATGATCTCCACATCGTTCTCGACGTGGCGCGGCGTCAGGTGGCCGTCAAGCAGAGCGTCGTCTGGACCAATACCTCGGCACTGCCCGTCCACGAAATCGTCTTCAACGCGCATGCCCATTTCAGCATTCCGGACAAGGACGTCGGCCGGCTCGCCAAGATGGCCGAGATCCTGCGCCTCGCCCCCAAAGAAGCGCTGAGTCTAGATGGCCCCGCCCTGCACATCGATGCGGTGCGCTATCGGGGCGTCAGAACAAAATCGTATGCGAGTTTTTACTCATTAGAACCGGCGCCGAATCGTCCGATCGCGCATTACTTCCCCGAGGACAACGCCACCAGCCTGCACATTCCGCTGCCCGACGAGGTCAAGCCTGGCGAGTCAGTCACGCTCGACCTCGACTTTCACCTGAAACTGCCGCAACGCAAGGGACGCTGGGGCCAATGGGACGGCATCACCACACTGGCACAATGGCTCCCCGTCGTCGCCGTCCATGATGACGTAAAAGGTTGGCAGCCGGCGCCTTTCATTCCCTGGCATCAGCCGTACTTCAACGAAGCCGGGCATTACACGGTGAAGGTCCGGCTCCCCGTCCAAGAGAAACTTGCCGCCTCCAGCAGCGTGCGCTCGGAATCCATCACCGGCGACGGCTGGAAGGACATCGAGTTCGACCCGATCTGCGTGCGCGATTTCGCACTCATCTCGAGCGCCCGTTTCGAGGAATGGCACGGCGCGGCGGACGGCGTCAAGATTCGCTGTCTCGCCCCCCCGGAGCACGCCTTTTATGCCAAGGCCTTCATCGAGGCGGCGGAGCAGGCGATTCCGACCTACAACCAGTGGTTCGGCCGGTATCCCTATCCGCAGTTCACCATCGTCGAATCGAGTTTCGGCTGGGCCGGCAACGAATGCGGCGGTCTGGTCATGATCGATGACCGCATGTTCAACATGCCGCATATCGCCAAGCAGTACCCCGTCTATCTCCTGCAGCACGAATTGTGTCATCAATGGTGGTACAACGTCGTCGGCACCAATGGCTACGCCGAGACGTGGATGGACGAAGGGCTGGCGACCTATTTCAGCCATCGCCTGGCGGATCGCACCTTTGGCCGAAACAACGAACTCCTCGATTATCCCAAGGGCCTGCACTGGCTGCCGAATATCCGGCGCGGCGATCTGCGCAACTACAGCATGATCGGCGTGTGGGCGCGCGGCGAGGCGCATCCGTGCGTGCAGGACATGCCGCAGTACGACCATCTCGTCAATCTCACGGCCGCAACTTACGATCGCGGCAGCAAGGTCGTCGGCATGATCGAGGAGCGTCTGGGCGAGCCGGCGTTTCTCGACCTCATGCGGCACATCTATCGCAAGTACCAGTTCCGCATCCTGCGCGTCGCCGACTTCCGACGTGAGCTAGAAGCGTACACGGGCCATGCCTGGGATGAATTCTTCGCCCACTGGGTTTACGGAACCGGCAGGTGCGATTGGAGCGTCCAGCGCGTCGAGATAAACGAAGAGAAGACGCGCATCCTCCGCGTGCAAAAACCGCGGCGGCACGCGGACCCGTTACGCGTGGTCGTCTATCTGGAGCAGCGCGGCGACTTCAATGAGCCGACTACGCTCGGCATTCGCTTGCAAGACGGCAACGACTATCAGATGCGCGTGCCGATCCATCCCGACGTGCCGTTGCTCCAGTTGCCCGATTTTCACGCCGTCGTCACCAGCGTGACGGAGATCAGCGGAGGTAAATCGCGCGCCTGCGTACGGGTCGAGATCGCCTTGCCGTCGGAGCCGTTGCAGATCTCGATCGATCCAGATCACATGCTGCTCGACGCACGGCCCACCAATAATCACTGGAAGCGCGAGTTCCGCTGGCGGATGACGCCGTTTTACACGCAGCTCGACGAGGTGGATGTGGCAAACGCCTACGACCGCTGGAACATCAACGCGGGACCGTGGGCCTACTTCGCGTCCTACAACGATCCGTGGTACAACAAATCGCTGATGGGGGGCGTGCGTGTCGGCCTGTTTCGCACACAGGAGTTGCAGTCGGCGGGGTTCCTGGCTTATCGCTCGAACGATCGCAACATTGTCGCCGGCGCCGACTTTCTGTGGGACCACGTGCCGCTCAAGAACGTACAGCTCGGCCTGTACCTGGAGAAATCGATCGCCACCGTGAGCAACACCGACATCCCAACCAGCCGCGGCGTGCTCTTCGCCAGGTATATCCTCTTATACGGGAGTTCTCTGTATCTGCCCCCGTTCGAGTACGTCGAGACGTTCGGCGTCGTGCAAAATCGCAGCTTGCCCAATCCGAGCGAGCCGACGCCGGGGACGGATCTCTTCCGCGACCGGGCGGCCCTGGGCATCCACTATCACAAGAACATGATGACCCCCTACTGGGACGCCGAGGGGGGATATGCGTTCGACATGACGTATCAATACGGCCTGCCGATCTTCGGGAACCAGCGTGAGTTTCACGAAGCGTACGGGCAATTCGCCTTCGTCAAGGGCCTCGGCAAACTGCGCGAGTTGTGGGGCGACGGGGCGATCCGCAACTGGTTGGCCGAAACGCGCTTGGCGTTTCGTCTCGGCGGGGCGGCGGCACTGCCCAACAATGGCCTATTCTTCGCCCTCGGCGGCGGCGACAATTTCCGCGGTTTCGAACTCAGCGAACGGCAAGGCAACCTTCTGTGGATAGGCAGTGTCGAATGGCGCATTCCGTTGCGGACCAACATGCACAGTGATTTCGTCGATCACTTTGCCGGCATTCGCAACATCTACGCGGCCCCGTTTTATGACGTCGGCAACGCCTACGTGAAAGGCCATCAGCTCGGCCCCGTCGCGCACGCCGTGGGCGCCGGTCTGCGCGTGGACGTGACCTGGCTCGGCTTGATCGAACGCACCACCATGCGCTTCGACGTCGCCAAATCTGTCGCCGGCAATTATCCCGTGCAATTCTGGTTTGGGATTCAGCACCCCTTTTGACATCGCATGCCACGAATGCCATCGTCTACCGTCTCTGTTCATTCAGTAGATCAAGATAGCGCCGCGCCAGAGGCCGATCCGCGAAGAAGTGGATATCGCCGGCCTGATCGAGGGCTTCCTGGAAAAGCGCACGCGCCTGCTGAGTGTCGCCCGCTTCGAGCGCGAGAATGCCGCGCAGTGTGATCAGGTTGCACAGCTCTTGCTGTTCCACGTCCAGATTCAATGTGCTGAATTTAATGAGCGGCAGTGTGCCGACGAAGTTGCCGTTCGCCAGGGCCGACGCCTCGACGGTGACCTGGGCGGCATGGACGATGCGCCGCCCAAGCAGGCGGGTCTTGGCTTGTTTTTCGAGCGCGGCGAAGGCGAGCTCGCAATTCGCGTAATCGCCGACGGCCGCCCCCGCGATGATTTGATAGTTCGCCAGGAGCAGCGGATGCAGGCGGTTGCTGACATTGGCTTGCCGCAGATCCTCGGCAACGATGTCGGCACGTCCCATCTCGAGCAACAATTCAAAGCGAAACGTGATGAAGTACGTTTCCTCCCCTTCCTTGAGCGACCCCTTGGGCATCGCTTGCAGCGTCTCCAGCGCCGTCTTCGCCAGACCGAGGTTCGTGCGAAATTCCTGCTTGCCGAGTACTTCCGTGTAGTTGCCCCCGTAAGCCAGCGCCGCCTTTTCCAGAGGAGTTTTGTGGGGCAAATCGCGCCATTGTGCGAGTCGTTCCTTGACTTTCTCCTCGACGAGGGCGACTCGTTCGCGATGCTTTTTGAGTTCGGCGTCGACCTGGCGTGGATCTTCCTTGCCGGATGCCTTGATTGCTTCCAGCGTTTTTTCCGCCGCCCGCAATTGCTCCAGTCCCAGATCGAACAGGTTGGCGTTCAGATAGGCTTCGTAGAGATTGGTCTGCAAGCGATAATCATCGGGGCGCAGTTGCGCCGCATGATACAAGGCCGTGAGGGCCTGGACTTGCCGGATGCGCTCGCGCAGCCGGCTGACGCCGAATTCGTTGCCGGGGTAGTTTTCCTGAACGGACAAAGCTTCAGTTGCCTGCAAAAGTGCGAGATAGACGCGTCCGTCCGAGGGATTCGCCGCCACGGCGCGACGCGCGGCGCGGATCATCAGGATCGGCAGGGACGGCGCACTGAAATCGGCAGGCCGCATCAGGTGGATGTGCGTCGCCACGCCTTGTGCCGTCGCGTCCGTGGCGCCCGGCAGGCCCAGCGCCAGCAGCATCAGATGACGATGCGGAATGAGTCGGCGTTCCTTTTCGCTCACCAGTTGCATCATCAAGGGAGGATGCGTCGTTTGATTGACCAATTCGAATTGCCGCCTGAGGACGGCGACTTCACCCACCTCGGTCGGCGTCGGGCCAATCGTCTCAGTGAACTGGGCCCAAAAATCCGTCGGCGGCATGGCCGGCAGAGTTCCACCCGGCGGCGGCCTCAGCCGCTCCGGCACGATGCCAAACGCCCGCGCGTTCCAATCGTTAAACCCCGTTTCGACCGGCCACCGGCTCTGATTGCCTGACCAGGAGAACACCGTCGTGCGATTGTCCCCATAGCGTTGCCGCCAGCGCGCTCCCTCCACCCACCAGCGCATGTGTTCCTTCATCTGTAGGAAGGTCGCGCTCAAGACTACCTGGTCAATGGCGCGCGTCGTGAACCACTCCTGCCAATCCGTATCCGGGCCATCTTTCATCAATAACGCTCGACTTGCCTTCAGATAGGCCCCGATATCGCGTGAATACAGGGCAAGCCGAGAATCCAAGCCGTGCTTCACGTCCGGGGCGAACCACGCCATGGCATTGCCCATTTCGCCGCCGATGTTGAAGACGTTCCGACATTCGTTCTTGTCCTTGAGCGTTTGGAGCGTCAACGCCGCCCGTTCCAGCGACGGCTCGAAACGCACGCCCCAGGCGACATGGCGCGGCGCATACCCGTCGATCGCGAAGTAGAGCATGCCCGGCCAGGCGAGCGCCAGCAGCAGCAATAGAAACGGTACGCTCAAGCCACGCGCCAGATTCAGGCCCCGATCGCGCCGCTCCGGCACTACGGCCCCGACCTCCTGCTGCCAGTGCAGAAACTCCCCAAGCGTCAGCGCCGTCAAAGGGGCGGCCACCAACGCGAAGAACGGAATGAGCCGATACAACGCCAACGCCATCACGGCGAACACCAGCCAGATCAGGAACCGCCCCACGTGCAAGCTCGGCGCGTTGTCCTGCGGCTTGATGAGCGCCATCAACGTAAAACCGCCAGTGCCCAGCAGCAGGAGCGGCACCAGCGCGATGGCCGCGATGTTGAAGCCGTAGCGATCGGTCTTCCAGTAGTCCATGGTCACCGCCGCCAGCGTCATCCCCTCGTCCATCCGCGCCTGGCGCAACTCGCTGAGCGTCCGTCCGCCCGCGACCAGCGCGTCAGGCAATGCCAGGCCGATCGGATCCGTGATCGCGACGATTAAGTACGCAAGTTCCGGCGGCAGCTGAAAGACGCGCACGTGAAATGGATTGAGCACGCACGCCGCCAAGCCCGCCCCGAACACGATGCCCAGGCTTTTGGCCGGCACCGCTCCTGTCCCGCGGAACCAGCGTCCCAGCCCCATTCCGGCCCAACACAATCCGACGACCAGCGGCCCCAGGATGAACCAGTGATCCAGATTCGCCCACAACGCGAACAACGGCGGCAACGCCCACAGACAGCGCACATCGTAGACATCACGCTCCGCGTGCTGCTTCTCCTCACGCGGAGCGTGAGGTCTACGTTCCGCGAGCGCCAAGACCCCAGCCCGATCCAGCAAGTACAGCGTGATCGACAGAAAGAACAGCGAAACCACCTGCGGCTGCAACGTGAACCGCGCGCTCATCGCTAAAGCCGACAGCGTAAGGCACATCAGCACGAACCAGCGATTCGATTCCGTCCAGCCGATACGGCTCAACACGCCGACCGCGCCGACGATGACGAACGCCTTGACTGCCACCAACCCCGCGTCGCCGATAAGTTGAAATAGCTGATAGACCAGCCACGAAAACAACCAGGAGTGATTCACCCAGTACACCGCTGGCTTCCCGTCCGTGGCTTCGGTCGCCCAGGAGAATGGATCGACGCCAAACGTGAGCGATCCCGCACTGAGGCGTTGTCCGACCGCGAGGTGCATCGCGACCTCGGAATTCGTCGCGATGAATGACCCGAGAAAAAAGCTCAACACGAGCAGTAAAGCCAGGACCAGATAATCAAGCCACAACACCCATGCCGCGGGCTTGACATCGACGCCAACAGGGGTTGGCGTCTCAGGCGCGGCCGGCGGAACGACGATCGGCGTTGCAGTCACGCTTTCGCTCAGGTTCGCCGGCGGATTCGATTCCGTGCTCATAGGTGTCCATGGATACATGAGTAAAGGAGACGCCGCGACTGTTGTACACGGTAGAACTTGGCCGTCATTGGGTCAACCGTCGCGCCCGTCCCCGTTTAGCGCTCGCATTGAATCGCCACGTATCCGGCGATTCAATGCGAGCGCTAAACGAATACGGCGGAGAAAATTCCCGTTCCATCCGCGCCGCTCCCCCCGTACAATAACATTCGTTCTCCCGCCTGCCGTCCTGTCGCTTTCGATCCAGGAGAAACTCATGATGTCCCGAGTGACCGCGTCCGCCACGTCGATCCTTCGTCGCATCTTCCGTCCGTCCATCGTTTGCGGCGCCGGGCTTGTCCTGTGCGGCGCCCTCTTCGCTTATTTCTTCGCCAGCACGCCTGTGTCGCCCACGCTGGAGGCCGCCCAAGGGCAACGCATCGCCGCACCCGAACTCGTCGGCGGCGTCGATTGGCTGAATACCGACAAGCCGCTCACTCTCAAAGAGCTGCGCGGCCGCATCGTCGTCCTCGACTTCTGGACCCTCTGCTGCATCAACTGCATCCACACGCTCCCCGACCTGGCGCGCATCGAAGCCCGCTATCCCAATGTCGTCGTCGTCATCGGCGTCCATTCGCCGAAGTTCGAGAACGAGAAGAAATCCGCCAGCATCTTCAAGGCGATCCTCCGCTATGAGATCGGCCATCCCATCGTCAACGATGCCGACCATAAGATCTGGCGCACTTACGGCGTGCGCTCCTGGCCGACGCTCGGCTTGATCGATCCCGAAGGCAACATCGTGCGCGGCTACGCCGGGGAGGGAAACCACGATCAACTCGACAAGGACATCGCCGCACTCATAAAAACTCACAAAGCCAAGGGGACCCTCAAAGAGACCCCCATCAACTTCAACCTCGCCCGGGAGAAGGAGGCCAAGCCGATCTACTTCCCCGGAAAAGTGCTCGCGGACGCCGACTCCAAGCGCGTCTTCATCGCTGACAGCACCAACCATCGTATTGTGATTACGGATCTCGCCGGTAAAAAGATCGCCATCGCCGGCTCCGGCAAAGAGGGGCTCAGGGACGGCAAGTTCGCCGACGCACAATTCTCCGACCCGCAAGGCATGACGCTCGACGGCAACACCCTCTACGTCGCCGATCGCAAGAACCACTCCATCCGCGCCCTCGACCTCAAGAACGAAACCGTCAAGCTCGTCGCGGGCATCGGCAAGCAATCGCATAGCCGGGCCGGCGGCGCGGCGCTCGCGACCGGCCTGAACAGCCCGTGGGATCTGCTTCTGCACAATGGCAAGATCTTCGTCGCCATGGCCGGGCATCATCAGATCTGGAGCTTCGATCCGGCCAAGAAGCGCGTCGATCCCTACGCCGGCAGCGGCATCGAGGATCTGCACGACGGCCCTCTCCTCGCCGCCGATCCGCAATTCGCCTCCGCCTTCGCCCAGCCGAGCGGCCTGGCCACCGACGGCAAACAAATGTTCGTAGCCGACAGCGAGATCAGTGCCATCCGTGCCTTGCCGCTGCCCGGCAACAAAGGGCAGGTCACGACGGTTGTCGGTGAGGGCCTCTTCGAATTCGGCGACAAAAACGGCAAAGGCAAAGAAGTCCGCCTGCAACACGCCCTCGGCGTCGCCTATCTAGACGGCAAACTCTACGTCGCCGACACCTACAACAGCAAGATCAAGATCATTGACGCCAACCAGCGCACTTGCGAGACGTACCTTGGCGACCCGAAAATGTTCGACGAACCCGCCGGCGTCAGCATTGCCGCCGGCAAGATGTACATCGCCGACACGAATAATCATCGCATCCAGGTCGTCGACATGAAGTCGAAGGAAATCACGACGCTGCCGCTCGAAGGCGTCGAGCCCGTGCGCCGTCCCGGCCTGATGGGCAAGGAGAAGAAGTAGCCGTTTGACCTGTTTCCCTACTAGCCCTGAGCGCAAGCGAGGGGATGGCAGAACCGTCGCAGAGCGTACACGTGCTGCAATCCCCTCGCTTACGCTCAGGGTTAATGAGAAATCGGTTTCAATCCGGTATTCACCGCCGTTTGCCGATGAAATGAAATGAGCCCCTATTAGTAAGTAGAAAAATTGCTTGCCGCGCTGGCGCTGCGAGCTCAGCCCATTTGAGTACTACTGATGAAACGAACCAGCGCACTCCTCGCCGGCTGCATGGCGATTGCCTGTGCAGTCGTCTTTCTTCCGTCCACGGACGGAGGCGGCGCCAAGGCGCCGCAGGCGAAAGACATTCTCACCTTCAAGACGCGCGTCAAGCCGAGCGATCCGTTCGATCCACGGAACGAATCCGGCGCCAACGGCATTTGGAAGGTCCGCCGCGGTGAGGTCGTGCGCGTCGAGTTCGAAGGCTCGCTCCAGGAAGGCTGGATCACGTATCCAATCACGCAGCGGGCTTCCGATCAGCAGCCGCTCTCGCGCTGGTCGATCGCAATTAACAATAACGTCACGCCTCTGTTGCCGATCTACGAATCGACGCCGAAGAAAGTCGACGAACCGTCGTTGGGACTAATGTTCAAATACGCCAATCATCTCGTCTGGTCGCAAGACGTGCTCATCGACAAGGACGCTCCACCGGGGAAGCTGGCCGTCACGATCGCGCTCGACACACAGGTCTGCAAGGGGTCGTGTATCCCGTTCAAGTGGGATATTCCGGTTGAATTCGAAGTTTCCAGTGAAGCGCCCGAAACTCCGAGCGCCGAAACGCTGGGCCGCGCGAAGACCGCCCTCGATGCCCTGAAGAAAATCGAAACTGTCAAGCCCGTGCCACCGCCAGTAAAATCGGAAGCCAAGGCCGAAGGCCTGATCCGCGATTCGTTCGAGCAATACAAGGCGAACATGGAGGCGATCGCCGCGAAGACAAGCTGGCAAGGCAACATCACGCCGGATGTCCAGAGTGATCCCGACCTGCTCGGATTCGTCCTCGCCGGCATCTTCTGGGGGGCCATCTCGCTCATCACGCCTTGCGTTTTTCCCATGATCCCGATCACGGTCAGCTTCTTTCTCAAGCAATCCGAGAAGGAGCACCATCGGCCAGTCTTCATGGCTTCCATCTACTCGTTGACTATTGTCGTCGTGCTAACACTGGCGGCCGCGTTCCTGCTGTCGGTGTTCCGCGAGATGAGCGTGCATCCGGTCACGAACTACATCATCGGCGGCCTGTTCGTGTTTTTTGCGCTTAGCCTCTTCGGCATGTACGAGATCGAATTGCCGCAGAGTTTGGCGCAATTCACGTCTTCGCGTGAAGGCCGAGGAGGCGTCGTCGGCACGATCTTCATGGCCCTGACGTTCACGATCATCAGCTTCGCCTGTGTTGCGCCGTTCCTGGGCGGCTTTGGCGGCACTGCGGCGAGCGCCCGGCCGCTCTGGCATAACCTCCTGGGAGGGTTCTCGTTTGCCGCCACCTTCGCGTCGCCGTTCTTTTTCCTCGCCATGTTCCCGGCCCTGCTCAAGAAATTGCCCAAAAGCGGTTCATGGCTCAACGTCGTCAAGGTCGTGATGGGCTTCCTCGAATTCGCGGCCGCGTTCAAGTTCTTCCGCTCGGCCGAATTAATTCACACGCACGGCAAGCCTGATTTCTTCACGTTCGATCTCGTACTCGCCTTTTGGGTCGCCATGTGCGTCCTGTCCGCGCTGTACCTGCTTGGCATGTTCCGCTTGCCGCACGATTCGCCGGAGGAACACATCAGTGTACCGCGGCTCCTCTTCAGCATTGCGTTCCTGGGCCTGGCGTTCCATCTAAGCCCTGCGCTGTTCAAGCTCAACGAACACGAAGGGCAACGACCCAAGGGCGTCGTCTACGCGTGGGTTGATTCGTTCCTGTTGCCCGATTCGCGCGAAAGCGGGGCCACTGCGGACCTGAATTACGCAATCACCAAGTCGCGCGAAGAACTGAGCCGAACGGGAAAGCCGAAGCGTATCTTCCTCGACTTCACGGGCGTCAATTGCACCAATTGCAGCCTGAACGAGAACAATGTGTTCACGAAACCAGGAGTCGCGAAGCTATTCGAGTCGTACATCGAGGTGAAGATCTACACCGACACGGTGCCGCTGGAGTTCTACGCAAACGAGATGCGCGCCGACTTCGCGCGCGCCGGCCGGCCGCAACGCGACGCCAAGGAGACCAACACGGCTTTCCAGCTCAAGCTCTTCGATCGGGTCGATCTGCCATTCTACGCTATCCTGGAGCCGCAGGCCGACGGCACGATCCGCGTCCTCGGCATCTATGACAAGGGTCTGATCAAGGACGTGCCGGAATTCGAGAAATTCTTGGGAAATCCCGAGGGGAAGTGACTTGTCCGATGAAAAAGCGGCAGCCGCGTGATCTGCAAAGGGTGCGTTTCACGCACGCTACGCCGCCGCTTTGAGGCGAACCCTCGCTAGTCGTCCCTCTTCTTCACCGCCTTCGTGACCGACATATCCTGAATCGCCTGGGACGCCTCTTGCCAGGGCGGCGGCGGGGCGAGCGGCTCCCGGTTTTCTTTTCGCCGCAGGGCCTCGCGTTCCTTGGCGACCTCCTCCGAAAACGATTTGCCCCAGACGAGGTAGTGCAGCGTGCCGACCACGATGAAGACCACGCCCCCCGCCAGTACGTTGCCGACGATGCCGAGGCTGATCAAGTACAAGAAAAACAGGCTCATGCCGCCGACCAGCAGCACCAGGGCAACGGTGAGCAGGTTCTCGCGCGAACGCTGTGAGCGGTCGGGGTCTTGGTCCATGGAAATCTCCCGCGTCATGTTGATGGCAACTTGTGCGGCCCTCTCTGTCATTGTAGAGTGATGCTGCAAGCGTGGCGGCAAGATTCCAGTCTTGCCGGGTACTGCATCGGCAAGATCAGAGTCTTGCCGCCACCGTAGACATCACTCTCCGCCTGATGCCTACGGTGGCGCACTGCAATTTATGCAGCCGCTGTGAGGTAAGAATCTGCATGAACGCCGACACTCTTCCTGCTCTGTTCCGCGCCCAAGCCGAGCGCTTCGGGCCACGCGTTGCCCTGCGCTTCAAGAAGCACGGGCTATATCACGACCTGCGCTGGGACGAATACCGCGATCAGGTGTCGGCGTGCGCAGCCGCGCTCATTCAGCACGGCATCTTGGCGGGAGATCGCGTCGCGATTCTGGCTGAGAATAGCGTGCCGTGGCTGGTCGCGGACATGGCGATCCTGTCGATCGGCGCAGTCAACGTCCCCTTGCACGCTCCTCTCAGCGCCGAGCAAATACGTTGGCAGCTCGACAACGCGGGGGCCAAATGGATCTTCGCGTCCAATCAAGGGCAATTCGACAAGATCCTGCAAATCCAGCACGAATTGCCAGGCCTCAATGGCGTCGTTCGATTCGACGACGTCGCCGAGAACGCCTTGACGTGGCGCGGCTTCCTGCAGCGCGGCCGGGCGGCGCGGGTTTCGCTCCACGCGGAACTGTCGCGCCGCGCGGCCCAGCTCAAACCAGACGATTTGGCGACCATCATCTACACGTCGGGCACAACCGGCAATCCCAAGGGCGTCATGCTGACGGCTGGGAATCTGCTGAGCAACGCCCTGGCGTTTCGCAAGGTGTCGTCGTTTTCGGCCGACTCGGTGTTTCTCAACTGGCTGCCGTTCAGCCACATTTATGCGCGCACCGTGGACATCTACGTGTGGCTCGCGGTCGGAGCGACTTTGTGTCTCGCGGATTCGGCGGAAACGGCGGTCGCCAACCTGATGGAGATTCAGCCGACCAACATGTCGGGCGTGCCGCGCTTTTACGAAAAAGTTCTTACAGCCGTGCAGGACGCCAATCCGGAGATCCTGAACAAGAAGCTGCGCGGCATCTTCGGGCCGCGCGTTGATTTTCTCGGCTCCGGCGGCGCACCGTTGCCGTTGGCGGTCGCCGAGGCCTATCAGCGCGCCGGCCTCTTGCTCTTGCAGGGCTACGGCCTGACGGAGAGTTCGCCTGTCATCTCCTTCAATCGCAAGGATGCATACAAGCTCGAATCCGTCGGCCGGCCCATCCCCGGCGTCGAGGTGCGCATCGGCCTCGACGGCGAAGTACTCTCGCGCGGGCCGCACATCATGAAGGGCTACTGGCAGAATACCCAGGAGACCGCCGTCGCGCTCGTCGACGGCTGGCTGCACACGGGCGACCTCGGCCGACTCGACGACGACGGCTACCTGCACATCACCGGCCGCAAGAAAGAGCTGCTCGTTCTCTCCAACGGCAAGAAAGTCATCCCGTCGCACCTGGAGGGCCTTTTACTCGGCGATCCTTGCATCGATCAGGCTGTCGTTTGCGGCGAAGGGCGCAATTTCCTGACGGCACTGATCGTGCCGCATTGGGCGAATCTGACGACGGTGCTGGGATTGCCCGGCCTGCCGGAAACGTTGGCGCGCGATCCGAAGGTGCGCACCTTTCTGGAAACGCGGATCGCGCAGGCTTTGCGCCCGGTCGCAGCTTGGGAACAGGTGCGTAAGATCGTCTTGCTCGCGCAGCCGTTCAGCGCGGCGAACGAGGAGCTGACGGTGAGCCTGAAACTACGCCGACGCGTGATCGTCGAACACCATCGCGACGAGATCGAGGCGCTGTATCGAGAGTAGGCGTATTCCTGCTGAACACTAACCTTGCTCTGGCGCAAGCGAGTTCGATGTGATCGTCAATGTCAGCACACGCCGCGCGCTCATTTCAAAATCCACATCCTTCGCGTCGCACTTCTTGCCTTCCAAGCGCCGAAACTTTAGATGACGGATCGTCTCCCACGGATCGGGCCCCACCTTCGCTTCACGAGGACATCATGAGAAGAACTTGCCTTTGCCTCGGCATTCTCGTCGTCACGCTCGGCATCACCCAGCCAATCCGGGCGCAGGTCATGACCAACACCGAACAGGAGCGGAATGCGCGGTATCCCTACTCGCTGCCGTATGACGGCGAACCGTATACGCAGCGTTACAACTACGGCACGCGCGGCATGTTCTACTTCAACGGCAATGCCCGTCAGCTTTACTATCTCGATTATCTCGATCGCGCCGATCGCGCCAAGAAGTTCGGTCACGCCATGCCGGTCGACCCGTTCTTCCCGGAACCGCCGGAGGAGGGCGTCGCGCAGCCGATCGAGGCCGCACCGCCCGTCGTGGTCGCACCGCCGGTGCGCGTGTTCGGCGGCTTCGTGTTCGGCGCATGGCGGAGGCGATAGGCGGCCGACAGAATTAAGCGTACCCGTTCACGACCCGGAGCGTCGTGCCACACTGTGGTGCGACGCTCCGCGTCGCATGGCTTCGGCTATCTTCCTTCCGACCCGTCGCCTTGGTGGGTAAGTTGCCGGTTCACTTTGCGTTCGCCCCGGCCAGTACCTTGATGGGCTGCATCCAACCATCGATTAATTCGACAATGGCAAAGGTTCGTCCTTCGGCGTCGAGCACCGCCATGACGGCAAGATCGCGCGGGTCCGGCCACGAGGCACGGATGCGTTTTCCTTGCAGGAGTTGGGTCGCTTCCTCCTCGGTAATGATGTTCGGAGGCCCGTCCTGCACGGCACGCCAGGCGGGCAGCAGTGCGGTGCGTGCTGCAGCGGGCGTGGCGTGAAGCTCGACTGACTGACCTTCCGTGAACCACCCAACTTCGGTGCGGCGCAGCGAGGCGATATACCCGCCGCAGCCGAGCCGTATGCCCAGATCGCGTGCCAACGAACGAATGTACGTGCCCTTGCCGCAGCGGACGACGAGCTCCAGATGCGGGTAGGTATAGTTGATGATGTCGATGCGTTCGATCATCACGGTGCGCGGTTGCAAATCAACTTCCTTGCCCTTGCGTGCCAGAGCGTACGCGCGCCGGCCCGAAACCTTGGCCGCCGAATAGGCGGGCGGGATCTGCGCGATCTTGCCGAGGAAGCTTGCCAGATGTTCTTCGAGCAAGGCGCGTGATGGTGATTTTGCGTCCGCGCTGGGCGTGAGCGCACCGTCGGCGTCATCGGTGTCGCTGGTGGCGCCGAGGATGATGCCGGCACGATAGACCTTGGGCATGAGCTGGACGTATTCAGCCAAGCGCGTCGCGACACCAACGCACAGGACAAGCACGCCTGTCGCCAAGGGATCGAGCGTGCCGGTGTGCCCGAGGCGCGTGCCCTTCGGGAACCAGCCTTGCGCGCGATCGACCGCGGTCCGCGACGTGATGCCGGCGGGCTTGTCAATCACCAGAAGACCGTGGAAGTTCGTGTTCATTCAAACGTCTGTATTCGTTGGGCGCCCGCATGACGCCACGCGTGCGCGAAACGGGAGCCATACAATACCCATCGTTATACGGACGCCGATATCCGCCCGAGAGGTTTGGATGACTGACCCCAAGATTTGCGTGATTTTCAACCCCGCCGCCGGCAAACATCGCGGTCGGCGACGGCTCGAACAGATCCGTAAGTCGTGGGGAACGCACGCAGATTTTCGACCGACGCTGCATGCGGGGCACGCCATCGAACTGGCCGAGCTGGCGGCGCGGGAAGGATTCTCGGTGATCGCCGCGGCGGGGGGGGACGGCACCGCCCATGAAGTTCTCAATGGCCTGATGCGCATCCGCAATCCCGATGTCGCGTTCACCATCATTCCGATCGGCTCGGCGAATGATTATGCGTTCAGTCTCGGTCTTCATGACAGCCAGACGCCGGCGTTGCGTCACGTCGATGTCGGTTGCGTGCGCACGCTAACTGGGAAATTGGCGTACTTCGGCTGCTGCCTGGGCATGGGGTTCAACGGCTGGGTCACATGGGAAGCGCGGCGCGTTCGCCTGCTGCAAGGCGTCTTCCTGTACGGCCTGGCGGCGCTCCGGGCGTTGCGCAATCACTACGACTATCCGCCGATGACACTGCACATTGACGACGAACCCGCCTGGACGATGCCGACGTTGCTCTTCAGCACACTCGTCGGCAAGCGCGAAGGGGGCTTCGTCTTCGCGCCGAGAGCGGAAGTTGACGACGGCTGGCTCGACTTCGTCCACGCCGGCAATCTGTCACGCTGGGAGATCATGCAATTTTTACCTCGCTTGGCGTTGTTCGGGCCTCCGGAGACGTACCCGAAGATCCGCCAAGGGCGCTGTCGGCGCGTGACGCTGCGGTCGGAGACGCCGTTGATCGCGCACACGGACGGGGAATTCTTCTGTTTGCCGGAGGAGGGCGTGCGGGAATTGCAAATCGAGATCGTGCCGTCGGCGCTGCGGGTGGCCAGTCTGGATTCGTTGAACGCTCGCATGGCCCCCTGCGAGCGCAATACAAATGCCGGCTAGAACTCCATCGCTCCCGGCCAGCCGACATCGATAATCAAGATCTTGCCGTCGCCGATCCGCCCGGTGCGTGCCGCCTTGGTGATCTTCTCGGCAACCTCTTGCACGCGGCCATCGCTGACCCAGACGCTGATCTCGACCTTGGGCAAAAACGCCATGCTGTACTCACTGCCCTGATAGCGTTCGAGATAGCCTTTCTGCCGGCTGTAGCCTTTCGCTTCCTGCACCATGACCGCGTTGACGTCGAGTTCACTGACCGCTTTCAGGACGGCTTCGGCGGTGATGGGGCGAACCACGAGCGTGAGCTGTTTCATGTTGTCTTCCGCGCATCAATCCGTGGGCGGAATTCGCCCTTCGCCGATCAGGAGTTGCCGCGAGCAAATAGGTGGTTGCCAAAGCCCCGTTCTGCCGGTCTTTCAGGCCGGAAGAAAAGCTTACTCCCTGGTCACGAACTCGTCCAGATTCAATAGTACGCGTGCGACGCGCGCCCAGGTTTGCGGCGTGCTCGCTTGCCGCTGCTGCTCAAGATACGCCAGCAGGCGATCCTGTTCCAGCTTGCTCGGGCTGCGCGCGTAGCAGATCTTGAATGCATACGATATTTTACCTGCATCGTCGGCGGGGCCTTCCTTCACAATGCGATTGCCCAGGCCGACGGCGATCTCGACGAAGACGGGATCGTTCGCCAGGTGCAGCGCTTGCAACGGCGTGTTCGAGCGATTGCGCTTGGTGCACGCGGTCTGCGCGTCCGGGGCATCGAACGTCGACAAGAGCGGATGCTGGCTTTGCCGCCAGATGAATGTATACATGCCGCGGCGATAGCGGTCGGGGCCTTTGCTTTCGGGCCAGGGGTGGTTGTTCTGTGTGAAGGCGAAAATCTCTGGCGGCTGGGGCGGATAGACGCCCGGGCCGCCGATCTTGCGTGTCAACAGGCCGCTCGCGGACAAGGCGGCGTCGCGAATGATCTCGGCGTCGAGACGCAGGCGATGCTGGCGCGCGAGCAGCTTGTTCTGCGGGTCCTTGTCGCGCAGATCGGGACGAGCCTTCGACGATTGGCGATAGGCAGCGCTCATGACGATGAGCTTGTGCATGCGCTTCATCGACCACATACCAGCCCCACGCGCAAGCGTGGGGATCGAGGGCCCCTGGTCCCCGAGCTGGCGCTCGGGGCTGGTAGTGGGCGACATGAATTCAATCGCCAGCCAATCGAGCAACTCCGGATGCGTCGGCAGGACGCCTTGAATGCCAAAGTCGTTTTCGGTTTCGACGATGCCCTTACCGAAGTATTGCTGCCACATGCGATTGACGACAACTCGCGCCGTGAGCGAATTCTCCGGCGACACGAGCCACTTCGCGAGATCGAGACGGTTCGCCGGCCGACCTTTCACGTCGAGCGGATTCAGGAACGCGAAAACGTCAGGCTTTACCTCATCGCCCAGGACCAGAAAGTCGCCGCGCATCTGGATCTTGGTCACGCGCGGCTTTGCGGCCTCACGCAAGACCAGCGTCGAATCGATCTGTCCCTCCATCGCCTTGATTTCCTTCTGCAGTTTGACGACGCGCTCGGAAGGCGGCGGCGCCTTCAGCAGCGCCTGCTGGGCCAATGCCATCTCTTTTGCCGTTCGCTTGGCGGGGTCGATAAGAACGACCGATTGTGCTTCGAGCGGCAAACCGAGAAATCGCTCGGAGGCGAACGTCACGGCGATGCGGAATCGGCCGATCGAGTAACCGGCGTGCTTTGTGCTGTGCCGTAGCGTGAAGACAAAGGCCTGGCCTTCGCGCACCGGGTGCGGCTTGTCGAGATGAAAGATGGCCTGGTGATTGCGACCGGTCCCGCCGGAGATGCCCCAGCCCTTGGCCGTATCGTTCAGAACGACGTCGTTGACGGGAAAATCCTTCTGCGCATAGTCGGCGACCGCTTTCTTGAACTTGTGGGGGACGCCGTCGGCCTCGAAGACAAACTGGCTGAGCACGAAGTTGCCGCCGCTGGATCGGCCTGGCCCGGTCAGCGGCAGGCTGGCATGGGTGAGGGCCTCGAGGCGAATCGCGGTGATCGTGCCGGTTTCAGGAGCGACACCATGAACGGTGTAGGTCTCGACGCCGGTCGCCTTTCCGCCGGCGAGAACACTGCGGTCGTCGAGCACGTCGAGTTTGTTCGTTTGTTCGCCGGTGACGGTCTTCGGATAGATGACGCGCCAGCCGCCGTTGGTTTCCTTCTCCAGATCGGCGAGCAGCATTGCCACGTCTGCCGGCGTCACCTTCTTCGGCGCCGGTTCCTGCTTGACGCGTGCCAGATCGGCTTGCAGATCCTTGATGCGTTTGTCTTGCTCCGGCGTCGGCATCGAAACCTTTGGCTCGTCCATCGAATTGAGGAACGCGTAGAGCTGGTAGTATTCCTTATGACTTATCGGATCGTATTTGTGCGTGTGACATTGGGCGCAGCCGACAGACAGGCCGAGCCAGACCGTCCCCGTCGTGTTGGTGCGATCGACGGTGCGTTCGACGCGGAACTGCTCGGGGTTCGTGCCCCCTTCCTCGTTGAACGACGTGTTGCGATGAAAGCCGGTGGCGACGATTTGCTCGTGCGTCGCCTTGGGCAGCATGTCGCCGGCGATCTGCTCGATGGTGAAGCGATCGAACGGCAGGTCCTTGTTGAAAGCGTTGATTACCCAATCGCGCCACGGCCAGATCGAGCGTTTGCCGTCGATGGTGTAGCCGTTGGAGTCAGCGTAGCGCGCGAGGTCGAGCCAGTGGCGCGCCTGACGTTCGCCATAGTGCGGCGAGGCGAGCAGGCGATCGACAACCTTCTCGTAGGCGTCGGCGTTCACGTCGTTGACGAAATCATCTACCTCCTTGGGCGACGGCGTCAGGCCCGTCAAGTCGAGCGATAGCCTGCGGATCAAGGTCGCGCGATCGGCTTCGGGCGACGGCGTCAGGCCTTCTTTCTCCAGGCGAGCGAGGATGAAGGCGTCAATCGGATTGCGCACCCACCTGGCATTCTTCACCTTGGGAGTCGCCGCTAGTTTGGGCTTGATGAACGCCCAGTGCGGCGCGTACTCGGCGCCCTGAGTGATCCACTTCTTCAGCAATTCGACCTGCGCCGGCTTCAAGCGATCGGCGGCGTCGGCCGGCGGCATGCGTTCCTGTTCGTCGGCGGTGATGCGTTTGATCATCAGGCTCTTGTCGGGCGCGCCGGGCACGACGAGCTTGCGTTTGGTCGCCGCCTCGCGCGAATCGAGCCGAATGCCGCTCTCTTGCAGCGCGGGCCCGTGGCACTTGAAGCAATGGTTGGCGAGGATTGGCCGGATGTCACGCTGGAAATCGATCGCGTCTGAGCTCTGAGCTTGGCCGACGTTCTTGGACACGCAAACACACAAGAAGGCAAGGTAAAAAAGTCGCCAGGATCGCATGGCAATCTCGTGGAGAATAGGGTTTCAACGGCACGACCAGAATCAGGCAGGATAGAGCTATCTTCCGCGAGGCGTGATGGGTTGTCAATATCGGGGGCGGAAAAAGACGCGAACCCGGTTGCCCCTCGTTCCCAGGCGCCGCAGTGGCTTGGAACGAGGTCAGCCAGGGCTTGCCCTTGCGCATGCGATTGAATAACCTGGAATTAGCTTGGCCTTCCTTGTCAGGCGCCGGAGAGGTGGCAGAGTGGCCGATCGCGGCGGCTTGCTAAGCCGTTGTAGGGGTCACACCCTACCGCGGGTTCGAATCCCGCCCTCTCCGCTAATCGTCTGTGCAGAAAGTTGCGGCAAACCGCGCGGGGTGGCATAACTCGCCACCCCGTTGTCGTTTGCGCCATTCTCGATCACTACCGTGCGAATCGCCACGCCTCCCCGCTGCGCCGCATTCTGCGCGTTTGGTGAGCCGGATTCTGCGCCGCTCGCGGCTCGCTCG
>SXGS01423316.1_pt1 | contig 35268 bp, 28 predicted proteins | sample 3174681 | NCBI WGS metagenome assembly SXGS01 (sample SAMN11356861, study PRJNA531348) | freshwater metagenome | isolation source: freshwater sample F1-80 | place: China: Fuxian Lake, Yuxi | collected 2017-12-25
ACAGCAGCAGCACCGACCGAAAAGCGGCGTCTGTCGCGAAGAACTGTTTCATGCAGAAGCCGTGGGCTCCCAAATCATGCTTCAACTCGGCAATGCGGTTTTCCATGTCGGCCCGCCGATTGTAGTCGCGCCAGATCTCCGATCGCTTGGCGCGGACCGTCAGCCATGCGCTGTTTCCAACCGCGACCAGTACCTGTGAAGGTTGCCGTCCTTGTCACGATGATTCGGCCTCTCGAATCTGCTTACAATAGGGTAAGTCTACACTACATCGCGTTTCTCGGACGCCGCCGTTGCAAACAAGAACCTCGTCATCATTCGTCGGCCCCAAAAAGCCCAAATCATCGCGACCGTGACGAACTTGGGCTAGCGATTTTTTCACGCGCTGGATCACGCGCTTTTGTGCGCCGCCTTCGCCTCTTTCGCGTTCTCCGCCGTAAGCCCTCGGCTCGGCCTGAGAATCGGCCTGTCCGCAACCGCGCTCTTCCTGATCGCGGAAGTATTCTGCCTGCCTGTCCGCCGCGCCGCCTAGCGCACACCCGGTCCCCTTCAGGCACTTGAACCCGAGCGAGTATCCCGCGCGTCGCGGCTCTTCCGGTGATGCCGCTCGGCCGCGCGATCACGCTGCCGCACTTTGCCAGCAGCGCAGCGGAGCCGATCATGACTGTGCTCGCAACCTTCGGCCGCGTACCGATGTTCCACTAACTCCTGCAGGTCCCCATGGTGAACGCGGCACCGCGTGCGGTGGACTCTCTGAGAGAACGCAGCGTCCACGCGGAGTGGTACGCCGCGGTGCCCAACCGTGCCCCCGGAGCACAGGTGGAGGCTGCGCCGCTACTCTACCTGGAGTTCGCGATTGCCGTCGCGGCTCTGTACCCGCTTTGCCTGGTGGTTTGCCGCAGTCAAGTCTCGCCGGCCGCCGGCCTGGTTAAACCTGACATCCGGTCGAGCCATTCCTCCATCCGCTTTCGAAGGCCCGTGCTCGTGCAGGGTTCGGGCAGCAGGGCGGAGATGACGGCTACCGAATCGGCGCCCGCCGCGAGCGTGTCGCGCGCATTCTCAAGCGTGATGCCGCCGATCGCGACGAGCGGTTGCTCAACAAGCGCGCGGACGCGCATGAGCTCAGCGGTACCGGTCACGGGATCCGGATTCTCCTTCGAGGCGGTCGCAAATACGGGACCGAAGGCGACGTAGTTGACCGGCTCTCCGCCCGCGGCCGCGAGTTGGACGGAGTTGTGCGTGGAGAAACCGAGAATGGCATCGGGGCCGGTGAGCCTTCGGGCGTCGCGCGGGGAGAGATCATCCTGTCCGATATGAAGACCTGCCCCGAGGAGCATGGCGATGTCGGCGCGGTCGTTCACAATCAGAATGGCGCCGGCTTCGCGCGCGAGATGCGCGACAAGCTCTGCTTCGCCGAACACGTCCCTCGACCAGTGCCCCTTGTGGCGGATCTGGAGAATCCCCGCGCCGGCATCGAGAAAGGCTGCGGCGGCAACCGAGAGGCTTGAGGACCGCCGCGCCAGGGATTCGGTGTCGAGGATCGGGTAGACTCGGGGAAGGACCATATGGACCCGGCGGCGCGGCGCCGTCTCAGCCACGGGAGGGCACGATGGTCACCTTTCGCAGCATGTCGAGTTGCCGCCGCGCTACCTGCGCCCAGGAGCTCGACGAATCGATCTTCAGGTACGCCGACCAGTGGCGCACTGCCTGCATGAATTCGCCCTTCTTTTCGAGCAGCAGCGCGAGATTGTAATGCGCGTCCCCGTAGTTCGCATTGAGTTCGATGGCTCGCACGTAGTGTTCGCGGGCCTCGTCCAGGCTGCCTTTCTCGTGAAACAGGTTGCCGAGATTGAAATGAGCGAGCGAGTAACCCGGCTCCACTTCAATCGCGCGGCGGTACTGCTTCTCGGATTCGTCGAACCGCTTCAGGTGATAGAGAATAGTGCCTAGGTTTACCATCGCACCCGCGGCGGCGGGATTGGAATCGATCGCCTTTTCATATGCCTCCATGCAATCGGCGGCGGGCAGGCCGGATTCTTCCATATCGAGGCCTCTCTGAAACCAGTAGTCGGAAATCCGCTTGCTCGACGCACCGTCGGACTTCGGCCCCTTTGGAAACGACTTCAGATTGTCGATCTCCGCAGTATCGAAATCGAAAAGCATCTGGCCGGTCATCGCTTCCATTCTTTGCCCGGCGACGTGGACTTCGATGGTCTTTCCATCCGATGTGATTTTCAGTTCCGCGAGAGGGTGCTGGACCCCTGCGAGCTTGCTCTTAAGCGATGCGATGGCCTTGGCGATCCGCCGCGGCGCTACGTTCTGATCGAGCAAGGCCTGCAGGCTCCGGAGGGCGATCAGGTCGGAAAATGTGAATGAACGCGTGGCAGCCACAAACCCCTGGCGCCGCCAACCCGAGAGCTGCCGGGTGGTTACGCCGAGCATACGGCGAACGTCAGCGATGGAGTACTCGAGCTTTGCGCCGTTGCCGAGCACAGAAAAATTTTAACATGTTGGCAGGGTGAGAAGATCGTCACACCGGCTTTAGCAGATCCCGGTGCAACGACTTCGCTTTGAAACCCACCTTTGCCAGATTCGTGCGTACCTGATCGGCGATCATTACCGAGCGGTGATGGCCGCCCGTACATCCGAACGCGATGGTCAAATAAGATTTCCCTTCTTTGATGTAGTGAGGCAGCAGATACGTCAGAAGGGAGGTTATCTTCTCGATGAACTCACCGGTTTGCGGAAAGGACCGTATGTACTTTGTCACGCCGGGGTCGCGGCCTGTCAATTTCTTGAACCGCGGGATGTAGTTCGGATTCGGCAGGAACCGGACGTCGAAAACCAGGTCGCTGTCCGCCGGAATCCCGTGCCGGTAGCCGAAGCTCACGACGCTGATGCGTACTAAGGACTCTTCGCGGGCGCCACGAAAGGTGTCGCCAATCTTCGCACGCAGCTCGTGCACATTGTAGTGCGATGTGTTGATGATCACGTCCGCCAAGGCCCGAATCGGAGCCATGTGGCGGCGCTCCGTCCTGAGGCTCTTGGAAACAGAATTCTCCCTTCCCAGCGGATGAGGCCGGCGCGTCTCGCTGAAGCGCTGAACAAGGGCATCGTCAGCGGCCTCAAGAAAAAGGAGCCGCGTCGAAACCATGTGTCTGATGCGGGCGTAGATTGCGGGGAAACGCTTCAGGCTCTCCCCTTCCCGGATGTCCACAACCAGCGCGGCCGCGCGGACAGTGGGGGAATCGCGCGTGAGTTCCGCGAACTTCGGGATCAGGTCGATCGGGAGGTTATCAACCGCGTAGTAGCCCAGATCCTCAAGCGCCCGCAGAGTCGACCCCTTGCCCGACCCGCTGAGGCCCGTAATGATTACCAGTTCCGCGGGCGGGCGAGGCGTCTTCGATTCAGCTTTCGCGGTAGGCATTCGCGCAATTAGCTTTCGACAAGGTCGAAGTGGCCATCGCGGCGGCGAAGCAGTACAGACAGCCCGCCGGTGTTGGCATCGCGATACACCAGATAGTCGCGGCTTCCGTCCATCTCTATCACCGCTTCGTCCACCGTCATTGGCTTGCGCCCGAGTGTGTGATGGACGCGGAAAACCTGGCGGGAGCCGTCACCCTGGTCCTCGGCTACGGCTGGAGCCGGCGTCAATACGGCCACCTTTGCGCCGGCGCCGCGCTTCGATTCCCGCCACTTACCCTTCACCTTGATCGCCTGCGTCTCCAGTTTCTTCATGGCGGCGTTCAGCGAAGCAAACAGGTCCGCTCCGGAAGCGACGCCAACCAGTGGGTGATCGTGGTACTGCGCGGTCACTTCCGCGGTGTGACGGCCGCGCTCAAGCGATAGAGTTACGTGCGCCTCCTGTTGTTCTTTCCCGTCAAGCAGCTTTGATAGCTTGGCGAACTGCACTTCGATCTTCCTTACCTGCCCCGGCGTCAATTCGACTTGCCGGCCTGTATAAGTGATCTTCATATTTGGCTCCGTGTCCTTCGCGCTACCTCGTCTGTTACTCCCGATTCCTTCTCAGATGGCTCGGTGGTATCTTCAGATCTTCGCGATATTTCGCAACCGTGCGCCGGGTCACCTGGATGCCCTGCTCCTGAAGCAGCAGGGCGATCTGGTCGTCCGTTTGCGGATGATTACGGTCTTCCTCATCTATCATCTTCTTTACTTTGCGTTTCAGGACCGAAAGCGGCATCGAGCCGCCCGCATGTCCCTGAACGGCTTCCGAAAAAAAGTAACGTAATTCGAAGACTCCCTGCGGTGTGTGCATGTACTTGCCCGCGACGGCACGGCTTACGGTTGAAGCGTGCACGCCGACTTCGTCCGCGACGTCCTTGATCATCATCGGACGAAGACGGTCGATGCCGTCGCTCAGGAACTCCATCTGCCGCTTGACGATGGCCTCGCAGACGCGCAGGATGGTCTGCTTGCGCTGCTCAATGCTCTTCATCAACTGGATTGCCGACGTGAACCGCTCTTTGACGTAGTTGCGAATTTCCTTCGAGTTGTCCTTGTCCAGCATGCGCCGGTACTGCGCGTTCAGGCGGAGCTGCGGCAGTCCTTCGTCGTTCATCTGAATGATGTAGTCCTCCGCGTCCTTGGTGACGTAAACGTCGGGTTCGATCAGCCGGGCGCCGGGACCGTTATACCGGAGACCTGGCCGCCCGTCGAGGTGCCGGATCAGATCGACGGCGATCTCGATGTGTTCCGGCGGGCGCCCGAGCACCCGGGCGAGTTCCTTGAACTGCCTGGTCTCAAGCAATTTCAGGTGATTCGCGACGATCTGCCAGGCCACGCCGTCGCGTCCATTGCGGCTTTCGATCTGGAGCAGCAGACATTCGCGGAGGTCACGCGCTCCAACACCGGCGGGGTCAAGCGATTGGATGATCGCGAGCGCCCGCTCCAGTTCCTCAATCGAGTGATCACCCTGCTCGGCGATCTCGTCGATCGAAGCGGAGAGATAGCCGTCTTCGTTCAGATTCCCGATGATAAACTCGGCCGCGTCCCTGAGGCTGTCGGAAACGAGCGAGATGCTCAACTGCGAGCGCAGGTGGTCGCAGAGCATCACGGGCGAGGAGAGAAACGTTTCGAAAGACGGCTTTTCAATCGATTCCGATGCAGGGCTCTTGAAGCCCGGCTCCATCCATTCGTCGAAAGTCGGCCCAAGGTCCGTTTCTTCGAAAGAGTCCGGGGCCGCAGGCGGTTCGGGGGCCTCTGCCGCTTCCGCCAATCCGGCGGGAGACGAATCGATTTCCTCGCGGTATAGCTCCGGGTTGAGCGATTTTTCGCCGGAGACGCCGTCCATCCTGTTGGAATCAACCAGGATTCCCTCCTCGGCGGGGTCCAGTTGTCTCTCGCCTTCAAGAAGCGGGGCGAGTTCCTCCGGGGTCAATTCACCGTCGTCGTCCGTCGATTCCTCGAGTACCGGATTCTCCACCACTTCCTGATTGAGCATGTCCTTCAGCTCCATCCGGTTTAGCTGGAGGACCTTCACCATTTGCAGAAGGCTTGGGGTCAGGATTTGAGTCTGCGAAACCTTGACTTGAAGCCGCTGCGAGAGCATTCCCATTCGTCTTCATTATAGGGCACCGGATGCCCAGGTCGTTCTCACCGGACCGCATCGGACGGAGGTACAATATAGGTATCCCATGAAAGCCCGCGTTTACGTTTCTCTGAAATCCACCGTGCTCGATCCCCAAGGCAAGACGGTCCGGTCCGCGTTAGCCGGCCTCGGATATCACTCCGTGGCGGACGTGCGACAAGGCAAATATTTCGAGATTTCGATCGAACCGGGCGTTGGCGCGGAGCAGGCTCGAACAGAAGTGGAGACGCTGGCCCAAGACGTGCTCACGAATCCCGTGATCGAAACGTGCAGGGTGGAGTTCGACGCCTAATTCACCGCGCCCTGGCCCACCGACGCCACCGAAATTCTCGTCTCGCCGTTCTTCTCGCGGATCCCAATAATCCGCTTGTAGCCGTGCTCACTATAGTGCATCTCCATCTTGCCGCGCGGCCCTTTGTTGAATATCCAGTGGGGCAGCCGCTCCCGGTAGAACTTCGCTACCCGTTCCGGCGAATCCGGAGTGGTGAATTCGCCAGCCTGGATGCTCAAGCCCTTGTGCTCGTCTCCAAGATCCAGATCGATCTCGGCGGACTTGCCACTCTCGCGGACGCGATCCGCGCCCGGGTAAAGAGGCACGCCGATGGAAGCAGGGTCCAGCCGCTCCCGCGCACGGATATTTATCGATCCGGCGGGTGTCTGGACGCGGATATTCGCGCCATTGGAAGTCTCCGTGGTTTCCACGTTCACATTCCGCGCTATGTAGATTCCCGTCAGCGCCAGCAGCCCCAATCCCAGAACCCCGATGATGGCAATACCGAGCAGCACGCGTCCCAGCGCGCCTCCGCGCTCGCTTGTATACGTACGCATACACACCCTCCCATGGGCTAAATACGAACAGCCGCCTGCGAATGTTCCGCGGACTCGGCGGCATGGTACGAGCTCCGCACCAGCGGTCCGGCTTCAACGTGCTGAAATCCCATCGTCTCGCCTTTCAGCTTTAACGACAAAAACTCCACGGGTGGAACGTACCGCACGATGGGGAGGTGTTTGGGCGATGGCCTAAGATACTGGCCCAAAGTCAAAATATCCACCTGATGCGCGCGAAGGTCCGCCATCGTGGCGCGAACCTCTTCCATTGTTTCTCCCAGACCAAGCATCAGCCCCGACTTGACGGGCGTCTCCGGCCGGAGCCGTTTGGCGTAAGCGAGCATTTCAAGCGATCGCTCATAGCGCGCGCCCAGGCGCACCTGGCGGTAGAGGCGCGGTACGGTCTCCGTATTGTGATTCAGCACGTCGGGCGCCGCGTCCATCACGATGTCCATCGAAGAGCGGACGCCCTGGAAGTCCGGCACCAGCACCTCGACCCGGCACCCCGGAACTCGCTCGCGAATGGCGCGGATGGTCATGGCAAACAACTCCGCGCCACCGTCCCTGCGGTCGTCCCGATTGACGCTGGTCACGACGGCGTAGTTGAGTCCCATGGCTTCAACAGCTTCCGCCACGCGCCTCGGCTCATCGTAATCCACCTCTTGCGGCGGACCTTTTTGGACGGCGCAGAACCCGCAACGGCGGGTACAGACGTTTCCGAGAATCATGAACGTCGCGGTACGCCGGTTCCAGCATTCGCCAACATTCGGACAGGCCGCACTCTCGCACACTGTATGGAGCTTCAGACGTTCGATGAGCGACTTAAGCTCGCGGTAACCTTCTCCAACCGGCGCGGGCGCGCGGAGCCAGGCGGGACGATCCAGTTTCGGGGTGATCGAGAGCAGCAAACCCCATTCTAGCGCGCGGTGAGGCCGGTCCCCCGCGCATATCGCTGCCAGGCCAGAAATCCGATGATCGTTTTTCCGTCCAGGATGCGTCCCGACCGGATGTCCTTGTCGATCTCGGAAATCCCAAACCAGCGGCACTCGATGCGCTCATCATCCATTGGCTGCGCCTCGCCTGGAATCAGACCGGTCGCGAGAAACAGATTCATCTTCTCAGCGACGAAACCCGGACTCGCATAGTATGCGGCGAGCCTGCGCCACTTTCGCGCGCGGTAACCGGTCTCCTCACGCAGTTCGCGCCGGGCGGCTTGCAGGGGATTCTCTCCGGGATCAAGTTTCCCGGCGGGCAACTCCCACATGAGTTGATCCGCCGGGAGCCGGTACTGCCGCACCAGGAGCACGCGCTCGTTCTCATCCACCGCCATCATCACGGCCGATCCGGCGTGCCGTACCACGGAGCGGCGGATTTCAAATCCCGTCTTGTCGCGCGCGCACTCTTCGGTAACGTGAAACAGCCCGCACCGATAGACTTCCTTCGAAGAGACAATCTTCATGAATTCGACTTTACCGTTTCCCGCAGGCCGCCGCCCGGCGTTGCCCACCAGGAAATCTGACCTACTTCACTACTTCCACTTTTCCGAATTTTTCCAGGGATTTGCCGATCTTCTCCGCGTCCCCTACAACCACAATCGCGGCTTTGCCCGGCGAAATGTACTTCGCCGCCGCGCGCTCGATCTGATCCGGCTCCACCGAGCGGAGCCGCGTGGTGTACGTTTCGAGGTAATCGTTTGGAAGGGCCATCGACTTCACGAGGTTCAGTTGTTCAATAAGACCGTTCTGGCTCTCAAGTCCCATGACGAACCGTCCACTCATGTAGTTCTTCACGCTCGTGAGTTCCTCGGGCGAGACGCGCTCCTTGCCGATGGTTTCGAGTTCGCCCAGAAGATCCTTCATCGCCGGCTCAACGACCTCGTTCCTGACCTGCGTGACGGCGGTCAGGGCGCTCGATTCACGGCGTGCATCGACGTAACTGTGCACGCTATAGGCGTATCCCTTTTTCTCTCTAATATTGTTGAACAGACGCGACGACGCGCCGCCTCCGAGGATGGTTGTGCCCACGACCAGCGGGAGATATTCGGGACTCTGGCGGCTGATGGCGACCTGTCCAGCGCGAATATCCGCCTGCACGGAACCGGGCCGGTTGACCAGGACGACCTGACGCTTCGCTTCGGGAACGGCCGACGCCGGAGGATCGCTGATTTCCTTCCGCTGCCAGGAACCGAAATTGGCTTCGATCAGCTTTAATGTGGCTGCCCGGGAAGGAAGCTTGCCCAGAAGTATCAGTACGCCGTTGTTCGGCACGATGCGCGCGTCGCGGAACGCCTTCACGGCGGAGCCGTCGAGCTTTTCAAGAGACGCCGCGGTCGGCGCGATGCGCGAATACGGATGGGAGCCGTAGAGTACGGCGGCGAACTTCTCCTCGGCGAGGAACGCCGGTTCCGACTGTTGCTGCAAAAGGTTCTGTAGCCTGTTCTGCTTGCGCAACTCGACTTCGTCCTTCGGGAAGGCGGCGTTCCGCGCCACGTCCGCCACGAGTTCGACCAGCTTCGAGGAGTGCTCCGCGAGCGACCCGCCCGCAAGCACGAGTGTGTCGCCCGTCGAGCGGCCGTTGAGGGCGCCGCCAATCGATGCCAACTCTTCGGCGAGTTGCCGCGAGGTTCGCTTCGCGGTCCCCTCGGTCAGCAGTGCGGCCGTACTTTCCGCGAGACCCGGCAGGTCCTTTGGATCGAACTTCGATCCGGCCGCGAAGGTCAGCCGCACGCTGATCAGCGGAAAGCGCGGGTCTTCCACCAAAACAATGCCGAGTCCGTTCGTAAGCTTCGTTTCATACACAGGGGGCAGCTTGAAAGCGGGCAGCGGCTGCGTTTCGGGCGGCTTTGTGCGGTCGAGAGTTTGAGCGCTGAGCGCGGCTGCCGCGATTAGGACTACCAGAAAATGTCTCACTTCTTTGCCTCCTTCGGCGCGGGCACGATCTCGAGTACGGAGCGCTTTTCAGGCGTAAGGTATTTTTTAGCGACGGCCTGAATCTGCTCCGGTGTTACGGCAGTGAAGAATCCGAGTTCGGTGTTGATCAACTCCGGCTTCCCATCGAACAGTTCGTACTGAGCAAGCAGTTTTGCACGAGTGAGCGAGCTTTGCAGGGAGTTCAACCGCGAAGCCAGCAAGAACGTACGCGCACGTGTCAGTTCCTTCATATCGACGCCTTCTTTCTGGATTTTGGTGAATTCCTCCTGCGCCTGATCCGCAATCTGCCTGCCCGTGAAGTTTGGCTTGTGGATCAGAAACATGGCGTACACGTTCGGGTCTTTGTAATCCGAGGCGTCGCCGAACGGCCAGCCGAGGTTCGCCTCATAGCTGACAACCGACTGCTTGCCTTTTATCAGATTGAGTTGGAAGCGCGAACTCTCCCCGCCCGTCATCAGGACATCGAGCATCGCCAGAGCATAGTAGTCGGCCGAGCGGCGTTTCGGCCCTGGATAGCCCGCGACGACACCCGGGACATTGGCCAACGCGTCCTTATACACCTTCGATCCCGGGGCTGCGTCCGGCGGCTCCGAAAGGTCCGGGTGCTTCGGTTGGGGCTGCGACGGGATATCGCCGAAATAGGCCTGAATCAACTTCTTCACGGCCACGTTGTCAATGTCTCCCGAGAGCACGAGAATCGCGTTGTTCGGAGCATAGTAAGTCTTGAAGAACGTGGAAACGTCCTTCACCGACGCCGCGTTCAGGTCCTCATAAGAGCCAATCAGGGAATGAGAACTCTGCCAGTTTTTGAACGCAAGCTGCGGCCAGTGATCGACGATCGCTGTCGCGTAGGGCTGATTGTCGAAGGACAGGCGCCGCTCCTGCTTCACGGCTTCCTTCTGGTTCGTGAGGTTCTCATCGGTGATGGCGAGCGAGCGCATTCGGTCGGATTCGAGCCACAGCCCGATCGCGACCTTGTTCGACGGCAGCACCTCGAAATAGTCGGTGTAGTCCTGATGAGTGGATCCGTTGAGGTTCCCCCCATTCGATTCGACCGTCTTGAAGTGAACGCCTTTCGGGGCGTTAGCCGAACCCTGGAACATCATGTGCTCAAACAGATGAGCGAAGCCGGTGCGCCCCTTCTCTTCGGAGCGCGCGCCCACGCCGTACATCAGGTAGACCGAGACCACGGGCACAGCTTTGTCCTGAGAAAGGATAACGCGCATGCCGTTCGAGAGCGTGTACTTTTCGACCGGCACTGAAACTTCGGCGCCGTTCAGGAACCGGGGGGCGAGGAGGAGCAGCGTGAAAAAGTGTGTTTTCATCGTTCTTACCAGTTACGGATGCGGGCGGCGGATGGTTCCAAGAAGAATCCTCTAGTTACGGCGAATGGCTGCCGCAAACCCATCGGCCGATCTTGTATTCAGCACGTCTTCAGGACCGAGCCACGCGCGCCGCGCCATGGCGACGCCGTAACGCATGTTTGCCAAGTGCTTCGGATGATGCGCGTCGGTCGAGATCACGAATTTTCCACCCAGTGCTTTCGCCGTGCGCGCCAGAGTTGCGTTCAGGTCGAGCCGCTCCGGACTCGCGTTGATCTCGAATAGCACGCCGCGCCTCACCGCCTCCGCGGCCACGCGTTCGAAATCGAACGGAAACGGATCGCGGTGGAGAAGCAGCCTTCCGGTGGGATGCCCCAGAATCCGCAGATGAGGGCATTCGAGGGCGCGCAGCAGGCGGTCCGTCATCTCGGGCGCCTCCATATTCATGTGGCTGTGGACGCTGCCGATCACCCAGTCGAGTTCCGCAAGGGCGTCCCAGGCGATATCGAGCGTGCCGTCTTTCAGGATGTCGCATTCGAGGCCGGAGAAGACGCGGATGCCGAGATCCTCGCCGTCGCCATCGGGCGCAATGCCGGCATTGATCTCGCGGACGCGCCTGGCAAATGCAACGACGCGCGCCTCGTCCAGGCCGTTCATCATCGCCATCACTTTTGAGTGATCGGTGATAGCGATGTATTCGTAGCCGTGCGCGCGGGCTTCGTGAGCCATTTCTTCAAGAGACGCGCGGCCGTCGGTTTCGGTAGTGTGCATGTGGACGTCGCCGCGAATATTGGAAAGCTCGACGAGCCCGGGCAGGGTCCCCGCTTCCGCCGCTTCGATTTCGCCCTGATTTTCGCGCAATTCGGGCGGAATCCAACGCAGACCAAGCGCTTCGTAGACGCCCTCTTCGGTCTCGCCGGCAACTTTCGACTCGTCCGCGATCCGGAACAGTCCATACTCGCTCAGCTTGAAGCCCATGCGCACGGCGCGATTCCGCAGCGCGACGTTGTGCTCCTTGCTGCCCGTGAAGTATTGCAGCGCCGCACCGCGGCTCCCGGCGGGCAAAGCGCGCACATCCACTTGCAGGCCCTCGTGCCCAAAGCGGGCGCTCGCCTTGTTTTCGCCATGCCCCAGGACCTCCGCTACTCGCGGGTGCTTCACGAACCGTTCAAGGGCTTCGCCGGCCCCGCGTCCGGTAACAAGCAGATCCAGATCGCCAGCCGTCTCTCTGCCCCGGCGGAGGCTTCCGGCGGGCGTCACGCTCTCGATGCCGCCACCCTCCATGAGGTACGCCGTCAACTCCTGAGCCGTGCGGTCCGCGAAGCTGAGCAGGAACCGCCCGGCGCTCTTTCGATATTGTGTAATCGACCGCAGCACCTTTTCCTCAAGCTTCGCTCCCATCCGCGGCAGAAGGCGCAGCTTCTGGTCGAGACAAAGCCGCTCAAGTTCGTCGATGGTACTGACGCGGTAGTGTTCGAAAAGCAGGGCGATGCTCTTCGGCCCCAGACCCTGGATCTTCAGGAAATCCAGCGTCGAAGCGGGGTACCTTGCGAGCAATTCGTCGCGCCGCTCGCACGAACCGCGCGCGACAAGTTCCTCAAGCACGAACGCCAGCCCTTTGCCGATGCCGGGAATATCGGTAATCTTGCGCGAAGGGTCTTTCAGAATCGCTTCGACGCGCTCCGGATAACCCTCGACGGCGGACGCGCCGTTACGGTAGCTGCGGATGCGGAAGCCGTCCTCAGCGGCGATCTCCATCAGATCGGCCGTCTCGTTGAGGATGCGCGCAATTTCCTTGTTTTCCATCCTGGTTCCAGTTTCGCACGGCCAAGCGGGACGGGCCTCATGGCCGGCTGCGAGGCGTTCAATGAGGATGGACGCGGCTCCGGCGTGGGTAGAAGCTGCTGGTATCCCGGCGAGGGCCGGGAATGGTCAAAGGAGCGTGGTTCCGGATGGCGCCGGCCTGCTCGCGGGCGGAATTTCGTCAGGTTCACGGTTCGCAGGGGCTTCGGCCGGGTGTTCGGAAATGGGATTAGCGTCGTTTCGTATATTTTGCTCGCGCTTGATCGGGCGGCTGAGCAGGACGGGCTTTTGGATGAGGGCTGTGTCAGACGGTCCCTTATTTTCCAACATGTTACCTCTGGCATCGGGAAGTGGGGCCGAAGGTGTGGGCTGGCCGGGAGACCGCCCGGAAGCAGGGTTTGGGGGTGCGGGGACGTTCTGTGCCGGCTGGCTTTCGGCGACTGAAGCTGCTTCGAGACGGGCGTCCTCGCGCAGAAGCAGAAGGTTTTCCATGGCGCGCTGGAAATTCCGCTGGAGACGGGCCTCGTAACGGTGGACGAGGTTGAGCGCGGGCGAAAGGGAGAGATACGCGAAGGCTTTGGCGGTCCGCGAAGCGACGTTCGTTTCGCGCTCACTGAGGACCTCGGATTGAACGATTTCCCGCTCGATGGACCAGGCGCGGCGGATGCGCCACCAGGAGGAGACCATTTCTTCGATGAGACCGGCTTCGATACCGTCAGTGGGGAGGAAGCGCTCGAGGAATTGACGGTGGAGTTTGTCAAAATCTTCGGTGTCTTCGCCGTTGAGAAGGATGGATGAGGCGAGGAGACCATGGCGGTAAGCGTTCCTGGCGGAACGCGCGATGCCGGCTGGGGTTTTCCGACCCTTGGCAAGAGCGCCGTTAGCACGGGCGGCTTTCAGTTTACGTTGAGAACTCATAGGTAGAGTTACCCTCCGGGAACAGGGTACACCCGGAGGGTGGGCGGATAGGGGTTTAGTAACGCCCAAACGGAAGATTCGCGCTGCGATCCGATGAGCGGAGAGGCGGTTTTGCGGGGGTGCGGAGGTGTGGGTCCTTTCCCGAGGCGAGGATAAAATCGTTTCCTAAACCTGTGACCGAAGAGTGGCGCGATAGGGTGGCATGGGGTTCGCAGTGGTCAGTGAGTTTTTCGACGGGTTCGGTGGGTTGCGTTTACCTGGCGTCGCCAACCCGCATGTCTTCAACGCATTTTTGTTGGAATACGTTGGGGAACGCCGAGGGGAGCATGCGTCGCTGAGCGTCTCGATCACATTGATGGCTCTTCTACGCCCGGGCTACCTGGAGGGCCAGACCCACATGCTTACGACAAATCACTGCGTTAAATCGATGCCGGTTCTCGGCGGCTGCCCAAGAATATAGCGTGGAAAGGGAGGCTGTTTAGCGACCGGCCGCAATATTGCGGATCACAGCCCCCTTCTTTCCGACAAACCGCGAAACGCCCGGCGGAAAAGGTCGCCGGGGGCGACTGCTACGGAAAGGAGGAATACCATCGTAGCGGTTAGGCACAGCTGCCAGCACAAGAGCAGTTCGAGCAGGGGGAAGATCGAGCCGGAACGAAATGCCATCTGCGTCCCTGCGCCGATCGCGGTGACGATCGCCGCCTGCACCAGCGCGGCTTTTCGAATGGCGAGAGATGCACCCAAGATCGTCAGGGCGGCCACTGCGATCAGGGCCGCGTAACGGGCCCACATCGGAGCCGGCAGCAGATAGTCGCCGTTCAGAAGCGTCGCCAGAGTGTTGGCATGAATCTCGACGCCGGCCGTCGTGAATTCAGAGTTGCCGATCCGGGTATAAAACGGTGTCCGCCAGCGATCTTCATTATAGTCCGGGCCCAGGAGCACGGCCTTGCCCTCGACCGACGATTTAAGCTTCGCGATGTTGCCTTCCCTGTACGCGCCCAGAAAATCGCCCAGCGAGACGCGCGGAAAGGTGCCGGCGGGCCCGGCGAAGTTGATGGTGATCGCGCGATCGCGGGAAATCGGAACCGACCGTCCATTGAGCGTAAGCGTGCCGCGGTCGAGCGTGGCATCCGACCCGACGAATTTTTCCGCGACACGGAGGGCGAAAGCGCGCTCGAGCTGCATATCGCGCCCGTCGACGATGAGTTTCTGATTGCGGACAAAGCCGTCCCTGTCGACCATCAAATTGCTGTAAGCGGCCAGCCCCAGCGCTGCGGCGAGCATGTTGACGGGAACCGGCCGCTCGGCGTGTTTCAGTAGCAATTCTGGCCTGTAAGCGATGATCGTGGGAATCCGCGCCGAAGCGACCGCTTCCGCCAGAATCTGATCGTGATTGGGAAACCAATTCTCGACCGAAGTATCGAAGGCGACGTCGAACGCCAGCACCTTCGCCTGTCCTGCTGCAGCCGCGTGGATGGCCTCGGCATAGTAAGGATGCCCAAACGCCCGAAGCTCCGGAAACGTATCCAGCGATTTCTGGTCGATCACCACCAGCACGATGTCCTTCACCGGATGCCTTCCCCGCAAAAAGAATTGTGCGTCCTGCGCCCTCTGATTTAGGATCCAAACAACATTCGTGGTGAGCTGTGCCACGACCGCAAAAATAAGCCACAAAAGGGCCACGGAGCCCGACACCACCAACGAACGTCGCGTCCAGCTCAGGTCGCGCAGACCGCGTTCGCGTTCCTGCCGCGCCTGCCGCTCCCCGCGGCTCGCGCGTGCCACCTGAGTCAGGACGTCGTGGGTCAATTCCAAGTGCGGAAGCCCTAACCGTTCCTCGGCGCGAAGCACCCGCCGGTCCACCAGGACTTCCATATCGCCGCGCAGGCCTTCATGCGCCGCGGCATCCATTGCCACCGTAGTTCGGAAGCCATCCGAAGTCAGCAACCGGTCCTCCACGAAAGCCCGGGCCTGCGGCTGGAGACCCTGGAACGACCGTTCGTAAAAGTCTTTCAAAATGTCGGCGGCGGCATTGTTCACCAGGTCCACCTGGATCGTTTCCTGTTTCTCTACCAGCCTGCGCGTATTCAACTCCCGGCACATCAGGCTGAGCAGCGCTGGATCAATGGACACTTGTTTCAGAGGAATCCGGGCGCCGGCCGAGGCGACCTTGCGCACGATTTGTTCCGCCACCGCATCACTTACGATTCCACGCGCGGGTTTCAGCACCGGGCCCAGCGCCTGTTGGCCGTCCATTCTCGTCAGCGCGAACCGGTTGTGCATCACCGACGGCATCGTCCTTCGCAGGCTATCCAAACGGGAAACAAAATCCTCACGCAGTGAGATCAGCACTCTGTAATGCTGTTCCCCGGCGTCGAATCCCAGTTTCTCGCCCGTGCGCTCGACGCGCGCACGAACCGTTTCCGGAATGTAGTTCTCGATCAACTCGGACAACTCACGCACCAGCTCATTCGTTCCGGCGTGATTGTGGCCCAGGGTGAAGATCTCTTCGAACTGATCGAATAGGACTACTGGCGTAATCGGGTTGTTGCGCCTGTCCCAAAGGACTGCTCTGTGGAAGTATTCCCAGAGCGTTTCCCGGGCGGCGTGATCCGCGGGGCAGGAAGTATCCTCTATTGCGTAATCCCGCAAGGCCTCGGCCATAGCAGCGCGGACCTGGCTCACGAGGGTCGCTTGGTTACCAGAGTAATCGATCCGTACAATCACTGGCAAAAAGTGATCCGCCCGCAATTTCGGAGACAACCCTGCTTGCAGGAGCGACGTTTTCCCGGTGCCGGAAGGTCCGAACACAACCGTCAGCGTTTCGCGGCGGAGCATCCGCAGCAGTTCGTCCGTCTCCGCTTCGCGACCATAAAACAACTCGGCCTCAGTCTCCGTATAGGATGCGAGACCGAGCCAGGGCTCCCGTCGCCGATCCACCGGCACATCGACGAGGGTGCCGCCTGCGTTCATCCTGTTCTCCTGCTGAGCCGCATCTCTCGTATGCGCTTTTGGGCGTCTGCAATGAACGCCGGCAAGTCTTCCAAGCGTCGCGCATGATATTTCCGGAATGTTTCCGGAATGCCGGGGGCAGTCAGTTCGACGTCGTCAATGAGGAGCGGTTGGATAAACGGATACCCTTCAGGCCACTCGACCGCCTCATCGATGGCCTTCTTCCATTCCCTTTGAAAGAATCGCTTATCCATCCGCGTAGTATGTCGTGAAGCCAAAGGCACGAAATAAGAGCAGTGTTCGATGTTTTTCTCGATTACCAGCCTAAAGCTATCGCCGGATTCCAACTGAAGCTTATCGAACCACACATCCACACCGGCCCCATCCAGCGCCTGTACCACTTGGAGGGCAACCGGGCGATCCTCGCTGGCATAGCTAAGAAACACGGAGTAGGGCCGGAAGGCTTCGGGTTGTTCGGGAAGCGCTGCCTCCAAGGGAATAGCGGAACCAAATTGTCCCTGCCAGCGCCGATGCAGTTCCTCGACGAATTGAATCGCATCCCCTTCGCGATACGGCCACATTTTTCGGCGCTCGAGAAACATGCTGTATTCCTCATCGGGGCACAAGGTCCGATCGGCCACGACACTGCCTTTCGCACCTTGCGTCAGCAGAAGGTCGCCCTTTGACGCCCGCAAGGCAAAGCGCGCGAGCCACCCTGGCAGACTGCACCCCAGAAGCAACAGCTTTTTAGATTTGAGCAGGTCGAACAGATTCGGCGGCCTCAAGTCGCGCGATTGCAGGCGATAGATATACTCGAGGATTTTTTCTTCCGTCAGGGCATAGTCGCCAGAAGCGTTGAACTTCCCCAACAGATGAAAGACCGTGGGACGCGGGGACGCGTCCCACTCGACGGGAAGATCCTGCATCTGAGCCTTCTCGGAGTACGACAATACAGCGGTACGCTTGGCGCCGCCGAAGCGTGTTTCATTCAACGCATCCGCCAGCAATGAATCGAAAGTAGTCGTGATAAACAGGTTCAGTCCACGGATTTCAGCCAAACGCCGCAGGGCTTTCGGAACGGGCCATCGGAGGTCGTTCCATATGTCTCTTACTTCGCGGAAAAGATCATCAGCTTCGTTTTCGGGATTCTGCAAGTAGAGGTTGGAAACATCCAGCAGTCTGTAGGCTCTGGGGAGAAGATCTTCTTTCAGACTCAATCGCCGAACCAGTTCGCGCGCCAAACGGTCATAGAGCGTCGTTTGATCGGGATCGTCCCCTCCCACAGCAAGTTCCGGCCCGACTACGACAATTACCTCTCCATCGTGGATGTCGGTTAGCAAGTTGCGCCATTGGCGATCCGTGAAAGATTTTTCTAGCCGGGACACGATAACGGGAGCCTCCGGTACATTATACTGGCTCAGCGTGAATTCGATGGACGCCCGGAAAGGGCACTGTCGCGAAACCCCTTGCCTCCAATGATGGGCCAGCATTCGGGGTCAACTTGCTGATTCGCCTAGTCTTACATGTCATTTCACGAGGGGACCCTGATATGGTGGGCCTATCGTAGAGTGGCCCAAACGTCTTCTGGGAACCGTCAGGCCGTCTCTGCTCGGATCGTTGTAGCCACTCGGAAGCCATCCAGGTTGACGCGTTAAACCGCCAAGCCTAAACCGGCGGCTCAACTGCCCAAACGACGATGTGGAAATCAGGTGACACAAGCCGGTTCGACGGACGGCAGGATCTTGCCAACTTTCTTGGCACGATTTGCCACTTTCTGAACTGACCCCCAAAAAGTGAGACATTCGGACATGTCACAACTTGCATCGAATGGGGAGGTCCGAATGCGGGGACATGGAAGAAGAGAACGCCGGAGTACTGGGCACGCCCGCTGTTGAAGCGAGTCGATGGATGTAGTTGTTAGCATTGAGGATACTCTTGTCCTAGCGTACTCAATCCGCACGGATCTATGGGACAAAAAAAGAAACCCGCTGATCGTCACTTCTGAGACGCGCACCCTGGCGTGGCGCTGACAGGTTGACAAGTTCCGCAGAGTCTGTTATGGTCACGCGATGCAATGTTTGAAACTCACAACTGTCTCAAGGGCCTTTTCACTATTGGCGGCGTTGGCTCTTGCGCAAGGGCTTAGGGCCGAGCTCGCCTGCAAAAACAGCGATTATCGAGGTGTATTCGGCGCCGTCGCCACAGGCGACTTCATCGCACCCCCGCCTGGAATTCCAGCAGGGCCGACCGTCCGCATCGGAAGGGTCGAGTCGGACGGAAATGGCAACGCTTCCATTCGCGCGACGCTAAGCCTGAACGGCGTCATCGTTAAGGAGGATTACGGCGGGACGTACACTGTAAACCCGGATTGCACGATGAACGTCGTCTTGCTCATCCCATTTCCGGGCGTACCGGCGCCGATTCCATTCAGGTTTTTCGGCATGCTGGCGGACGATGGACGGGAGCTGGCGATCCTTCTCCTGGAACCCGCCGGGAGTTCAGTCCGCATCGCGCTCCGGAAACAGCGTCGCGACGATTGTTCTAATGGCGACCTCTCAGGCGGCTACCTCCTCAACATGTCGGGATTCAATGCATTCCTCCCGGGGGTGACACCGGGGCAATTCGCGCGGCTAGGTAGGGTGAAATTCGACGGAAAGGGTGGATTCACGGCAAACACGCGCGTGAGCTATGCCGGGCGGATCGTGGAGGAGTCCTTCGCGGGCGTCTACTCGGTCGAGTCGTCCTGTACGGTTTCCCTGGTGTATACGCAGGGACAACAGTTCACCTGGAGCGGCATGATCAGGGACAATGCCACAGCCGTCGACTTCATGGTGAGCGAGCCGCAGGGAGCCGCGATCACCGGAAGCCTGAAAGCGCAGTAGGGCTTATCCGGCAATCTGCCGCAACACGTAGGGCAGAATACCGCCCGAGCGGAAGTATTCGATTTCCTGCGGCGTGTCGACTCGCACGATGGCGGTGAAGGTTTTCTCTCCGCCATCGGCGGCGACCGCGCGGACCGTGGCGCGGGCTGAACCTGCGAAAGCTTGCGCGATGCCATCCACGTGGAAGCTTTCGGTTCCCGAAAGGCCCAGGGACCCGCGAGTCTCGCCGGAGTCAAACTGTAGCGGGAGCACGCCCATTCCGACCAGATTCGTGCGGTGAATGCGCTCGAAACTCTCGGCGATCACTGCCTTTACGCCGAGCAGCGCTACGCCTTTCGCCGCCCAGTCGCGCGAGGACCCGGAGCCGTATTCCTTGCCCGCAATGATTATCAGGCCGACGCCTTCCGCTTGGTATTTCATGGAAGCGTCGTAGATCGACATCTGCTCTCCCGTCGGCGTATTGGCGGCCAGATGGATCGTCCAGCCGCCCTCGGTCCCCGGCGCCAGTTGATTACGGAGACGAATGTTTGCGAGCGTACCGCGCACCATTACTTCATGATTGCCGCGCCTCGCTCCGTAGGAATTGAAATCCCGCGGAGCGACCCCGAGCGAGATCAGGTACTTGCCCGCGGGGCTTTCGGATGAGAACGATCCGGCGGGTGAAATGTGGTCGGTCGTCACGGAGTCGCCCAGGACCGCAAGCGCCCGGAGATTCCGCAGATCTTCCACGGGCCGGTTGGGGTCGGCCATGTTGTCGAAATAGGGCGGCTTCTTAATATACGTGGACTTGGCGTCCCAGGCGTACCGCTGCCCTTCGGGACAAGCGATAGACCGCCAGTTTGCGTCGCCGTCGAAGACCGCGCCGTACTCCTGCTTGAACATTTCCGGAGTCTGATGCTCGCGCACCGCGGCCTGCACTTCTTCGGCGGAAGGCCAGATGTCGCGCAGGTAGACAGGGCCGCCGTCATTATGGCCGAGCGGTTCGGTTTCGAGATCGATATCCACCCGTCCGGCAAGTGCGTAGGCGACAACCAGAGGCGGCGAGGCCAGATAATTCGCCTTCACTTGCGCGTTTACGCGGCCCTCGAAATTGCGGTTGCCGCTCAACACCGCGGCGACGGTTAGACCATTCGCCTTCACCGCCGCCGACACCGCGTCAGGCAGCGGGCCGCTGTTGCCGATGCACGTCGTACAGCCGTACCCCACGAGATGGAAGTTCAGCTTTTCGAGATAAGGCATTAACCCGGCGTGCTGCAGGTAGTCGAACACCACTTTCGAGCCTGGCGCGAGACTTGTCTTTACCCAGGGTTTGACGGCAAGTCCTTTCTCGACGGCTTTCTTGGCAAGAAGTCCCGCCCCCATCATGACGGAAGGATTCGAAGTGTTCGTGCAACTGGTGATCGCCGCGATGACCACCGCACCGTTCTGCAACTTGGCTTCGGCGCTCTCGGGCGCGCCAAAAGCCGAGACGAAGTTCTGTTTGACGCCGCCTAGGTCGATGCGGTCCTGCGGACGCTTCGGACCGGCGAGCGACGGCGTAACCGTGGCCAGGTCGAGCTCGACGGTTTCGGCGAATACGGGATCGGGTGTCGAATCGGTGCGGAAGAGGCCCTGCTCCTTCGAATAGGCTTCGACAAGCGCGACTAGTGCCGCATCGCGGCCGGAGAACCGCAGGTAATTCAGGGTTTCGTCATCCACGGGGAAGAAGCCGATAGTCGCGCCGTACTCTGGCGCCATGTTGGCCACGGTGGCGCGGTCGGCAAGGCTCAACTGGCTCAGACCGGGTCCGTAAAACTCAACGAATTTACCGACAACGCCGCGCTTGCGCAGGATCTGGGTGACCGTGAGAACGAGATCGGTCGCAGTGCAGGCCGGGCGCAGCTTACCGGAGAGACGGAACCCGACCACTTTCGGGAGCAGCATCGAAACAGGCTGCCCCAGCATGCAGGCTTCGGCTTCGATGCCGCCTACGCCCCAGCCGACGACGCCGAGTCCGTTGATCATCGTGGTGTGCGAGTCCGTGCCCACGACGGTGTCCGGATAAGCAAACGTCACGCCGTCCCGGGCGGCTGAGAAAACGACCTTTGCGAGGTATTCAAGGTTGATCTGATGAACGATGCCGGTATCGGGCGGCACGACGGCGAAGTTCTGAAACGAAGTTTGCGCCCAGCGGAGGAAACTGTAGCGCTCCCGATTGCGTTGGTATTCGAGTATGGCGTTATCGGCGAAGGAACCGGCTTGGCCGAAAGAATCGACCTGGACGGAATGGTCGATCACCAACTCGGCGGGGAGCAGTGGGTTCGCGAGACCGGGGTCCTTACCCATGGCGGCGAGAGCGTCTCGCATCGCGGCGAGGTCAACCGCGCAGGGAACGCCGGTGAAATCCTGGAGCAGAACGCGCGCCGGCATGAAGCTGATTTCCTTGGCCTCAGCCTGTCCTGCGGAGCGCGCGACGTATTCGATGTCGGAGGCTGACACCTTGCGTCCGTCTTCCTGGCGAAGCAGGTTTTCGAGAAGAATTCGGACAGAAACTGGAAGGCGGGAGACGCCGGCGAGGCCAGTCTTTTCAAGGGCGGAGAGGCGGTAGATGCGAAACGTGGAGCCGCCTGCGTGGAGGTCGGAAAGGGCGCCGAATGTGTTTGATTGGGGCATGCCCCTTCATTCTATCAGGGCAGGCTGGACTCCCAGGTCCGCGAACTATCCGATACGAATGGTGTTGGGATCATGCCGGATGGAAAACTGACGTCGCGTTCAGTAATTCCGCCTCGAAAACGAGTATAACCCTGCCAGGAGCATCACCAAGCCGAACAGCGCCGAACTCCACACTGGCATCCAGTCCGTCACGGTGTGCCCAAGTACAATCTCGCGGCAGATCCTTCCGATATCAAACACCTTCGGAAGCGCAAAGTAGAAATACCGGACCGTATCTCGCGACCATTCCGAACTCAGCAGCCGCTCGATTAGGTGCCGCTGTGCAAGAATCGGGCTCACCAGCATAACCCCAAATGTCACCATCGTCGCGACCACGGCGGATTCCGAAAGCACGGCCACCAGCAGGACTAACGCAAGCAGAATCGCAAAGACGAAAACCGTGATCGCCGTGGAATACAAAAACTGGTGCGTCCAGACGCCCGTCTTGACTCCGAAGATGATCCACACCGCGAAAACCAGGTAGAACATGTTGGACGCGATCACGAGCACGTTCCCGACGTACCGGCCGAGTAGAATATGGTGCCGCGCGACCGGCTTCGAAAGCAGCAGTTCGATCCGGCCCGGTTCGAAGATCGTCGGAATCAGCCCCGCCGAGGCGAAAACGGAGAGAAACAGCCCGGCGGTGTAGAGAAACGCCGCGATACCGCCGTGAACTTCGCGAACAAGCCGGGTCAGGTCCATGGTACGGGCGTCTCTCCCGAAAATGGACATTGTGGCGAAAGCCCCTTCGACCACATCAATCTTCATGATGAATAGAAAGAACAGAATCAGCGCGCTCGAACAGCCGACGAACCCCCAGATAATTTTCCTGGCCATGGCCTCGCGGAAGGTATCCCGCACCAGCGCGGTGGTGAGGGCGATGTTACTTGCCATCGACGGTCCTCATGAAGACCTCTTCAAGCGTGCTCGCCGTGCGGATGACGGACTCGATCTCGCATGACTCCGATCGCAGCAGATCGACGCTGCGGTTCGCCGCTTCGCGCGTGCCGAACTGAAACTCGCGAAAGCCGTTCTGAGCGCCGGCGCCCGCGAACAGCGCCGCGCCCGTGGCCGTCAACTCCGCCGCCAACCGTTCCGGAACATGCTCCGCCTTCACGCGATAACCGCTCCCTGCGGTGAGATCTCGTACTTCGCCCTGGACGGCCAATTTCCCCCGGTGAATGATGGCGACGTCGCGGCAGAACGCCTCCACTTCCGCGAGCAGGTGGGAGTTGAGAAAGACCGTGACGCCCCGTTCCTCGAGCGCATGCAGCATATCGCGAATCTGGCGGCGGCCGATGGGGTCGACACCGTCGCTCGGCTCATCGAGGATCAGCAGCGCGGGTTCGTGCATCAGCGCCTGCGCCAGCCCGACGCGCTGCAGCATGCCCTTCGAGTACTTGCCGAGCCGAACGTCGCCCCATTTTTCGAGTCCGGTGAGTGCGAGCAGTTCGGGAATCCGCCGCTTGCGCGCGGCGCCGTCGAGCCCCGAGAGCGCGCCGTAGAAATCGAGCATGCCCGCGCCGGTCAGGTAGGTGGGGAAGCGGTGGTTTTCGGGAAGATAGCCGATAGGCTGACGGGCCGAAGGGTCCCGCCCGTCCTGACCGAAAATCAGCGCCCTTCCCTTCGTGGCGTGTGCAGCCGAAAGCAGCATCTTGACGAAGGTGGTCTTCCCTGCGCCATTCGGTCCGAGGAGTCCGAAGGTGGTGCCGCGGCGGACCCGCAGCGAGATGCCGTCAACAGCCACGAATTCGGCGCCGCTCCAGAAGTTGCGGAAGATCTTGGTCAAGCCTTCGGTTTCAATCGCGTAATCGGAGGGCATTCTGCGGCTTCAACAAAGATAACGCAGCCGCTGGGACGAATGTTCCGGCGGCGGGACCAGCCAGGCGTTACATCAACCCGGCTACAAGACGGCGTCGTCCCGTGATCGCGTGCGAACCCGGCGGAAGATCTACACGGCGGAACCAGCAATGACAGCGAGCCGATTACCGGCAGGCAGTTTGCTGCCGGCGGCGCGCTGGAGATTAGTCTACGGCCACCAGGGGAACCGCCGGGCCTGTAGTTGGACTTGTTACACCCAGGACCTTCAGGGTTACGGGCAGCTTGTCGCCTCGCTGGTGCGCTCCTGGCACCCGAACGACGATCTGGTTCAGTCCGACCTCGCCAGGCACCAGGCCGCTCCATTCGACGATCATCTCCGCCTCTCGATATCGCGGGTCTCCGAAATACACGGCCACTTTGTCCGTCACCGCAAGCGGGCTCGCGGGCGCCGGATTCCCCGCGCTCACCCTGCCGCCCTTGGTGGCGCCCATTCCAGTAGCGTAGATGATCAGCCTCTCGTCGCGTTTCGCGGGCCTATCCTTCGTCACTCGCCTTCCGTCCAAATGGAAAATAGCCGCCTGCCCGTTCGGGTCGACGAACACAGCCGGAGCCGCCTTCGCCACCGTCAAGGCGTAGTTCTGGGATGCCACCTGACGGTCAAAGGAGCGAACCATGAGCGTGTAACGTCCCGCGGCGAGTTCCGGCGGAATTTGAACGTTGATCTGCCCCGCGGAGGTAAGCAGAAGCGGTACTGGGCTTGTATTCAGAGTTACGCAAGCGCCGCCAAGCGTAGTTGGAAGAGGAGCGCCAGGACTGCGCGCTCCGTCGGTCGCTAGATTTTGGCCAAAAATCGCGGCAAGCGCGCCCGGGGCAACGGTAGGCAGGTAGCTAGCCGTGTTAACTACACCGTTCTGGCTGATCTGCGGGCGGTTCTGGGCATTCACCGGGTCCAGCGGAATGATACTCAGTCCGCTCGTGGTGAGCAGATACGCCGTCGTGCCAGAAGCATCGAGCGCCATCGTTCGCCCGTTGACGTTGACGCGCTGATTTCCGGTCTGCGCGGAAAGCGGACCCTCCAGCGCTGAGAACGATCGCAGCGTGTTACCGGTCGCGATATCGACCAAGTCGACGCTCGGCGGCGTCGTGGGGAGTTGATTCTGATTGGCACGGATCGGTTGCGCAAATCGGAGAAAGTTCTGGGCTCCCGCGCTCGCGACCGCAGCCACGGGAACTGACACCGTCGGAGTCGGAACGGTCACTCCGCCGCGCTCAGGTATGCCGCCGGGTAGCGTTCCAGGGATCCCAACGGTCCCTCCCCCGCCGCCGGGCAGCCCTACTCCGGGCAGGCCTCCGCCCACAGCCCCCGTTGTCGGTGGCGCGGTGACAGGAGTCAGGGATTCATTCAGCACGGTCCCGTTAGCGACGTAATACTGTCCGCGCGGTCCCGCCGCGACCGGCCCGTAGTAACCCTGGATTGGCGCGGAAAAGATCGTGCGGCCTACGATAAATTGATCCGTCAGAGCATCGTACAAATAGGCGTTGCCGTTGCCCGCCATCAATAGAATCCGCTCGCCGTTAGGCGTCGCCGCCATGGTTCGCGGCGCTGGAATCGTACGGGCTGTCCCAAAGACGTCCGAATTCAGATCGCGCGGAATCGCCTGGTCGCCAACCACTTTCCACAGCGTTCCATCCGACATGATCAATTGTGGGCCACGAAGGCCGGTCGCGATCAGGCTCGGCGTCACAACCGGGAAGTTGGCATTGAAGGGAATCGCCGGAAACTTGATGCGCCCTGTTATTACACCGCGATCCAGATCCACGATGCTGATGGACTCGCCTCCGCTGTTTGCGGCATAAAGAGTGTTCCCGTCAATTCCCAAAGCGAGCGAACGCGGCAATTGCCCCACTTTGATGGGATTGAGAAACCGCTTTTGCCGCATATCGAAGACCTCGACGCGATTCATCCCGGAGTTCGAGATATACAGGCGCTGCCTGACCGAGTCGGTGACCATATCGACAAGGCCTTCGTTGATGGAAGCGCCGAGTTGAACCGGCATCACATCGCCACGCGATTCCGCATTTCGGAAATTCTGGTAAACGCGCACATTCGAAGGAATGTTGATGGCGTCGGCCGATTGAATCAGGAAGTCGTGCGGAGCCACGGTCCCGGGCGCACGGCCCGCCAGCGCATTGAAGGCGAAGCTGATCCTGGTTCCGGTACCGGACGGCTGGGAGAGGACTTGCGGAGACGTCTGAACCGCCGCGCCCTGATTGCCGCCGGGAGCGGGACCGAATCCCTGTTGTGGAAAGCCCCCAGGGGCGGCGCCGCCTGCGCCCGGATTAAAGATCGGAGGCAAAACGATGATGATCGCGCCGCCGGGAGCGCCGCCCCCCGGCCCGCCAATTCCGCCAAGCCCGGGGACTACACCACCCTGCTGGGCGGGCAGCAACATCGCGGTAGCCCGGACGTTTCCGCGCCCGATGTTCAGGACGTCCACCGCCGCGATGCGCTTCGATGCCTGCACTCCGCATTGATCGTTCGCCAACAGAACGACCGGCGATTGCGGCATGGCGATCGGATTTTGGTTTATCGTCGAGATGGGCAAAATCATGAATCCCGACTCAGACAGCGCGTAGATATTGCGGCCATCCGAAGACATCACCATGTTGCCGACAAGGTTCTCCGGCAGTTGAAGGCCGAGCGTGATCAGTAAATTATCCGGGTCGTTCACTAGAAGCCGGCTGATATTGGCTCGGGCTGGGGGGCTCTGAACGGGCGCGATGTTAAAGGCGGCATACAAGGTGGCTCCGTCCGGAGAAAACACGCTTCCGCCCTGATTTTGCTGAGTATTAAAATTACCCGCGGCTCCGCCAGGAAAAGTGAACGGAGCATTTGCAGCGTTCTCCTGCGCGAGAATCGCCAGTGTCTCGGTGTCGAATAGGCTCAGGCCGGCCATGAATTTCGACCCGTCCGGCGAAACGGCGAGCACCGAGGAAAGCCCCGCGACGGTCCGGCTCCGCAACACTGTCGCGGATGCGACCTCATAGACGAAAACGCCCCTTGAAGTGGCGTTTGCGTTATTCACCCCGATGATGTGATTTCCATCGCGTGTGGTGGCAAGGCGACTACGAAACGCCAGGAAAATGCGGCCGGAAGGCGGTGGAAGCTGCGGCGGAGTTGGCGGTGGAACCGGAATGACCACGTTCGTCAAGGCAGCGTCGCCCACGGCTCTCGGATCGAAAACAAGGAGCGTGTTGGTCTGGTTGCCAGCGCCCGTTCCGATGGTTGTAATCAGCACGCGCCCGTCACCACCCACGGCCACGCCCTCGGGCTTGGCTGGAAGATTGACGCTTCGCGTAACCCTCGGCGTTGCGATCGTCAAATCAATGACGTCGAGCGATGAACCGTCGTAGCAGGTAACATAAAGAGCGCGGCCGTCGCGCGCCAGTGCCGCGCTGACGGGCGTTGCGGCGGTCCGAATTCCCGTCAGAAACGTCCGTCGCGAGATGGAGTAGACGTCGATCCTGCTGGCCCCTGGATTAACCAGATACAGGTTTCCGCGGGCTTCATCGAGGACGATGTCCGAGGCTCCGCCAGGCAGCGTAACCACCGTGCCGAAAGTTGCCGCCGCCGCGCCAGCCGCGAATAGAATAGCGTACAGGAACAGCGAAAAACGTAACCGTTGCAGCATAGCCATGGCGTTCCATAAGTATAACCCCTGCAGACCCTCAAAGTTTCTTCGTAGACAGGGGTCCTTGCCTGTCAGTAGCCTCGTTCGAGGCCGTTGCATGAAGAGGGCAAACGCAGTCTGGGAGTTTGCGGTCCGAAGTTCTTGCGGCCGAGCTACTTCAACATCGCCAACAGCTCGCCGGTTTGGCGCGCCAGATCCAGCTTCGCGCGCTCCACCGAATATTGGGCGTCATGAAAAGCGATCCACTTTTCGTTCTCCGCGAAGCGGGCTTCCTCAACCTGCCGCAGGGACGCTCTCCCCTCCTGCATCAGGGCCAAGGTAACGGAGAGTTGTTCGCGCGCCAGATCGAGATCCAGCCGCGCGAGGTCGGCCGCTCCCTTCCCCTGCTCGATCTCCGCAAAACCGCGCCCGACATCGAGCGAAACTCGATTGCGGGAGGCGGCAAGTTCGACGCGCAGGCGGGCGAGGTCGGTCTCGGCTTGGGAGGCGAGGGCCCCGGGCGCGGAACCCACGAATAAAGGCAGTTGAACGGAAACGCCGAGTTGACCGTTGTGCCGCTTAAAGCTCCGGAAGAAGTCCTCATAATTGTTGAACTTCGCGAATAAGCCGTATTGCGCCACAAGATCGACTCGTGGATTGCGCGCGGATCTCTGCGCGCGGACCTCCAGCGCCTTGGCGTCTATCGCGGATTGCAGCCGCCGCAACTCGGTGTTTGACTGAATCGCGCGCTCGACCAGGATGGATTCGTCCGCGAGCGAAGGACCCGTTGAAGCGCGTTCCTCGGCCACCGCCCTCACCCGGTCGGCCGGTGAAAACCCGAGCAGAATCGCAAGCGTGCGCTCCGCGTGAACCAGGTCCGCGTCAATTCGCTCCTTGCGCCGTTTCGTCTGGGCCTGACTCAAGGCGGCTTTGCGCAGTTCAAGCGGCAACTCGCGCCCTTCCTCGACGCGCGCGCGTACGAAATCCCCGGCCTTTGCCAGTTGTCCGGCTTGAAGAGATACAATCTCGCTGGCCTTCAGGGCTCGTTCGGAATCCAGATACAAAGAGGCGATTCTGTAAACGACTTCTTCTCTCTTTGCCTGTGAAGTGATGCCCGCTCCGCGAACATTCTCTTTCGCCTGATCCACTAGAAGCCGCTGTTGCTTGTTATAGATCGCCATGTTCACCCTGGCCTGAATCACGGACGGAGCCGCGCCTTCAATGCTCATGGGAAAGCCGCTGCTGTAGGCGAGTCCGCTCCCGGCGTAGACGTGGGGAGTGAAAGGATCCCGCGCGACATTGACGGCCGCCGACGCCTTCAACTCGTCGAAGCGGGCGAGCGCCAGATCGGGATTCTGCTTCTGCGCGAGTTCGACCGCCTGGCGCAGGGTCAGGGTGTGAATCCCGGCGCTTGCGGCTTGCGCAAGGAGCGCGAGCGTCAGTACGGGAAGCAACAGAAATTGGAGGCGCTTTACCATTACCTTAGTCTAGCTACTTTCCCACTTAAGATTCTGAAAGTGCCTCAGACCGCGTCTTCGCCTGCCGGTGACTGCCCAGACTATTGACTTTCGCGAGGAGTAGGCAGCAGTGGGTTGGGGGAGATCTGTTGGGGGTGGGGGTGCGGGGAGGGAGGTAAGGAGCGGTGGTGTATCGAATCGAGAGGGAACCTCAGCGCGAGCGCGCCTGCTCGGCCAAGTGGGTACCGATATGGATGAGGTTGTCAGAGATCACGCCGAGTCCGGCCCAGCGCCGGATGCCGTCCGGTCCTTTGTAGAGCGATCGCCGCAATCCATGCCGGCGATTAAGAACGCTGATGCGGCCTTCGCAGCCTTTGCCGCGAACCCCCTTTTTCGGAATCCTCTCTCAGCCGCCGCCAATGGACGGTCGTGGCGGTGATGGCTTGCTTCAGCTTGATGAGCTACGTGGACAGAACCGTTCTGTCGATCGCCGCCGCGCCGATCATCAAGGAATTGGGGATCTCTCAAACGCGGATGGGCACCGTCTTTTCCGCGTTCCTGCTCAGTTATACATTGTTGATGGTACCCGGCGGTTGGCTTGCTGACCACATCGGCCCAAGACGGGTGCTTGGGCTTCTCGGCGCAGGCGCGGCTGTATTCACGGGGCTGACGCCGTTGGCAGGAGCGCCGCTGGCGGCTGCCTCGTTCGGTGCTTGCCCCTGCTGCTGATGGTACGCTTCCTCCTCGGAGGCTTTTCCGCGCCGCTGTTTCCGGCGCTGGGCCGCTTGACCACAAACCGAATCCCTCGTGTTCACCGCGCGCATGTGCAAGGCTTAGTGCTCGGCGGTGCTCCCCTCGGAGCAGCGATCACCCCCCCTGGTATTTGCCGGCCTGATCGATCAAATGGGCTGGCGAATTGCACTCTATCTGGCGGCGCTGGCGACTGCCGCCGTTACCGCGCTCGGAATCTGGCTCATCCGCGATGATCCGGCGTTTTCAGCGGAAACGGTTGAGCCGCAAGCGGTGGCCAGCCGCGTCGCATGGCGGGGTCTGTTCCGCAATCGCAATCTGTTGCTGCTGGCGGCTGGCTACTTCACTATCAACTATTTTGAGTACATCTTCTTCTATTGGATCTACTACTACTTTGGCCAGATCCGTGGCATGAGCGTTCAGTCGAGCGCCGTGTACACAACAGTACTGTCACTGTCGATGATGGCGGGAACGCCACTGGGCGGCTGGCTGTGCGACCGGCTGACGCTGGTGACCGGCGCCGCGAAAAGCCGCCAAGCCGTGGCTGGCGGTGGCATGGTCCTCAGTGCGGTGTGCCTGTACGCCGGCACTATGATGACTTCGACGATACCGATGGTAGCGATGCTCTCTCTGGCCATTGGATTGGCTGCCGCCGCCGAAGGTCCGTTCTGGTCAGCCGCCATTGAGACCGGCGGAAGCAATGTCGGCGTGTCGTGCGGGATCATGAATGGCGTCGGCAACGTGGGGGGACTGCTGGCTCCGGTCTTAACGCCGTGGATTGCTCAAATGGCGGGCTGGTCCGTGAGCTTGCATTTTGCCAGTGCTTTGATCTTATTCGGCGCGTCAACCTGGCTTCTGAACCGGCCTCGGGCGGCCGAGTAGTCATCCATGTTTCTAGCATTGCCTGCGTACAAAACGCGTTTAGAATCCGGTAGAATCAATCCCCATCGAATCAGTTTGCTCGCGTCATTAGGCCCACGTGGTCATACCGTGTAACAATTGAACTGAGATGCAGACGAACCAGGACCGGATCGACGCCAACGCCCCAACGCCTATTGGACAACAGCTTCGGGCCATTCTGCTGAATCAGATCGAAGCGGGAGTCTACGCGCCCCGGCGGAAAGTACCGTCGGAACGCGTGCTGGCAGAACAGTTTGGCATTTCCCGCACATCCGTCCGGGAGGCCCTCACCCACCTCTTGAGCAAGGGCGTGCTCTGCCGGACCGTCGGCCGCGGCACCTATGTAGCGGATGTAGCTGAGAAGCGGGGGCAGCCGAAGAGCCGGCCAGTTACGGTGGGGCAGATCGGTTTTTGGATCGATAGCGACGTTTTCAATTTCATTCAGGCGGGGTACAACCGGATCCTGACGGGGGCGGGCGAAATCTGTCGGCAGCGCGGCTGGCGCTTGCAATTTCACCCGGTGGCCGTCGGCGGTCAATCGCTCGACCTGATCCTCGACGAGGACGTCAAGTCCGGTGGGCTAGACGGGAACATGGTGGTGGGCGGCCTCAACCACCACGAGTTGGCCCGCCTGCGGGATCTCGGCAGCCCGCTGCTGCTGGTCGATCTGATGACAACGAATGTGGAAACCGGCACAGTACGGATCGACTATGCCAGCGGCGTCCGCGCCGCTGTCGAGCACTTGCGGTCGCTGGGCCACAGGAGCATCGGCTTCATAGGCTTCCCGGGTTCGGAAAAATACGAGGCATATTGGCAATCGCTCGAAGCGGATGGGCTCTCCTACAACCCACGCCACGTCTGCCTGCTCTCTTCCACCGAACCGGCGCCCGGCATGGTGACAGGCTACCAGGCGGCGCGGAAACTGGCTGCCGGCGCGGACCTGCCGACCGCCCTGATCGTCACCAACGACCACGTTGCGATCGGAGCGATCGAGGCGCTCACTTTGGCTGGGATCGAGGTCCCGGAGGCGATGAGCGTGGTGGGGTGCGACGACCTGGGTGAGGGAACGCGGGCGTTAACCACCATCCGGGTGGATCTCATGGAGGTGGGACGGCAGGCCGCCAAAACCCTCCTGGACTCCATCGAACATGGTATCGACCCGCAGATCATTCTGATGCCAGCCCAGTTGGTGGTGCGAGGCACTACCGCCGTGCCCAGCCGAGTCGAGATCTCCAACACCCGCTCCTAAGGAACTCACCCCGCCACGTCGAGCGGAATGAGTGCGTAACCCATTGATTTTGCCTTGGCGTGGAGCTTGGCTTCCTGCCGCTTCTGATAGTGGAGTTGGTCGGCGGCGAACTTGGAGTCGTCGAATTCCTGGCGGGTCGAGATCAGATGGAAGATGATTCGAGCCAGCTTGTGGGCTGCCGCCGTGATGGCTTTCGGTGCGCCGAGTTTAGCCCGCATGCGGCGGCAGAAATCGCCCAGCGCGCTTTTGCTGTGGTGCAGCGCTTGGGCCGCCATGCGCAGGGCCAACGCGGCCCGGCACTTGACCTTGCGCGTTGCGACGAATAGCACCTTTCCCCCGCTGATGTCGTTGTCCGGGCACAATCCCATCCATGAGGCGAACGCCGAGGCGCTACGAAACTTGGTGAAGTCTGGGCCAATCTCGCCGAAGAGGGTCTGCGCGATGCCCGTGCGGATGCCGGGGATCTTGGTGAGATCGACACTCCAGACCCGCTGCAACTCGGATCGGAGCACGCCATCGCTGGGCTGCTTCTTCGTGGCTGCCTCCGCTTCGCTGACGGGCATCGGTGTGGTGGGCGGTCGCAAGCCTCGATCATCTTCTGGTAGCTGCGGTAGGCCTCCAGGGATTGCTTCAACGTGAACAAATGTTCGTGCCGGTAATCACCCACCAATGATTTCGCGATGACGGCCTCGCTGGCTTTGATCCGTTCGCCCCGCAGCTTCGCCAACTCCAATGGATCGCGCTGACCTGCCAGGATGGCGTCGACGATGGCCAGCCCCGTTTGCCCCACGATATCGCTGATGACGTGGTGCAGTTGCAGGTTCATTTGGTCCATGGCCTTCTGCATGTGATTCACGTGCGTCGCCGCCATCTGCACCAGGCTCTCGCGATGCCGTAGCAGGGATCGCACCGCGCACACCTCCTGCGCCGGACGATACGAGGCCTTCAGAAGACCCACCGAATGGAGGAACTGCAGCCACTGGCAATCGCATACATCCGTTCGCCTCCCTGGAACGTTCTTCACGTGCCGGGCGTTGACCAGGCACACCTCGAAGCCACGCTCCTCCAGAATCTGGAACAACGGAATCCAGTACACTCCCGTTGACTCCATCGCCACGGTTTGGATCCGGCATGCCTCGAGCCAATCGGCCAATGCATATAGGTCTTGTGTGAAGGTGGGAAATGAGCGCACGTTCTCCGCTGCACGATCCACAGGAACCGCCACAAAGATCTCCGTCGCGCCGATATCGATGCCCGCGGCGTCCGGCCGCATCACCGGCATCGCCGCATTGTTCGTTTTGCCGCCTTGCTTCCGCTTTCGCGCCATCGCGCCTCCTTTTCGGTGAGCAACCGGCGGCCCGAGTCGCGCAAAACGGGTACTCTCCTAATCGGGATCGCTGCGAGTCAAACTACGGCTCCCAAACGTCACCACTGCCTCGAGCACGAGACCTCGGAATCAGGCTAGCTACCGGGCTTGATTGATAGCTCCATTGCTCGGCCGACCTTAACTGTCGCCGATGCCCACCAACGCGATCATAACTGCTGCCCCCGTTCCTTGCCTGCAATGACCCGTTCAACGAGTCCCCGGGCTAGCAAGCGCTGGGGTCGGCCAGGCCCTCGATACGCCAGAGAAACAGCCAGCCATCGCTCGGGGACGAATCAGCTTGGCGGTCCCGTACTTGGGAGGATGGCAAAATTTCTCTTGCAATTCGAGAATGGCTGTGGTAGGGTCTCTGGTAATGGTAGCACCTGGTAGGACCTCAAATTCCCCATGAAATTGCATTGCGCTAAAAGGCGGTTCGGGCCGGGTCACCTGCAGTTCTCGGGCGCTGCATGGTACAACCAGGTTCGCTGATTAAGGAGCTTACGGTATGAGATTCAGCATCGCGTTGTTTGCCGCAGCCCTTTTCCTTCCGTCCGCGGTTGCGCAGTACACCACCGCCAGCTTGGGCGGCGCCGTCGGGGACTCGACCGGTGCATCGGTGCCCGAGGCCAAGGTGTCGCTGATATGGCGCCGCTAAACCGCCGTGAATGGCTGTCGAGACTCGGACTGGCCGCGGGCGCAGCCGGGGTGTTGGATCGCTTGGCCGCTCCGGCGCAGGCCTACCAAAGCGCCACGCGCGGCCTGCCGCCGCTGAAGATCACCAACGTGAAGGTGATACTAACCAACCCGCCATATGCGAACGGCAGTTTCTCGTTCATGCAGCGTCTGGTGATCGCGAAGGTCGAGACCAGTGAGCCCGGGCTCTACGGACTGGGCTGCGCATCGTTTGTGTTCCGTCCGGGGGCGGTGGCCGGCGTGATCGAAAAACACCTGAAGCCGTTGGTCGTCGGGAAGGACCCGGAAATGGTGGGCGATCACTTCCAAGCCATGCACGCCAGCGCGCTGTGGCGCGGCGGTCCCATCGACAATTACGCGGTGAGCGGGATTGACATGGCGCTGTGGGACATCAAGGGAAAGCGCGCCAAGATGCCGGTGTACCAGTTGCTTGGCGGCAAGGCACGTTCGGCCGTGCAGTGTTACGGCGACGCGGCCGGACGGGACGGCGCCGAGATGGCGGAAGGCGTCAAGAGGGCGATGCAAAAAGGCTTCCGCCACGTCCGACTGAATTACAGAGGGAAGACTGTGCCTGAGGGACCGGGGTTTGAGGGCATGCCGACCGACAACGTGGTGGATCCGGAGGAATGGGTGCGCGAGATTCCGCGGGTCTTCGAGCACGTCCGCAGGACGTGCGGCGAGGAGGTGGAACTGATGCAGCACCTGCACGGGCAGTTGCCCCCACAGGCGACCATCGGGATGGTGAAGCGCCTGGAGCCGTTTCGTCCCTACTTCTTCGAGGATCCGTTCTACCCGGAAGATATCGGGTACATGAAGAACCTGCGACAGGTTACCACTGTGCCCATCGCTATCGGCGAGAAATTCGTAAACGAACACGAATATGTGGGCCTGATAAAGAACCGATTGATGGATTTCATCCGCGTACATGTGCCGGCGATCGGCGGCCTTACGAAGGCCTGGAAGCTGGCGGTGCTGGGGGAGTGGTTTGCCGTGCGCACGGCCTGGCACGCTCCGGGCGATCTATCTCCGGTGGGACATGCGGCGAACGGACATCTGGATCTTGCGGCGCTTAATTTCGGTATTCAAGAGGGACCATTTGTCCACAGCGATGCGGTACGCGAGATTTTTCCGGGTACGCCCGTCGTTAAGGGCGGTTATCTCTATATCAACGAGGCGCCCGGCCTGGGTATAGACCTGAACGAGGCAGCGGCGGCCAAATACCCTTGCAATCTGGAAGGCGGCTATTTGGGACGGCGACGCAGCACGAACGGTTCGGTCCTTCGGAATTAGAGCTAGTACCTAGTTGCATAAGTCAGAGTACTTGGCTTTGGGGCCGGAAGGGAACACGACTGCCTTCTTCCATTCAAACGGCGCTGCCTTTTCGTTGTAGACTTCAACAAAGTCGTCGATCGCTTGCCGCACTTGCCGCG